>JAABUX010000323.1_pt1 | contig 81604 bp, 67 predicted proteins | sample 5561851 | NCBI WGS metagenome assembly JAABUX01 (sample SAMN10711883, study PRJNA513361) | rock metagenome | isolation source: Antarctica rocks | place: Antarctica: Victoria Land, Richard Nunatak red sandstone | collected 2016-01-03 | reverse complement strand
GGCAATTGGAAATCCTAAGTTCGGGGTGTATATAATATATATATATATATCTGCGTCGGGATGAGGAGGTTTCGGATCCTTCTTATAGTTTCGTTTTCGTTGTACAAGAGGCGATGATGATGAAGCCGAATGAAATGATAATGTTGTGCTGATAGTTGATAGGGCGCCGTGATGGGATAGATGCCATGTTCTTATTCTATTATTATTAGAGAAACTGGGTTTGATTACACAAGGAAGTTCTTTGTTGAAGATGAAGGTTCTCGTTGTTGTCACGATTGAAAAGTGAAGGTCGGCGGATTATTTTACCGAGATAAAGTTTATTTATAGATAGTTAGTACCTAACAATGTTATTCTTATGCATGGATGTATTCTAGCCGCTACCGTGCCTCATCCCATCCCATCCCATCCCGATCGACCATTTACTCTGTACTGAAAAGAAATTCAGCACCGATTCACTGCGATCCTACGAATCCTACATACGAAGCTGAGTGGTAGCGCCTAACCCTTCCTTCACGAGCATAGAATAGGACGATTAAATGCAATTGGGATATACTAACTTATTCGTCCATGCACAATGGATATCACTCCATGGAAGTGACATACTCGCTCATTTCATGGTTTAGTTTGAATAACTTCGATTAGATTATCTGACTCTGACTTCTTACGGAGTAGGATAGGCTAATTTCCCAGCTGCCACAGGCAAAGCTGTGCCGTAAATCCCCCGCTTCCTTCCTTTCCTTGCATGCCGAGCGATTCGCTGGCTATCCTATCCAACCTTCGCTCAATATTCATGCAGTTGTGGGGATATCCAAAAACAAATTGGTAGTGACGCCGCCGTAATGCCGCTTGCTAGAACGCTCGATGATGGTGAAACAAAGATTCTGTAGCAGATGTTGATGATGATGGTGATGGTGTTGTAGATCGAGATGGTGATGTTATCGCTGATGGTAGTCACAGATCATCAGGAGTATCTTTGGAGGTCTTCATTGTTAGACTCGAATCGCAGTGCGAGAGTTCCCTCCGCCCATTGTTGCAGAGCTCAGGAAACGGGAAATGATTCCCCCGCCCATCGTCTTCGCTTTCTTCGCAGGCTTCTCCTCCACACTGTAACTCAACTGATGCGCACCAAGCATGGGTCTGAGCTTGTACATCGTAGCTTCACCGTAGTATCCGTCGTCTTTGCCCACCGTAGGCATGTAATTGTCCTCCGCATAGGAAGATACGGTGGAAGCCGGCGTGCCATGCGAAGTTGGGGGTGAAGAAGAGTTGGACCGAGAGGAGACACTGTAGTTGTCTTGGGATGTGCCAGGCCGACTGAGAGCCGGAACGTTATCTGCTGAGGGTGGAGAAATGGAGCGATTCTGTCGAACATGGCGGTACGAGCGTTGGGGGAGATTGGTGGTTGACTGTGATGAAGCGATGGCGGTTTTGGAGGAGAAGCGCTCGAGGTCGGAAACATACGAAGAGGACGAGTAAGAAGATGGGGAAGCGTAGACGCCGACTGCAGGTGGAGCTATTGGCAGAGCGGTAGTAGAGGCGAATGGTCGAGCCGACTGGGTTTTGCTGTAGTAAGCCCGTTGTTGTTGAACGACATCGTGCTCCTTGGCGGTCCTTTGACGCTTGAGCTCTGCTTGCTCTTGGTGCCGCCGAATAGGTGCGAGGAAAGGCTCGAAGTGGGTGAAGAGGTCATCATTCGTGATCCGCAAGTCCCAGTCAAGTAAGAAGAGCAGTTGCTTTTCCATCAGGTTGACTTCTGTAATCGAGAAGCCAAAGCCTTCATAGCCTTTAACGGGAGAATAGCGAGCCCAGTGCTTGTTCTTCGGTGAACTGTCATTCAGATTCTTGGCTGCAAGAATCAGAGATGCCAGAAAGATACGATGAACTGTACAACGCATTCCTTTCGCGACGGGAGGTAATCGGTCGTGTAACCTCGAGAGATAGACCAAGGAGCTCATCAGAGTCGGGACCTGGACGCGAGATTTGTCGACCAAAGATTGAATGAATTCTTCCAGCGATGGGAGTGAAGGGTGACCTGGAGAGAGCGGTTCGGCATCATGTGGTGGTGTCAATGGAGGAGTCACGGGGAGGTTTTTATCACTTTGTGGTCGTTTCTGCTCGCACCGAATGACCGATGCTGCTTGCCTTGCGAGATAGGACACCATGTGCGAAGATACTGGCAACATGATAAAGTGGTCAAGTGCCATTTGGTTCCATGATGAGTTTGGACTAGCCATGATGAAGAGGTCGCGGTCGCAAGGTTGGAAATTGGGAACAATCAGCAAGCTTTAGATGAACGAAGGATAGTCTCCAGGACAGATCTAGAATCTCGGGTTGTAACGTTGAGGGGTGGCTTTGGCGTTGGTGCGAGAGCCTGTGAATAATAACCCTTATCCAATCTGGTGGGTACTGGGTAGGCTGATTCGGGGTCGGCGTGGGCCGAAGTTGGATTAGGGTCAGTAGGCAAGGTGTGGATTTATGATTATACGAAAGAGCCGAATGCGTCAGTTGATCGTGGAAACGTAACGTAGCGAAGGATCGTAGATCGCCGGGGTATCACTTCTAGATGCAAAGAATGATCGAATAGGAAGGTCGGTCTGCGTGAGGGGGCCGATGAAAAGTAAAAGCGCTGACAGAGATCCGAACAATGGCACCGTGAGATGGATGGATTAATGTCTCCTGTGTCTCTTCCGACCAGCGGAATGATCTTGGATCGTGAAAGTTGGTTATTGGGTTTGGCCTCAGAGCGTCAAGCTCAGTCGTCGTCAAATAATATTGGTTATCGTGAGACCTGACCGGGCCGTTGGCGGGCAGCAGTGGGGGCTCTCCGCCTTGGGAAGCGAAAGAGTTGGGGCGTACTGATGTAGGTTTACTTTGCTGAAATTGGTTTGAGCCTTGGGCTGTGCCTGACTTGTTCAGGGGCCGGATAGACTAAAGCGGGAGCTTAGTGCAGGTTGGAAAACACCGAACGAGCAGTTGGTGTGTGTGTAGGACTGGCGATTGGTGCTGACGGTGTAAGATGGCTGATTCTGGCAGGTTAATAGAAAGGTTGGTTGCTAGACGGTGATGGTGGTATGTTATTGGAGGTGTGTCAAAGTATCTCTATCACAGATAAGGCAAACCTCAAACCTGTTGAGGCGGCGATGTGATGCAGAAGGACTGAAGATGAAATGAAGAGAGAAGAAAGTCTATGATGGTTGGACTTGACTGATGAGAGTCAAGCTAATGTGTCGAAGAGGATGTCGGTGGGAGAGAAAGTCTTTTATGCAGATGACAGATGAGGATCGGCTTTGGCGTGAAATGCGAAGCAGCAATGGGACCCCCCTGCTTGGAGCTTGCAGTTTCCCCACTTCAGTTGTAAGGAGTGTAATGGTGAGAGAAGATGTGAGTGGCTCCGAGAGGCTTGCCCGACCAGAAGAATCAGAGTTGATATTCTTGGTAGTTCTCCTGTGGTGCTGGACGAGCACTGCAGAAAAAGTTGAAACGCAGGGCTGATTGGATGCCCGCTCAGGCTTCCCCCTTAGCTGCTGATTCACTTAGCGCGCGCACCTTGGAAACACCCAATCAGCGCATGAATGCCGACATACCTAAGAAAAGCAAGATCCTGCTTCTCCGTTTCACCTCAATCTGCACTGTGTTTCACCTTGGCCAATGAATGGTGAGGCACGAGATTGATGAGCTGGTAAGGCGGTCGGTCAATCTTGAAGCAGCCCAACTGCAGGCCTTTAGGCAGGTTTGCGGTGTGGTTGCAGATTGGACGGTGACTGGCTCGACAGATATATGATGAATCTTCCGAGGTTGGTGCATGCGTAAGGAGGCGGTAGGGACGCGTTCCAGAGGCTTCACACTAACCGAACGCGTGCAGGAAGAGTGGTTGGCTATGGTATGTGGGTATGTGGACAAGCCTTTTCACATTCGAGATATGAAGACCACCTAGTTCTAGTACCTAGTACTAGGAGTCTGAGGTTGCCAGGACTGACGGCTATGAAAGGCTGTTGAGAGGGAATGGATAAGGGGCATGGACCAGATCATATACTACTTCGGGTGTTCTCATGGCAGAAGCATGTGCGCAAAGGGTGATTGGAGCCGTGGATGTCGTTCGCGAGAGATGAACTAGGTATACCGTAGTGGTTGCCCGGCTGATAGACTGTCGGTGATGTTCCGTAGGGAGCAGCTGAGGAGATCCAATGGTCGTCCGTCCCATTCATTCGATTGCCTCGTGACAAAGTCATCAAAGATAAACATCGACCAACAGCACTGAGAATAGGCTCCCGCCATCCGCCATCCACCTCCCTCCATCTCCGTCTGGCCCATGCTTGGATCTACTATGGCGCACTGCCTTGTGATCTGGTACAACTCACCGCTGCTGAACCTCGGATGGGCGGCCAGCTGGGCAACCGAAAATGGTAAAGGTGAACTGCTGGGAAGATCGCTCTGGACCTGGACATGGAGAAGTCTATTTTAGCAGCTGTGGCTGATGCCTTCTGTGGCTGTTCCCACCTTCAGCCGTTTGCGACCAATCACAACTTTTTCCTCTTCCGAACCTTTTACCGAAAGTGGAAGGCGGTTCCCTTGCTCCACGAACCGTGCTTTATTTCCGATCTTCACGAATTGAAGCAAGATCGGTTCGACCGATGTGGTGAAATCCATCTCCGCGCCTCGTATATACACGACTACTTGAGCCACCAATTCACGTCGTTCGTGTCGAATTGACCCTTCAGCTAGAACTAGAATAGTGGCGAACCAATCGCCAAAGACAGGAGGTTGATCGCCCCCTGTGAACCGCAAAGATCCATCCTCCGTCTCGATAGTCGATATGAACTACCCACGAACTACCTTACGGAAAGACAAGCAACCGCTGCACGGTATGTCGTGACGGCAGCCTCTCCGAATCCATCCTATTAGAGATCGCCGTCCTCCGAGCTCAATCCGAGGCTTCTGAGACACCGAAGAATAAAGAATGATCATTGTCACTCTACAATAACATGCGCGCCAACCGCTTGCACGACCGTCTGCACGTTTGACACCTACGTACCGCCCATCTCCCCGATTGGGATCTGCAACCGACCCCATCTGTGCTACCTTGAAAAATCCATCCAACCTGATATGCAAAGGGAAGCGGCTCCGAAGCGCTGACCTGCAGGTCATCTTTGTCGCCGACCACCGTGTCCTGTTGGTACTTTATCTAATGTAGTTCTCAGGATGCCAACGCGGCCTATGAGCCTCATCTAATTTTCAACCGCCGAACCTTCCCCGGCTCAGGTCTCAGACTTACCTTATTCTATATGTTGGTCCTACGGCCTTGGACCGAATGTAATTCCAACAAATGTATATTTGGCCTATGCCTTTCGTTGGCTCGCATGCCAATATCCTACCGCTGACTTTGCCAGTTGATGCTGTTGTCCTACCTATGGAAAGTGGCCACAGTAATCTATATTCGTATTCAACGAGTGGCATGCTTGCTGACCTGAGCAAGACATCATATCTTATGGTTTCAACGCTGAAACGGCTGGATAAATGGGTATTATGTGAAGCTGGATGGAATAAGCTTTCTTTCGAGCGCTAATTGTGTATCGATGTCGATAGGACTCGGTATCACGCAACGTCTGGATAGGTGTATCTTCAGCCAAGCCGCATGATCGAGGGAAGACGTCTTTTACCATTGTCCGCTGGCGATCAGACTGCTTCTACAGAAGGTGCTACGCTTTACAAAAGCCATTGACGTTGATGCTATCCAAAGTTCACTCAATTCTTCGATCCCCACCCCCCCAATCCCCAATCCCAACATCGAGCCTATCCCCCTCCCCCTCCACAACCTATCTACCGCCCTCATCCGCCAACAATTCCGGAAAAATCCCCACAACACCCTAGCGAGCTATCATGAAGGAACCATGCGAATTCATACCCGCCCACAAGAAATTATCAATGTACATCCCTCGTGGAGATCGCGACTTTCACAAGACACTCTCTCTGCCCAGCTGCACATTCGAGTATGGAACTGTCAGCGGTATTTTAATGTTATGTCAATCGATCCTTTGCTGGTAATGGAGGCAGTTCACTCATGGAGATGGGATACTGTAATGTGGGATGTTGGCGCTGCTGGCGGGATGAGGTACCGTACTTGTGTCCAAGGGCTCGATTGAAAGAGAACCCGGCTGGTCTTGGGCTGAAGAATAAGGTCCGGGGGCTGGAGGATGTATGTAGTAACTCGATTGCAGTGAACCCGAGGTGCGAGAACGGGCATGGAAAATGCTCGTCATGACGGCAAAGGTAGGGACGATAGGGGGAAGTTTTTGATTGATTGATTGATTGACTGATGTTGTACATTCAATCCAGCTCAACCCAGAGCCTAACCATGCCATACCAGCGCTACCTGATAACCCGCCCGAACAGGTAGTGACATGTCCTCCCAACACCAATCCGACAGCTTTCCACTTGCCATGACCCACAAAATACTGAACACGCAGCCTCTTCACGCTCAACATCCTCGTCTCTCACCTGCTCGTACGACTGCTTGCCATATCAATGCAATGGACCGCCTACGAGTGAGGTTAGTATAGAGTCACGCAAATATCCCAAGAAAACGCCTGGGACAGCAGCAAATATGAATAGATGTTTGAATGTGTCAGAATCAATGCCCGGTCATGGGCAACCTCATCAATGCTAACTTGTAGCTATGCCGACCGTCGTGAGATTGGAAAAGTTTGATCATCATGGAATAACTGCCCTTCAAGGGGCAGATGCAGCTGGAAATTTGATCGGGACTCACCGAGATCGGATCCTTGTATCGGACATGGTGAGAACATGGTTGTAGCGATAGTACAGTAGACGCGTTTAGTCCAATGGTCCTACGTGGTATTTCTGCAAAAGGCCTCAGGGCTGCAAGGGCTGCAGATGCCGCCGATCTGATAAGCAGAACTGATTGAAGTTTGCCATAAGAGGCTCCTTGGAGGTTCAGTCACCGGCGGCACATACAAGGCCAAAAACAGTGGGCCTTAAGGTGCTAGTGAAATATCGGGTCATATGTGAGGCCCCAGCACCTACGCAATGGTATGTATTTCATGAACGAACCCTATCCACAGTTAGTCAGCAATTGTCATGTAAAATACTGAGTGACCCATGACAGAGCTGCAAGGCAAATCAGTATTTACAGTCTCGTCTTTGCCGGCGGTCAAGCCGGCTTGGACATATGCTTGTCTTGTAAATAATTCAAATCATCATTTGGAGGCTTGAGTGCACTGGCATTAGAGAAACAATCGTACGTACCCTCACAAAGGCCCAATCCCGACGAGACTTGCGCATAGTCGACGAGATTGGGGGTAGGTATGACAGCGTGATCTTTGCAGACGTCAGCAACGAGCATGAGACACAGAGAATGAGGCAACATTGAAATAGGTCGACTTCATCAGATTTGCATGAATGGTATTAAATAAAGTGTGTCAGCATCGGAGACCCGAATCAGACTCGTCATCTAGGTAATCATCATAGAAGCATAGAAGAACAGTTAAATGCTACCGTACCTTTCCCTCTCCCATAATTAGGATGATCTTGATCGACAAGTATTTCAAGATGAGTTGAAGATCTGGAGGAACCCAAGTTTAGCTGCCTGGGTAAGATGGATGATCAATATGAAGCGATGACAAAGCAGTGTGTGATCAGTGGGCAAGGTTTTCTAGGCCTGCCACAAAAGGCATCTCCTCTCAGTTGTGATATCGGAGCCCAGTGCCATTCATCATATGATTTTTTGCGAGCGGGAAGTATCGTGGCAAGGGCTTGCGTACCGTATGACGCCTGACGGGACTCCTTGACCCAGCGCAGAGTCGTAATTGAACATGACAATTCAGGAAGACACATCTTGTTTGTGAGGTCTCAAGCGACGTCTCCCTGTCCAACCAACTTGGGCTATCAACGCTGAGTTGCCATGGGTGAACAGTGTCGCCTGTAAGACAATCCGGAGCCAGAATGAGGTGAGCCTGAAGCACAGGAAACGTCGATCGTCGCAAAACCAGTACTCTGGCTTCTCATGCCAGTAATCGAGGGATACTTGGTTGCAGTGTATAGTTTTTGCGAAGAGGTGAGACAGCCATCCAAGTGTCAAAGCCAGCGACTCGTCCCACATGAAAAGGGATCATTCGAGTGAATACATGAGCTATTTTCCGAGACCGAGAGTAGACCTGAAACCATGACCAAGTTAGCAGAATCCATTTGCCAATATCGAGGGTATTGATATAGAGGTCGTAAAGGAGCTCAGTCTAAGCCATTTGTTGACTTCAAGGACCATTAGTGGCCTCAGTCGGTAATTTCCAGCGTACAGAGTACGAATGATCATCATCGCTCTTCAATGCGTGTGTATATAGGGACAGAGGACGTCGATGCACATACAGTAAAAGCTTTTCAGCATTCCCATCTACTATGGTCTGTGTCAGTAAAATTTGGAGATATGGGTCAGAGAGATCAATTCAATGAGTCAATGTATATCAGACTGACGTGCAATAGAAGTTTCATGCCCCGAGAGGTCAAAGACTCTAGTTTTGCGGTGTGAACAAATCATCAGGATAACAGGGTCCAATCAATGCAGGGGGTATTTGGAGAGCTCACAATATTACGACACCATGCTTAGCAATGGCCTGAGCTTCTTCTCAGCTGCCCAATATCGAGACTCAAGCTTTAGGGTAATTCAATATGTGAGGATTGAGTTGGAAAAGATTAGCCTGGAAGTTTTTATGCAGAGTGGGCTTGCTAGCCCGCCAAGTCACAATCACGTGACTCTGCCGTAAGGCAAATCGTAGGTCTCTTAGGTCGCATTCTCCACTCTTGAATCTACAACTGAGATTGCTTTCGCACCTTTGGCAGGAGCCTCGGTGCTTCAATCAGTGGTATTATACATAATTTAGGTATACCGGGCGCGTCGCGGACGTCGCGGAGTCATGACCGAGGCAAGAGGGGGGGTTTGGCGGGGCAGAGGAAGGCATGTTGGGACCAGAGGAGCATGAGACGATTACCATACATCCGCTGGGATCAACGTTAAATGGCGCCGTTCATATCATACTGCCTCCCTTAAAACCGCACTGCTACCAGCGCCAAATTCTCCAGTCCCCGAAAGTCTTCTCCCTGCTCACTTCCCCAAGGTTTCTCTTGAACCACTATCAATCATGGTTCAAACTGAGACTACTCCGGTAGCGCAGGAAAAGATCAATACGGACATTCTTACCCTGACACGCTTCCTCACAGAAGAGCAGTCGAAGCACAAGGAAGCCACCGGAGACTTTACGTACGGCTTCCTCGTCTGCCCGCCATGTTAAATGTCACGAACTACACGATGCCAGTCACTGATTCGTGTTTCTTCCAGCCTGCTATGCCACGCTCTCCAATTCTCCTTCAAGTCCATTGCCTATTATATCCGTCGAGCATCCCTCATCAACCTTAGCGGACTCGCCGGTTCCTCTAATAGCACAGGCGATGACCAGAAGAAGCTTGACGTCATTGGAAATGATATATTCGTTGCGGCTATGCGTAGCTCGGGCAAATGCCGTTTGCTCGTCTCAGAAGAGGAGGAGGAATGCGTCATCTTCGATGAGAACCCGAAAGCACGATATGCAGTGGTCTGTGATCCTATTGACGGCTCAAGCAACTTGGATGCTGGTGTGAGTGTGGGGACCATCTTTGGAATCTTCAGGCTTGCCGATGAAAGTCAAGGCAAGCAGGAAGAGCTTCTGCTACCGGGTACAGAGCTAGTGGCCAGTGGCTTCACCATGTACGGCGCCAGCGCTCAGTTGGTTATCACCATGAAAGGCAGCAGCGTCAATGGTTTCACAATGGATAACGCTCTAGGCGAGTTCATCCTCACTCATCCAAATATGCGATTGCCAAAGTCCAGAGCCATATACAGTGTCAACGAAGGCAACAGCCTGTATTGGGAGGAGCCAGTCAAAGAATACTTCAACAGCCTGAAGTATCCTGTCAAGGAAGGCGCCAAGCCGTACAGCGCTCGATACATCGGTAGCATGGTTGCCGACGCATACCGGACGTTACTATACGGAGGAATCTTCGCCTATCCAGCGGACAAGAAGAGTCCAAAAGGGAAGCTAAGGATCCTGTACGAGTGCGCGCCAATGGCTATGGTATTCGAAAATGGTATGTTTTGTTTCACAATTTGTTTGACCGCAGGCCTTCTCGTTTGGCACGTCTATCTGAGAGCATTCGACAATCTGAAGCTAACGTGAAACGTTGCCAGCTGGTGGTCAAGCGGTCAATAGCAGCATGGAGCGAATGATCACCATCACTCCCGAACATATCCATGATCGATCTGGTATTTTCATGGGGAGCTATGACGAAGTACAGAAGGTGATTGACATGCACAAAAAGTTCGCTCACTGAACGAGCAAAGAGCGTGGAATGTGGCCGCTAGCCTTGCATATGTACCATAGCCTGCAGTAGAGCAAGCGCACAATGATCAAGGCACCACGCAAATGTGCAAATACTTGAGCCCTTTTCACCTCGTGAATTGTCTCGAAGCAACCGCCACAGTGATGGCCAGCCGTGCCAGGCTCCAGGCTCAACCATTACTCATTAGAACTTAGATTTCGGGGAAGCGGCCTCGGGCCTTTAGACTGACTCTAGTTCTCCAACTAGAATTAGATGTGTAGGACTACGGATGTTACACACCTGCTTCCTCTTCACGCAATGGATTATATGCCCGTATTACTCTACGCTTTCATTAATCGAGACCTGGGGAATTCCCCTTCAGGTCCTCAACCCGATCTTCCCTTCATGCAATAACATTAACTCTCCTTTACTTTCGCATTGGGAGGCGAATGAGCAGCTATGGCTCAACCCTCCGTAACGAAACCTTGTCCGATGATCATCAGTCCCCCTGATTCTGTGCTGGAGGTTGATGAGGTACTTGACACTCTATTCTACCTATCAGCCCAACAATACTGATTTGTGTAGCTTGCCACGTCTAGTGACGACTCGGGGTAGGTTCGTGAGGACCCAATCAACGAGCTTCGACTCACGCTTCGTTCCAAGTCTATCATATTCCGCCTCAATCACAAGTAGTGTCACAGAGTGGGAATGGGAAAATGGTAGACGATATCATGGATTCAAAGCAGGGTCATATCCGCTGCCCAATGATGAGGTATGCAATCAATATTAATGAATACAAGTTGCTCCGGTTCTTATGTTGCATGTAACCTCACACCCAGATCCATGCTAGTGTCTACCCTTGAGCACCACATGATGCTAACGTTCTATGTATCTGCAGCGTGAGCTAGATCGAATTGACCTCAAACACCATGTCATGATGCTATTATGCGATGCACATCTACATCTTGCACCGCTGGTCCAGCCCAGGAGAATATTGGATATTGGGACAGGTACGGGTATCTGGGCCATACAAATGGCGGAACAGAACCCAGAATCCATGGTTTGGGGGACTGATTTATCACCGATACAGCCTTCATGGTATGTGGTATTCTCCTAGAGGTCTTGAGAATGTCTATAAACGACAATAGTGGCTCATGACTCAGGGTTCCTGATAACGTGCGATTCGAAATCGATGACGTTGAAGCCAAAGAATGGACCTGGCCGGATAACTACTTTGACTACATACATTCACGATTCATGGTAGTGTCGATTGGGTCTTGGTCACGTTTGATACGAAAGGCCTTCCAGTAAGAGGAATTTACCATTCTCCTTAATATCATACTGAATATATGTCTCTCCAGGCACACCAAGCCAGGCGGCTACTTCGAGATGCAAGAGCTGGACCCTCGCTTCAAGTCCGATGACGGTTCACTGCGAGAAGACAGTCAGCTATCGAGTTGGTCTGAAATCATATGTGAAGCATCAGCCAAATACAATAGGCCAATTCCACATTATGACGAATATGAGAGGTGGTTTGAGAAGGCGGGCTTCGTCGATGTCAGGCGTGTTTATCTGAAGTCTCCTACCAATCCTTGGCCAAAAGATGGCGTTTTAAAGGAAGTGGGAAGGGCCCAGCTAGTCGCCCATGTTGAGGGTTTGGAAGGACTTAGCGTTGGATTGCTGACCCGTGCGATGGGTTGGAAGGAGGAAGAGGTCAAGGTGCTCATGGCGAAGATTAGACCAGAGCTCATCGACCGGTCTATACACTCGTACCAGAGAACGTAAGCGGTGCAGCCAATGACATTCTCTTTTGATGCTGACCACTGACAGCGCTGTCATTGTTGGACGCAAGCCAGAGATACCCCACACCCCAGACTCGTTCTGGCAGTCAGTAGGCTCTGGCTCCGCTCCCTTGACACCCACAAGCTTCTGCGAGGACCAGGGGAATCATGACAAATTCCAGTCGAGCAGCCAATATTGAGCCAGAATCACAACACCGTGCCTCGGTCACAAACTTGAGAACTAGCCATAGACCCCGCCAGTGCAATCACGCCAGTGCTCGATATCCTCCCAGCACCTGTTTACAGGAGTCTCCGTTGTTCCTGACAGAGTCACAATGCAATATGAAGCCGACCGTCATAGTGACAGAGCTGAACTATGTTCTCTGCTCTGGACTTCCCCGAGATGCCGACACCGCACTCTATGGGCCAGTAATGGGGAGGAATGGACACATTGAGCGCCATCACACCCCTGCGGCCATCTTCACTGACATCAAATCGGATATGGATCCATCCAAACTCGTTGGGCGGATGACTGGCTACACGTAACATGTGGACAGCTTCTGGACGGCATACTGAATTGACCAATCCGACGGTTATGGCATATTGCAAGGGCTCGGTTCGGCTCCAGCGAGGACCAATGGCGCTTTTGCAGGAGTTCTTGAGGCGGAAAAGAGCTTTCGAAGCTACATTGTAGGGCAGTAATTCGACCATGCGCGGTGCGAGAGCCCGCCCAAGCTCAATATCATAGGCATTGTCAACCGTGACTCCAGCCGTTGAAATCAATCCTTCACTCAGTGTGGTCAGATTTGAGCCGTTCATTGACGCAACTGGAGATCTTCACAAGATTTACACTCCACATTCCTCTTCTCTCAAAAGATCTCATCACAAGCAAAAGCCGTCAACCCCCTATCGCTCCTCAACCTCGCCATACATTCTGCCCTTAACCAAAGACTCAGCGTCACCCCTTTAGCCCACCACACCTCCCTACTCTGCACATCTTCACTCGTATCGCTTTCATTATCCACTTTTGAGACACCTTCCATACGCCGAATTACCCCATTACACTGAATGATTCCGCGGTCAGCGTGTTGTTATTAAGGCATGGTAGCTATCAGGAATATGTCGCAGCAAGTAGGGGGATATCATCCTAATACCGAGCAGTATCTGGACCTGATCAAGTGCCGTTCATACCAGGGACTGTAATAAAAGAGTAGCAGACTGCACGCATGAAAGCTCTAGTAGACTACTTGTCTTGCAAACGCCCCATGGCTAGGAGCTGCAACGTGCGATATTGTTCGGACTCGTTTCCCACTAGGTACCTCTCTTTTCGAATGATAGCCTGTACGGAGTAACACGGACCTGATTTCGTAACAAAGGTGCATGAAGTCGTTGCTTCTGAACTATATCCCACAGCTCACAAAATCGTCAAAGGGAGAAAACACGGGATGAAAACCATATTTTAGAGCTGGCATCAGCGGCTCAACCCACAAACTCCGTACCCCTTCCTCAAAGATCACATAGCCTGATCCGATCCCAACCCAACTAGTAGCAATAACGTCATGATCCCTCATAAAGCAATTCCACCGTCTCCGAGCGCTGATTTCGAATGCCAATTCATGCAGCAAGCACGCCGTGCTGTCGGCATCGAATTTCATGATCAGTGTTGCGGATAGATGATGCCTTTCGGCCAACGTCATGTGCGATATCTGAAGGCTTGGAGGATGCGGATAGGGTTGTGGGATAGGTAGCGTTGGTGATGGGGGAGCCGATGAAGGATGGAGGAAGCGGTGGATTCAGGCGCGTTGGAGGATATCTACGCTTACATCCATGACATGCTCCTCTCCTTCTTCCAAACCTCGAGCAGGGGTGAGTGCTGCCGAGACGTGAGCTGGGAGGGCGTCCTGGTGGCTTGTTCTGACCGTAGTATTGGCTGCGACGCGTAGATATATGGCGTGGGTTTCGGCAAATGGAAAGCAGAATTGCGTATTTGAAACGGGTGCTCCCATTTTCCATGTCTTTCATGGAATCTGCGGACCTTTCTCCAGCAATGTCGCAGCAATGTTAAGCTCGTGTGGAATCTTGCATTGTGGAAGTGCCCATTCTGGAGCGGCAGGGGCAGAGGGCATGTGTGGATAAGTGGGATGTATCCTGATCGAGGGGGCATCACTAGGCTTTATAACTGTCAGACAGATTTACCAGCTGCAGCTAGGCCAGATTTGTAGATGCAGGTCCACTGCCGGTCATACTAAAACGTGACCTTCGCGTTCTGCCATCGAATGGGTTGCGAGAAGTGTAACTTAAACTGATTTCCATAAGGAGTCGCCTTTCGATGCGAGGTGCAGCTGTTGAGTGAGAGAACAGAGGCTCACGAACAGGTAAATGAAGGTAGATGGTGTGCTCCAGGCGGTCGTTGGTGGTTTGTTGTGAGAGTCGTTGCCCAACGTCTTCCGGACTCTGAGCGGCTTGCACACGGATAGCTACCACATGTATTCTTGTCAAGTTCATCCAAGTTCTTATGCTGGACTCTGCGTTCAGTTCAATTCCCTTTGTCTCCGGGTTCGTCTGATTCCAACGTGCTGAGTTGAACATTAGTGTCGACCTCTAGAGCAAGCACCCCATATCATTGACGGCATGCAAGACGGGATCGGGCCATTATACATATTCCCACAAGTACCATAAAGCTAGTCAATACTGTTCCCATATCTCAGATCCTACATTCGATCAATGCTATCAAATCTTCTTTCCCCCGTACCACTCCTCCGGCATATCCATCCCAACCCTGCGAGCAGTCAATCTCACCCTTTCCTCCTCGTCCATATCCATGCCCGGATTATATCGTTCCAGCAACGTAGCATACATTCGCTGCGCCTTCACGTACTGATAGTACTGTTCAGCTTCTTCCGCTCGGTGTGGCGCGCTCGAATTAGAGAACGATAAACGAATGCGCTGTTGGATTGGCGATGGTAGAGAGAGGGGGCGATGGGGGAGTTCACGCAGTATGCGGCGGTAGAGTGAGCGTAGGGAGGAGGAACCGGCAGCCATAGTAGGCTCGAATCATATGGTTTAACAACGCTCGGATATGGGAGGCTGTTGAAACGTACTCAGTAAGGCACGGGAGGATGGTAGTAAAAGATTTGAAAAAGAATACATGGGTTTTGGCTACCACGCTAACTTAGAATAGGGATTAGAACTTCATATCGCTTTGCTCGCAACCTCATTCCCCTGATACTTATTACATCTCTTATCACTATTGGCTTGGCCAGACCTTCGTACTAGGATATTCAAAATAGTGATCTATCCACGATTTTAAGTCCTTGATAGAAGAGTTCACCTAGAAGAGGCGCGTACCTGGAAGGGGCGCACTCTACAGGGCAATAGGGCAACCGGAATATTTTATAGCATAGACACTGTCTTTAATAGTTCTAATAGTCTACCGATTTACTCTAAGATTAACTTCGTAGGGGTTACTTAATTAGTGCAGTATAATGGTACGTGAATGGTAGGAAATATATTCTAGGGTTAACTAAAGCTAGTAGCCCTATAGGGCTGAGCCTCTTCCGGGTACGCGCCCCTTCTAGGTGAACTCTTCTAGTCCTTACTCGAACTCTACAACGCACAATTTGGACAATGTCTAACCTCCCATACCATAGCCTATTCTGAAACATCAAATGACTAAAGTATCAGAACAATTCGTTTTGCATGTGCCAAGGCTGATGGTTGCTGAGTACGTAATAGGCTAGAAGCAAGCCAGCCGCTAATCCCCTTCAGGCTGGTAATGCTGACTACACAGCTCCATGGCGAGGTCTTTGCATTGACCAGCTGAGCAATTAACCCGCATGTTTTCAGTCACTGCCAGATGCGCTCGAATACTTGAAGGGAAGTTGAAAGCACCCAATTCTAGCCCGCCAAGAACCCGCATTATTACTCAGCCGGACAGACATCCAAGCAGCGGTGCAGGCTCTGCACCAACCTCGCCCTCCTATTACTGGGACACTGCGGTCCCTACACCAGAGCAGCTATCGCGAGCCGAAAGATTCTTTTGGAAGGCTCCTCCAGCACTGCTCTTCTCCTCCACCCAGTTCCGCAATGTGAAGGCTACAAACATACCTGAGGTCGCCTTTCTAGGACGGTCGAACGTCGGCAAGTCTAGTATTCTCAATGCATTGATGGGAAAGGAAATATGCCATACAAGTAGCAAGCCTGGACGGACAACGTCTATGAATTTCTTCGCTGTGGGAGGCGAGGATGGCCACGGTAGTGATGGAATGTTGGCTGTACTGGATATGCCGGGATATGGGCACGGCAGTCGAGAGGAATGGGGACCGGAAATCATGAAATACCTTATTGGGAGAAAGCAGTATGCGAGTTCTCCGGTCAACGGCATTAAAGACACGAAAGACTAATCAAGCATAGGCTACGCAGAGCTTTCTTATTGGTCGATGCACTTCATGGCCTGAAACCTTCCGATACAGAAGTTCTTTCCTTGTTCCGAAAACATGCAATATCGCACCAGATTATCCTCTCCAAAGTCGACCGCGTCTTGTTCGGGAAGTCACGTGCCTCTGTCGCTCGTATGGAACGCAATACTCCGCAATTAGACGCGATCGTTGAACAATTAAAACCACTGATACAACCTGGACAAGGCGATGGGCCAGAGGCACTTGGCGAAATCATCACTTGCAGTGCTGAGAAGACAATGGCAGGAACGAAAATTGGGATCAACAACGTCCGATGGGCCGTGCTTGCAGCGACGGGGCTTGGTGGTGAAAAGAGCAAGATCCTACCGTCTGAGATCCAGAAAGATACAGTAAGATCGCCTAGTGAAAGCGTTGCTAAGCAGGAAGCAATCAGTGAGCACAGGGTGACGGCTGCGGCTGAGTTTAGCGTCATCCGGAAACAGCAGTCGCAAGACTCCAACACCGAAGTCACAGAAGAACGTTTGATTGCTCCTGATTTCGGGACCACAAATCCGAACTTCGAGCAGGGAAGACGCAGACGGAGAATGCCTTACTCGTAGTCTGTGGATTAGGATGGTGAACCTTGTGCATTGGAGCCACCAGATGTCCTACCCCATCGATGGGAAGGAGCGACTAACAGAGTAGATGCCAGAGACTGAAATTGATCTACGAGCTTGTCGAACGAGAGAAACCATTAAAAGCTTTCACTCACAGAAACTGCATTGACTATAGTCTAATACCTATCAAGGAAGGCCCGACAAATTTCGTCTCGAGCTGAGCTTGTGGAACGCTATGATAATACCGACCGCTTACCAGCTGTTTCTAGTTCTTTGAGCCCAGCATCAGCTCAATCTGATACGGCGGCACTTTGCAGGGAGACTATACGAGGGGAGCTTTTCCCTTGGTGCAAGTTACAGCGAAAGTTTCGCGATCAGATATGCTTATCTATAATGGCCCCGGGCTGCTCCTCCCACCGTCTATAGCCCAGTCATCACATTGTGTAGGCCAGGTACTTGTACGCAAAGCTAGCTTGGCAATCAAGCAGCATGGTGCGTCTTGGAGTACTCCACGTTAGCTTCTCCAGATCCATGCATACCTACAGCGTTATCGACGCTTGGAAATCGATAACCCTGGACAGGCAAACAACATGGTTAAACGGAGTAACCAACTGCCCCTTGAAGATTGGAACTTTCAGGGAAGCGGCTGTGGCAGAAGATTAAGGTGGAAATGATACGGAGGGGCCTACAGATCTGATGAGGCGTTCCAGTCCCCTCCTCGTCATTTGCACCAAATAGTGATATGGCGACGAGAGGGTGGTGTACATTCATGGAATGTCCAACGTTATTCAAGGGTCCTAATCCAAGGAATTAGCAGAAAAGAGAGTCCTACATCAGATTATGGCCAAGGATACCTGGGTCATTTGTATCGAAATATCATTTTTAGAAGAACCTTGCCTCCCCAGAGGAAGCTGGGGAGCCTCAGGAAAGGCTTGGGCTGTCTACTTAACAGTAGCTACACCAGACCCTCTCTCGTAAACGTGGATTCAGCAGGGAAACAGATTTGAGTGACCTTACCACAGCACCCTCCAATAGCTTCCACCACCGGACTGGCATGTCTTTCGGCTTAGGCAGCATGGACAAGTAATTATCTGACTCCCTATGTCATTGTGAAGAGTGCTTCTCTGACTGATTGCAAGGTACGTCATGTCGCTACACTGCATAAGGATGAATGTAGAATCATGCCCCACAGCATGATTTGCTGATTGCATATCTATACGTTAATTAAAAATCCTCATCGAGGTAATGCAGCAACCATTATCTGTTCTGGCCTGGACAGAGTTTTCATTAGGGTACGCTGGATGTTAACACATTACCCTTTCTCTGGCGGCAGCAGCAGTCGATTGAAGTCTACCTCTCCCTTCAAATTCTCACCAAGGCCATGCGCGTGTCTTGGAATTTGTTTGCTTTCGTACGATCTGGTGAGTGTCATGTTGCCGATTTTCGATTACCCAGCGCTCGAGCATTCATAGAAACATGATTTTCTTCGAAGCTGGCGGGGAATGAGCAAATGCAGCACGGGAAACGGTATTCCCGAACAGCTGTCAATAATTCCACAGGAGGCTCTTTGACGATAGATTTCTTAGGCTCTAAGGCGAATGAAGTGGTGCCCATTGCAATGATCTCAAAGTCAAGTATAGAGGAGGATTGTGAATGAGGAGCTGGTTGGCATATAGGGGAGAAGATAAGCAGTCAAAGATTCAGAGGAAGCGTCTATAAGATAGAGAGATGTTACAGTCTAGCCGAGCCAATACTGTGGTGAGCGTAACGATGGAAACTCCAACATACAGGCGCTACTTCCTGTCAGAGAAATGTCCGAACGCCCTGACAGCTACCCTCATTCGATGTCTAATATGATCGTACCGTGCGGCGACTACAGGCCGCATTCATAATAGACCATAAACACAGATCTCTAAGGCGCTGTTTTAATGAGATACCACCTGTACATGGTATGTCCTCTCAACCGCTAAACTGATGCTTGCAGACTTCAAGGATTCTGAAACTAACAACGAGCGCAAAATCCTTTCCTGTGCCATCCTGACTAGCTCTTGGCTTGCTATCTCCACGGTATGAGGGGAAATGTAGGGGCAGCGGCTTTGCATATATGAGGTTTGAAATGCACATTTTTCGACGCAATCCGCCTGCAGTGTTGCTTTCTGCGTCAGGTTGGTACGTTGGTCATTGTTGCTCCAATTCCTTACATTCGAACGTGATAAAAAGCACGCCATGTTACTCTCGGCTCTCTCATTTCTCTGCTTCATCACACCATCGATCTTGATCTCCGTTCCATCTCCTCTCAGCATAGGCCTATCCCAATCATTGCTACCCACACACAGGAACTTCACCACATTAAGCTCAAAGTACGACGACTCCATAACTCCCAATACGTAATAATCCACCACGAACTAACAAGCTTGCACGATCAACAGTCTATCATTCATTCCCCTGCCCGCTTCGCCATTCAAGTACTCCATCCCCGACACCAACCTCGACCTCTTCGTCTCCACAGATCACAAAGAACTGCGCAACACCGTCGACAATCTCGTTTGCTTCCTGGATGCGACGCGTTATAACATGATGAAGGTCGTCACGGAGGGGAATGATGCGCCTATGGAAATGATGAGCTATCGCAGTGGGTTGGTGGAGCTTGATTTTCGGGCGGCGAGTCCGCGGATGACGTTGGGAGATATGGCGTGGATGATTGAAGGTGAGGCATCTTTCGAGTCTGTTGAGATTTTCTTTGTTGAAATCTTTCATTGGTTCTGCGCTGCGCCAGTGTGACTGTTAATTGAGCTATACAATGTCCTCATGTTTCCACTGACGATCCGTTCTTTTCGCATTTATTTCACGGCACTCCGATGATATGACAAGAAAACACTGACGCCGACCTGTGCTCAGGCTGGCTGGACTTGGTTGGCATATATGGATTCTGGGCTGAGGAAGTCCAGCTGAGAGATAGGAGGCTTGGAATGTTGGCCATCGCGACGATGGATACGCGAGGCTAGAAGAGGGTCACTGGATCCGATCATAGGAATATTGGAAGATCCCAAACTTCAAAACCTATTGCGCGTGGAAGGAATATCTCATTTCCACGTCATTGGACGTCTACCTTGAAAGCCGTTGTTCTTGGGGGATATCTCGCTCGAGTCAATGCAAGTCAAACCTCGTTCGCAGTCTTCGATGCGTGCTCTTCAATCCGAAGGACACTTAGCGCGCTTGCTCTCTGGAATTTTTCCACCCGTGGCCCTTGATACTGAACCTTGGTATCCAGCACCCAAAATCACCCTACGGCAAGAGATCTCTGCCAGAGATAAGTCCCCCCTCCTCCCTAGCGACCCTCATCTTCCTCCCCCCTCACCACAACACACGCATACCACGCACCAAAACTCCAAACCCTCCACATGAAGCCATCCATCCGCCCGACCCCTATCCCCCCTCCAATCCCAACCCTCTCAATCCCCGAAGCCGAGACGAGATCCCCGAAGCGTGGTGAAGAGGTAGCTCTTCGAACGGTAAATGGATCTGTATCTGTTTCTCCCCTGCCGCCACGGAGAGAAGTGAGATAGCTGTGTCTCCGTACGCTTTGACAAGCGATGCGGCGCCGTTGATAGCTGCCCCTGGGGAGGTTGCAAGGTCCGTGTGCGCGAGTGCTGTCGCTGCGCGTGGTGAGGTTTTCGGTGGTTGTTGTGCGGTGAGAATTGCAGATGGAGTAGCGACTTCAGGCGCTAGCGTTATTGGAGCCGAGTATGGCGGTGATTTAGTGGATGTGCTTGTGCTGGACACTAGATAAGGGCATTCGCGCACATGGCATTATAGGTGACCATTTGGGAGTATGTTTGTAGTGCGTATTGGGACCAGGAGGAACGGATTTCTCAATGATGTGATTGGGATAGGGGTTTGTGGTGGGATTCGAAGGCTCTTTGTGGGGAAGTCAGGACTGGTATGTCTGTTTATTCATATATGGGGGACAGGAAGAGTGAGAAGGCCCAAGAACGTATAGGGTCAAACGCTTGAAACATGGTGGAGGAATAGGTGGATGGGAAATGGAGACGTACCTAGAAGATGGAATAGACGGGGAATGTTCGCTCTGTGAACGACGGGCGTAGCCTCGAACGATGCACGGCGCTTCCATACTGTAGAGCCATGAAGAGGCATTGTCGCAGAGCAGATGCTATTCTTAAGTCATGGAGAATGTTGTGAGTAGGGTGTCTGTGAGATGGCTATAGTTGTGGAGAAAATGTTGTGGGATCGCCTGATAGCATCATGGATACAGGATATATGAGAGATAAAGCTATAAGGGAGATCTCAAGAGATTAGAACAATATCTCTGCAAGTATGTGCAGTTGTCTGAAGAGAGGAGTCGAAATGCAAAGCGACTTTGATATACAAGTAGGTGGACCAGGTATCTCGGAACATGATGAATGAAAAATAACATGAAAGGCGTAATGAATAATCACTCATCGACAGGTTCAATTGAAGATACGCAAGACGCTAGATATCTGTAAGTTAATGTAACAGTGAATGACTACATTCAACGGGTCAATGAACACAGATAACCGGGTGAAGGAATCGAAAATGAAGATAGAGTGACAGAGGCCTGAAGGAGCAACAATAGTAATGACGTGCCATCGTGATGATGTTATCAATATATCAGCAAATTCTACGTACTCGCGATGCTGCCGAATAGCGTGCGGAAGCTCATCTTTTGCCTTATTTGATGTATCTTAAGCCCCTGATGCTTCGTTATATGCTTGTGTTCCACCTCCGCCGATATGCGGGAGCCGATATAAGGGAGCAAGGATGTATGAATGATGATACGGGTATGCAGACCGTTCCTAAGTATGCAACGCAACGCTATGCCAGTCTATAAAAATGCAATTCGTTTTTTCGCGTATAATATCATGGGTATCTTGCGCGGAATGGTGTCGATGTGTGCAAGGAATCAATGAAAGTCGTTCCATGGAAATGCTGAGAATGCTGCGGTTGCTTATTGATGATGCCCTTGTTCGAACAGATAAGGCCTCGAGGATTTGGTTGGGTCGTATCTTTTTGGGATTTCCTGAAGATTCCTCAATCTTCGACCACGATCTCGACATCTGCAGAGCTATCGTTAGGGTCAGAAACCTCCTTTCCTTCCGCATTGACAACAATGCGTTTCCCTCGCTTGTGTTTCGGGACCCCATCCCTTGAGGCGCCGAAATCTAATACCTATATCAGCTGTCAGCGTTGGGTCCCTCTTCGTGTCGATTTGCAGTCACAGCTCACCTCAATATAAGTTAAGCTGTTACGTTGGACAGCGGCAACGCATCTTCGTTCGTTAAATTTGACCTGCCACACCCCGCTAAGATCTGTAAGGAGGTCCTTTGCAAAGTCGCCGTTGGCAACGTTCCACATCTTGAGAGTGCGATCTGATCCCGAAATAACTTTCTGGCCATCATGCTGGAAACATGTAATGGCACCAGTATGAGCACTCAGAGTACTCTTGCAGTGTCCATTCTCTGGATCCCAGATCCGCAACGTAGAATCAGCTGCGGCAGACACAAGACGATCCTGTCGTAGATCTAGAAGCCCGACTAAGGAAGAATGACCCTCGAGATTAAACAACACCGATCCCGACTCGAGCGACCAGACTTTGACGAGGTTATCCATAGAGCCGCTGATGCATCGATTCCGCTTAGTATCGAGAACGACGCTGTAGACTTTTTGGCTATGCCCGTTCAAGCGATGAACGGTCTCTCCGGTCGAGATCTTCCAAACACGCACACTGCAGTCATAGCTTCCACTAACAAGCGTATCGGCGTGTGCTGCTATGGCACGGACGGAGTGATGGTGACCGGCAAGTGTGCGAACATAGTAAGGACATTCGGCCGACTCGTCTGGCGCTGGCCCAGCCTGGAAGGAATCTGGATCGCCAGGCTTCGGCAATTTCCAGACACGGAGGTTAGAATCACGAGATCCAGTAATAATGAGTGGCTGCTTAGGCATTAGTATTGGCCGATCATCATGAGTCTTCCCTATAGGAGTAGGCATCAAGATCTGTAGACATCTGACAGTCGAGGTGTGGCCTTGGAATATCTGGGTGCAACGACCCTTTTCGATGTCCCATACCCGGACAGTCCTGTCCGTGGATCCCGACACCAGAACATTGCCCTCGTACTGTAAAGCCCACACGCCGCCCTCGTGACCTTCAAGTGTAGATCTCAGAGCGCCAGTCTTCGTGTCGTAGACGTTAATATTTGCATCATCACTGCCCGTGAGAATCTTGTCTGCGTCAAACTGCAGGCATGTGACCACATGGCCCTGATGTGCTCTGAAGGCTATATGCCGCGGTGAGACTTCATCGGTCATCCAGGTTTTACGAATGATGTGATGTCTCATGTATATGGACTTGAACAGATGCAGGTTTTTCAGACTTGATAGGCCTATTCGAGAATATGGTAGTGCCCTCTCGGCGGCGTTGGCAGCGGCATAGGGACCATCCGCCGACGCCATATCCAGAAAGAATTCCTCGTCCACTTCGACCATATCGGGCGAGGGCGCTTGAAACCTCTTATGTTGTTTGCGAAGGGTAGGCTTCGATCTAGACTTTGCTTTCCGCTTTGAGCGCTTTGTTTGAAGAACTGCAGTGCCGCCATGAATATTTTGTAGCACACGCGAGGGCGAATCTGTATCGGATGGATTGACGGTCAATGTACTGAGGTCTTTCTCCGAATCACTCGATTGGGAAGCGTACTGCCAACCCCAGCCTTCACGAATCGCCCTAGGAAGCTCCCCTTCCGGTAGGGTGTAATTGTCAGCGTCAAATAAGCGTTTCCACACCTTTTCGGAAGAATCAATGAGCTGCCTCCATCTCTTCGAAACTTGAGCCCCGCGGCAGAGCGTCTTCGCGTCAAGGTTTCCGATCACGTTGAGACAGAGCTCCACAGGGAGGAGCCTTAGAAAATCGCACTTGAGCGCAGGGTTGACTACATCTGCAACAAAATGAAGGACTGGCTTTGAACAACGGCGCAGGAATTGGTAAACGAGGTAGCTCTTCATCTCCTCGGGCATAGCTTCAAATGTATCAACCATCGATGGGATACTCATCAAAGAGCGAGTCGAGACTTGCCCCTTGTGGATAAGTGGGCCCGAGATTAATGCACCCGCGTCTTGAGTGTCTTGTTGGCTCTCGCCAGATCCTCCCGTATAGACGCTATTCTGACTTGTAGAAGCAAGAGATTGAAAGCTTCGACTAGCACCCAAATGCCCTGGAGCGTGCGGGGTATCTTCTGTGTGGGGGAGCTCAAAGTACTCCCGACGATTTTGCAGGTTCGCCGCTGCAGTGACTGGCGATAGACTTGGACTGGGAAGGCTGACGCCCTGTGCAGCAGTGGTGTCTAGAGCCATCGGCCGTGGACGCTCAGGCTGTCGAAATTGTGAAAATACGTCATCACCTTCGTTCTCCGTGCGTGGAGTCATGGCGAACCCGAGGCCCGAGTCTCGCCATGGACTTCGACCTTTCGAATCCTCAAGAAGATCTGAGTTGGCACCATCAAATTCACGTGAGAACTTGGTCCGCGTGACTTCGGATTCGGGACTCATAGTCTGGTCACCATCCTCATCCTCTGCTTCTAATGTATATGACGTCTTGCTTGAGCTGGGATCTTCAAGATCATGTTCCTGATGTGTCTGTGATACCCACGCCGGTGTCCTTCGTCCGCGAACAGCCTCAATATGCGGAGTAATCGGGGCTGATGTTTGGACGAGATTGAGTCTTGAATGTAAAGGTTTTCGTATGGAATATTCAGGATCGGCATGACTGGGGCTAACCTTTCCACTCGAAACCATCCTTCTTTTATGGGCGCGCTGCTGCCTGGCCAGTGCTGCTTCCAACGTAGCAGCATCCGATGCAGATGCAGGCGATACTGCCCGCTTGCGTCTGCTATTTGAGATTGTGCTGGATGTTTGCTGATCGAGATTTTTCGAGTTTCTCATGGATGTCGGACACGACGTTGGCATTTCAAATTCGGGGTCTGATTGAGATACCGAGCGTAGGGCTCCGTCAGATTCAGTCAAGGCTCTCTGCTGGTGTTTAAGCTACAATCGAACACGAAGTTGTTAGTCCCAATATCGAGTTTTATCCACCAATGCAACATAACGAACCTTTTCCAAAGTTTCAAGCGTGTCGTCTGCTTCTTGGAACATTGTTGGTCTACCTTCGACATCAAAGCATAGCTTTTTGATGGAGTGAGGGGTTGGCGTCGAAGCTAATGGATATTGCTTCGGATCCAGATCATGTAGATGCCGTGGAGCTTTCACCATGAGAGGGGGAAACTTGGTGGTCGTCGTAGTAGTGGTGGTGACGACAGTAGTTTGTGTAGCCGGAGCGTAAGATAATTGCCCCAAAGCATCCCCTGACCGTATTTCTTCAAGTGGTATAAACGGCACGTTCTTTTTCTGCTTCTCTTCAGCTGCTGACATGGCTGACAAATCCCTCTTAGGAATGGACGTTGAAAATTCTAGAAAGGTTGAATTTAGAGAGCTTCGTCGATGGGGAGAGGACAATTCTTCAACGGGTTCCGGAGTCTGAGGAGGAGGATTCATGATATTGGCGATGTTGTGGAGATCTTACACGAGGTTGACACGCCTCATGGGCGAGATCCCTGATATCTGCGTTGGCGGGCGTTTTTTAATTCAAGATATTCTTGGCCTCACGCTCATCCAGGCAGTAGATATGTAGGGGTAGACGCTTCAACAACTCGGAGCTGCGTCGGGATCGAAGGGGAGAGGTTGAGAAGTCGCCTAGAAGACTCGCGTGAGTCGAGGTGCGTAACGCTGGATGGGTGACTCTACAGGTTGCACTGTGTCCAGCACGTTGTATTGTCAAAAATCAGATCGATCAAAGAGCAGAGAAATATCCGACAAGACAGCACTCCTGGCCTAGCTGACAGCGGCGTCAGTTGATGCTGGGAGGGGCGGGACTGTTCTATGTCCTGCTGGTGCGGATACTCTGCCGTAATTCGGCGTTTGTGACGTTTTCAGCCTTCCCCTCGGTCTTCACTTCACCGCAACGAGACTTTGGCTGGAATCCAACTCCCTACCACGACGGCGTAAAGCGCAGAGCTGTTTACATTGCAGAATGAGTGTTCTGGTACGCATCTCAGCTGTAGACTGACTGAGTTGGAGATCAGAGTGAATAGACAACCTTTTACATGAAGTTTCGCCCCCTGAAATCAATATTGGAGACACCATGCTTCTCGCCGGGTGCTACTACAGTTTCCATATGAACTTTACTATGTTATCTTGGGCCTGGTGAGGCTGTCAGTGCCATGTGATTCTGCAGATCTCGTTGACATAATGTGATTCCTGTATGCCTGCTATCTCAATCAACTGGAAAGGTCAAATTGTCTAAACTTACAGGCATGAAATGCATGATGCATTTCATTGTCTACATGAATATCACAAGATTCGTTTTATACAGCTCCCGCCGTGCTAGTAACACTCAGGAATCAAGAAAGAACGTGCCGTGGCCCTGGCATGGGTAGAATCTGGCGATCCCGTTGTCCCGAGTACAAGATACAAGGAGCATAGAATCTGCCCTTGGCCTGCTCTTAAAAGCCACTTCGCTGGAAGGGTGCTGGTGACGAATAGGCTGATGCTGCATAGTCGATGTTAGAGAATGGGGAATATACGTTTTCTTCTGCCGGCCCATACAATGGATTCGGCCTGTGAAATGGCGTCATATCTTGACTTGCTCCAGCTTGAGGATTTGGTTTTCTAAAGCTATGAGAGTCTTGTGTGGCTGAAGATCTGTTGAATTCCATTGGGTTCGAGGAAGGTGGAGGAGGATTCATCTCTGTGCCGTGTCGCCCCCAACGTCCTCCCCTTCTTGTCGGTCTAGGACCCGATACCGTGCCTGCATATGATCCATCTCGGAAGTATCGTCCGTGAGGAGGCGTAGTAGTATGTGGTGCTGGCGCTTGACGAGGCTTCACTGGACTCCTAAACAGGCCCGAAGACGGCATGCCTGCGCATTGGCCCTGCGGATGAAGGATCGAAGTGCGTGGATGTTCGGCCTCGAAGTAGGCCCGCACTAAAGAGCGACCGGCTTCTCCGGGTATCCTGTCAAGTATCTGATTAACGTAGGTGACACTAATGGCGCCGGATTTACTCACGTATTTGCGTGTCGGAGTTCTGTCACAAATTTCCCTCTGTACTTCAGATCAACGAAGAGCGAATAGTCGACATCCTTGGTGACGATCCACCGTGTTGGGATGATTCCCTCGCTGCCCCGGAGTCCGGCGATCCAGAATTGGGGTTCTACTTTAGGGTCATAAGGCCCGCTCATCTCCGCCATTCCACAGTATTTACCGCTGCATAGATGACTACCGACAATGTCAACAAGACACAGTCACTTTGATGAAAGGAGCCGACAGACCTCTGTGAGATGGAGAACAAGAAGATAATCTTCTCGTTCTTCGTCTTTAGATCCCAGGCATTCTGCAATACTTTATTTGCCCCTTTTGACGAAGACCAGACTCCCGTAATTACGGACGCTCGCAAGCTATGGATGTCGGGTGACTTCATGACGAAGATCTTAGACTACCATTTTGTAAGTAATCGAACCTAGGGAAGGTGGATTCCTGTACACTCACTCCAAATGGGAGACAGAACGTTGGGGGGTCGAAACCATTGGGAAGAGAGGTTTCCAGGGTCGGCACTACTGTGCCCTGGCTGTAGGTTGAGACAATCGGCGGTCCTGCTCGCTTCCAAACAGGTGCTATCAAAGGCTCGAGGATTTTCTCCTGGTCTGGTAGCTGAAGTGGGACGACTTGGCAATTGGTATCCGTCCCATTCGAGCAAACTGTCTTGGTGGCCGTACTGATCTGAGAAACTGCAGAAGTAGAAATACCAATACTTGTTGGCGAATGCAGCGTTTTCGTGTCTTCGATCAAGTCAGACAGCGATCGACGACGAATAGGTAACAGAGGGAAGTCCTGAAGCGAGACCACACGTGGCACTACAGGTTTTGCGCATGGGCCTTTCTCTCCTGCAATGAATATTTTGTAAGGCTCGACGTCAGGTGTTGAATCGGCGACTAAGTTGGCGAGTGGTGAGCGTAGCATACGATCAGTACTGGTTGGATCTCGGGCTAGTTTAATCGATCGAATGTCTGGCACAGCCAAAAGTTGGCTGCCCAAGAAGGAGCTGGTCCTGCCTGTTAACAGATGATCTCCAACGGCGCCAAGGCTGTTGGTGGTCCTCCCACTGGAATCTGAGGACGATGCATATGTGTAGATGATCGATTTTCCAGAATACGGTCCACTAGTGACTACAGTTGCTGACCCTTCTCGCCCGGGGACCAGGATCTGCAATCCACTCTTGGAACGCCCAGTCATCCTATGGTTGCTTCCCCATCTGAACATGGACAGCAATTGATCGCTCGGCACCTTTCTGATGGTGTTAGGTCCGTCGTCACCAGGTTCGGCAATCCGTATACCCTTCAAAAGTACCCTGTCATTTTGCAAAGGATCTCCTTCCTCGATGTCGACGACCTCCCGAGTATCAGGCGAAATACTGATCTGCGTCGAGTTGGAAGAAGGGTGTTGTGATCGAATCTGAGATCTATGACGAGAATTGAAGGCTAGTGTTTCCGTATCGGAGGAGTCCATGGATGGTCTGTCAAGCCATATATTGAAATTGTTGAGAACGTCAGCGTGGTTAACGACCATAAGAAAGTAACATTGAAAGGGAATGAGGGTATGCGATGGTGAACCACGCGAAGTGCTAGTGTTTATTCAGTCGGGTGAAAATCTTACGGTGCCGAATATGCCTTGGAAGGTGAACCATATAACAACAGACTACGGGGTGCCGGCGGAGGTTAGAGCATGCCCGGCGATTGGCACTCTTGACTACGACGATGTGTTGAGCGTACGTCACTCTAGTCAGGTACACTTGGATTGTGACCGCTTCGAGGCCTCTCTTCTTCACCATGTATTAAATGATTGTGACCATGACGCCCAGAATATCTTTTGTAGGAATTTGAGCAACAGAAGTCCATGACATGTCTGGCCATCGCCTTTGGTATCACCTGTGTATGCGATCTGGAAACAATGAGGGCCGTTGTTCCCCAGTGGTCACCAACCCGAATTGATCGCATTCGGTAGCGCTGTCGTTTCATCTGTCTACTTCCCTCCCCATTCGGCGACATAACACAAGCATAAAGGTCGCCCTCGGCATGAAGCTGCTTCTGCTACTGGAGAGAGCTGATGATACCCATTAATTTTTGAGCAAATCTCTGAATGCATACAGGTAAAGCCTCGCCTGGAAAATGATGAAGAGCTTTCATAACAATTTTGCAACAGCCTTTTTCATCTTTTTTATACACTTCTACCAATCTCGTCACAACGTCAGACCCTCGCAATGGCTTCGATCTTCTTCCCTCAAAAGCAGGACCTTACTGTCCAGGAGAAGCAGAGCTTCGCTTTAGTGCAGACTCTGCTGCACACCACAGTAAGTGCAAGCTTCAAGCATTTACGCTTATCGTTGATCACATCGAATGGTAGATCGCAAAGATTGCCTACTTGCGGTGAGTCCTCCCTGACAATGCTTTACTGTCTCTAGACTAAACGAGAACATAGAGACCTCTTCCCTGAAGAGGGTTTCATACAACAAGATCCGGCCGCGATCGAGCAAGATTCCGAGCATTTCTATGATCGGACTCGTGGTCTTCAAGGTAGCAGCACCAATGCCAGCACCAGAGGTAAGGTTGTGGGTCGGGGGAGGTCTTTCTTGGTCTTAGCCCAAGGCAAAGTTCCTGGTGCTGACATAGTGCTTGACTGGCTGGTAGGTGGATTTTGTTTGAGATCGTGCCAATTGAGCCACTAAAGCTGTTTAGTAGAAGGTCATTCTTCAAGGTGTGCTGCAACATACTCTAGATGGCTTCAGAATGTCCATCTATGCCGATAAATCGAAGCCACATAATGTACTCGAATCATACACATTCAGCTTTATGTATGGTAATCCCACCTTCGGTGCACGAGGTCAGCTCGTTGGCATGGGGCTTTTGAATCCTAGCAACAACACCGTCACTGTCGGAGGGGCAAGGTCAAATTACGACCGCTTCATGCGTCAACTTCATCAATATCATCAGTCTCTTCCAGACCTTCCAAGTCAGTCTCAATGGAAGATCAAGAGCTGAGTTAATCCTAATCGGGTTCGTGAAGGCAAGCGCTACCTCATGTGCCACCTCTTTCATCCAAACGAAGCTGCTCTATCACCGCCACCACCAGGTTTTTCCACTGGTATCCATCCCAAGTATTATTTCCCCAAGGATCAAGTTTGGCATAGAGAAGGGCAAGACTATGGTTCGGCACATTTAGGCTACTACCAGTGCGGCTTTTCCCAGGTTAATTGATTTGAAGTCCAGCTAATAGTGCTAGTGTGGGCCTCAAAACATCCCATACGGTATTATTAGATGATACTGGACGGAATTTGACAGAAACCTACCGTATCCCAGATCATCTAGACTACACCGAGTGTGTCTCAACTCACTTCGACCTTACGAACGACTCGGTGCAAGCAGTGATCACATCCGCAGGAGTATCAGAGCCTCCTATTGAGACGGCCCAGCAGAATCTTGATGGAAGCTTGGAATTGTATGGTATGGATATAGAGTCTCAAAGCCCAGCCGATATCACTGTTCCTACGGAACAAAAAAGACATCGCAATGAAGTATCAAGCAGCAGACCGAGAGTTCGTCGACTACTATATCTGGTATTGATTTACTTGGCTGATGTTGTGGATAACAGGCGCAGAGGAGCTCCGGGAGCGGTATTTTGACTGCTACCCAGGTTGTGGATCAGCGCCCATCTCTACCGTGCCTTCGGCCTGCGATGTTACTGCGAGGAAAATTTCTAGAAATGAAGGCCAAAAAAGATTTGAGGTTAGTATCTGCACATGGTCCAAGCATTGCAGATAAGAACGTCACTCAATGCGAGTGCGGTTATGATCGAGAAGAAGATGTGATGGTAAAGCTCCTCCTGTTGGTGTTCCGCGGTCGTTTATCCAACTGACACCAAGGGTCAGGTACAGTGCGATTGCTGCGATACATGGCAGCATTATCATTGCTATGGCTTCGTCTTGCAGAGGCCTTCGGAATACCACGTCTGCTATCAGTGTCTTCTAGCAACCTCGGAGATGGGGCGTCTAGAGGAACTGCGACAGCTCGCAGCATTCAGACGAGCTCTATGGTTGTTGTATGAGAAAGAGCCTAGATCCCGGAATGCTTTCATGAAGATATTAGGTAAGTCAGCATTCTGATTTGCACAAGCAAATTTGTATTAAGGGCAATAGGCTCAGACGCAAAAGCGACGGGCAAGTATATTAGCCGTTTGATTCTAGAGGGTTTCCTGCCCAAGTCTCGAGGAAGTAAGATTTCAAAGCCCATGAAGGCAGGTACGTCCTTCCGAAGGCATTTCTTTTGAAGGTCGATTCTGAAAGCACATACTTCCCCAACCTTACCTACTCACTCATAGATATTAGCCGAATGAGAGGCTAATTCTGAATTAATTAACAATCAGTGGAGCAGATTGCTATAAGAAATAGCACTTACTACAATCCGTTAACCTCAATTGGCCACTATGTGAGTCCGCTCGAGAAACACACTCTTCTTATGTGTGAGACGTCTTCATTCCAGGTCTAATAGCTTCAGTATGAGGTGTTGGAGGATCATGTGACTGGGGCTCCGTCCGAAAGTGGAAGTCCTCGACGCAAGCGAGCGAGAATTAGCAAAGAGTGATGGCAAACTCGGCATGGATCAATACTACGTGAGACTGTTGTCTATTGCTTGATTTGCTGTTGTAATGATTTTCGTCGATTCAGCCTTCGCTTAACTACCAAGGACTCTCCAAACCTCTTCTCCGTTCTTGGTCCTGCTCTGGACATGCTGAACCGTAATGAAAACTCTTCTGGCTAACATTGTTGTCCGAGTCTTTTCTACACAGAGACCTACTTGACCGGTAGCCGCTCACCCAACGCTCTGAGACGAAGCGTTTCAATAATTACGTTTGAACCGTACCCGACTCGTTAGACACAGCTGATCGCAATGACCAGGCCAATCAATCGAGCATATCCTTCAACAGATTGATCACTGCGTCATTTCGGATTTAGATTAACGAACTGAGTTCGAAGGAGCCCGGCGCAATAGTCAGTCTATCAGCACCCTGCGCTCAGGAGCTGCGATGTCTTTCTCATACGGTTCTTCGTGGAGCAGGCTGATTATCTCTGATAATCAGCCTGTGAGTTCGCCTTCTAAGTATGAAAATTCGCGACTTGGCAAACGAATGTCCCTGCCATCGCACTAGTTTTGTCGAGTACACGATTGCCTTCGTTTTGGTTCTTGGGGCATCGAAAGACGATGACTCGAGTGTGTGCTTTGTCCAAGCTCAGTCCTGAACTGGCACGCGGTGAGCAAAATAATTCGGACACTTGGGTAGGGACCTCGGCTAAAGGTGTCCGAATTATTTTGCTGACTGGGATGCGAAAAATTATTGGGAAATCAGTCAATTATCAGCTAATCGGGGCCCCCGATTAGGGGTACTTACCTTACTTTGACGTTAGGCTAAGCCTTAAAAGGGTTTTCTCTCTAGCCCCGATCGAGCGTCTTTAAAGGGGGAAGGGGCCGAACCTCCGTGTTGGAGCTTTTGACCAGATACATCGAAGCCAACGCACGCTCAGACATCTACATCACAGTCCACGACAGGATCTTCTGAAATCATACATGCACCACGAAAAGCGATGAAAGGAGGAGGGCTAAAACCCAATGCAGATAACCGTAATTCTAGTTCTACTCTGTACGGAGACATGACCAAGCCAAGAACTAAGCCTATTCTAGTTGGAAACGGGCCATCACTGCAATGAGGAATTATTGAAACCCTGCTGGTGCCAAAGTGTATAATTGGGGCCCCCTAAGTCGGAACTTCCTATACATCCTGCCTCCCCCATGGCGCCCATCGGTGGCTGGCATGGGAGAATCGCTCCTCTTCCAAATGCACTTGTCGCATCGTTCAAACTTCACGACATAGTTCTCGCCATGTGGGACAGAGTATAGCGACTGACTGCACTTCGAAGCATGGCTCCATGAGGTCTTCTTGCTACCATTGACGGGATTAGTTCGCTGGGTCATACAGAAAATGAACACATAATGCTGAGGAGCGTCCAACCAATTGCTACAACGAGAGTATGAACGTGTAAGATCGGCATGTACGACCTGCTGGAGCGTTAGGCGCACTCTTGAATCGATGCCTCCTGCATTCTTCGACCGATCTACTCCTCCTATCTGCTACTACCTATACCGCAATGGCGCCGAACTTCCAGCTTTCATTTCCCCTTCCACGACAGCCAAGCGCATCCCCTAATACTGCAACTCCCGCCTCCGAGTGTTCCTACAAGAGCCGTTACGATGATTCTCCGCACTTGTATCCGGGCTCAAAAGCGGAGAGGACACTGGGCGCTTCAGAGCCAGAGCTACCCGAGGCGAAGAAGAAGGAGTCGAATAAATTGAAGAGAAAACTGCGCAAATCTCCGAGCTTCATGAGCCTGTCACTCTCCGAAATCGATGGCGATCCGGTTCATGTCACTGACGGGTTTCCTTTTCCTAGCATGCTCCCTTTGGGGGAGGCTTCAACGCAGCCTATGCAACATTTCAGCCGCCAAGGATCCTCGCCTTTACTTGGGGAACTGTATTATAATGAGTCCACGCATGCAGAAAACCTGAATATTGCCACGGCTCCAGAAGCTCGCCGTACTGATTCACTTTCAACATTGCAATCCCACTACGACTCGGCAAAAGTTCCTCACGCAGTATCACAGCAAACCTCAGCCTCTTCAGCCCGTGACATGGCACTGAGGAAACATTCCATACCCATAACCAGTCCACTAGGATTCCGTAAGGTTGACAGATTCAAGGCTACTGAGCCTGATCTGCCACATTCGCGCAATGTCTCCGGTGACTCCAAGGTATCTGCAGCTACCAAAATATCTGGAGATTCTATCAAGTGGATTACTGGAATGCCTAGAAGGAGACCTTCTGTCACAGATCCGCCAACACTGTATCCCAACGCAAACCGAGCAGCTTCGCATGCGGTCTCACCACCTCCAGCTCTGATGAACACATCATCACCACAAATACTGCCTTCCAATGATCCCCCTAAGAGGCCCAAATGGTGGCAGAGAAAGACATCATCACCCAAGGTGTCTTTTCCTACTCCTCTCGAGGACCCTCCAAGTCTCACAAATTTGTTCGAAGAAAAAGTTAAATCTATCAAGGTCAATGTCAAGAAGCCTAAACAAGGTGGCTCAGGCGCTCGCAATTGGTTCGATGACCTTGAAGAAGATGAACAAACATTAGAAGATCTGCAGCACCAGGAACATATAGAGCATCCGATTCACGAGAAGCCCGAGCCCCCTCTGGCTCGGCACGACATTATATCGCAAGAGGTCCATCCAGCCACTACATTAAGGAAGAGCTCTTCCAGTAACACAACTCAACAGCCGACGTCATCTGGTCGGAGGCTGAGCATTCGCCTCGAATTTTCTCCTCAACAACTATCCACAACGCCGTCATCACCACCTAACGTCCCAAGGAGCATCCGAAGTAGTCCCCATGGCAAGAACATTCGGTCATTGAAAATTGACAAGAGTGTACATTTGGGGATGGACTTACAAGTCGAGAGTTTTCTCGAGCTCTCATCTTCCGAGGACGAGGGCGGTCAAAGTAGCGCACACTCTAATATGCATGAACCTTACCGTCGTCACCATATACGAGCAAGCGTTGAGCGAGCTAGCAACAGCCATGAAGTTTCGATGGATGGCGCGCAGGGTGGTCAGCCTGTCAGACCACCACCAATTGCGAAGAAAACTTCTTTCGGACCCCTTTCGAAGAGATCGACCAGCTCCGAAATCGTCCCGCTTGTCCCAAGGATACCCGATCGGCCGATCAAGCTCGTTCAACGAAGTTCATCGATGAGATTGCGGGAGATGATGGATGACAAGGCAGGGAGTATCGAGAGTACGATCGACAGTGGAGCTAGCTCTCTCACTGATAACACCAATGGTCGGGAAGGGCATACTACACGAACCAAGCAGAAGTCGAGCGTGCGTGGTAGCAAATTGATGAAAGTCACATCAGAAGAAGAGAAGCTGCTTGAAGCCATGCGCGATAAGAGAGCCAGTATTCGCCAAGACGATTTCGAAAAAGGATTTAAGACTGCGATGCAATTGCAGGATATCGTTGCACGACCGAAAACAGCTGGTGCTGATGGACGCACTTCTCGATTATCTGTGTGCGGATCCAGATCTCCTATCTCTTCGATTGTGACCAATGCTCGTCCCTCCGCTGCAGCGGACGATTGGCTGCTCGAGGATTCTTTCCCTTTTCCGAAAGTACCACCACGCAGAGGGATACTGCCAAACCTGAAGATCTCACAGGGATTCATGTCGCCACCGAAAGCCTCCCCCAGTCTGAGTTTCAGTCCTTCCGACATCCTGCCGTCGACGCCAGCGAGCCGCAACTCTCCAATAACTCCTCCTGCTCAAGGCTCGTTGGGCGTGTATGGTCGCGGTCGTACGTTGAGTCCGTCTCGGGGCGTTATTGTCATGAATAATCTGGGACATGATCGGAAGAGAACTACTAGTAGCAGCGAGGTTATGCTTGATGGTGTGGAGCAGCACGCTCGAGAGTTGAATGAAGCGGATGAGATCAATGGGTGGGTTTTGAACAGGTGGTAACCTCTGCGGATCTAATTGTGTGGATACCGGTGGACTCTTCGCCTAGGCGTCAACGTGTATACCATATCGAGGACGGGATTTGTGTAAAGTAGGCGGTATTATACGTAGCTATGTAAATCTAATCAAGAAATTTTGAAAAGGAGGATTATAATCTAGTCTTTGGCAGAAATGGTCGGATTTCTAATATTCGTACGGAGTACAGTGTAGTTATAGATCACGCAGTACTAGGTAGTACCAACCTCGTTCCTTCGGGGCAGTGAGTACGTGGTTGTAGAACATGCACACGTGTTGACTACTTTCGTCGTCGACCACGTTACGCAAACCATTTTACCTAAGCCTAATCTAGATAGGTACCTTAGGTAGCTGCACCGTGACGATTTAGTGCCGCGTCTTGAGTGCGCCGTGTGCAAGGAACCTCTGATTTCTCACAACTGGCTCTATTTGACAGCAAACCACACTCCTTGGTCAGGCCACCCTCACTCTTTAACCTGATGATTCAAAGCCCATTATCACTGTCTGGTAGCCAAAGATATAGCCTAGGGAGCCGCCAGCGAGGACAACAAACCATAGGACAGACACAACGCTATGGGCTCCGGGCCCCGTCGCTCATACCAAGCGACATGGCTGGGACTCCCTGTGAAGCAGCTCTCTCTGGTCGCAGTAAGGATGCACTGCGTATAATAACGATGTTCAGATAGACTAACGATGACCAGCTTACGCTCCAGAATTCCGCCCTCATCCTAGTACGCCCACTATCAGCATCCCATCCATGTACATTCCTAACCGCTTCAGCTCCTACATTACTCGCGAATGATGCCGTTGATAGCTGGGCAAAGATATCTGACATCCACGGCAGTGTTCATGAACGAGGTCCTCAAACTTACAGTATGCCTTACGTTTAGTCTCCACGAGATTGCTCGGACAATGTCTTCTACGATGTCTGCAACCTCTCTCTTCGGCAGTGTGATAGGCGCTATCTTCGCGGGCGATAGCTGGAAGTTGGCCATCCCGGCTACCCTGTATGTTCTACAAAACTCCCTCCAGTACATAGCGATTTCAAACCTTGATTCCGCAACTTTCCAGGTTACCTATCAATTCAAAATACTCCCCACTGCAATATTCAGTGTCCTTTTGCTCAAGCGGTCTCTGACTACACGGCAATGGCTCTCGCTTGCTTTTCTTATGGTTGGCGTGGCCATCGTACAGATACCGGCGAGTGATCCTGCACTGGCACCTTTCGAACAGACCCGATCGAAATTCTTCCTCCCGCGGGCATGGAGCGAGTGGCGCCGACTTGGCAGCTCTGGAGCAGCTCCTCTCCATAAAATGCATAAGCGCTCTGCGACCTACGAAGGAATACAAGAGGATGAGAATTTGATAAACCCACAAATGAACGCAGTGCTTGGGTTCGCTGCAGCCATTGGAGGATCTACTGTTTCGGCAGGAGCGTCTGTCTATTTTGAGACCATTCTGAAGGACTCAAACACAGAAGCCTCCCTGTGGGTCCGTAACGTTCAGCTGGCTTTTTACTCGCTTTTCCCCGCACTTTTCATTGGGGTCATGTTTGTTGATGGAGAGGAGATTGCCCGTCATGGCTTTTTCGTGGGCTATGATTGGTTTGTGTGGGCCACGATTGCTTTCCAGTCGCTTGGAGGAATACTGGTCTCCCTATGCGTCAAGTACGCCGACAACATCGCGAAAAGTTTTGCGATGGGTATCAGCATCCTCGTTAGCCTGTGCGCCAGTGTGTGGTTTTTCGATTTTGCTGTCACGACCAATGTAAGTCACCAGACGCGTGGCGATCATAGCTAACCTTACGCGCGAAGTTCCTCATTGGCACATCAATTGTCATCTTCTCCACCTATCTCTACAACAGTGGACAAGAGGGAGCCTCACGGCCACTTCCCATACAGATTCACGATTACGAGAAGACGACAATTGACAAGCCATCCTTGCGCGAGAACAATCTTCCTCTCAAGCTTCCTACGACGCCCATTAGGGATGGCGCATTATCCTCGTCCCGACCTGGCTCACCAAAAACCCACCACTCTAGGGTCGGATCTTCTAGAGCGTATTACGGCTCGAAACATCGTGACGATTGACGGACGAATTTTTTCACAGTACATATCCAGTGGGGGATGTCCTCAATGTACATAGCATAAAGCAGAATATTGTGCGGTAGCGATGGAATGATACTCCTTTGGTCCCCACGCTCGGAGCCTTGCATTCGAACAGCGTTTACATCCGATTGGCATTTTCTATGATCAAGCTATATGGGATGGATGGTCAGTACGAAGATAACGTATTGTGGGTGGTACAGTAGGAGTATGCTGGGCTTGGAAAGGATTGGCGTTTGTTAAGGATAGTGGACACACTGATCCTTTCAAGGGGTATCCTCCAAGATACCATTTCTTTGCGTTAGTTTTTCCGTTATTAGACGAGAAGTACGAGGGCGAATAGAGTTCCGCTAGGGTGAAGGTGCCATATTCTCCACACCGTCTTCTTTACCCCTTCACAACATAAGTTAATGCCGCAGCGCAATTTCTTCCTATAATCTGCCATGTTAAGCAGGGCTGGAGACAATCTACACCCTGAATGCTGATTAGATGCAGACGCCATGGCAAGCTTTCATACTGACATTCAAACACTTCTCCAGGACATTAGTGACGACTATGGCGAGGCTGCCAATGACCAACTATCTCTGCCGTACTCGACACCCAATACCAACGCTTATTACCCTCAGTCCATGATTTCAGAACAGACCCCACCCCTTCTTTATGATCAGCAGCTGTACCCTGCATCGCAGGCCTTTGATCTTCCAGACACCTACCCTCATCATATCCAAAATACCGTTGGGCTGGATGCCTACGGTAATCTAATTCACTGCAGACAGCATTAGGCAATCCGGCTGATGGGTTATCAGATCGAGCTCTCTTGGCCGAGCCACCACCTCAGCCTGCGTGGCAGACCAGTGATGGGGCGAATGGAGAACCAGCAGGCCGACTTACGTTGCCGGCTCACAAGACTTCATCCTCGCCAAATGGTCTGTTCAAGCAGTGTAGAGTTCAGCCAAAACAACGTGGTCAGTATCATGGAATGTTGTATTCTTCTATTGCTGACGCAAAGCAGTCGAACCTTCCCAGCAAGAGTTCAGCTCACAGATCGGTATTTGTACCACTTTCGAATATGGAGCGGCAGGCTAATTTAGAGATCAGCCCGTTACGTGCATACTCCACCTGCTCGGGTGAATGCCAGTTCGCCTTCGAGTGATCTTCCTTCTAGCCCGTCCCTTAGAATCAAGCAGCGGCGGTTCGGCCAAGCATCCAGACCTCCTGCCGCGAATTCTGCGACATCTCCATTCCCTAGCAGCACTAAGAAGCGGAGCTTCCGAATCTCAGATGTTTCAGAGCTGCCAAAGCAGCTTTCATTGGCTTCCTCCTCATGGCGTCAGCATGGTATGCAGCCTCAGCTCGAGCTGGATCATGCTCCACCAATTGTCCAAGGTGTTCAACTTGTTTCCCTGTATGAATTGCCAGACCGGCTTCGATCTGTCTTCCGTCACCCACTATTCAACGCTATCCAGTCAAAATGTTTTACAACTGCCTTCCGATCGAATGACAACCTCGTGGTCTCAGCACCAACAGGCGGGGGGAAAACGTCAATTTTGGAGATGGCGATCTGCCGCCTAGTTTCTGGCTTTCAGATAGGTCAATATAAGATTGTATACTTGGCGCCTACTAAATCCCTCTGCTCCGAGAGACAGAGGGACTGGCAAGCCAAATTCGCTGCTCTAGATCTGCAATGCGCAGAGCTGACAGGTGATACTGAATATGGACAAATTCGCAACGTCCAGAGTGCAAGCATCATAATCACGACTCCCGAAAAATGGGATAGCATGACACGGAAGTGGAAAGATCATGCCAAGCTCATGCAAATGGTCAAGCTCGTCCTGATAGACGAAGTTCACATCCTGAAAGACACCCGAGGGGCAACACTAGAGGCTGTGGTCTCACGCATGAAATCCGTGGGTTCCAATGTTCGCTTCATCGCTCTGAGTGCGACTGTTCCCAATTCTGAAGACATCGCGACATGGCTCGGTAAGGACTCTACTAATCAGCATCTGCCCGCGCCGCGGGAGAAGTTTGGAGAAGATTTCAGACCTGTTAGACTCCAAAAGCATGTGGTTGGCTTACCATACAAAGGTAACGACTTTGGCTTCGAACGCGCTTGTGACCCGAAGCTACCAGATATCATCATGAAATACTCTCACAAAAAACCGATCATGGTTTTCTGCATTACAAGGAATTCAACAATCAGCACAGCAAAGCTCCTTGCCAATGTGTGGGCAAGCAAGAGACCGCAAGATCGGTACTGGGAGGGGCCAACCCAAAGGGTAGTTGTACAAGATCCGGAGCTTAAGAACACTCTGGCCTCCGGCGTAGCATTCCATCATGCTGGCCTTGATGGCTGCGACCGGCACGCGGTCGAAAAAGGTTTTCTGGAAGGACAGATTAACGTGATCTGCTGTACATCGACTTTGGCCGTCGGCGTGAACCTACCATGCCACATGGTGATCATCAAAAACACTATGAGCTTCTCCGACGAAGGCCTAAAGGAATACGCTGACCTCGAAATAATGCAGATGCTTGGCCGTGCCGGACGCCCTCAGTTCGACACAACGGCTGTTGCAGTGATCATAACAAAACAGGAAAAGGCCAAGAAGTATGAAAAGCTTGTGTCTGGAGAAGAACTTTTGGAAAGTTGTCTACACCTTAATTTGATCGATCATCTGAATGCAGAAATCGGCCTCGGCACAGTATATGATGTGTACACTGCGAAGAGGTGGCTGGCTGGGACTTTCCTGTATGTTCGCCTGGGACAGAATCCTGATCACTATAAATTGGATGGTGATGCAATAGACCAGAATTTGGACGACAGAATTGAACGTATCTGCAGACGAGATATTGCCCTTCTAGAGGACTTGAATTTAGTGGCATGTTCTAATGGACGGCTCAAGTCAACGGAGTTAGGTGATGCGATGACTCGATACTATGTTCAATTCAAGACCATGCAAATACTTCTGCAATTGGGACCCCGCTCAAAGTTATCTGACATAGTGGGTTGTACAAGGGGATGAGCTTACACATACAACGGCTAACATCTATAGCTTTCGGCATTAGTCCAAGCCAACGAATTCCAAGAAATACGACTTCGAGCGTCCGAAAAAAAACTGTACAAGGAGCTTAATCAGGGAAATAGCATTAAATTCCACATCAAAGTGGACCTTGCACAGTCCGCGCACAAGAGAAGTCTCATCTTGCAAACCGAACTCGGTGGCGTGGACTTTCCTACGGACGAGCAATACGCTAAACTCAGAAGGCAATTCAACATAGACAAGGCTATCCTGTTTACTCACATCCATCGCTTGACTAATTGTGTAGTCGATTGCCAGATCTACCTGCAAGACGCAGTGACTGTACGGCACGCCTTGGAGCTTGGTAGGAGTTTTAGTGCCAGAGTTTGGGACAATTCGCCGTACCAAATGAAGCAAATTGCGCAAATTGGCCTTGTTGCTATACGTAAGCTTGCAACTGGAGGTATCAATAGTATCGAGGCCTTGGAGGCAGCGGAACCATATCGAATTGAGATGCTCATGAGCAAAAACCCCCCCTATGGTCAAAAGTTGTTGGACAAGCTCAAGGACTTTCCAAAACTGCGAGTCTCCGTCAAGATGCTGGGCAAGGTACGGAGATGGCTATTCCGCTATCCCAATATTAGCCACTAACATCAATGCCAGGATACTGGAAAAGGGCGCCCAGTCACCATCAAGTTCAAAGCCGAGTGCGGATTCATGAACGACAAAGTCCCAATGTTTTTCAACAAGAGACCAATCTATGTATGCCTGCTGACAGAACGATCCGACGGCCATCTGATTGATTTTCGGCGCATAAGTGCCAGGAATCTCACCAACGGCCAAGATCTGCTGATGTCTGCAGAAATGATGATGAAGTCGCAGTACATATCGTGTTATGTGATGTGTGAAGCGGTTGCTGGAACCTTACGGTATGCTGAACTCAAGCCTGAATTGCCGGCTCACTTATTTCCAACATTATCTACAAAGAGCCAACGGCAGCAGCCGGAGCTGGATCGGGGAGATCTAGAGCGAATTGATGGTCGCCTGGCCGAAGAAGCTTCCCACACCAGCCTTGCAACTTTGGAGGATGAGGAATTCGCTCAAGATGAGATCAACGATCAAGACATGGTCCACGCTGCCGCAGGGGTGGACTTCAATCATATCGATTATTTGGATGTGGACCCAGATGGGCGTAAAACAAAACCTAGGCTACTGAGCCGAGAGAGAATAGACGCAAAGCAAGTTGCATGGAGTCCAGAAAGGCTCGATAACGGGAAATGGGCTTGCAACCACAAATGCAAATACAAAACGACTTGCAAGCATCTATGCTGCCGAGACGGAGTAGATAAGGCGCCAAAGCCTCCAAAGGATGCCTTCGTATCTACAGCGTCCATGACTGAAACATCCATCTTGCCAACCATGAAAGGGAAGATCGCGTCCTTCCCGGTGACAGAGAAGTCCACTTCTTCTAGTGCCTCGACGAAAGGTCGAAAAGCACACATTGAGACCATCAACCTAGCAAACCAAGCAGACGGCGGTGGAATGACAAAGAGGACGTCCCGAGACATCCAGAATCTTCAACGGCTGCATGACAGGGTGGTAACTTGTCAAGCTATCCCAGCGGTGTCGCTTAAGAAGTCATTATCTACACACTCGGTGGGAGACAAGCAGCTGAAGTTGTCGTTCCCCAACAAGTACAATCATAGAGCAGAGCGGAGCGATAGACCGCCAACTGACTACGAGGATGGATGGACAGGGAGCTTACCATCACCATCTGCATTGTTAGTCAATGGGGCGGGAAGGGACGAGCTACCAGCGCAGGAGACGTCGACGGACTATGGTAGCAGCTGGCATGATGATCTCTCATCTCCTTCGGCTTTTATGCGCGAGAATGGCACGGCCACTAAAGAGCACTTTCACACCAGCAGCATAGAGGATATTGATCTCTCGCAATTCAATCATGATGACGAAGAAGCTGATGTTGAAGCCGCCATGGTCGGACTGAGTGACTCCATCAGCATGAAAGAAGATCTGCAAGCTCGTTCCGCACCGATCAGCCTCCGCCAAAGCAAGACGGCGGATGGACTGCAGAGTACCGCGGAACGAGCAATGTCCTTCGCCGATATGCCCACGACTCAAACGGAGGCCTCCAGCGCCTACGTTAGGATTCCTTTGTGTATAGACAGTCCCGAGAAGTCAACGCTATCAGGTCAGAAACGCAAGCAAAGTTTAACGCCAGATGCGGAAGACCCGTCTCTGTTTATGTCAGCTCCGAAGAGGCTAAAGGTGAAGGATCAGACCGATGCAGTCCTCGAGCCTTCTTTGGGCGCAGAAGACTCGGGTGCACGTCCGGCTCCAGTAATCAGGCCAGGTTTCCCAGCATGGGTGTATGAGTTCGATCCCCAGTTTATTGCAGAATACCAGGACTTTGTTGAATTTATTTGAATTTGTGGCTCCACTGTGAGAGAGATAAATTTGCCTATTAATTTCATGATTGCACTTTTTCTGCTTTTGCCAACACAATTTAGCTATTCTGACAGAGTCAGCCGATACCATAGACAGTGTTATCTATGAATATTTTCTGCGTGGGCCCCTGTTCCAGAATTGGGTGTTAATGGAAGTCTAATGTTGTAGATGCCTCACGGCGGTGTTTGACATATACTGCTACTGGTGCAGTAGACCTGTACTGGATACAGCTACTATAAAGAGCTAGGGATTATGCTGAGCAAGCTCTCGATAGTTAGTCTCCCTTTATAGAGCAGGATACCGGGTGTACTCCTTCTTAGAAGACCTACGGGCCGTTAGATTCGTACTTTAGAGTAGCTACTTGTAGTCAGAATCGGTGTAATAGGACTAGGATAGCTACCTTTAGCTACTGGTATATCCATAGAAATAGATGTAAAAGACAGGAACCAGGGGTTCGACTCCCCTCAACCTGGACGGTTCTAAGTTCACCAGTCTATAAAATCCCGAGAAATGGGGGGTTTTTTTCCTAATGTTGTAGATATGCACACACCCTAAATCTGTATGAAAATCTGCACTGTAGTCCCTACAACATCATGATCAATTGGATCAAGATAAAGAGTGACTTTAATGAGTAAATTCTCTAGATATGTGTTGAGTATAGAGATGATCCAGCCGCCAAGCTTTCCCAGAGGATTCTGCACACGCTAGAACCGAATGTCGCGTTAACCTAGAAATATCTCTGGGGAGCGTGACATCGTGGTTATCACCATAGTGAAACTCGGTCTTGAATGGCACCTACACCTCACCCTTTTGAACCATCCCTGATTCTTCGCCCACAGCTGTAGACGCGTCAGGGAGGATGTACGATACGCAAGACCCAGTCTCGAAGCTGTTCGGGGAAAGGGGAAAACCGTTCCTGTCGTACGGGGTACTCGGCACCAATATGGGAATACAAGACCTAACATGATTGCACATAAATCTTGAACACTCTAGAGCAAGACTGAGTTTACCGAGAGGATGTAGTTCTGGTCGCCGCAGCTGTATTTTGATACCATTCGTCTGGCGCGAGGGGACATGCCCAGGCAATAGTCGACATAAATTAGCTCTCAATCTCCTCAGGATCTCTTCTTCCAGCCAATTCACCTCAGTCTCATCAACTTCCAAAGTCTGCTATCATTCTCCCTATTACTTGACCATCAAACCGCTGGTTCGGGTGCCTTCGTATCATGAGAGTCTATGGTGCCTACACTCCCAAGCTGAAGGGTCGTCGTCACCGATTGTGATTGTCCACTGCCATCTCAACCAGCTCCTGACGCAGAAGTAGGTGAATCCAACTGATCTCATCGTGTCATCCCAATAACCCGCTAACGAGTCCAGTGCCACGTCGTCGTGAGAGGATTGACATACCTCCTCCTCTCCTTGATTACCACCAGAGTGTACAAGATCCACGGATAGTTCAACTCGCTGCTGAGCAGTCAGTCATCCCTGGCGCCGAGCATCGCGAAGCTGGTAAATTAGGTGGAAGACCACCACAGAGTATCAAAACCTCGTTGCTTCCAGCACGGAGCGACTTCACTGATGACGGTTCGCTTGCTGGTCTAACAAACGCTACCAGTTCCGGGGCGCCCGAGTCTGTGTCTTCGAGCCAGGGCCGCAGATGGACTGTACAGAACGCGAGGCTGTTGGTCCATGATAGTTCTGGTGCGCTGACACCAACCCATCTCCCACCCTTTGGAGACCCACCAGTGCTACAGTGCCCATTCAATTTTCTTCATTGCACAAGACACTATACCATGGGGAACATGAACGACTGGTTCAATCATAGCTTGTCCCACTTCACTAGAACGGGAGCCACTTCTTCGCGATCAACAGCTCCCCCAACGTCGAGCGATTGTTGCTTCTGCGAGATGACTTTTAGAAACATGAATGGATTGGCGTGCTGGAACGACAGAATGAGACATGTTGCCTGGCATCATCACTCAGGCCATAGTCTCTCTCACGCTCGTCCAGACTTCGGGCTCTTTAGATACCTCTGGGAGGAACATATCATTGGCGACATTGAATACCGCGAATTGGGCAATCTCAGGCAGATACCTCCACGAAGCCCTCAAAATATTCCTACCCCACCCGACTCACCAATCGACACACGACAACGAGTGGTCGCCGAACTCAACGAACGTCGCAGTCGCAATGCATAAGTAATTTAACTCATGTTCTTAAAAAGGAGATATTACATCCAGAAAAAATGAAAGTCTCATGTCAACAGGGGTTGGCTTGCTCCGGGGTCAGCGAAGGGCACATACAAAGGGTTTTTGATTGACATGGTATGACGGCTTTTATTATGTGTCATGTTGCCGCTTGCCATTTTGGTTCAGGGGCTGAATGGCTGCAAAAAAAATCGCCACGCTTCGCCACACGAACACGAACCGCCACACTGATATACGAACGAATCTTCACGCAAAGCTGGTCTTTGGGCTATTACGAACTATTTGGGATGCCTAGGTTCAAGGGTTTCATTAAATTCTCTTCCATAATGACAGGGGGCGAAATCTGCAACCCTCGAGAGGTTTGGCCTCCTGGGTCAAAGCGGCCGTTTCACACACATTACGACTCTAGGATACGCAGTGTTTATGACTTGGTGCGCAGACGAGCTCACGACCGGTGCTGATTGGTTTCGTCAATGTATCTATCGCTTGTATAGCAAGCCTTGTATTTCATTCAAATCTCGCCTCAATCATACGTTCCAACCAACAGCACTTCTCCTCGGTCCGCCGTAAATCTGTCATGTATTTGATATGTTATTCGAGCACATTCCTTATCACAGCGGAAGGTATCGAAGGATTCATGCTCGTGGCGCAACCAATCAATGCTGGTACCTCGCCCAATAAGAGTTCGCTACCGCTGACTACGTCGAATGCCCGAGTCCCCATGTCTAGCATTTCCCTTGTCGCCTCACATCCTGCACCTACAATATGCATAACAAACCCCACGTATGTCCGGACTTTCGATAATCTGCTGCCGACTGCATTCCACGGTCGTCCGCTACTGATTACCGCAATCGTTGCTACATCATCATTATCGCAGAAACAGCATCGCGGTCACTAGCTCACGATGCGGTCTCCAAGTGATCGACCCGGGGAAGCACGTGGCACGTAGCAAAATTGCCCTGGCCGCCGGTAAGGGTTTCGAAGGATCAAGCCTCCGTGCAAGACCATATTCGAGGAACAGAGTTTCTTCGAAGATAAGTATACTGCCGACAACCGTCCAAAAGATACTGCTTACGCTCCGGAAAGTGATCTCACACTCCCATCTTAAGCGAGTATAGTGTACGGAGGGGAGTTAACCTACCAGTACGCCTTACAAGGCACTTTGAGTAAATCCCCCAAAGAGGAGTGACGATCTGCTTTGAGTCCGCATTTGAGAAGTCTAGGCTCGAAGGCGGACACGGTTGTGAGCAAGGCAGACGGCTGTGTGATTTGGTCTTCTGCGGACTCGAGACGCTGTTCGAGTGGCATCTAGAAGCTTGAATATGGTAAGCCCTTCGGACACTAAGAGATGAGCTGGCGGGCGCTTGTGCTGTTGTGGCTCGTGGGGTTGTGGAAATGATGAGCAGGTTTTGATGTAGTGAAGACAAGATGAGACGAGATGAGGGGAGGAGGTGGGTTGGGGAGGACAGATGTCAGAGGAGGGAGGAGAATTAGTTGGTTTCGAATGTAGATGTTCAGATGTAAGGAAGCTAGAAGCACGTTTTGGACCTGTAATATGAAGCAGTACACAACTGAATGTATTGACGGCTGCCAATACTTTGATATATGGCTATAGATCTTCCAGCTCCATGCCACAACAGTCAACATTATCTGCTATCAACCACCCCTATATCTCAGCAGTATGCTCAGAGTGCTGGCAATGTATCATCCCCAACGCCACGCTAAGATGCCTGCACTTCGGCCCCATCAACACCCCAGCACGCTATGCCTGTCCCGCCGCCAGCAACGTCCCTAATGCTCCATCAACTCCACCGGCGGCCTCGCCGTATGCGTCAGCATCTTCCCACCTCCCTCCCCCTCCAACACCCCACCCCCCTCCGTATCCTCCACCATCACCGCCGGCAAATCCTCCCGATCGCCATGATCCCTCGGATGATAAACCATCACGCTCCCCTGCGTCCCACTCCTCTTCCTGGTACCCCACCCGCCATGCCTGAACTGCTCCAACCCTTCCCGCTCCTCCTCGTCCATCGCGTCCCTCTCTTCCTCTTTTTCATCTTCTTCTTCTTCGGAACCTTCACACCGCTTGAAACCATGTAGGTTCGCCAGCGCCTTCTGGAGGTCCTCAGCATGCACGTCTTTGTTCGGCGGCTCCTCCTCTTTGATTTCCCATCCCAACGGGGGGCTAGGCGGCGGTGAGATGAAGAGTAGTTTTCCCAGACTGGGCGGGTGCAGGTATTGGTCTTCGCCTCCTTCGCCGACGATGGGCGTGTGTTCGCCAAAGTAGATCCGTATGCGGTCGTCGTCGCCGATGGACTGCCCGTCGAGGGCTTGGCGCATGTCTATCGCTGCTTCTGTGGTGGGGTAGGAGACGATTATGCGGCAGAGGGAGCGGAGGGGGGAGAAGGAGTTGAGGGGGACGGGTTGCGAGAGGAGTTCTCGTATTTTGGAGAGGGTGGCGGGGTGGAAGTTGGCGGTTGAGTTGAGGTTCGTGATGAGGAGCGTGTTGGATGGTGGGGATGGCGTGATTAGGGGTGGAAGGGAGGACAGGTCGAGGGAGAGGGGCGTTTGGGTGCCTTTTGATCGTGGGGAGGGGGACGGGGAAGGCGAGGAGATGGGTGGGGAGATGGCGGCCATTTTTTTGTGTCGGTGGGACGTTCTGATTGTCGTTCAGTGTGAATAAGTTGGTGTCGTTCTAGAGATTGGAGCTGAGGGTTGTAGAGCATTATGTAGGCCATGACTTTAACAGGCGAATATCAAGGTGGCGCAGCTGTATGTTTGTACGGTGGCGCATGTCCCGGATGATCTTATCGCGCCAACAAAGACACTAAGCCATCGGAACATGTCAAACAAACATCTACAACAACGCTCAGGAGAGAGACAGAGGCGCAATGATTCCATTCTATGTACGTGGCTATGCAAGGAACACAGTAGATGGTAGGGTCTCAAAAGCCAGGACAAAATACCAAACACAGGATCGGCAATGCAGGCCAAGGAAATTCTATAGAATATGGCTATCAAAGGAGTACCGAGTAATCTATATTCTATGACTTGCCATATGCATCGATGCCATCGAAATGCCCTTCTTTTGACGCCAGCCATTACGAATATCTGGCATGAGGGACCTGCTGAAACTGCACCATAAATCCAAAACACCACTGGCTACATCCTCCCCAACCGTCGTGCCGTCCAACTTTCGTTGGTCTCGTCGTTGTCGCTCAGAACCCCGTCGAAATCCTCACTCCTTCTCTCTACCGTTCTTCATCCTCCATTCCCTGATCCCTCTATCCACCTCACCTTTACTGACCCCGTCCGTGACCAAACACATTACTACCCCTAATGTCTCCACATTCCGATTCCTCGCTTCGTCGTCAAAAAATAGTATCTCTTCATACTCGATTCCCGACGATTTCTGTATCTTAGCAAAATGTTGCTTCTTATCCCCTGGGAATATTTGCATGTAGTCAAAATACTCGATCGCGCGCTTGTTGGCAGGCTTGACTAGTAGTTGTTTGAGCAGCGTGTTGGCAAGGTCGGGAGCGTGTGTGCGGGAGGCGGTGGAGAGGAGGATGGGGCGTTGCAGGTTCTTGGCGGAATGAAGGATTGATGGAACGTCGCGGTAAAAAGCAAAGGATTCGCCCCATCTACAATTGCAGTCAAGAAGTTAACTTGAGCAAGCAGCGCAGGGAGAAGAGATTGGGATCTCAAGGCAACACCAACATACTTATCCACAGACTTGGTCCCGCCATCCTTTGCTTTCAGTGGCGGCGAAACATGCGTGTCTACCCAGAAAGGCCACAGTGTATAGTCGAGATCGAATACGATCATTCTAGGGAGCGGCAAGCCATCGGTGAATGTATCAGGTGCGAGACCTTGTTCTGCTAGACTGCTGAGACTGCTGGTGTCCGATGTCTTTTTGGGCATGGTGCCGGTAATTGTAAAGCAGGGCAGACGAATGCTACAAGAGAGGAGTGCTACAGCAAGAACGGCATACACTGGTTGGACATTTGATCTCCCACCTACAGAGAAGTACGAAATCATGCGAACGATGGGTTTCGTAAGGTTGCTCAACACATCAAAAGTTTCCTGCACAGTGACGTCTGGTGTTCTATAATTAGATACAAGAGTATTCTACCTTACATAGCAGAGGTTGTCATCCTCACGACAAGATGGAAAGTAGCGTACATCAGGACTTTCGGACCATAGTTTTCGCTCGAGTACTATCTAAGAAATGTACATATTATATCAACGACAATCCACGATCTATCTGAATACTGGTGAGAATGGCTAGCAGTCACACCCAACTTCCCTGTTGATGCATCACCTCCTTCGATCAAACGTCCATCTCATATGTCAGACACCCAGTGGCTTCAAGTATCCGCCAGATCTGAGTCGCGAAGGTGAGGCCCAAAACTTCGCTCTCTTTGCTCAACGTCCTCCGATCCATCGCATAATGTAAGATCGACAGCTGTTGATCAGCAGTCAGTGTACCATTGACACCAGCGAATTGTCCAAGAATTCTTCTCCAAGCGTCCTCAGAAAAACCACACGGAAGCTGGGTGCGGTAGACTTTGTCTTCTCGTGATGGGTTCTTTCTCTCAATTGGTTGGTTGGAAAGTTCAGCTCCATCCCTCAACGAAGCCGCGTTGGGGTGGGACGGGATTGCCTCGCTCTTCTTGCGAGCCTTTGGTATCCAAGGAATGATAGGCTGGTTGGGATCCTTTTCCATCATCATCAAGGGTGCGAGGGGTTGCAGGGGTGGAAATGGGTCCAAGGGTGGAAGAGGCTTCACGTGTGGAAGATGCTTCAACGGATGTGACTTGACGTATCCAGGAATGGTAAGTGTTCTAATGACTGGAGCTTTCCCCTTAGGAGCTTCGGCAACTGCGGAGACCGCCGGCATCGGCGCTGCATTGTCTCTTGGTGGAAGTTGTATGTCGCGACCGGCAACTAGCATTCTGAGAGCTCCTCGCCATAATTCGTTGGAAAGTGGACCCGCCTCTTGTAGTGTATTCCCCTGAATCCTACTTCTCGCCCTTTCCAGATCGGCTCCCTCTTCACCTTGATCGAGACCCTCATTGTGCGTAGACGGTCTTCGCTTGGCGTCATCTGTAGGTCTATTTCCAGTCCCAGACAATATCCTTGGGGGCTTGTTAACGCCCCTAAAGCTTGTAAGGGGCTCAAAGTTCACCTCATCGGTGTCACCGAATTGGATCTTTCGTCTCTTTTCAGCAAGCTCAAGTACCTTCATCCCGGTAGTGCTGAGCTTGGCATTTGGACGGTAAACGATGCCATGGCAATGCAATTCATCGCCATAGGAAAATAGCTGCTGCGCGGATGGTCCAGCTTTCACAGGGGGAACACATGTAAGAAGTTGTCGAGGTGTGTGGTGATTCTCAATTATGTATGACAGATGAAGAGCGCAGGTCTCTGTCATTGAAGTGTTACAAAGAACAAAGTACGGCACAGATCGCAGTCCATGCGTCGTGGTATAAAGACGTTGCGGGTCTGCTTGTGCCGTCAATGCATTGACTTTTTCCGGTGATTTGGAATCTATACAGCGAATCAGCAAAACAGGTATCATGGCTTCTGGAAGACGCGAGGACTTCATGTCGGCGGCTTCCAATCAGGTCTTTCAAGCAGGTGATGGTGAACAAACCTTGCCGTGAGCCTCCTCGACTGGGAGGATGAGGACTACCGTCCTCATCACTGCATTCCTCAGGGTCTGGAACGATGCTCAACTTTCTCATCTTACGACCAGGAACCCCATGAGCTGTTGACGGGATGTGGGCTTCTTTGTGGGCTTCTTTGTGGGCTCGTTCAAGTCCTGGTGGAATCTTGAGATCTACCGGTTCTTCTTTTGCATACACTCTAAGCAGCACCTCAAAGGCCCTAGGCCCTAAGGCGTTGCCGCTCCAGTCGATTCTTCGTAGAGTGCAGCATCGTTCAAAAGCCAATAGAAAGCTCTCCCAGATTACCACCTCATCTAATGTGTTGACGGTGATTCTATTTGCTGGTACGAATTCTTGTCAGTATTGCTGATTCAATGCCACATTAGGAATCAACGATCCGAAGATGTAGATTTCAGGCTAGGTGAGCAACTACCTGACAAATCCAGGTCTCTGAGATCATTGCAGGCTAATTGAATGACTGGTGTCATCGCTTGGAGCGAGGCGATAGTAAGCCGGTTGTCTCTCAGACATAGCTCCTCCAGACGCGCACATCTGCCTTGCACGCCCTTGTAGGCAAGCGCTTCTACCAGCGCCGATGCTACTTCGAAGAACCCTTCATCTGTCAGTGCTTTACCTGTGACGTCAAGTTCGACCGCAGAATCTCTGAAAGCAGCCTTATATCCAGTATTTGGTGGAATGCGCTTGACCTTACAACATTTTAGCCCTCGCCGTCACAAATCTGAGGCCAAATCTTACCAAGTCTTTGTTCACTATCTGACCCAGCTTCAGACCCTCGACCTTTCGCTAGCATTCCATTAGTGTGCTGTACCCAAGAATGACACACCAGGGAGCCTACGTTCGTGTAGTTGAGCCTTCCCATGTCTGAGCAATTGGATGGACGAGTGCCAGAATGGTGTTTGGTGGTTGGATTTACAGTGTTGAAGGATGTCACAAAAGAGGGTGGGTGCCGATGGCAATAGAGGGAAGCGACATTCAACACCAGGAATAAGGCCACCTACCGTAACGCTTTACTTTCGTTCAAGTAAAACGTCACTTATCTACCTTGATAGCTGCGGCTTGCGCGACAGCCTGAAAGGATTCAAACAATCATCAACGCGACCTAGCCAAAGCTGCAATCCAGCCAAGCCATGCTGAGTACCAAGCAGAATGGTAAGTGCATTGGGCTTCGGTCATCTCAAATGAGGTACTTGTTCCTGAAAGCAAGTAAGCAAGACAATCCAATCCTCTGGCGCAGACCCTCTAAGAACAGTATTGGTACTTGTTGGAGCGAAGGAGCAGATAATGTATCAGCAGAAAGCCCCTTTTCGAGCAATGATATTGAAGGGCTTGGAAGATAGCTCATTGAGGCTCGCTACCTTCATGAGCGATGAGAAATCTCTGCATCGAGCTATTTACGGTAGCATGTCGATAAGCTTGTGAAGAGAGATGTCCACAATGCGTTTCTGGTAAAGCCAGGTCATATGAGGCTTTCTACTCAACCTAGTGGTGCCTAGCAGCGTAGTTTCCGGAAATGCTTCAGCCAATCTATCAAGTAACAGGAGCACCTTGAATAAAGCCAATGGGAGCAGATGCACGCTGTAGAGAGCTTGGGGGAAATTATACTCCACCTCCGATGCTCGCGTCTGTCTGTCAAAACATCACTCATTCCACATCATCATGCTACACCATTCCTGCCTTCCAAATATGCAAATGCAAAGGTTTGGTGATTCCCACAGTCAACACTGGGTACAAATGTTGTCACCAACTCATAAGCCACGGTTGTTGTAAGCACTTTAGAGACTATCTCGCAATCGAACTTCGATTAAGGGCGTCCAGCAGCTCCGGTCTTGTAGACAATGCATCTTTGGCTTCCGAATATGACATCCATTTCCTCCCTCTTTTGTGTTGCTCTGGCCACTTTGCCAGCTCTTTCTCGACGCTGACCTCGTAGAATTGGAACATCGCTTTCGGTGCCTTCGCCGTAAGCTGGCTGGCTGGGCGTTTGTCGGGGATCTTGCCAAGGTCTTTCTGTATCTTGCACTCTATGCCAGCCTCTTCCCAGGCTTCTCGGCGGGCAGCATCCTCCGCAGTTGCTTCATCGGTCTCCCAGCCACCCTTAGGAAGGACCCAGCCGCCGCGGCGCGTAGATTGAATGAGAAGCACCATCTTCTTGTCGCCTGAGAGGGGTACTACACCCGCAACTAATCGTTCACCCTGGGCACCGTATCCTGGATGAGTATCAGTAAACGAATGGTCCACTGTGTCACTACCTTGTCACGTGTGTGCTCCGAGCCCAAGGTAGCGCCGTAGGATTTCGTGTTCAATCAGGTTTTGGGAATGTACATACGCTGGTTATCTCGCCCAGTGCGAGCCGTTGAGGCGAGCTTTTGGGCCATGTCCGAAGGCCGCCGAAGCTCTCGATGACTGGAAGTGAAAGAGCTCTGTCGTATGGGTGGATACGTGGCCGGAGAGCAAGGAGCTGGGCAGCGCAAAGGCTACGCCTGGGCAAGGGAGTAATCAACACTTGATTGATGTGGTAGCTAATGCATCCGGACGGATAGGCTAATGCTTTGGAGGATTGGCTATTGGAACGTGTCGATGGGTGGAAAGGGAAGCTGAGGATGTGTGGACGGTGGCAGCCTTGGAAAGGGTGGTCCTTCAAACCCGTGAAGGACGGGTTTGAGGATGAAGTCTTATCCTTTTCTCAGGATAGAGCGGCATATTTATTGCGTTTGATGAGTCAAGCAGCTACTTCCGATTAGAGTGTAGCCGATTCAGTTTGTGGGTACGGGGTTGAATCGTGGGAGTCGCCGCATCAGTCGAGGAATAAATAGAACTAATCTCCGCCGTTATTCCCCTCAAACCCCCACGTATGTTGTGTTCTAAGTTACCTAGTGCGACAACATAGAATACTAGATATCTCCTATTGCTTCGAATTACCACCTTACAGTCATAAGCATGTGATCGTTGACAGTTCATCCTGACATATCTCATCGTCTATCGGTCTCCGGCTAAGCAGATCGCCTTAGAATACGCCTTTTCTCACCCGGGAGTCCGCCAGAGCCAACACTTGTACTCCCTCCTTCAAGGTCTATGTCTCACAAGCTTATACTGAACGACACTCCTCGTCTAATCGTTCGAAACAACAGGCGCGAGATCTACTACATCTTTATCAAGTTCATGTAACATTGCGGCGCTGAATGGATTGGTTTTGATCTTTTCCCCACACTATCGAAACTTGCGCTGGCCGGAGTTCGAGTCGAATATGACCAGGCTTCCTCTGGCCCTTCTCGCCTTCTGGAATTTCCACGCATGAAACCAATGCAGGTGTGCATCATCTCTTCCTTCACCAATCTTCCGACTGGATCAAGTTCGACGCTACACCCGCCGCAGCAGGCAGTAGCTGCAGGGACTTTTGCACTTTTCCTATTGAAATCCCGTGCGCTCGAGGCAGTCCGATCCCTAATATATTGATTGTTATCGTGTTCCCAGCTCCCTTCAAACAAGGGCTGAATGAAGAACACTAAAGTATTGATGCAAATACTTGTGCAGCGGCTGATTCCTAGGCGCTGCCGTTGACCCCACCAGACGGTTCAGACGGCTTGTGCGCCAAACCTCCTTGCTCTAAGCTTTACTTTACAATACAAACTATTCTCAAGTACGGAAGCCTACTTTAGGATACTATACAAGCTTCAGCTTTCCGAACGAGAGCAGTTTGTTATGCAGGCTTATACGCCTCCCGTGGCCGAAAAACCCTCTTCCTTTCTCACACCGACAGGTAAGCTATACGTGATGCAGGCTGGAGCCCCGTGCGGCTTTGGCTGGCTCAGAATACTCTCTGCTAGCATGTCGGGTCGTTCCAGCCCTCTACAGCGTCGTGTGGTGCATGGCCTCGGGAGATTGATGCTGATAGATATCCTCTAGGATATCGATATTCAACATGTAACTACTGCCACGCAAATCAACGTCAGGCTTCCACCATCTCACCCCCTCCCAGTTGCATTTCATGGCAGCCCGAACCACCTCCACCGCAGTTTATTAGTTGATCTAATGGTCCACTCTAGGTGCCGATGTCGGAGCTCTTTCCAATTCACTGACGCCTTCCCATTATCAAGTGTTGGTCAATCGAGGCTGGCGCCGGTATGGGCCCCTCTCCATCGTGTTCAAGGCTTGCTGAGTATATGTGACTCCCTTTCCTGACATCTACTTTCGTAGGTCAGGCACATACTACTATAAGCCTGATGCCAGCCATTCCTGCTGCGTGCATTATACGATTCGGCTAGTAACATCATACCGGTTCCACTGTTCTCAGCTTACGCTAGAACAGCTTGGATGCAACGACTTTCGACTCGAGGAGGGATCAGCGTCAGGCCGTTAATCGATTCAACAGGCATGTCTTCGGTCAAACCTATAGATCAAATGCCGCAAGGTTCTGCCCAACAGGTCGTGAGTACGTGCTACACAATGGTGGTTCGCTAGCATAACAACTCAAAAATAGCTGATGTCTAACCTCCCATGTGTACACGCTAGCTAAAGTCTTCTTGCATTTCAAGGGAGAATAAACGACGGAAGAACCATTTTGATCTGTCTAATGCGGTTCACGAATCCGAATATCAGCAAGTGAAACGGCCTATCGATACTAGAGTCCAAAGGCGAATCGAGCCTGCGCATAAATTCGAGGTTACTCTGGAGCCAGATAAGTTCACGGAGGAAAAGTCTGTCGCCAATCGAGTTTAAGAAGATCCGGTACTGATACTTTACATACAGATTCTCCCTATACAGCAACTATCAGAGGGTAGTCCATCACGACGAGCCTTCTGATATCTCGAGAACCGGGTTTAGGAGATTCCTTTGTTCAGGCTTCAAACAAAGTACTCTCACGGTGGACGGCAAGCAAAGGAGGATAGGTTCCTACCATCAGTGCTACCGTTTGGACGGGAAATTGGTCGCTTTAGGGGTCCTCGATCTATTGCCAGAAGTCGTAAGCTCGGTCTACCTCCTGTAAGTACTCTGTTGCTAAAATCAACTTGCCTTGGCTCATTCAATTCTAGTTATCATGAAGATGTCCACGACTGGAACTTTGGTAAACTCAGTGCGCTGCGCGAGATCGCGTTATCGCTTGAGGATGGGTATAGGTATTACTATATGGGTATGTAGCTTCACTACCAACAGCGGGCCCAAACCATGACTCTTGAAGCAGGTTATTACATTCACTCATGCATCAAGATGAGGTATAAAGCGACTTTTCGTACCCAGCAGGTCTTGGGTTAGAGGCCCCTTTCATCACTTTCAAGAGAATACTCACTGATCGTGGGTACAGACCCATTGACCTACACCTGGGATCTCTTAAATGACGATCTGATTCAACGACTTGATTCTCGACCGTGGGTGTCGATGTCTTTGGAAAGGGAATTGGCAATACCTTGCACAGACCTCAACACATTTCTGCAATCAAAGAGTCTTGTCAGCTCCCTTTTCCAAAAAGAGCTCTTGATGGGTCCAGAAAAATTCAAAGCTGCTCTGCAGTACGTTTATGGCCCCGAACAAGATGACATAAAGCAGTCACAGTGTGATGCAACGGTCTTCCAAGCTAGAATGCCCGGGGCAATGACTTTGAAGGAAGTCATCGACCAGATCAACCTCGATCGGTGGCAGTTGAAGCTCGGAAGCAGACTTGTACATCTGGAGGTCAGGCTAGATTTGATTGAACCCTCAAGCATTGGATTGGCTAACGTTGGCTATAGGATCTGATGATGTGGCATAAGGAGGATATCTCTGAGCCAAGTACAGTCAAGTGTCAAGCTGCAGAACTTGCAGCTTGTATCGGGCCCGACCTTGTGAAGGAAATAGCGATGAGTTTCACATTCACGGAAAAGTGACGGAATAGGGCTTGTGCATCCACAGCGTTTGCGTGGGGCTTCCTACCAGTCTTTGATTCCTCTGGCCTTGTCACTATTAGAGAACTACCAGGTAGCACCGATTCACTTTGTCCGTCCAACCCTCATAGCCTCGATGAGGACCTGCAAATGAATAGTTTTGATCTTCAGTGTCCATCGGCAGAAGACCGATAAGGACACATATTAAGGCGTTAAAGCGATTCCGCAGGTATAGAATTCCATCGAGGTAGAGCGGATCTCAGGGCCTACAGCGTGCACTTCGAGACCTCCAAAGAGCTACTCCATTTGTCATTCCACCCTTCCCTCCTAGCGAGTATCACACACTACTGTGCCCAAACACCTCAAAACTCATAGAAGCAACGTTCCTCGTCTTAGAATCACCATAGAATGACACGAACAGGCTATCATGGTGAGTTCAGTTGCTGACAAGCAGGCGGTTCTATCGTGGTTTCCTAGTCCAGCGGCTTCTCAGAACAGGCGCTTTTTACAGATGATTTTGAATCATCGAGTTGGTTCATTCTGATCGGTCTACATTATTCGAACGCTTTGGTTTAGTATGAAACGTACAACTACAACGATGCCTCCAAATTGCTGTCGCTATCGCCGATTCAGCCGCTAGACAGTCTCGGATATTGAAACGACTGCTTCGTATTTCGATATCAATTCTTTAGACGTCGTTGAATGCTTTCTACAGAATGTGTAAGGATGGTGCATCTGACCCTCGAAGACATGATATAAATCTTAGCATGTGTTTGATGACAGCAGCTGGACGGCACTCTATCATTGGCGACTTCGTTTGACGGTATAGATGATGATAACGAAGTAAGGTAATTTATGGATATTCGAAGTATGGCGGGGTACAGAAACGGGCGGCTATCTCAGGAACGCCTTACATAAAGTAGTTCATGATGTCAATATACCTTCTGCTTCGTACAACACTGCAATGGAATCCGTAGATGGTGAAATCATCACTACGCCTAATGACGAGGCAGCCGTGCATTCTGCCCGCAAGAAAGCCTCAAAGCGCTCCGCGTCACCCTCCTCCTTCCGCAAATCCTGCGACCTCTGTCATGAACCCAACGACGTTCTAGTGCGTTGCCAGATTGATGCCACCACGACATGGCGATTCATCTGCCCTAGGAAATGTTGGAAAAATGTTTCAGGTGGTGTGATCGATGGGAGCCTTGAGCATCCATACTACAAATATGGTGGGGTACGTTACAGCTTCGTTTGTTTTTTGCCTTACTTGAGGTCAACATAAGCCGCGGAGTATCCGACGGGAAAATCTGCACTTTCGGCGTGTTTTGAATTCGTGGCTGAGAGATGAGGCATGCTGACTCTGAAATTACTCAAGATGTGGAAGAACAAGCATGCGCTTGTTAGCGCGAAGAAACCCAAGCATAAGAATAAGGATAGCAGTAACGGGGTGAAGGGACCGACTGTGTCATCAAGAGATGAGGCTGGGATGTGATGGACTGATTATGGGCATGATGGGGGAGAGCCAAGACCATGGGATGGAGCCAATGATTTCAAGCACTGGGTATTAATGACTTTCGAGTTGCAGAACTTCCGAAGCGAGTGGCAGAAGTACATGTCGACTTGCCTTGAGATCCGTAGACGCTTTCAACCACAGTATACCGTACAGACTTCACGTTGACAATTGGATGGAGCCACCACAAGTGACGGGAAGTCACACTTAGCGATGGCTAAACCTATAAAGGCTAGTCTGCAGATCATGTATAACGTATTCCAGAGGGTAATTTGATTACCCCATCACGTTCGCCGTTGCTTGGTGTGATTACTCACCAGCATATGGGAGAAAAACGATCAATAGCGCAAAGAAACGGAGTCCGGACAGCCACATAACGTGCGAAGGCCGCCATCGTTTTCGCGGTTTGATTGTTGTTTTCCGTCGTGGTCCGTCGGCGCCGAATTGCGTATTCGTGTTTGCCGAAGGACATCTGAAGTCGCGACAGCCATGCGTATACGTCACAATACAATGACGCTGGCACATACGTTCTAGGCAACAGTATGAGCGGTAGAAAAGATGATGAGATGATGCAACGGGGTGTGGGCGGAGTTGCTGACAGTGAGGGCTAAACCCAAGGTGGTACACTTTCCGCAGACGTAATACACACATTGCTACGTCAAGAGTGCTCAGTAGGTACTGTGAGTGGGCAGTGTTCACGTACTCGCATTCGCAACCTACGCCGATATAGACATCATAGCTCCTTTTTCATCTCACAAGAAAGATATATAATCCCCTTCTTATCCGTAACATATCTATCAAATTCCACTACACATCCAACCTTTACACTTCCACCAGCAATCAAAGTCAAAGACCAAGTTTTAAACGTTACTCCGTTACTTCTCCATCATGCCGTACGTAAACCACTTTCACTCGGCATCTTCTCCTTTGACATCATGCGAATCCACATCTTTGGCTCAAGCCGTTTCTTCTCATAGATGCGTCAATAAACGGGTATACTAACATCGTCTTCTTTCAGTCAAGGAACCGACGCCTCCCACGCCACCGGCAGCTCCATCGTGCCCCAGAAGCTCCAGGAGATGCTTCCCCAGAAAGTTGAAGAGAAGGTTCCCAACAGTCTCCACGATACAGGGTCTGGAGCAGACACCACGAGCAACGCCGGCGTCAGCCATGCCACAGGTAACAGCGCGGTACCCAAGGCTGCGCAGGAGGCGGTGCCCAAAGGATTGGAAAATGCACTGCCCGAGAAGGTGCACCCCACCACTTAAACGGGGATCTCATTTGGATAGAGGAGACACTCGCTGGTGTATGTAAAGTTGCGAAGATACCTACGCTTGGTATCAGTGAGCACAATATAATGTATAGGAGGAAGATTTAGGAGAAATCACAAATAATGATAACGCTTAGGCAATCAGTTGGTGCTATTATCGCTGCGTGTCAAATATCCGCATATTACCATTGAGCAACACATGTAATGATTACGCAAAAGCCTTTCAGCCCCAAGTATTTGTTTCTTAACGCCTTCGTTCTGCCATTTTAATCTCACAAAAATAGGTTCATCAACTGATATGACATTCCACGGCTGATACTATCCCTTGAATAAATTCTTTCCATGATATCTTGCTCACACTGACGTGATATCTTCCAGGTCAAGGTCACACATTGGAAATTTCCTTTTCTCGACAATCTAAACCTCAAGAATCGGTTTTTCGTTATCTTTGCGTTCAATGCCTTGCATAAAATGTTTATACATCCAAGAATATTAGTGTTGGGTTTACCAAAATAGATCAGTTCACTTTCAGGAATGAAAGACTCATCCAAAAGATGAGGCGTTGTCGACTACCATGCTATTAACGAGCAATGGATGCAACGATCACATGCATCTTGTCCCTCGTTTTAATGTCAATCGACTGCTGTAGCATAAAGTCCAAACTAAGGGTTTTCAGTTCTAAGATCCATTTGGGCGAACAGAGGTCCGTCGCTCTGTTTACGCCCTCTCTACCATTATCCAAAGTATCATGACTCGTAAAATAGATGCTTCTGAATCGATGCCAGTGACTGTCGATGTTAGTTGAAGGTGTGCTGATCATGCCCTGGACGTCTCTTTGACAGTGAATAAAGTCCTCGTTAATACAGCATTCCAGACTTTGGACCCAAATGCGAAGGGGAGGTATTCGTCATCTCCAAGAGGGACTCGACATCTCATACCAGATGCTGTACAGTGCAAAGTCGCCAAATGACAAATATTGGAACCCCTCAATATGGCAGTAGTGGGTGCAGCCACATCTGTCACCAGACTCTACACCGTCATGCAATTAACAACGCAATTGAGCTTTCCCAGTGCTCATATTGTCAAATTTGATTGGTTGATTGGAGTGTATGGTAGCTCGGCAGCTCACAAAAATCGAAACTTAACGCATACTACGTAGTTTTCAATGATTGGAATCAGTTTGGGCATGTTGTAGATCTTCTTCGCTTTCAGAACATGGATGCTCAGCTCTATTAGCTTATATGGAAATCGTATCGAAGATACTGCGATGACTGGAATTAAAAATGAAACACTGACATCGTCGCTGTGAGCACAAATAGATGTTTATAAGATATCTATAATGGTTTGAAGATGAATGAGTACACATAGCCGCCGAGCCGCAATTGTCGCCATCCGCCGAATGACGCACCTCGGCAGATCCTTAGAATAACTTGAGCTAGTTTGAAGTATCTTGGTGCATGAGCTCCTGTCGTTAAAATTTACGGTCAACATCCCATAATTACAGCATGATCCAACGGAATCTGTTACGTCAATCGCGAATGCTATGTTCGAGATCTTATCAACCATCACAGAGCGTAATATCAAGATCTTTTCATCGACCCGTGCGAATACCTGCACTACAGACGAACATAACTCCAAGATGCTACTCGACAACGACTGAGACGGATGGCGACGCAAGGATCGAGGGGGAGGAATCAGGAACCAGCAACGAAGAATCCACCAACAAGGAATTAGAGGCTAAAAATAAAGAGATAATAGATCTAAAGGTTCGCCTCAAGCTCCTCCAGCACTATAAAGATAACATACTCATTTCACCTCCGTTCTAGGATCGATACCTCCGGTCCGTCGCTGACTTTCGTAACCTCCAAGACCGCACAAAGCGTGACGTTGATTCCGCAAGAGCCTTCGCCATCACTCGCTTCGCCGGAGATCTTATCGAAAGCGTTGACAACCTCGATCGTGCTCTTGGTACCGTCCCTGCGGAGAAGCTTAGCGAGTCAGAGAGCAACAAGGAGCTGGTGAATTTGTATGAGGGGCTCAAGATGACGGACACTATATTGATGCAAACGCTGAAAAAGCATGGGTTGGAGAGGTTCGATCCCGCCGAGGCTGGAGACATGTTTAATCCGAATCTGCATGAAGCGACGTTTCAGACCAAGGTGGAGGGGAAGGAGGATGGTCAGGTCTTTATGACGCAACAGAAAGGGTTCTTGCTGAACGGGAGGGTTGTGAGGGTATGACCGAAAATTGTCCCCACGATATCCCTATAATGAAATTGACTTCGTTGTTAGGCTGCCAAGGTTGGCGTTGCCAAAAACAGCTGAAACATCTTCGATTGCTCGGGTTGAGCGTTTTCTTCCTTCAAGTATGTAAATACTAGTGAGCATTTACGTTGGGGCTTGGGAAAGCACTGTGTAGATATCCACTCCCCTCTGCGCTAGGAAATGTGTACGGCATGTTTGTGGGTATCGGCACGATATTGCATGTATAGAGTCGAACGGATCCTTTTATGTACAATCACCTCTAGCGCTCTGACCTCTTTCTCGAACCTGACAGGCTGGTCATCTTAGTTCGACACCCAGCTTCCGCGCCAACTGCTTTTCTACCTCTCGCTGGAGTTGATTGACTTCCCGGTTCCAAAGGGTTCTCTCCAAACTTCGGTAATTTATTCGATAGCAAAGGCTTTTCCTTCCTGAGATAGGATGCACGAATGTGTCTGTCAGCTTCACGTCCTCTACTCTATCTCCTCCAACATTTCTCACTATTTCCATGAGATCGTTCTCATGGAAATCTGGGGCGTTGGTTGTCGCTTCGCCACCAGCGCCGCTACTCGAGCCTCCCACCCAGAAAGAAGTATCTTTGTAGCAGGCTGGGTGCTTCGAGAACGGTACAAAAGTGTTGATCTGATCCGTCGATGAGAATTGGGACAAGAAGCGTTCGTCCTTTGACCAGAACAGCCGGATGTCGGGTATTGAATATAAAATCATAGCAACACGCTCAAGACCAAGACCAAAGGCCCAGCCCAGCTGATTCGGTACTCCAGCATTAATCAGAAGCTCCTGCTTGCTTACGCCGCATCCAAGGATCTCTAACCATTCTCCTTGCCAGTATACCTCCAATTCCCAGCTTGGACTTGTGAATGGAAAATATGCCTCTACCCAGCGTACTTTCAAGGGCTCCATAGCGCTCGTCCCACTGTCTTTAGCTGCCACTGCTGCCTTATTTGCTCTTGAGAATAGTTTCACCACCACGCCCTCAAGCGTTCTCTTCAAATGAGCTGCGATTGCTTCGACCTCTTGTGGGCTGTGATGCGCTGCTTGCAGTGGATTTCTTGTTGGATGATGGGTTGGATTCGGATCTTCGACTTGCAGGTTATGTTTTGACAGCATCTCCAAATCCGCCCAGACAGCCTTTGCTATATCCCCCTCTGGCACTTTCCCTCGATCCCATGTTCTCGCACCCTCCATCTGATGGAAGACAGGGTAGTGGCTCCGATCAATAGCATCTCTTCGATAGACATCGGCGCTGATGGTGTATCCTTCACTAGCGTTACTCCGAAATATCTCTGCTTCATGAGCGCTTGTGTGGGTCCTTAGCACCGTATCCTTGTTGATGTAGTAGGTATCAGTGCGACTTCTGCCAGGGTGATCTGGGGGAAACCCGAGAGAATCAAAGTTCTGGGCTACGGAGACAATTGGATGGAGGTCATTGTAATTCGTATACGTTGGTCTGGGGAAGCTTTTCTGGATGACTTGGCGAGTAATAGATATAGGATGCGAGGGCTGTAGGTGTAGTCTGCAAGGAAGCAATGCAAGGATGGAAGTAGGAACATTAGTCCAGTCGTCTGTGGGGAACACCGTGCCATCGACAGTGAGGGAAGAGCCTTGGCGAACAGTGGCAGACTCGGTAACTGATCATGCTTAGCGTAGGTAATCTGATAGACTTAGTCCTGACCTCTATTTACCCGTGGATTGATAGCGGCGCTGATGCGGTGGTGGTTTGGTAACGTACAATTTCGCTACAATAGCGAGACCAGTCCCAGTGCTCTTGCTCCGCACGGACTTCACCGCTCTCCCCGTAACTGCCAATCTCATGCCTGCTCTGATGAGGTTTGACAAGACAGAGGTCCGGATGCGGTCCATCTAACGCTGTTGGCGCGCGTCTACCAGGATATATGGAAGTTCCTTAAAGTACCTAAGTTCTTTGTTACTTTATATTACTCACAGTGAGTAAGTCATTCACTGCAGAGACAAATAACTTGCTACTATCGTCGCGGGCTACTATGAATAAGCTTTCGCTTCGACTAAGCAAGTTGACTGTCTTATCAACAGTTGGACTGACTTTACATTAGTCAATAACATGGCTCTTCGACGTGCGGCTCTCCGCAATATCTCTACTTTATCTCGTCAAAGTCACCATCACTGCTACAGCTCCTCCACCTCCTCAGTCAATGCAACTGAAGTTTCCCATTTCAGTGATCTCGCTTCATCTTGGTGGGACCCTCACGGTTCATCTCGGTTGCTGCACCAGATGAATCCTCTACGCCATCAATTCATCTCGTCTTGTCTCGAGTCGCAGCTAGATCCAGCACCTTCTAGCAGGCGACGTTATCTTGATGTCGGCTGTGGTGGTGGTATTTTTGCTGAAAGTGCGGCCCGGCTGCCTCAAACTAAGAACGTTATTGGCATCGATCCGAGCAGCGAAGTCATCTCAGTAGCCAAAAAGCATGCTAGTCAGGATCCTCTACTTACAGAGGCAGGACGGCTAGTCTATCAGAATCTTTCTGTAGAAAACTTGACCTTGCCTGAAACAAGAGACCAAAAGTTTGACATAGTCACCCTCTTCGAAGTCATTGAACATATTGATCAGCCAGCCCCATTTCTCATCTCTTGTCTCCCTTTCGTCAAACCGGGTGGATGGCTCATCCTCAGTACTATTGCGCGGACTTGGACTAGTTGGCTGACTACTAAAGTGGCGGCTGAATACATAGTCGGGCTAGTCCCTAAAGGCACTCATGATTGGGGAAAATATGTCAATGAGCAGGAGCTGCAGAGTTTCTTCCGAGCCCAAGAAGGTTGGGGTCGGGGTGGGGGCTTGAGAAGTCAGGGCTGTGTATATGTGCCTGGCCTGGGTTGGAAAATGGTGGAGGGCGGGGAGAGGTGGGGAAATTACTTTTTGGGTGTGAGAAAGGATCCTGGTGGATAAAGCATTCGCATCGAGCACATCATTCGAGATTGCAGATACCCAGGTAGATTGTTCTTTTATCTGAATTGCTTCAACGTTCTCGGGGTATCTTGATTGGTCCTTCTATATATTTCACAACGCCCATCGCCCTAGCATGGGCCAGCAAATTTTATTGTAACCTGGGTTACGCCTGACACCATTCGAACAATAAGTCGTATCAACATAAAAGGGGCGTGTGTCACTTCTTCAAGTGCGAAAAGTCCCTGAGTACGCCCGCCATATGGGTGTTCGTGGTCTTTCCGCCCTTCCTTGGCTTCTTTGGCTTCTTTGCTTGCCTGACAGGTTCCAATTTGATGCCGCGACTTTTATTGGCAGGCTGCAGACCTGCTTTTTCCAACTCATCTGCCAGTGCTCCCACCTCTGGAAGCTTAATCTTGTGCCATATCAGTTGAAACTCTTCATCCACAGAGTAGTCCAGTGAAGGGTCATTTAGCCATACCCACTTAGCGTGGTCATCTTTCTTGTTTCTCGTCACCAGGAGCCTGCCCAGCGGTTCAAGCTCATCGATCACGTTTTCGACATCAGGCCATCCGTCCTTCAATTTTTTCACTTCAAGACCTTGAGCTGTCTTTTGGTCCTGCAAAAAAGCAAGCAGGTCGTCTCCTGTTTGAATGTTGTAGATCGAGCGGTAAGTATATGTGCCCTCTCCTCCGTCATTCTTTGGGTGGTACTGCACTTTGGCGTGTTTCCTCAATACCCTCTTCACATTATCCTTGTACTGCTCCGGTTCGTTATGGATATTCAGATAGGAAATAATGTCAGTTAAAGTTTGCGGCCGACCCTTATCCTTGATGTAATCTACCGCATAGACCATCTGAGTGTACAGATTTTTGCCTGTCCCCGTATCTGACGGTTGAGAGTACGCTGTAGTCTCTGGTCTCTTCCGCTTGTTGTCACCTTGCAATGCAGGTTGGGAGGACACAACAGACAGGGTGGGTTCGGTGGAAGCAGCCGCTACCCGCTTATTGGCTACCTTGCTGGAAGCGTTGGCGGTACTGGCCTGAAAGCTGCTGATCTGATCCTTGAGGTAGGACATGATAACAAGCCAGGTTGTATGTCGATACTGTTGTTAGTAGTACATGTTGTTGGGAGTATGAGAGTGCGAACCAAGTAACTTATGAACCCTAGTTCCCGAAAGGTTGAACGACGCGCTTAGCGCGCGCCAAATCCGGCGGTGTCAATTGTTACTTGAAAGTGTCCAGCTCGTAAGGGCAGTCATGTCCCCGCAAACAGTAATCCCACGTTCACCTGGACGTCCTTTTCGACATCACATTCGTTTCGCTTCACGACCACCCTTCCAATAGAACGGATTACTGGTGTCTGAACCCATGAGCGAAGGTAGCTATACCATCAGTGAAAGAACCTGAAGCTCTGCCGTGATCATTCACAGCTTAGAAATACACCACACCTAACCACTTGCTGCATGTTTTAACCAGAACCACGAGCGTGACTGCTCACCCTGTGCAGGGCAATGGCGGCTGCTGAGCTTGACATTGCTCAGCTGTCAACCTACTGCTCCTTACCACAGCAAACGATCAGCACTCTACTAGATGCACCTACCGCTGAACTGGTTCGAAACCTTCTGGAGAAGGTAGCAGCAAAAAGTCGCGAACATAATGAGCTTGCATCTGGGAAGCTCAAATTGGGAGTTGAGCTTGAGAATGCAGTACGTGGTGGGGAAGCCAAGAGTCGCGTCTTGAAAGGGTCTATCGACAAGGCTCTCAAGGAGGCTGCGGATCTGAGACAGAGGCTACAAACGGAAGGTAGGCATATCACTACTCCACGCCTAAGATGATCTGACATGGAATGTAGAGACCGCGAGAGCATCGGTGGAGGCGGAGCTTGAGGACCTGAAGAAATCTACCTCTGAATCATCTTCGGATTTATCTACTCAGGCAACACGGATATGCGCACTAGAATCTTCGAATAGGGACACTCTTTCCCTTTTGGAGTGCAAGACCACAGCTTACGATAGATTGGCCGAGGAACTAAACGCGCAACACCAAAAGACGCTCGAATTGCGACGTGAAGTCTCGACCTTGGAGCAATCCCTACAGTCTGCGAATGCAGCCTCCACTAGCGTACGGTTTCATGAGCAAGGCTTACAACAAGAGATCGAGTCCCTTGAAAGGAGCAATGACTGGCTCGACAAAGAATTGAAGATGAAGTCCGCAGAGTATACCAAGTACCGCAAGGAGAAAAGCTTGCGTATCGCAGAGCTCCAGCGACAGTATGACGACGCACAAAACACCATTGATTCTGCGCATCGCACCGAGACGAACCTGCGTAGGAGATTGGATGAAATAATTCATACAGCCGATGAATCCTTCTCTAAAGTCCAAAGGATGCAAGAGGAGCTTGCCAAGAAAGACGAGACGTACAAGATCGAGCTGGATGCGGCCAACCGCCTGACTGAGCTGATAAGAAATTCGGCCAACACCGAGCGACAAAGGCGGCAGGATCTTGCCGCGGAGCTCGAAACTGCAAAGGAAAAAGCCTCCGTGCAAGTTGGAAGACTCGGAGCTGAATTGGAAACGGAGCACCGGGACAAAGAAGCAGCTGATGCTAGGATAGGCGAACTTGAGGTTCAACTCGAGCAACTTCAAGCCAATCTTTCGGCATTGCAGAGTAGATCGTTGCCGCCTAGCTCCCCCAACCAAGGTCTCAATGGACACACAACTCCAACAGGACGGGGTGCGTCTACGTCAATCGGCTCTCCTGGAACACCGCGGCCCAAGGGAGGTCTTAATATCACTCAGATGTATAGCAGTTATAACGACCTCAAATCAGAATTAGAGGTCGAGAAGCGCCGGAATGAGAAGCTCAGCTCCACTCTTGACGACATGATCCAAGACTTGGAATCTCGCCAACCTGAAATCGAAGAGTTACGCTCAGATCATGCTCGTCTAGAATCCGAGATAGTCGAGATGTCTTCATTGGTAGACGTGATTGGTAAAGAGCGCGATCAGGCCTTGAAAGGCGTGAAGAAATGGGAAGGCCAGGTTGAAGCTAAAGTCAGGGAAGGGGAATTACTTCGACAACAGCTTCGCGATCTTAGTGCTCAGGTAAAAGTCTTCCTAATGGAGGTCCACCTTCGCGATCAGGGTTATGACGATCTTTCTGCAGAGGCGCGTGCACAGCTCGAGCGGCTGGCTCAAGGCCAGGCTGATGGAGAAATGCAAGAGGATCTAACCGATACGGGTCGCTTTATCAATCAGAATTTGGTAACTTTTCGGAATATTGGGGAGCTTCAGGAGCAGAATACTAGCTTGCTGAAGATCACCCGAGAAATCGGAGAAAAGATGGAGCATGAAGAGTCTGTTCGGAGACAATTAGAGGAGACTCGGAGTTGGGATGATCTCCAGGAAAAGTACGAACGTTGCAAGGACGAGGTGAAATCTTTGGTGACTCAATCACAAAGCTATATCAGGGAGCGGGACATGTTCCGTCGAATGCTCTCGCATAGAGGCCAATTACCGCCGGGCACTGACGCCAGTGCGCTGTTTGACGATTCTGTCAATGGTGATGCAGCACCTACTACGCCAAGGTATGGCGAAGTATTGAGTAGTGTCGAAGACTCTCCGTCCGCAAAAGATTTGGCCGATTACGCCAAATTGTACAGGGATATGCAGGCACACTTTGACGCCTATAGGAACGAAGCTGCGACAGACCGATCGACCATGAAAGATCAAGTTGACAGTCTTTCGAGGCTCAATGGTGAGCTTCGGGGTGAAGTTGTGCGCGGAAATAGCCAGGTCTCGCTCGCACATGAACGTTACGAAATGCTCCAGGCGAATTACGCAATGCTTAGGACCGAAAATGGGGAGCACCAGAAGAGATCCCAATCTCTGTCCGATAGCGCGGCCAAGCAAGAATTGCGAGTCCAACAAGTAGCTGAAGACTTGGTCGAAGCCAAGGGCCTTATTGACAGCATCCGCAACGAAAATGCGAATTTGAAAGCGGAAAAGAACTTTTGGAAGTCTATTGAGAAGCGCATGGCCGAGGACAACGGATATCTGTCTAACGAGCGTAGTAGGCTGAATGCTCTGAACACTAACCTCGAAAATCTGCTTAACGAACGAGAATACTCTGACAACGAGGCACGTCGAAGATTACAAACGCAAGCTGACAACCTTGAGAAGGAACTGCAATCTACAAAGAACAGGCTTTCCGAGGAAATTGAAGAAAACAAGAGGGCCGCGCGGCGACGTGAGTACGATAATGAACAAAGCCAAAAGCGTATCGACGATCTTGTTTTCAGCCTCGGCGCGATTCGTGAACAGCTCGTCGCCGCTAACACTAACAAAGATCATTTGTCAGCCAGGGTAGACGACTTGACCATAAAACTCCGTAGCGCCGAAGAGCGTGTCACTGTCTTGCAATCAACGACGACTTCTCGCCCTGATGCGACGAACGGCGATCCATCTCACGACTCATCCGCCAATGGCGACGATTCTACCCTGAGTAAGGAGCAAGAACTTGCAGTTCAAGCGTCTGAACTCAATCGCGACCTTAACTTGACTAAGGCCGAGCTCGAGAACGTCAAGGGCCAAGTCGAACAGTACAAGGCAATCAGCCAGGCATCAGAGGAGGAGTTACAGAGTTTGAATGAGACTCAAGACCTGTACCGCCAGGAGATCGATAAACTTGTCAAAGACAAGGATGCCAGGATCAAGGATCTTGAGCAGCACGTCGAGGACACTACTTCGGAACTTGCCTCCACCAATTTGGAGCTGGCTGATCTTCGCACTGAACAAGCAGAGAGCGGGCAACGTTTCGAGGACCTCAAGAAAACGTTCGAAGCAGAAATTGCTCATTTGAAGGATCAAGCCGATCGTCATGCGGCCGCAGCTCAATTCTATCAAGAGGATTTGAAAACTCAAGCTGACATTGCCCAACAAGCACAGAACAACTATGAGACAGAGTTGGTTAAGCATGCGGACGCAGCCAAGGCTCTGCAAAAGGTGCGAGCCCACTATAACGAGCTTCAGCTTGAGGTTGTGGAGATCAAGACGGAAGCAGAAACTGCTCGCACAAATCTTAGTCAGAGCAAAGAAAGCTGGTCGGAATCGTGCGTTCGATATGAGAACGAGGTAAACGCCCTCAAAGCTGGGCGTGAGGACTTGACTGCTCAGAATAATCGTCTCCATCAACAGCTGGAGACTGTCACGGCGCAAATATCTAGTCTGAATAGACGTACCTCAACCGATGACGACACTGCGAATGAGGATTCTCCGACAACTGGTCTCGAAAACCTGCAGGAGGTCATTGTGTACCTTCGACGTGAGAAGAATATAGTCGATGCGCAACTAGAGATGTCTTCTCAAGAAGGGAAACGTCTAAAACAACAACTTGACTATACTCAGTCGCAACTAGATGATGCTCGTCTGCGGCTTAACCAACAGCGACGGGTAGAAGCTGATAACGAGCGTTCCATTCTTGACCATAACAAGCTAACGGAAACTATCAACGAATTGAACACGTTTCGCGAGTCCAGCGTCACCTTGCGTGCCGAGTCTAGGCAAGCACAGGCTGCCTTGGCCGTGAAAACGATCGAAGTCGAGATTTTGAAAGCTCAGATAGAGCCTTTGCAGGCGGCGATCCAGGCACTCAGAGACCAAACCGAGACTCAAGAGGGAGAGATGAAGCTTCTCAAAGAGAACTCCGATCGATGGCAGCAACGGGCACAAAATGTCTTACAAAAATACGACAGGGTGGATCCTGCTGAGCTCGAAGCATTGAGGGAACAGCTGAAAACGTTGGAGAATCAGCGCGATGAGATTTTGTCGTCCAAGCAGACCTTGCAAGAGCAAGCCAATAGCGCTGCACTTCAGGTAACCCAAACCCAAGAACAAGCTGAAGCGAGGCTGGAAACGTTGAAAGCAAGGCTCACCGAACAGTTCAAGTCGAGGTCGAAAGTCCTGTCAGACAAGATCAAAGAGAAAGATACTGCGTTATTGAACGCTTCGACCGAAAAGCAGGACCTCGAACAACAGATCGTTAAAATGTCTGGTTTGCAGAACGAGCTTGACACGACAAGGGCAGAGAGAGACTCTGTGGTCGAGAAAGCTGGAAAGCAGACCACAGAGAGTCACGCTGATGCCCGCAACGGAAGTGAGGACGGTCAGGTGGACGAAGGTGAAGCTCAGAGACCGACACAAGCCGACGCGCACACCTTGCAAAGTAAGCTGGCCGCCAGCGAAGCCCGTGCTGGTAATGAGGCGTCGCAATCTGCCAATCTTCGAAGTGAATTGGATGCATCCAGATCAAGGGCGGCGGAGCTCGAATCGCAAATCGTAAGTACCGCAGCAAAGATAAACATCTGGTCGTTAACTTTACCTTCAGAAGAAGTTGCAAGAGAGCATCGATGCGTACAAAGTCGAATTGGCTCAATTGCGCGATACACAGCAACAAGCGAGCTATACGCCCAATGAAGAGGTAGCACAGCAATTGGCGAACCTTCGCAGGGATCTCGCTCAAGCTCAGCAAGATACCGAGAACCTCCGCGCAACTGCTGCCGTTAATACAACCCTAGCCAATGCGCCCATTGAGGATGGTTCTATGTCACTTGCAGACCAAGTCGCCCAACATGTTGAGGTAGTGCGTGCGGAGCTTGAGGTAAGTTACAATGAGCGAGTCAAGGAAGCCGAGGAGAACATGGAGAAGAAAATGAACGGCATGAGGACGCAACTCACTACCAAGCTGAGGGAAGGGAAGGCTGCAATACGTCAAAGTCTTGTGGCAGAACATGAAAAAGCGTTGCAAGCGCTGAAAACAGACTATGAACAGCAGGTCGAAACACTGAAGACGAAGCACAAGGATGAACTGGACGAGCTCAAACGCAATGAGGGTTCCAGGTTTGCGAAGCTTAGGGATATCTGGGACCAGGAGCATCAGGCCCTCCACGGCAGTGACGGATCTTCAGAGGTCAAACCTGAGGGGGGTGCGGCTCGTAGTCCATGGGAACCTTCAGAAGCAGAGGCAAGGGCGCTCGTGCGGTCGAATGAGGTAGTAAGAAGCATCGTGAAAAAGAACATTACCGCCCATGTGAAGAAAGGAACTGATGAACAAGCGGCTATATTAAAGGAAGAACACGAGAAGGCCATGACCGATTTCCAGACCAAGGCAAATATAGCCAAAGAACACGCAGTGATGATGGAAGGCAAGAAGACGGCTTTGCAGATCAACATGGCCAATAATAAGGCCAAGATCTCACAATTCAAAATTGGGATGGTGGAAAGAGCTGCTCAGGAAACACCCGAAAAACCCGTACAAGAAGTATGGTCTGTCGTAAAGGATGCAAAGCCGCCACCAATTGTGGCCCCAGCACAACAGGGTCCACCTAAGGCTCAAAACCCGCCTGCAACGACATCATCTGGGCAGCCCACCTCGTCAGCAGCCCCCCAGAGTACTAGTACTGCCGAACCAACGCTTACGGCAGCTTCCGCCAGCCAACCTACATCCTTGGCTCTGAACACTCCTAACACTCAGCAAGCATCCATGCAGATAAGTCAATCAGGCCGGCAGCCAAGCACCCCAACACTCGGACGCCCAATACCAGCTGGTGCGCCTCCTCAAGGCCCATCGCCCACACAGCAGAGCGCTCCTCGCCAGTTGCCAGCTCAGGAACAATTACCATTGAACGCGGAAAACACCGATCAGGGTCGGCCTGCAATCCAAGGTCCTCCGTCTCAACCTAGGAAGCTGCCGCAAGAAACAGCCGTTAGTGAACACAACGCAGGAACAGGTCCTGCAGCTTTGAAAGGTCTACAGCAATCGAGTCTACCAGTAGCGAGAGGGGGTTCCGTGCGCGGGAATTATATTCCACGAGGAAGAGGCGGCGGTCGCGGAGGCCCTCAAGGGATCAACACCAATCAGGCTCAGCAGCAGGTCAGGCACAGTCCTACGGGCGGTGGAATGAACCCAGTGGCCAAACGTTTCGTTCCTGGGAACAAGAGACTGAGAGATGACGAACAGCAAGGGGTGGATGTAGGTAATGGCAAGAGGATACGGGGAGGTGGTTTAGGTGGGGGCGGTTCGTAACGGCAAGTGCACGGTTCGGGTAATCACATTTTCAAGCAGTGTGCCTGGTGAAGGGTGGCTGCTTCCATGCATTGCGCGGAGTTCCTCACAATGGCAGACCCGCTCTCAAGGTGGCCGAGTGATGGCGTCAGCATGGTCTTCACTTACATACTTGCACATTAGTCTTGTAGATAGAACTTCATTTTACTACGCCAAAGCTGGCTAACATCAGTCGTTTCTTCGTAGTTCCCCGCTACGACATCACATTACATAGGCCGGTGTTTTCGAATTTATAGCGGTGTTCGTGTTTCCAGGTAGAACTACTTTACAAATCCAGGACGCCCTGTCTCCCACACCCCATTTAATCTTGACACTCCCAAATGGTGGGTCCGCCCCTTTCCAAAACACCCACCACCCTCATCTCTGCATCTACTCTCTTCAGCGGCACGAACCCTATCACTTTGGGCGCAAACGTCATCGTTCAAGTCCGGTCTCGCCTCTCCTCCACCTGTAGGTTTTCTCCGGCCTTGCATCCCTGGTCGAGTACCGAAGTTGGAGCCTCGAGACCTTTTTCGAGAGATACATCTCAACATCGTCATGAGGTCAATAACTTTGCTCGAAAGGTCGATTACTGACCGTGCGGAACCTCATCAGACGGTCCCGTAGACATTGGCGAAGGCACCATCATCAACGAGCGCGCTACCATTGGCCTCCTCTCTGCTCCTCAAAGCGAGAGCAGTGAGAATGGAATACCAACGGCTATGCCACATGTCAGTATTGGCCAGGGTGTTCATATTGGATCCGGCGCCGCTGTCGAAGCAACGAGCATAGGCGCGTTTACTATCATTGAAGCCGGAGCTATAGTGGGGAAGGGGGCGGTGGTGGGGAAGCGGTGCAAGATTTGTGCTAAGGTGGAGGTCGGAGAGGGATCTGTTGTGGGAGACGGGATGGTTGTCTGGGGAAGTCGCTGGGGGGAGTGGAGGGCTGAGAAGGCGGCTGAGGAGTTGGATGGGAAGAGGGAAGGGTGGGTGAAAGAACAGGGAGAAGGGATGAGGAGAGTCTGGACTGGAAAGTAGGGGATGGTCCAGCTATATGCAAAATACTCCAATCTGAAAGGGCGAACTACGAGGTACCTATCAATTTGGGGTGAACTAGATCCTGTGCTGCATTCTGGTTGGCTATCGAAGCTAACTTTTGCCAGGTTCAATGGATGATAGCTCTTCGAATTACAACTCTCCAGCACCAAGCACACTTGCTTAGGATGTATACATGAGCTAATTGCAGCAATTGAGTCGGCTCGTCAATCCTCTCGAGAATCCTGTTTTCACATGAACCAGGACCACTTTGACATTCTTCATTTGGCTTCTAGTGCACAGATCATGCTCTGACGGTGCAGCTAAAACCATCTGTTGCCCACGAGACTTGAACCCTTTTGGCACAGACCTTTCACGCGAAGCCCGAAGGTGTGGCTGTCATGGCCCCAGGTCTGCAGGGATAGGATTGGGCATTCTACCTATAATGCCTCGGAGTAACTCATTCATAAATAAGTCTCATCATTATCCCTTCGAGCAAATTGCATGGCCCGTATTGCAGCGTTGAATTACGAGCAGCGATATGATATGTCGCAGATCTTTGGCTTGGTGTTCTGTAGAAGTCCTGCGGCTTCTCGAATTCTTTGGCTATACTAGTAGTTATGCCGCTGAGGTCCGGTTACGACCGCTAGAAAGCAAATCAATCAGTGAAGCATATTGAAGCTAAATCCAGTACGACGTTTCGTGTTTTAGGCCTACGCTATAGCCAGAAGACGCCGTTCTCCCCCAAGTCATGGACAATGGACCATGTATTTGTATTTGGCATGTCTGCATTCCCAGAGTTGCGGCAGTCGATCATGGAATGCTAGCCGCCATGTGCGTCAAGACCAGGGGAGCCCGTCACTGAATCCGGGCATAGGTAAGTACCTGCATCTGAGATGCTAGAGAAACACTATGGCTGTGTTAGCTTGGTTGATAATATGTTTTTGATCCTACTTACGTTGCGTGGTTGCTTAGTTCTACATGGAATTTGCCAAGAGATTAGATAGAGTATCCTAGTCCCGAACCTCGGCATTCGGCTTTCAGTGTACTTTAGATATCGATGTGGTTCACCATCACCGGCGAGGTAGCTCCCTTTCCACTTTGTAATGCCCAAATCTCTTTTTTATCCGTCCCAACATATCCGTACCTTGAGGCGGATACACGTATGCGCTCGCTGGTCCAAACTCAGGAATTCGGGGTTCTTGCAACCGATCCCACAACGAAGGCAAATATCAAGCACAGGGAAGACTCGGCAGCATGTTGCCCCCACTATAGAGCAGTTGCGGCAGCCCTTTGAGCAGAAGAACAATTCAGTGCTGTTGGTACTCGCGATGGCAAATGTGGCACGGGCTGACTGATGCAGCTATTATACCTTGAGCGTTATCTTGGGGACAGTAGCGCTTTCATATGGCTCGGTACCGATGTACAAGATGGTTTGTTCCTTGTTGCATGTTCTCGAAGCCTTCCACTCATACTATTCACAGATCTGTCAGCAAACTGGTTGGGGAGGCCAGCCTATCAAAGCTTCTATACACTCGAATGACCCTGCCACTCGGCTTACGCCCGTGACTGACTCCCGCCGTTTACGTATTACCTTCAATGGGTCTGTATCAGATGTGATGCCATGGAAGTTCACTCCACAGCAACGAGAGGTCCGGGTCCTGCCGGGGGAAACCGCGTTGGCATTTTACACGGCTACGAACAAAAGCAGCGAGGACATCATTGGGGTGGCGACCTACAGTGTAACGCCTGCTCAGGTGGCACCATACTTTAGCAAGATACAGTGCTTTTGTTTCGAGGAACAGAGACTGAACGCTGGAGAAACAGTCGACATGCCAGTTTTCTTCTTCATTGATCCTGACTTCGTCAACGATCCCACAATGACCAAGATCGATACCATTACCCTGTCATACACGTTCTTCAGTGAGTTGCCACATGTTCATACCTTCCGGGTCAGAACACCATGCTAAACCAACGGCCTACGTAGAAGCACGATATGATAAGAATGGTAATTTGACGCCCATGCCGATGACCATGGGATGATCTCGTATACGCCGACGCCTTCGTGCTCCGCCAAGGTCCTCATGTTATATTTGCTCATACTTGAGAAAGGCTGCAGAAGTACTAAGATCGATGTCCCACATACCAGGAAGCGGTCAGCTGCACCGCCTGGGTTAGATGGCACCCACCATGGATCTGCAGAGAACATAAAATCTGGCGGTCCGTTAGTATTGACAGCCGGACAGCAGGGTCATGGATGTCCAAGGTTTTCCTAGAGAAGGAATGACAGCGATTACGGCTTAGATCCGATTAAAATAAATATTTTATCAACGCGAGGCCCGAGACAAGATTGGTAATCGAAGACATTGGGCTGTGATTCTCAGTACGCAATAAGCAGACATCTAGAATAGAGAATGAAAAAACCTCCATCCTGCTACCCCATGTAACCTTGGATGACGTGTAAGTTTGTTTTCATCCAAGATTGACCTCCTTAATTAGCCTGTGCACTCTAGAATCACGGTCAGACCGGTCTATACCGATTTAGTTATAACGATATCCGCTAGATAACGATATTTATCCGTGCAACTGATTATTCTTTTGTGTAGAGGAACGATACCTATCATAATGATCTCCTTTTCTGAATGATATTTTCTCGTGCAAATGACGATCATTGCGGAGTACTACCGCACGCTACGTATTTAGCAGCCCTAGCCTGAAAGAGCTTAGCAATTAGCCTAGCGGCGGGTGAATCAGTGGCTGCTCTCCTGCTCCAAGACTGAGCGCGTTCCCTTAGATCCTTGAAAACAAACATAAAATACATTGCTTTCGTCCGGGACTCATCATGGCATTACTTGTAGATAAATACCGCCCACGCTCGCTGGAGGCATTGACATACCATCCGGACCTCTCAGAGCGGCTCAGAAGCCTCGTAAGACGCTCTGTTCGCTCCTCGTAACAGCAGCTAATGATATATCACGTCCAGGCGCGAAGCGGAGACTTCCCCCATCTTCTGGTATATGGACCATCAGGGGCAGGGAAAAAGACAAGGATAGTCACTACTCTACGGGAGCTCTACGGACCTGGAGTCGAGAAGATCAAGATTGACTCTCGTGTGTTCCAAACGACCTCCAACCGCAAACTCGAATTCAACATCGTTGCCTCGGTATACCACTTGGAAATCACACCCTCCGATGTTGGCAACTTCGACCGAGTAGTCATCCAGGATCTCCTCAAAGAAGTTGCGCAGACCCAACAAGTGGACCAATCAGCTCGGCAACGATTTAAAGTTGTGGTCATCAATGAAGCGGATCATCTTACCCGAGATGCGCAGGCAGCCCTAAGGAGAACGATGGAAAAATACAGCCCAAACCTGAGGCTGATATTGTTGGCGAATAGTACAGCGAACATTATTGCGCCGATTCGGTCAAGGACTCTCTTGGTGAGGGTAGCTGCACCTACAGAAACAGACATTTGCATAGTCCTCAAGAAGGTGGGGGCGCAGGAAGGATGGACGGAGGCCGAGGGCTTGAACAGGAGGATCGCGAAGGACAGTGGAAGGAACTTGAGGAAGGCCTTGCTCATGTACGAGGCGGTGCATGCTCAAAAGTTAGGCCAATAAAGTGGATCTAATGACTTTGCTAATATATGGATTGCAGTGAAAAGGTCACAGACAAAACTCCAATTCCACCGCCTGATTGGGAAGCTCTCATTGCACAGATTGCAGACGACATCATGGTAGAGCATACCCCAGCACGGATACTGCTGGTTCGTGCAAAGCTGTATGACCTTCTGAGTCATTGCATACCGCCAACGACCGTGTTAAAGGTATGTTTGATCTATTCCACCCTTTGCCCTTCAGACCCTGCTAACTAGGTAAAGACCTTGACCTTCAAGCTCATTCCCAAAATTGACGATGCACTGAAAGCAGACGTAATCAGATGGTCTGCTTTCTACGAGCACAGGATCAGATTAGGGAGTGTAAGTACCCATGGAGTTCCTTATCTATGCATCGTACTAATATATACAGAAACACATATTCCATCTGGAAGCTTTCGTTGCAAAGTTCATGAGGATTTTAGAGAGGTTAGTCTATCAAATCGGAAATTGACAGCAATAGCTCATATTTAGATAGTTACTTGATGGGCATGGAGTTCTAGGCGTCTTCGTTGTGTTTAAATCTTCGCGACGAGCCGCACGGACGGTGGAGTTTGCTCCTCAAAGTATAAACATTTTGGTGGGGCAGCGCGAGAAAGTCGGCAGCGACTTTTGGCACTAACACCCGGTCGTTATAAAGTTTCGAAGATTGTTGAGCTTCAATCCAAGCCTTGGTCAAATTCAGTACCGCCATCTATTCCTTGACAGATCACACATTGTCTGCTTGCTTTCAGGAAGACGCTTAGAAAAGGGGATCAGTCAACTAATACTAGATATATGTTAGGATCAGGCCGGCAGGCCTTATACTACGCCTAGTCAAGGTAGTTCCCGTCACAGTATGGTGGATCACTGAACGATCAGTCGAACCACGTTGCGGTGGATCACTGATCGATCAGTCGAACCACATTGAGATGGATCACCGAGTGAACCGTCGAACCACACCTCTTGGCAGGATTTCCTATGTCTATATAGAGAGCGTGCTTTCCCACTCAGATAAGAGCTTCGTGCTCAACTCATGTTATCAACCAGACTATCTCCTAGACACTGAATACAATACTACACCTGTACCAGACCAGTTTAGTACGAAGTCTGTTTATCTTAGTCCTTGACACTCCTCTCTACGAGATCCACCCAGACCCCAGAGCCTTCTAGTTAGAAGACGAACGGGTCGTAACAATATACCATTCTAAAAGCATACTTATACACCTAGAAATAATAATAATTAATATTAATAAGGTACTAAATCTATATATATATACTACTATAAATAATCTAAATAAATATAATAGGTAATACTACTAGCTAAGGCCTTATTATATAACTATAATAGGGACACTAAGTAATTTCCTCCTTATTAGCTCTAGAGAATATATATATAACGCCCCTATAAAGTAGTATACTTCCCCTATCTTACTATTTATAATTATACGCCTAAAAAGACTTCCTAATTATAACCCTAAGTAGTAGGACTAAATATCCTATTATTAATAACCTCTTATAAAGGTTATATAATAGGGATATCTTAGTAATATATTATAATAAAACTAACCCCTAGTAAAATCTATTAACTTAGTAATATACTAAGATATTTATTAACTTAAAAGGACCCTTAGATAAGACTTAATAAAAAAAGTATTTCTTTAAATACTATTCTAACTATACTAATTTATATACTTAACCCTTTTATTAAGCTCCTAGTTTTATAATTTACTTCTAGCTATTTTATTATAAATATATATCTACTCTATTAAATATTAAGTTAATATATATTATTTAGACCCTTTATAATCCTAGTAAATAGGGAGTAATAACTTTACTACTTTTATAAAATACTTCTAGTAGATATATATCTACTCTATTAAATATTAAGTTAATATATACTATTTATTAGCCTTTAAATTAATATCCCTTTCTTTATATATCTCCCCTAGCTATTTATACTTAGGGATTTTTAATATTATTTATCTAAGATTATTTAAAGGACTTTACTACTTAATTATATTCTTATCTTAGCCCCTTTAAGCTATTAGGTATACTTTATATACTAGTTATACTAGCCTAATTACTTACTAGGATAATAAGCTTAGTAGTATAACTATACTTTATTCTTAGCCTTTTATAAATTTAGCTTATCTAAGCTTTCTCTACCTTTTTCTTTATATCCTTAATAGATTTTCTCTACTATTTATTAAGGATATCTATTAATATTATTATAACTATTCTAATATAACTTTCTATACTTTATAAGGGCCTTTATACCCTTTTTATTAGACTCCTTTAAAGTCCTCTTTATTTTATATTCTTATTAAGTCTTACTTTAATTTACTTTATATAAGGTCCTTAGAGTAGCTAATAAAATCCTAGGATAAATATATTACTAAAATAACTTTACTTCTTTATTTTCTAAAGACTAAGGCTTCTATCTTATTATTAAAGGGATATACTTATAAGGTCCTTCTATTATACTACTAGGATATTATTAAGATATTATATTCTATAATTATTAATTAACTATTATAAAGATTATAATTACTATTACTTTATATATTTCCTTATAACTAGTATAGTCTTATATGCTTTAAAGGCTTTTATTTAAATATTATTAATTAATTTACTATTATTTTTATATTTATATTTATTACTCTAGTAGTAATACTAGGAGTTAAACTCCGCTTAATAAGTATAACCCTAGGAGATTCTTACTTTCTTTCCTCTTTTTTTTTCTTTTTTCCCTAACTACTATTATATTATTTAGAGATATTAGGTATCCCCTTATCTTATATATACTTATATACTATTAATACTCTTATAATTAATATAATAAATTATATACTTTATATAAATATTAACTTTATAAGTAATCTTCTTTATATTATTTAAAAAAGGTTCTCTTCCCTTTATTTAACTTTAAGGAATTTTCTCTACTATTAACTAATAATAGCTAATAATAAGTAGTTCTTTAATTATATAATATATAAGCGCCCTAGCTAGCTTACTAGCTATTTAAGTATATATATTTAATTAAATATAAATTATTACCTCCCTCCTAGGCTTATAAATAGGTTATATTTTTAAGAGGAGTTAAGCTAGGTTACTTAGGTATATATTTTCCTATTATTTTTATTACTTTTATTAAATTCTTCTATTAACTAGCTAGTAGGAGGAAGGCTCCGCTATATACCTAATATATAGAGGTAGTAGTAGGGGGCCGTATTAGGGCTTATATTAATTATATAACTAATTCTTATAATAATAGTTATAAGAATTACTTATAATAATATAAGCTTATAAAGTATTTATTTAACCCCCTAACCTACTTTATAACCCCTTCCCCCCCTTATAATATCTTAAATCCCCCCTTTAATAAGAGGGAGGGTACTTATACTTATACCTATTAAAGGGGGGTAACTTTTTTAGATAATATTATTTATTCTTATCTTATAAGTAGAGCTCTTTACTCTTATTATTATTCTCTTTCTCCTCCTCCTTACTTTACTAAGGTTAGATATTTAACTATAAATTCTCTACCTCTTATATTAGGCCCCCGTCTG
>JAABUX010000321.1_pt1 | contig 81757 bp, 57 predicted proteins | sample 5561851 | NCBI WGS metagenome assembly JAABUX01 (sample SAMN10711883, study PRJNA513361) | rock metagenome | isolation source: Antarctica rocks | place: Antarctica: Victoria Land, Richard Nunatak red sandstone | collected 2016-01-03 | reverse complement strand
CCACACCCTGTGGGCACCATGGGTATCGATGGCCCAGCCGATTACATGACGATTTCGATCACGAACGTGTACGGAAGCCAAGAAATTATAAGAGGAGGGTAAATCTACCTCCCTAGGTAAAAACTCATACTTATTAATTTTATTTACTATTAATTTTAAACTTAGACCCTTAAATACTTAGGTTATTTTATATTACTAGAATCTCTTACTTATGACTTTACTCTTTAACTATTTTATATATATCATATACACCCCGAACTTAGGATCAGAAATTGCCGTTTCCGATCAGGAAAGGGAGCAGGGCTGCTTTAGAGGGAGCACCGAGGGAGCAAGGAGGCGCAGCAAGGGAGCATAAGGGAGCACGGGGGAGCATCGAGGGAGCACGAGGGAGCACTAAGGGAGCACGGGGGAGCCTCAAGGGAGCACGGGGGAGCATCGAGGGAGCACGGGGGCGCACTGAGGGAGCATGGGGGCGCAGTAAGGAGCAAAGGTTCTGACTCTTCGTGCTAGGAAAGGCGCAGCACATTGGGGATTTGAATTGGCTGTCTCTTGCCCGGCTATAGCTGCTTTTGTGGATGACAGCTTGATGTGTACCGATGGTCCCTACCGGCAATATGCAAGTTGAAGGCTTATGTGCTACCGCAAAAAGTTAACTTGTCATTTTTCAGAGCTTAGTTTGATTGTAGCTATCTCTACGATGCTGGCGGCCAAGGAATAGTGTCTAAGCTGGGCCATGCCTCAGTATTTTGTTGGAGAGAGCAAAAGGCCGACCTCTTACCGCTCCTCAATTATGCTATAAATATTTTCCAACAGTGTTCACGTGGTGCGGCATCTTTCCGCACTCTGTAAATACTTAAAGGGTTTGCCAGCCCCCTCAATTAGTATTCCTTAGTAGCTAGTTCAATGAACCAGGCGAATCACTCGCTATACTTCACGTCTTCCATTTCCTTGGCTTGAATGATAGCGGAGCGCTATCGCAGGCCATCTTACAAGCTCCTCGCTATCCTTTTAAGCCCTTAATACCCCATTCTTTTAGCTATATAGCTCCATTTTTTCTAGGTTATCAGACTATTGTTGTTGTTTGCCACTTATCGTTCTTCGTGCCATATTCCTTAAGTATAATAGCGCTTTTTAGCCGGATAAAAAGGATAATAGGGAATGTCAGCAACGTAATCTCAACTACGTGAGATATGATCAAATTGACGCGCGGAAAATAATATTCTATGAGGGTCCTCCCAGGCTGATCCCCCATTAAATTTTTTGGCGGTTGCCTCTTGAGCTAATTACCCTACGAATAGTGCGCGATATGACTTAGAGGCTAAGATAAGTTTCAAAAGCTATACTTAGTAAAATCTGCTTACGGCTTGTCTTGCATGATTCGACAGTGCCGCAAGATACTCGAGGGTGTGTGCCTCCAATAATATCATCAAAAAAGCCTGAGTCCCTACAGCTACTGCCGCATCATGTCCCAATCGGTTACGAGCTTTGGTAATGCTTCAAGAGCATCTCAAGCAGCTCCACAGCGACATCAGAAGCGTAGAGCTAACGCCCAGAAGCATCAGCAACTACAGCAATTACAGTCTCAGCAACAACAGCAAAGAAACCCTTACATCCCTTATCCTCCTCCTCCTCCTCCTACCTATCTAAACCACGATATACTCCTACTCCAGCAGCAGCAACCGCCTACGCTCCATCAGGAACCCCAATTTATAGTTAATGGCCAACAGGTATACAAACAACAGTACAAACAGCGCCGCATAAGCAGGTATTCCTTATGCCAACTCCACCAACCTACAAATCGGCCAACTTTTGATATCTGGAATCTAAGCGGTGAAAGAGGTACTGATCGGTATGACATCCAAGCGGTCAGGGGACAATGGGAGATGCAGGAGGACCAGCGGACATGGGAATATGAGGTATACCAGGGTATTGTCATAAATGAACTACATGGGATATGGGATCATGAGGATATTGACGTTGAGGACGAGGATTTATTAAAGGCATGGCTCTTTCAATCCTTCCGTGATCTAATGCCCCGTTTCGACAGTGCTTTCAGACCACGACATCCACCTATCAATGGCTCGGTACCAGACCTTGCCTCCTATCCACCTATCGAAAACGCTATACTCTACAACGACGAGCCCGCAATCAAACGGGAGGTTCGAACATTCATGCTATATGAGGTCAATAAGCAGGCAAGTGAGAGGTGTAAAGAACAATAACAGCAAGTCCTGATGCAGTCAATGTCGGCGCAAGAGCTATACAAAGAACACCGACGTCGCCGGAGGGCAAACATCAAGAAATACGGAGCCGCGGCTGGTAGCCATTACAGAATGCCCCCAGCAATTGGGGGTAAGGACGACTACTCCAGCGATGACGGGTCTGAGGTAGCCGGAATACCTGCCTAGGGGACAAGGAACGGCTCAAATGTTCCAGAAATACCATAATACTTATCGATAAGGACCCTACATGGCTATACTGAGGATTGATGGAAGTGCGCCAGACATCCAGCATTCCAGGTACATCCTTTGCTCCGGGCGCAAATCGTCAACAACCACACGTCTGATTGACTTCCAATATAGCTCCGGTCCTTCCTCTTTATCATGTCTACCTCCGGGGGGGTAATTCAGGAGTGTCATGTTCGATGTCGTTGTCGCTATAGCATCATATGGAAGTGTTTGTAGCCGTCATTGGATACTTAGCGCAGTTGGACCAAAGGCGGAGCACTTGCGGAGTCCAACATAGTGAACCAATCAACGTCTACCACTTATGATGTATATCCTAATAGTACAATTGATGCGCATAGGCCTACGGAGCACATGCACCCCAAATGGACGCCAATCGGTCTATTGGTGTAAAAGATATGACTGATTTCGTCAGCCAAATCCGTGTGTCTGACTGCGCCAAGACGTTGCTAATATGCCTGAGTATGCCTTAACATACCAACGAATCAACGTCCACCACAAATGATGTACATGCAAATGGTGCAAATGATGCGCATGGGCCTACGGAGTACATGCACCCCAAAATGACGTCAATCGGCCTGTTGGTGCAAAAGATATGACTGATTCTGTCAATTTGCGCACCTAAATCCAGGTGTCTAACTGCGCTAAGACTCACGATCGCCAGGTAGTAGGGGTGAAATACGTAAAAATCGGGATTTTTACAGGCATTTTCTAGTTAGTAATAATTTTAAATAGTTTTTCTCTAATTTTATAAAGATTTATTATCTTTATTAACCTTACTATAAGATTATAACTAGAATACTAGATATTAAGAGGCATAAATCTAATAAGATATTTATAATATTAGGAATAATTATTAATCTAAGACTATATATCTAAAGTAAGGGAAATATATTATAGGTATTTTGCTGACTAGGAGTCGTCTAGTACGGTAAACAAGCTGCCCAATCTCCATAATAAAGTCACTGGGATCGGCTTGGCGGAAGCTGAAGGCAGGGAAGAGCTGATTGGTCACCACTGACTTACGAATCCGGAGAACATCTGATAGCTGGACTTTTTTTGACGCTTTGATAGTAGACGTCTCTTGTGTCATTCTTATCGAACTCCAGCAGCATAGTGACCTCATTCATCTTGAATTCAAGTAGCCCCCCAAGATCTTTATTCCGTCGGAACTTGAGACCTTTCAAGGGAACTAATTGGGTGGCATGATCAGGGATAACAGCTGTGATACGAAGGAAATCACCATCTAGAAGTTCCACCGTCTTGCCTGGCTTGTAAGTTCTCCCGCCAAAGCTCCAGGTATCCAAGCGTTGAATATCGTCTGCAAGGGGTAGTGCGCTGACGAAGTCAATATCTGGTGTGGGATTTACGAATCGTTGGTTGAATTCATCGCCCAGCAAGGTTCCGTCACTGTCGTCGTCATAGTCTTGTTCGAGGTCCACGACGTTTGGTTCGCCGGTACCGAAATCGAAGAGCAGAGAGCTCTTCTCGCCATGTCCTGAAGCCATGGTGGGACTCGGATCGATTTATTTTTATATATAGTGGTTGTATCGGATCTGCTGAGGTATCCAAGGACTGGTGGTACGATGGTGAGGGCAGATCGACGACCAGGAAGTGGGAGCCTTCCGATTATGAGAAATCTGGTCAACGCTGATTGTACGCTCTTGGCGCAATGATGGGAGAGTACGGTCGCAATGGACGTGCAGTCAGAAGCGGGTGGGTGTGCCCTTATTGCGTGAACGTGTGTTGTGGAGAGTATCACACGATGTTGCCAGACAACCTCCTCGTGAGACCGTGGCAAGGCTGGGTTGTGGCCATGGTACAATGACCTTGGAAAGGCCAGTGGTGGAGGGTGAATGGCTTCTCCAGTCGGTAGGAACATGCGCATGGATGCCGACCGCGGCGGAATCCACAAGACCAACCCTAAAGCGATCGAAGGTGGGATCGCCATCAGCATGAAGCATTGTGATTGGGGGACAAGGGGTTGAGCGCCCAGGCCATGATTATTATATACAAAAATTCATCTCCACCTATCAAGGTCTTCTTCTTCTTCTTCTTCGTTTCCGAGCAGATTTTTATAGATGGCTTCAGGCAGTCGACGGATCGGACGCCTCCTCCTCGCTGTCTGCCTTGAGGAACTTGTTGGGGGTGGATTGAGAAGATGATGGAGGAGGTCTCTTGCTGGAGCGATGGAAATGTGGACCACCAGGCTTTCGACGGTGTCGCATCGTGATATCACATCATCATCATCGGAGTCGATTGGCATTGGCGTCGTGTTTCTCACACCAGGCGTACGTGTTTCGTGCTTTGGCATTGGGGTAAAAGCACAGGTACTTGTGTCTACACATGAGGACACGGTGATTAGTGACCATCTCTTCTGTTTCTCCCACGTCGTTCCGGAAGCTCAATGCTGGCAAGATGTCTGTTGACTAGGTGTTTCTGCGCCTGAAGACCTCGGACGCCGCTCCTGTCTCTACCCCTTGGATAAGCGGTTCGCGTGGATCATCGTCATCGACATGCAGGATCGAACTTCGTTGGGTCTGCGATCCATGCGCATGATGAGGACATGGTGATTGGTGACCATCTCTTCTGTTTCTCCCACTCTCCCGGAAGCTCAATGTTGGCAAGATGTCAGTCGACCGGATGTATGTGTGCCTGCGCCCGATGACCTTAGCCACTGCTCTTGTCTCTGCACATAAGGCCATGGCGATTGGTGACCATCTCGTCTGTTTCTCCCACGTGTCCCGGAAGCTCAATGCTGGGAAGGCCATATCCAGCGACCGGATGTTTCTGCGCCTGATGACGACCTCAGACACAACTCTTGTCTCTACCCTTTGGATGAGCGGTTCGCGTGGATCATCGTCATCGACATACGGGATCCAGCAGACTTCCTTGAGTTTGCGATCTGATACCCCATTCATCTCCCTTGTTCTTCGATAGATGTAACCTCGTATGGTGACCTCTGACGTCGATATGTCCCTGACAATGTGTACGATTTTCATAAAGTCTCTATCTTGTAATTCCACCTATGACTTGGCGGAGCCGTGATTGGAGGGTTGCCAGGAATGTTGACGGGTGAAGTCCGCCGTGTTTCCGCTCTGGATTCGACAGTCGTGGAGAACCTCCCCATCTCTTCTTGGTGTCGCTGGGCGATCCACCTTGCGAACTCGTCCTCGTCCATGTAGTCATCGGAGTCGCCGATGGCGACTCCGATGACGCGCATTGCGCCAGGCGGCCACCGATGAGAGTGGCCCCTGCTCAGGAGGTAACGAAGGCGAAGCAGGCGTTGCAGCCTGTAAGCTGTCCCTCAAAGCTGGAAGTGAGAGTCAGCCATCACGTTCGCCAGACCTTTCCTATTCATCATACCTGAGATCTGACTGTTCGACGTCTTTATATTTATATATAGGTAGCCACCTCTTCGGTTTCCTGGCTGTCATGCTGCACGCCACGGGATTCGGTTCGAGCAAGATCAGAGTGCCGATGGCTGTACCAGATTGACTGGAGAACGGGAGAGGGTCTTTGCGCACGAGAAGCGTTCGAGCTGCCGTCGTACCAGGAGCAGAGCGAAGTGTCTGGGGGCGGAAAGGATCATCATTGCTTCCTGGCAGGGTTGCAAATTTCGGGAGAAGCTGGTGCCGGTATGAGGTGGACAGATGCACCAGGTTGACTGGAGAATGAAGGGAAGAAGAAGGGGTTCTCTGTGCAAGGGGACCGTTGGAGCTGCCATCGTATCAGGAACAGAGCGAAATGCCTGGTGGCAGAAAGGGTCATCATTGCTTCCGGGCATGGTTGGAAATTTTTGAAGAAGTCTAGAAGTGGACTGATGCATGGGGTTGACTGGAGAACGGAGGGAAGAAGAAGGGGATCAAGGCGGAAAGGATCATCATTGCTTCCTGGCATGGTTGGGAATTTTTGAAGAAGTTTGGAAGTGGATTGGCATGAGATTATCGCTTCGGCTGGTAGCATGCGTGACGGGAGGTGGAGTGAAATCTTGCAAGCAAGGCGGCGGAAAAGTGAATGGAGAAGGGTGAATGGCAATGAGTGGTGCCTCCATCATCTGATGTGGGGAATGGAAGTTGAGTCGGGCGATGGAAAAGCGGATGGTGGAGGGTGAATCGCCACTGGCGAGTAATGGTCGATTGGTTGAATGGAAATGCCAATGGTGGATGATGAATGGCTCTCAGTGGTGCTTCCGCAATCTGATGTGGTGCACAAGATGCAAGTAACCAATCATAGATCGTCTCAGTCGGTCGACTTGAAGCGCCGGATTAGTTCTCTCCGCCGTCATGGTCTTGATTTTACTCACTTCCCAATCTCATCAGTTCTCCACAGAAATTCATCATCCGATACCCCGAAGTTCAGCAGAGCAGAATACATCGCCATCGCACATTGCTGTCTCGAGCCTCTCCAGCAATAGTGAGCAGCATACTGGGCCATCTGGTTAGCAAATGTATTATAATTGGGAATACAAGCTTACATAAAGAAGGCCGAGATGGTAGGGGTCGTGATCCCAGAGACTGGCTTCCCCTCGCAAAATGGTGTGGTATACGCCGGATACGTCGCCGCGGATCACCAGGATGAAAATCGGTGCACCGTAGGGTCTCTGGCAGAACGGAACCGAAAGTCGGTTGAATTTACCTTCCCTTGCCAGGCCAGCAGTGAAATATGTATCTTCTTGGCCGGAGAAGGGATTGAGGCCTGTGTTGGAATATCCACCGCCAATACAAAGGTCCTCTGTATACCCTGAGTGTACTGACGGCAGTAGATGATTGTCCCCTCGGTCACTTGGAAAACTCTTTAGCTGAGCGGTGGCTGCTGCTTGCTCTGAAATGATCGCCGACGTGCGAGGGCTAGGTCCACTCGAGATACCGGAAGTGTTGTTTGGTGGGGTTTGAAAGCTGGCATCGGAGAGAGGGTAGGTGTTGGTTGCCACGATTGACCGACTTCCATTGCTGCGAGGGCGATTCCCGCTGCCATGATGGTGCATAGTATTCTCTCCTCGAGAATGTGGTGTTGTTTCGATGCCACTCGTGACGGCATCTTGGTTATCACCGTGCTTGCGCTTTTTGAAGCCTTTGGTACGCGAACGTTCCACCTTAAACTCTGCGATTTGTCAGTAGGTATAAGAGTACGATGAGGTAGACTCATACGTATTTTTTCAAGTTGGGCTTGAGTTGCCTTGTCCTCAAGCGCAGGACAATGTAGCGAGGCGCGATGCTGGCCGATATGCTTGAGGAGCTTTACACGCTGGTATTCGTTGAGTTTTAGTAATGTGGGTTTGTCGAGAGCGAGGAGAACCAAAAGTGCAAAAGCCCAGCCCACGACTCTCGAGACCTGCCATATAAACTGCCGTACAATTTTGGTGTCCCGGCGATCAGGTTGAGCGTTGCCTAGAGCCGTTGGAGATGTAGGCAAAAGGTCCCAATTAAGCTCTTCAGATAAGCCCCCTCTGTTAATCTCACTGGCTTTCTTCTGAAGCTCTTGGAAGTAGTCTTCCAGCGCGCTGTCCTCCCAGGGCCTATCTCGGTCTGTGAGCTCAGCAAAGAAGGCAGCCAATGCGCCGTGGAGGTGGATGATGATCTCCTCAATCTCCTCCTCCCTGAGACCTCGGAGGCTGTCCAGCCATTTGAAATCAGGATTGGTCGGTGTCGCAAACGTGATACTGATTTGCGACATTGTGCACTAGCACGTGATATGCACGGTGAGCTCGCCGTAATAAGGCTGAGCGACGAGGGCGAGCTTGCTTGACGCCCCGTTTCACTGCCAGCCAAGAGGCTAGGTAGAATGTTCTGCCGCATCCAGGCAAGCACTATGCATTACGACCACCATGATCAAGTCGACAACAAGCTACGAGGCAGATAAGGAATTCCTTTTCATCGATCATTTTGACGACACTAAAGAGGAACAAGGTGAGGGGATCACATCATTTTTCATTCGGAAATCTGTGTACTTGGATTTCTTCGGCAGACCGTCACCGACCACCATCGTTTCCCCGACTCCGGACCATTCTACCACGGATGTGAGAGTCCCATCATCATTGAGTACGCATCCAGACCCACAAGCCCATTTGCAGCTGGTAGTCTATGAAGATCATCTTGGGTCCGACGACATGGCTGTGGACACTGGACACATACAAGATGAGAGCTAGCAACTGGACAACCTAGACGTCGCTCAACAGGAGCAGGAAAGACTTGCGGAAGAACAAGCAGAGCAAGAGAGACTCGCAAGACAGGAGCAGGAGAGGCTCGCTAGAATCGAACAAGAAAAGCAGGAGCTGGAAAGGCTCGCTGGAGCACAACAGGAAAAGCGGGAACAAGAAAGGCAAGAGCAGGAGAGACTCGCACAGCTAGAATTGGAACGAATCGCACAAGAGCAACGGCAGCGGGAGAACCATGCAAAATTGGAACAGAAAAGACAGGAGCAAGAAAGGCTTGCTAGAATAGAGCAGGAGACAGGAAAGGCTTGCTAGAATTGAGCAGGAGAGACAGGAGGAAAACTTGGAACAGGAAAGGCTTGCTAGAATTGAGCAGGAGAGACAGGAGGAAAAACTGGAACAGGAAAGACGGGAACAAGAGCGTGCGCGACTCGAGCGGGAGAAGCTAGAGCAGAATGGCAGAAGGAAGAGCAAGAGCAGAATGAACGAGAGAGAGCGCCAGCAGGGGAAGTCTCGACGTCGAGAGCTCCAAAACGTGGGACCCAAATTGATATTGAGAAGGCCATAAACGATTCCAAAAATTGTGATGACTTGCACAGCACTACGGACCAAAGGCAAGAAACTCTACAAGGCCAGACGCAGGAGACAGCAGAGCACACGACTTCGGCACCGATTCCAATACGAGATCAGGATCCAAGGGAAACTTGCAACCGAAAAGTAAGGCAAAGGCGTCTTGTAGACCAACCTCCCGTCAAGAACTCCGCTTTTGCCTTCTGCTCCGTTGGCCTGAACGGTGGCTTCTGCATTGTCACGGTCGTTTTGTCCGGTAGTATGGTTGGGATTTGCTTCTTCAAACTTTCCTCGCTTTCACAGTGTGCTATGAACCCCCTGACAAGATCGATCGCCCGGCCCCTGATGACAAGGCCTTCGTCTCCTAATATGGAAGCTTTCCCCATGTACTCCTCCTGCTTTATCTTCCATCCCCCCCCCCTTTTGAACAGTACCGCAAGTGCGGTGCCGAGAAATGTAAGCATCTCTCGTTGAACCTTCGAATCAGCTCCATGCTATAGTCTTCGCTCTCTTTGTAGCTTGTGGGCAGGTTCTCCACGATTCCAAGGCCCTGTAGCATTTCAAAAGAATGCTTGTCGAGGCCTTCGAGGGCACGCTCGAAGATATCTTGACCAAATTCGTCCCGCAGACCTGCGTAGACGTCGACGATTTCGTTCGTATCAACAACATGGTCGTCGGCTTCTTCCATCTCCTGCGAGTCCGAATCATCGAGACCTAGTTCGCTGCTATTTTCTTGCTCGCTGTCACAGCTCATGTGTGCCTCTGGATTTCCTAGCAGACGGTCACGTTCTTGATTGACTCTTCTTTCTTCCGCCTGCCCCAAGCGAGCCTGGATGGAGATAAAGAGAGACTGGCACTCGGTCAACTTGATTTTATACTCGTCGCTGACCGAGAATTCATCCGGCATTTCTGTTGCACTCCATTCTAAGCTCATGTTTGTTGGGCCGCTGTCTTGACTTTTGTCGTCGTTGTCACTGTCACGATCGTATACGGCGCTTTTGGGGTTGTCATCCTGAGTCAGGTGCTGCCAAGTGATTGCATTTTGTGGATCCGTGATGTCGAACACTGACTCCACAGCGGTACCGCCCCACGGACTCTCTGGGGACGTGTCGTCATTCTCGTCGGACTCGCTTGAATAGTTGGGATCGTTGCCATCGTCGCTTTTTTCGTAGCCCTCGTAACGATAAAGCAAGAGCGTCAGGAGAGAAAGGATCCGTTCTGGTGGCTTCAAGACAAAATTTTGCAACGGAAGAAAGCCTTTGTTTACATATGGATTGCTGCAACATGGGGAAAGGCTTTCGAGCTTTTGTATCGTTTCCCAAAATTTCTCGTCGACTTTTTCGAATACATAAGGCTCTCCAAAAGATTTGAGCTCTTTAAAGATAATCTCAAATTTCTGTCGGATATCGGACATTAGGATAGTCGCTTTCGCCAAACGGCAACGCTTGTATTTCACTTGATAAAGAAGGGCGTCTTTGCGTTGCAAGATGAAGAACGTAGCCTTCTAACGGAAGATTTTACACCTTGGACCCTGTCAAGCACCTCTACAAGCGGCCGTCAGGTCCATAGGGAAATCATTTATGCATAAGCGCATGTCCTCCCAAGCGTCTGGTCTCAAGTCTTAAGAAGCGAATGCGAATCGTGCTAGGGCGGAAAGATATTTTTAAATATCCTATCGTAATCTTCGATCGTCGCAGCCTTTCATCTGGAGGAAGCTGGCCCAACCATTCTCAACGAGATACAACAGCCTTGACGGCTGCACGTGTCGTGACTCGAGAGCTTTTGGACATGGAGAGCGCGCATTTGCTAGCATTCTGTGCCAGCGGGAAAATTCCAAACGCTCCAAATATGCGGAGCCCGGCGACTGACAACCGACAACAGCCACTGAATTCGGGCAAATACTTCAGGGGCAAAAGCACTTTTATTTCATATCCATGTAAGCTTCGGACAGTCGCACGACATGACATGTCACGGAATAACAATTGGTTCAGATCCTGGCCAGTTGTCTGATGATCCGACACGTTCTGCAGCAGCCTTCAAGTGTTTCAAGATGTTCGATCATGTCCAGCCACGATGCAAGCTTGCTTAACTCAATAGACTGCAGAATCGTCAAAGGTCAAGTGGCCAATGCCGTTGGAACACGAATGAGCTGCACATATTCCTCCCCGACAAACACGTCAATTGACGCGTGTATGACCGACCAATACTTTCCCGGATGCTGAATCTGCCATCGGACGCGTACACGATATTGGCTGCCTTGCGGCCTGGGACGTCTTGCATGATCGGCGTGCGAAGAGAATTCGTGGGGGCATCGCTCCAATCAGAAAATGAGAAGGCACTTCTTGTACCAAGCAGCCTCAGACGGTTCGTAAGGGTTTCAGCATCGGCTCGCAAAGTCGTATGCAACCCATTGGTTGCCACGAATTGATCGCATACTGACCTCCTAAAATTTTTGCAAGCGAACGGATGAAATGCGCCGAGCCTCACACTCCAGCGAGAAGAATGCAGTATTTCGCGATATCGCACCCCGTGTCTGATCTTCATCAGCTGGGCTCGACCGAGATTTTCCTTTCATGCTCCTTGTCTCAGGCAAGCCAGCCGCGAATCGTAGCAGTAGGTCATGGGTCCATGCGGATGGACCCAGTAGCCAGGAAGGTTGTTAGGAGCGCAGGTCGGATTCTTATCTTGGTGTTAGAGTCGCGGATGTTGAAATGTATGATGTCAATGAGTCATCTGCACGTGATTTGGGTGTAGTGCAATAGTATTATGATAACTAATGGATGGATGTAGCTATGTAGAATGGAATGACCATCACGAGAAATCTCTATTAGTCTGCCAAGGCCCCATGACTAGTCCTGATTAGTAACTACCGAGGTTGACCCGGTCTGAATTCCAACATTGCCTGGCACTCAGTCCCTTCCTCAAGAAGGTCCACGTACACCTCAGCAGAAAATACCGCAAAAATTCTGTTTGCCACGTGTATTACATACGAACAATTTGTTTCGAGGCCACGAAACTAGCATTGGCGTGGTCTATCAGTGTAGACGTGGGGACTACTGTCGCTCCTACGGGAGGTCAACGCCGCCTGAGCCTGGCAGTTATGTAGCTGCAATGAGACGGCGCTCACGTATGTGCGCCTCGTTTCTCAGCCTTCAGTCTGAACGCCAGCCTACCTATAACACTGATAGCTAGATCTAGGTCCTACCATTCCTGCCTCTCTCATCCATTCTCTGCTCACGGCAAGCCAGACATCAATTTTGATGAAGTATGGCGTTACAGACTCAACAGCTGTCATCTACAGAACAGTCGGAGAATCTCTGGCAGAAGGCTCTTAACACCTTAGACGAGGACACGAAGAACTATCTCGACTACCAGAACGCGGTCAAGCGCGATGTGCTTACCGCATTGCTCAGGACTGCTCAAGAGAAGAAGTCGCTTTGCCTCCGGAAACGGTGGAAATTCAAGAAGAGTAACGGCCAAGAGGTCGTCCTCCGAGACGTTGTGGAGAAAATCATCATATGGCTTGATTAAGTTCAAAGCTGTCGGCGACATGGCAATGCAGTACGATCCTGCGCATGCATCACTAACCTGGGCCGGGGTGCGATTCTTGTTGCGGGTCGTGGATGCAGTTGATGAAGTCCAAGAAGACCGCAGGCACGAGTTGTTGGATGGACTTTGTCAGCTCACGAGGGAATCTGCCAGTGTTGTCAAGGTCTTCGTCACAAGCCGAAATAACAATAACATCCTCGCACTCCTGCCTGGAGCATCGACAATCGGCATTCAAAGGGATGACAACAAAGCGGACATGGAGCTTTTCGTGCGTCATCATGTCACCCGTGCGGTAAAAAGCCGAAGTCTTCTCAACGGAGTTGTCTCAGATGAACTTGAAGAATACTTGATACAGATGCTATGTGCTAAGGCTGAAGAGATGTACATTGAAACTTTGGACTATTAAATGACCCGTTGCTAATGTTTCTAGATTTCTCTGGGTACTTCTCCAAATCGATAACCTTTGCCGAATGAAGCATGAGGCTGACATCAGAGTGTCGGTGCAGCGGCTCTCAAAGGAGACATTGGACCAGTTGTTTAAGAAAACTTTCAAACAAATCGTCGATGCTGGAGCATTCACACATAGGACTGCTGTCCATGCATTTTCGTGGCTACTCTGTGTACGACAACCCCTTAGACCAGCTACATTCCTTGATGCTCTAGCTGTAACGGAACCCGCCGAAGCAGAACGACTTGGCGTTTCCCGCCTGTTGGATGTCTGCTTTAACTTGATTGTTCATGATCAGAAACTGGATGTTCTCCGATTTGCGCACATCTCCTTCCAAGAATTCCTCGAAGCAAGACCGGAGTTTACTTCGCAGCATGTTCACCGCTTGACGGCAGCCAGCTGTCTCAGTATATGTATGCGAGACTCGAGCATTGACGCAGCAACGGTTTCGGTCGACAATCTGCCGATCCAGAGCATTGGTCTGTATACTTCTCTTTACTGGGCGGAGCATTGCAGATTTGGCCAAGCCAGATCAGTCTCTCCTTCCTTGACTGGTTAGAAGAAATTCAACATATTTCCAAGACTTTGAGGAATGATCATCCACTCAAAAAGGCAACTAGGGCTGTCACAAACGCCAACAACACCCCACTTTTCACTGCATGTACCTTTGGACTTGCGAACCTTATTGATTGCCTTGCCCGCGATGACCATTTCGACTGGAATCAAAAGAACCACTTTGGACAAACTGTCATCTACCTTGCATGTGCAGCGGGCTATGAAAACATTGTTCGCCTCTTGCTGGGGCGTGGCGCTGATCTCAATGCAGGTGGAGGCAGATATCTGATACCGCTACATGCTGCTTCTTTTGCTGGCCATCTTCACGTTGTGCGAGCGCTACTAGAGCATGGAGCTCAAGCGCATGTGAAGGGCGTTTTCGAGAATGCCCTTCAGGCTGCTTTAATGGGAGACCATGAAGACGTTGCCGTCATGATTTTGCAGAGCGAATATGGCATAGCCAACCAAGAAGATTACGATTCGATCTTCAAACAAGCTGCTGAACGCGGTTTCGTAAGGTTCGTTGATCTTTTTTCGACCATATACCCCTTGTTCAGAGACTTCGCCTCAGCTCAACGTGTAGCCGTTGAGGGTGCCATACTAAAAGGAAGAATTGGAGTCCTAAGACGGCTTCTGGAGAGATTCTCAAATGCAGTCCTTGATCTACCGAATGATACGATATTAACGGCAGCGTTGAGTGGCCAGAATACCATTCTCACTCTTCTCCTGGAATCTGGCAAGGATATCGAGCAAGAAGGCAAATTTGGCACACCCCTCCGTGCAGCTTGTCTAATAGGCCACGAATCGACTGTTCGACTTTCACTCGACCGGGGTGCAAAAGTTGATGTGTGCGGTTCTTTTGGCAGCGCTCTCCAAGCTTCAGCTATGAAAGGTCATACAGCGATTGCGCAAGTCTTAATACAAGAGGGCGCAGATGTTGACTTGCACAGTGGGTTTTATGGTAACGCTCTGCAGGCTGCCGCATACCAAGGCCACGAAAACGTGGTGCAAACCTTGGTCAAAGCCGGCGCCGATATTCATCAGCAGGGTTACTCGAAAGACGCAATCCATGCGGCCGCTGAAGGGGGTAACGAGGCATTAGTACGATTTTTGCTGGATAAGGCTCGTGTCAAAGTCCCGGAATTCTTCTTTCCCTCTGCCGAACCCCTGTTCAATCGAGCCATAGAAAGGTCCAAACGGGTCCTCAGGGACGAATCTCCGAGCCGCCGGAGAAAAGCTCAGTCTGAAGAAGGTAGTGCCAAGAGATGGCCTACACACGCCTCTGTGCCAAACCTACAGCTCATTTTCGAGACCTTGAATGTTTCAAGAGAGGCTCCCGAATGCGAAGACATACAGTTATCCTCGGGAAACGATTACAATACCGATGGTGGCCGAAATTATACTCTGCAAGCGGCAGCATTTAAGAATCATGACTCCGTCGTGAAGACACTCCTAGACAACAGTACGGGGTACCTACATTTGGATCAAGTGAGCGATGCATTCAAGGAGGCATCGACAAAGGGTAATGAAAAGCTTGTCAGACTAATCCTAGACAGTAAATTCGACATGAAGCCTTGTCTGAACGCGGCTCTAGAGGGCGCAGCGTTGTCTGGTCATTCAGGTATCGTGAACGTCCTCCTGGCGTATGAATCGGTATTCAGGTCTTCTGACGAGGTACGTTCTCTGTTATCTCATGATTCTCCTTGAGCGTGCATACATTATCAGTGATGCTTTACACCTCTGCCTACCTTTACTTACACCACGAAGGGTTCCCTCGTTGCTTCTGTCGAAAGCATTGGAACGCTCCCCATAGCAAGCTGCCGTGGAGCACATGCGTCTGTCGCCGCCCGAGCAAGGGAACTGCTTAGCCTGAGTTTCTCTCCTCCTGAAATAGAGCAAGTACGGAAAATGGCCCTGGCTTCTAAAACTGGTACAGGGATGGGTATCAAGCGCCGAGCCGCGCGCTTTCGCGGCTACAACAGAGTTTTTGTTTAATTTATCCGCACGCTAAGAATTTGGCGGTGATCTCACCAAAATCACCATGTATTTACAGCGTACTTGATAGTAACGTATACATTATATCTTTCCAAGATTAGCGTGGCTAATGCTTTTACTATTTATCTATTATTTGCACTCTTCCGATTAAAATTATAATAAGCGGTTCCTGTAAGATATACTTTGTAATAGGAGCGCTCAATAATTGGCGTGCAGTGAGCGGGATAACTCCGCGAAACCGACATGAGAAATCGCGAAAACTAACACGTCTTAAAACGAGTATGATACGTAACCCTTAATATATCTCGTTAGTTCTATAGTTTTAAAAGGATAAAGACTACAATTTCCCTAGTTTCTATAAAAATTTCAGGTATAGTTCTTTATCTAGACGTTATGAAAATTATATCTAGAAATCATAACATTTTAGTGAGATCGCCGCTAAATTCTTAGCGTGCGGATAAATTAATTAAAAACTCTGTTGTAGATAGTTAGGGCTAACGTCCTTTCAAATCAATCCTACTTACTTCTCATCCTTTTACTTATGTGCAATTTTACTCGCCACCGCCATATATCTTTTATAGATATTATCTACTACTAGATTATACCTCCTAATCTACAAGTAATCGACGAGCTATAGACTGAAATAGACTGACCGCGAGGAATCGAAAATTTTCATAATTTCATCAAAAGTCGGTACCTTGGCGATACCTTACACTATTTTATGCATATGCTAACTGTATAAGGCTAGCGGAATCCTACGCTAAGCCTATATAAGTAATTTCGATACCTTGGCGATTCGAGTCGGTACCAAAGTAGGTATCGAATCCCGACTCGACGGTCAGTCTAGACTGAAAATAAAGCTTCTAAAGACTAAATTATTCTAGCCTAACCACAGCTGCAATTACGCCTTCAGACCGAGGATTAGGGTTTAAACTTTCCCTGAAGCTAACACCATGAGCTTTGGCCACCCTGGGGACGACAACGCTGTAAATGTTAACCGGGATTCTATAGCCATTGAGTTCTCATGTCACGTACCAAGAACTTGTGGCTTCCTAGCCATCCGACGTGGTATTGGCCACTTCGTACCATTGACTCCTAAACAGTGTTGAATTGATGTAGGAAAAGACGCCATCGCCTGACTCTCATCTGACTTTGGTGCAAGCCGTAGTGCTTTCAGCGCTAAATTGAAACGGTTTTTCTCTTCCGAACTTCGCTCTATGATTGAGGAGGTGTCGAGAACATATGATGCTGATATAGAGGTCACAGCTTCGTTCCAATCAAGCTTCATAGCAAAGCTAGTGGATGGTAGAGTAAGGTAGGCAGACATTCTCCTCGTTATCCAACTATATCGCTGGCTACGTTGTACGTCGAAACGAACTTCTAGCCGAAAGTCGTCCGCAAAGATCTATAGTATCCGCGTTAGTATATGGCCCTTCACAACGTCTGTGCGGGCTTGGGACCTTTCTATATTTTGCAAAGGAGTTTGTCTCAAAGTCACTAACGTGACGCTCGCCAAGCTTAGCCATTAATTCTTCAACTCGGCTTGTACACCTTTCTCCAGACTTCTCGTTGAAACATCCGCATTCAACTCTAGCACAACGATCGGCATCTTCCCACCATGCCAAGCGCTCCTCGAAGAAAAGGGTTTGAGTATGTGTAGCGATCATTCCAACTAGCTCTGGGGCTATATTTGCCATAGCTCGACTGGGGTGGGCTAACTGGATGCATTTCCGGAAAACGTGAACAGTCGCTTTACTCTCCCCGTAGGCTTCAAGCTGGGCACCAATAAGCTTGGCATCAACGGGGATTGCCCAAGCTATAGTGACGTGAACACGATCATCGTCGGCGTCGTATTTATTTTGGGCTACGGCGTAGTCCTCATCTTCGATGTCGTGGGTATTTTCCTCCCTGTTGTATGCACTCAGTGGATCAGCGACCGGAAATTCCCTCAGACAAATCTCTTTTTGCTCCATCGTCCGAGGGCGTTCCAGAATTGCTTGTCTTGCTCGATTCATTCGCTGTCGCGTTCAGTGAAAGCTCTGCATAAGAGGTGTAGTAGTTTTAGGACGGGTGGTAATAGTGTAGCCAGCCCTGTATGACGAGGCGCGCCTGAAATTTATTGACAAGGACAGGTCAGGACGTAAGGTGTCTGGGTTCTCATGATCGGTCTTTACCAACCTCGGGATTCAGAATCCGTTAAAGAAGGAGGTATAAGGAAGAGAAAACACGCGTTTACACCCTACAGGTTCTGCTGTTTCAAGTCCTCGAAGTGTGAACGTGGCCAGAGGAAATGCTGATCCGAAGCATTTTGATTGGCCTGCAGGACGACAACTTTTTGTTGCCTCAAAGGCATCTCGCATCCAATAAGTCATCATTTCGAGGTCGGTCTTCATCCGATTCGCTTCGACGCCATCTTAAGCCGCCGACGGATTATACGTGCTAGGCTGGGAGTAGGTACTACGGACAGCTGGGAGGCTAGGCAAAGTGGGGTTGGTGTCTTCGACGTTTCTAATCCAATGAATATTGCGTCTTGTGTTTCTTCTCTGACGCCTCACATTACCCGAAGGGTGCACCAAACCCCTCATATAGTGATACGCCCAACGCAACCTTCTCAGCCACCAATCATACAGCCATCAGGCACAAAATTCCATAGGAAAACGGCAACGGACAATGAGCCGTACATCGACACAACACAAAGCCTGCCAAAAAGTCAGCTTGTCCCAAACGTGGCACGACTGCCAGGACGAGAGGCGTGGGCCCATTGGCCGCAGAATATTTACGCTATATCAACCGCTTCTTTCATTCCGGCGTGAGTTGCAACTAGAGAGTTTGATCCGGCGATCATATTCCTCCAGGCTCCCCAAGGACGCCGGCTTTTTCGCTCTGAACCCGCGTCATTGCGCATCCAGGCCATGATCTCTCTGCTGCTCCTAAATACTTCCGACCGGCTCGATGCACCCGGAGTGCAAGTCGGGCGTACTGGACCCTCTCTGCTGCCTAGACGACGACATTTAAATTCATTTCACGTTCCAAATTCGTGCATTGCAATACCGTAATTTCCAATTCAACATTCAAAGATGCAGTCGCCACAGTGCTTCACCTACACATCTTATTTTGTCCCAGGCTACATGATCTCGCGTCAAGTGATGTTGACCAATTTCCACTATTTCCTTGGGCCTGACGCTTCAGTCAGACCGTTCACCTACCAGCAACGGGAAGGCTACTTAATCAACGGAGGACTATTAACCAAGGTAAGCGCGCCACACTCGTTTGCTCGAGGTCAGCGAATCTCAAATTTATTCAGAGCCAAATCGAGGACCTACAACTCCTATCTCAGCAATACGAGCAGCAGGAAGCCGCTCGCATGGCCCGAGCCAGTGGCTCCATGAAATCAGACGAATTTTACATTAACAAACCCATTCCCGTACAGCAGCGACACCGAGAAGGAGCAGGTATCGCTGAATAGCATCCTTGAGCCTGGTGCAGTGCAATTGGTCCATCACCAGAAGAGCTTTGTGTACGGAGAAGACGGTATTGGAGCATGCTCACGCAATAAAGGGACATGAAGACTGGGCGGATTAGCTGAATAATCTACTAGCAGTGTTCAAATGTCATGTCTGTACACTTCAGAATACCGCTGCGCTATCATCGCATGTTCCACCTCTCCTTCCTCCCAGAATTGGGTCCTCCTTCTCAGCAAAGCACCAAACCCCCAGACCTCCTCCTCCCCAAACCCCTTGAAGCTCTCCTTCTTGCCGTCATCATATCCACCCTCCTTCATAAACACCATAGCCACCCCCATGTTAAACAACACCAGCTCTTGCTTTTGGGAATACGCTTTTGATATTTTGGTTCCTGGATAATGTACTCCTCCAGCAGTCACCGTTCTTGTGCTAGGTCTGCAAGGTCAACAAGATCCTCCGGGACGGCACTTTACCAGCGCCGAGTTCTGAGGCTTTCCCAGCAGAATATTTGCCTGGAATCCGAAGCTGGCGAGTTCCGCAGCAACAGTACTCGACACTGGTCATGGGATAAGATCATTCTCATAGCTCTTGAAGTGACGTAAGGGAGGCGTCATGAATTTGGCGATGGTACCGTGGATATCTTACAAACGGAACACCTGGAAGTTTTTGGTCAAACGCTGTATGTAGAAGCGAATGTCGCTCTTGGGTCTGAGGGGGATCTTGCCGCCGCAGCATGTCAGGAAAGAAGCAAGGCGCTGCAGATATAGTGGCTTAGAAGGCCGAAGACAGACTCTTCTTACGAATAATGGATGAGGTTGTTTGTGCTCAGGAAATCAGGATTGGGTTCAAGGAGAGAAAGTTTGGGGGTGACGCCAAGGGAGGACGAGTGGTTGTTGGAGAGTAGTGAGGAGACCTGGATTTTCAAAATCAGCATAGATAATCAGCGGTTCTCAATCAACGCTACCTCGCATGCGAGCTTGTATATATGTGTCGTCCGTAGGGATGGTGGATCGACAATCGTTTGTCCGCAGGAAGTATGGTAGTGTCGCTGTTGTCGTCGCGCGATCACAAATTATTATCGGATGAGAGATCGAGGTCGATTGTTGCTTCGAAGCCATGATATGCTTTACATTGAGAGATTGATGAAGTCTTCAATGGAAAGCCTACCCCGTCTCTTCGCAGAGCTGAATTTGGGACTGCAAATAATGGTTATCTGGTATCTTAGGGCCCTGGAGGACGAAGTCTGCCAGATTGTGCCGGCTCTCCTCGTTCCAATGATCGGACAGATGGTATGGCGTTTCGAGCGAGGATGGGGTCGGGCCCTGGTCTCAGTTCAGATGCACAGGAGAACCTAGTCGCTTGATTATGTATAGCTGACATTTCTGTCGGCCCTTGTTGTGTTGTCATTCTCAGCTTCACCGACGTCTGGATGCCTATCATTGCGAGCCCGTGCTCTTCCTGACGTGCGAACGGCTATTTTGGTATTAACGAATTTTGTTTGGTTTTATTGACGCTTGGATGATCGTAGCAGTGTTTTGCGCTTCAGCGAGCACCTTCTCGATCTTGTTTCCTCCCTGTTTTTCCTCGGCCTCCCAGACCCAATATCCTAGTGAGAGAGAGGTTGAACCCTGTGGCTCGCTTGCCTACCCTACGTAGCAGGACGAGATTAGCGAAGAATTCGATGTAGAACGACGTGGATAACCCTTCGAGGACCTGGGAATGACAGCTTAGCTAGGATGAGTACCCTGGTCTCGTAAGGGGACTTTGCCGTGCTCTTTGCTTCATCGTCTAGAACGTGAAAAGCCGCAATGTATCTGCATTAATCGGTCGATGTCAAAAAGCTTTCCACAACCGGTAAGCGTAGTCAGTGATATCACCCCTAACAGTCCTTCACATTTCTCTTCCCAGCGGCTGACTGATGGAATCAATCTAATATAATCCCTCACTCCTTCATGGCATCCAACTCTTCGCACTGAACCGTTGGCAGTGATCTCGCTAGGCCGAGCATGGTTCGGTTAGACAAAACAAGGCTTCGGAGTGGAGCCCTGCTGGTCAACGTGCATATTATCTATTAGGGAAGTGGGAAGACGAGGTAGTGACAGCCATGATAACTCGGCCTGGGGGAAAGCCGAGGAATCTTCTGCCTAATTTTAGGCGAGCGTTACTCTGCTGAAATGACATTCAATCCGCACTTGGAAAAAGCAAGGAATATAACCTATCTCAGCACCTTCGCTCGTGGTCTATTTCGCGGATGGGAACAGAGGTCTGTTTTCGGTGCACGAAGCTCCACTGCTACGAGAGGAACGCTGAAGTTGGTAAGTCCGCAAGCGAAGGTAGACGTGGAGAACCGTAAACAACTCCACATCCATCAGCATTTGTAGATTAATCGGTGGTAGGGAAACATTCTCTTAAACCAGGAATTCCGTGCCATATGATTCCACGACTTCGTTGAAGGGTGCCTTGCATGGAGCAGGCCGAGAATTGCACCAGGCAACGGGTATGCTGACGCCCGGCCTATCTAGGCATCTGAGCGCCAGTGCTAGCAAGACTGCAGCCTCAAGCAATCGCCCAGACCCATACAAAGCTCCGTCTAGCGAGAATGACTCAAAGCCTGGGCTTGAAGAGAGAACGGAAACCAAGTCAAACCTCTCCTCGGTCCTTGGAACAAAATCCACGAGCTGGGAGGAAGATGGACGGGCTTGTGATGTCCCCAGCCGAGGGGCCAAATGCCACAACCTCCGTGAGTAATCACCTTGAGCGTGTCATAGCATCAGCTCCGTGGTCTTGATCCTCCAATCAAAGAACGGACACTTAGCTCGAGGAACAAAAGACCTCGCAATAGCAGGCCTAAATTCGGTCGAAGACTGCTAGATGCCGCTGGTGAGGGAAAACCTAAGGACCGCGCCATCCCTAACCAGAGAGCCACCTCTTCAATCGCCACAAGACCGAAATTCGACTCGGCACTCAAAGTCAGCTGAAATTCAGGAACGGCCTGTCGGTTGCAGAAATGTTTCTACAGCCGGACAGTAGGCAATCTACCCAGGTGGATTTGGTAGTGGCAGTCAGAGGTACAGTCACATTATCATCGACATGGTTGAGGCTTGGTTCATCCATGGTGTTGAAGATATCTACGCTCGGTTAGTTGTGGTGGAGGCCAGATGTGTCGATCAACGAAAGTCTGCAGCCGCACGGGAAAAGGATCTGGCCGACAAGCAATTGCTTCATGAGCATTACGGCTTTTTCTTGGCGTGTCAGTATCCTTCTGCTCGCTCAATATTACTCAGGCTCCCTGAAGAACACTCCATGATGGATAGGATGTGGCAGCACGGGATTCATGCTTGTTTTGAGATTTTACGGTTTCAGCTTCCGGATTCATTGGAACATCTGCTAGCGTTTATACATACTGCTTACTCTATGATGGCTCTGTTCTATGAGACAGTCCCAGGCTTTAGGGGTACGTGGATTGAGTGCCTCGGTAATTATCGATCTTTTCTCTTCATGCACGACAAACTACGCTTATGTACGTGATAGGGGACCTGAGCCACTACCGAATGGCCATTGTAGAAAGCGACCGAGAAGTCTGGTATAACATGACGCGTTTCTGGTTCAAGAAAGCCTCACACAGAAGCCCGCAGGAAGGACGTCTATATCATCATCTAGCCGTTGTTACGCATCCCTCTAAAACTATCTTGGCGAAACTTTCACTATACACGAATCGCTGACTTGCGTCACTTCGTTTAAGGAAGCTAGGGAAGGCATTATAAAGTTGTTCAACGGTGGTCTTACCGGCAAGGATTTACTTTAACGTCGGCTTTCTTCTTTCGAAATAGTGTTTCTTAAAGCTTATAGCGTTCTCCTTGCCAGCCATTCTTCAGACTCAACCAAAGAATTTGACGCCATGATTGAAGCCGTAAGAGCTGATGGCCTACTCGGGACGTAGATGCGTGCAGTTCAATATCCTTAGACCCAAGTGGCAGAATTTGGTTGGCGCTTATCTTTATGGAATTTAGTATTGCTCATCGCTATCGCATCCAAGCAAAAATCGTGGGCTTGGTGAATTGCTTCATATGAATACTAACTTGTACTTGTTGCTTGGAAGTTCGAGTAGACCACGGTGACATACGCTATACCTATTGCCCCAAAAAATCGCAAGCCTCAATGAGTTTATTGTGGCCGGTCAAGCGCTCTGCAATCAACAAACGCTGAAAGTCGTACTCCTCCTCCCGTCCAAAGTCGCGCCAAGCGCTTTTCCATTGCTCCTTGTCCACAACATCCATACAGCGATGCACGCTTACGAGGAAAGGGCGCTCGGAAGAACAATCCGTACGCAGAAGCGCGACAACACTCCAAAATGGCATAAAAACTCGAGAGTTGGCATGGCTTGTGGAATGGACCGTGGCATAGTGCGCTTCGAGGCATCCAAATAATTCCTTCGTGGTTGAGACATACCGCTCTTCATTAGCGTCCAAAAGCACCTCCCTAGCGTGCAAGAAGAACCCGAAGCAGAGCGGCACTTCGATTCCTTCGAGCTTTGTGACAACGCTATGGAAGAGTTCAAGCATGTTCTTTTCTGCCATCTCGACAACGAGGCGGAAAAGGTTGACAGCCGCGGAAGGATCTGTCCCAGATTTGCCAAAAATTCGTGTGCGGAAGATTCGGACTAAGGTGGCCAGGAGATTGGCGACCTGTTCTACCTCGACAAGACGGAATCCTGTAAATTTGGTCTGGGCACGTATTAATTCGTGTATATTTTTTAGGGCCTCTGGAGCGCCCCAGTGTTCGAGAACCAGCTCTAGGAATGGCACGAAGGTCTCCCCTTGATCCAACTTGTTGCTAATGCGTGTAAAGGTTTGCGCCACTCCCACCTTATAATTCTTGTAGAATTTTCCGTGGGCGGTTGCGCTCTTCTGGTCGTATTGAACACGGATCTGGATGGGAATATGGCATGGTGTCCTTTGCCCTAGAGTAGCAGCTTCAACTAAGTGCAGAAAATACTCTAACAACTTCACCGATGTGTGTCGACACTTAATGGCACCTTGACCAGCACGGATCAAATTCCAAGCAGACGCCGCGTAGTTCTTCTCTTCCACGGCGATATGCGCTGCCTTGAATATTTGAGAGTCTGTGAGCGGTCATTATTTTGTCTTCAGTTTGGAAAGGAGCCCCAACAAACCTGTAAAGCAGATCAGTTGGGCCGATTGAGAGATAAGGCGTTCATAGAGCTTTGCCGCTCGTTGCTTCGTTCCACGGCCTACTTGCCAGTCAAATTGTTCGAAGCTTCTGGGATTAGTGAGGCTGAGCTGGAACGTGGCAAGCTGGCTCTTGGGGCGCGGCGGAAGTGATGGCGAGTCCATTGTTGTGGTGGAGGCCGAGCTGGCATCATCAAAAAATTGCGTGTCCTGAGTGGCAGAGGACACGCTGCTGGCTCTGTTTGAAGATGGATTTGATGATCTAACGAGGCTTGGTTTCCGATTATAATCAACCGCGGGTGGCTGTTGGAGCTCAACCTGTTCGAGCATAAGCGTAATAATACCTTCTACTCTCAGCATCAGCACACATTGCCAGAAGCGACCAGAATTTCGGGATGTGGCCGTGCCTGATACGGAGTCTCTGATAGCGATGCTCGGAGTGAGAGATTCGTCGGCCCTAGAAGGCTTTTTCTCCGAGATGGCAGATTGTGTAGGAAGTTCTGCGGGAAGTGGGTCCAAGGGTATGTGTGGGTTTCCATTCTTGGCTCCCACTTGGCTAGTAGGAGGCGACGGGGCGCCTACGCAACGAAAGGACGCCATCGTCTCGTGTTTTCCCCGAAGTGCTCGTTTCCCATAAGTGCGCTTGGGGTTGAGCTGGCGGCGTTCTCGACTAAAGAGGACGCCCATCACAGTATTTAAGAAAAATTGGGTTTGGAGATGGCAGGGGCGACATAGAGTTTTATAACTCACGCCAAAGTAGAGCACTAGACCAGCTCCCAACCTCTCCCTTTCATGTGCCACGAGCATTTCGGGTCAAAGACCATCACCTGATCAAGGGGTTCCCTAGAACGTTGCCCCGGCGATAACAGTGGCTAATCACAGGTGGGAACAAGGTGATTGGGGCTTTAAAACCCCGCTCGGCTGCAACTAATCTTTTCCATACTTCTTTCTTCTATTCAGTTTCTCTTCATTGCAATCAATTGCGTCTCTGCGGCTCCAGCTTAGGCTTCAGAGAATGGATGAAAAACCACGTTCAGGTGAGAGCCCACTTAGAGTTCTTGAAGTGTACCAGCTAGCTGACTCTCAACAGAGGCGTGCGCTCTGTTGTTGAAATTGCATTCTCTACTTGAAGCTGGGAACGTCGTAAAGGCAAATGAACATATCCTCAAGGCCTACGCAGGAGGATCCAACCCTTGCGAGTGGTTCAGCCCTGCCACGGACGACCTAGTTGCTCCCTTGATCAAGCTTTCTATTCTTCATCTTTACCAGAAGCCTCTAGGCACGTGGGCGAAGACTGAGTTCTACTTCCCCAATAGACTACTCACTCTTACCTGCGGAGTCGCGTATACGGAGAAAAACGCGGGAATGAACGAGAGTGCACAGCGATGGTTGAAATTGTTCGTGGGGTGCCTGGAGTCCGTGCCGCTGTCCTCATATCCGCTACTTCTATGGCTCTTCACGTTTGACTCTGTGCGGGACACGTACTTGGGACCCGAGCTCGGCGCCCTTGAAGTGGCATACGTGAATAAGGGCTTCAATCCGATGCACGTTCGAAAGCAACGGGACCATTCTCTATATCGCTTTGGAAAGGACCTGTACAAGTTGGATCCCCAATGCGGCAGCGACTTCGTGCACAGACTCAGTCTGGCGATTGGAATCCCTCGTTTTTGCTACAGCTGTCTTTGGCGCAGCCTGTTTGTCTTCTTTGGGTTGGGTGGTTGACTCAGGTTGTGAGGGGGCATTGAAAAGCCACCTGGCTTCGGGACGTCGACATGACTCTGGCCTCTCCGAGAGGTTGCTGGGAGACTACTACCAGTTCGTACTAGGGAAAGGTGTTATTCTTGGCTTGTCCTCTTTGTTGGTATACAGCAGGCTGTATGTCCCGATAATTGAAAGCTACGGTCTTGCTTGAGTGTCTCCTTTCTTCCTCCATCTGACCACAAGTGAGTCCTAACGCTAATTTTAGTTGCTGTCGTTGCTAGCCTAAAGCGGTTTGGCCAACATATATTTCTAAAAGTGTTTGTTGGCTAAACCACTTTGGATTTAGCGGTAGACTTAGTCAACTGAGTTGCGGTCGTTCAACCTTGATGTGAGTTGCGGTCATTGCTAGCCTAAAGCGGTTTGGCCAACAAATTTTTTTAAAGTATTTGTTGGCCAAACTACTTTGGATTTAGCGGTATACTTAGTCAAGCGGTTAGCCGATACCCTGAATTTAGAACTCAACAGTGGATAGACTTCCCTGAAAATGTATGTGTTTTCGGGCTCCGGTGCGTCATATGGCCTTCGCATTTGAAAGCAATAACATTCCCATCTCAACAAGTTCGATGGCTTCGGCGAACAAGGTTTTAGATCTGGAAAGACAAATGTGAGGGGCTTCTAGTCCATCTGCGAAGAGTCTTGGCTGAACTCACTCGCCCGTAGCGCCCAAAAGGATAAGATCATTGCTAGCCTGAAGAAGCAACAGAGCAATAAAGAAACTCTCGATATGACGGTCTGTCTTCCGTATCATAGAGGGACCTTTGATCTGTCTAATGCCTACAGACCAAGCTGCGCAAAGAGCTTGCCAGAGCAAACAGCCGCGCGGAGAAGTCTCGCCGTGAGCTCGACGACTTGAAAGCTTACAACCTTACTCAGTCTTCGGTTGTACAAGAGCAACCTGGCAAATGGAGGCACGAAGTTCAAAGGCCGAAGAAAGAGGATGATGAATTTGACAAGCAAGAGAATAATAACGACAAAGAGCGAGAGCTCAGCGAAAGACTGCGGCAGGTCGAGACAGAGTTAGATACCACCAAACAGAATTACTGCAATCTACTCGAGAAGCTATCACCATCTCGGGATCTTGGGGATCTTTCAACTCGAAAGTGTGGCATGGTACGGTCTTTGGGTCAGGTTAAGGTCAGGGATGACTTCGAGGTGGACTACCGTTCTCGAGCTAGTATTACTAAGGAAGACGTCGCGCCATCTACACCACGGCCGCTTGCTAGTAAGGTTTGTGACATAGCATGTGCGAGTACATTAGCATCACCACCACCTATCCGTCCGACGGCCAGATACTCGGCCGCTGCAACACGCGGGGACAACTCTCCGCGACCAAGTTCAAACGCTCTATGCAATGAACATCCCACAATGCTGTCGGACGAAGAGTTGAGTGCTGTTGGAGACCCAGACTCAGGGCCACTACCGCTGACGGCTGGCTTATTCCATGAGCCTCGAGGCGAAATCGTACTGGGACGACTCATAGACGACACGAGTCGTAAGCGGTTATCAAGTGATTTGCCGCCTGGGTTGCAATCGACAACCGTGATCGGAGCACGGCCGAAAACCCAGTTGACAAACAATTCAAATAAAGGTAGGAGGCCAAAAGGTCCTCCCCCGACAAGTCCCACAAGAGCGGAGGTAAGTGATGGGACTGGCGCGGAGTCTCGAGAGGGCCCAGACCGGACTTACAATGACGCAATCATACCTGACCCTCTTGAACAGGATCATACCGGGGTAATAGCGGAAAGTGGCAGCATGGACCCTATATTGGAACCACCGCCGGACAAAGCATCAGCGCAGAACGTAATTGCAAAGACCTTGGCAGCAGCAACTCCAAGACATCGAACACAGAAGACCTCTCCTCACAACGCTCCGACCAAGGAACTCAGTAAACGTTTTTCGAAACGTCCTATATCTTATGGCTCCAATGCCGATCTGATCGAGAAGATTTGTGAAAGTTATCGGAAAAGGTTCACCAAGTGGTCCTCCAATATCGCGGACCAACTGATATTCTCGAATGATTCAGGTTCAGCTACTCTTAATCGGTATGCCATTAATTTGTGCGTATCCGGAAAATCCAAAGCTGTATTAGATGATCAGACTTGGGCGAAATTGGAACAACAAGGGGTTGAGATTCTGAGCTTTTTCCCCACAGCCAGAAGTCCAAATTTTACGGAAGAAGAATGCAGGTTGATGCGAGGACTCAGCGGCAAAACTCTCCCCTGGACAGAGAGAAACAACAGCCACTACAGTCAGAAGCCATGTACTGCCGAGAGTCACGATGTGTACAGTTGCCTGAACGTGGTAGCACATTATTTGCACGAGAAGAGCAAGATCGCTCAGGACGAGAAGCGGGTCTCGAAATTTTTGCTGAGTATCATTCTGCGTGCTATGGAACATGTCGATGAGGCGAAAGTAAAGGAGCCAACCTCTGATGAGAGAGTGAGACTGATATTTCTGGCAGTTCGACAAATGTGCGAAGAATGAATTTAGCTACCATGATAAGTCTAAGCAGGCAATGTATCAAAGTTTGCTTAGCTTAATTCATTCTCTTAGCGCGGTCTGGCAGAGCCTCCATATTCCGTTAATTATCTATCTCTGTACTATTGCTTTGCTTGCTCCTCGGACTTTTAACCCTTGACAGTAAGGTCCGGGATCAAAAGACTAAATGGCTACTGTTGCGCGTTAAACCGACCGGCCGCGGTCGAACTCCTTGTTTGCCAGCTCAACGATCCAGTTTTTTGTACCGAACGCCTAAGTCAGATTCGCAGTATCCCTGGTTTTAAAGGCTCAACCCTGCTTGGCGTTCTCCAGAATCATTTCGAAGTACAATCAAATGACCAGCTTGATTTATGTCTCAGGCAAGCTTTGGGATATTTTGACAGTCAACCCTCAGTAAAGAAACGTCGAGTTGAGGGCAGCCATGATGAGGGTATGCCAGAATTTAAAAGGGAACGGCGGGATAGTCTTTCCGAGCTGAATCCTCGCTCGAAATACTTGTGTGAGTCAGGGAGTCTTATGAGGATGCTCACTGCTAAGATCATATGCGATGCCTAGATCAGGGCAAGGTCATTGAGGTTGGACAGCATCCCCCACAGTCACCTGCTCCTGCCCGTTCCTTTGTAAGTTATCTGAATTGTCAGAGGTCATTTGCGGTCCGCGCTGAAACAAACCAGAAAAGAAAGCGCGATGAAGGCATACAGGATAAGAGGCGGCGTATAACAATCGAGCCAGCGAGCCAGGAGGATCAGGGCGTTTCGAGGACCAGAGACTGGGATCCAATTCGGCGGCGCATTCATGAGTCAACACATGCCAAAGGTATTGCTACGCTATTGCCCGGCGAAAAGCTCAACGATGAGGCCATTAATAAAATCCTTTGCTTGCTCAGTTGGAGTCCGCACGTCCAACTACTCGATACCTTCTTTCTCCAACGTGGATACAACGAGAATTGAACGCCAAATGCATCTATTCTTCAAGTGGGAACAATGGTAAAGCAGTTAGTGATTCAGCTACTGCGAAATGATCATTGGACGCTACTCTGCGTTCGTATCGGCGATCGAACGATAGATCACTACGATTCTTGGCTAACCAATCACCCCATTCCAGATCATCAAGGCTGTGATACCTGCCAGTTGATGGGACAAACTGTTGACAAGGCCGTGGAAAGCGCTCAGATCGACAAACCAGAACCGTTGGATTGGACCTTTCGCACCCAGGACGAGCAAAATCAAGGGTCACCTCTCTCTCAGCAACAAACAAATGGGATGGATTGCGGAGTGTACCTGCTTTTCAATGCATACTATTTGAGTCGGGGCTTGAATCCATGCCAAGAAAGGGCTATGCCGGATGAATGGCGGTTGAGGTGGGCTCAACAGCTACTTCAAGAAGCTGATGACGTTCCATCACGCGCAGAGACGCCAAACATGGAATCCGTAAACAGAGAATCTCCACCACTAAGAAAATCCACCGTAGATTTCCAGATACCGGGCGCAATTCCCTCATCCCATTCACCAGAAACAATGCCGCAGACTATTAACGAGAAGCCTGTGACTTTGAACGGTTCTCAGCCGCCTGATGACATTGGAGATACCTTCGACGATAGCACGAGTCGCATATTGACACACCATGATAGCGGTCATACCATGAAGGATACGATATTCGAGGTCGACAAGACCGCCGCTGGTAAGGCATATGTATGACCTTTGTAGACCGGACTGACCTTAGTCTTAGTGATTAGTACGCAGGAGACGAATGAATTGACTTTAGAGGCTGTGGAAGGGACGGCGGCTATTTCATTGCTGCAACCAACGTGAGTTTAAATACTCGACCCCATTCCCTTGTCTTGTTCCGCCGGACTTACCTTCCAAAGGGAAGCCGCAAGTGACCTCGACTCACGTTTTCTGAATTTCTGCGACGAGGCAGGTTTTCCTGGTGACTTTCCCGACGGTCAAAGTCTACTCGAAATGGAGATCGATTGGGGGCGTGCGTTTGAGCGGATCATATAATGGGGATGGAGAGGAAGAGCAGACCGTGATTATCAGGAAGGCAGAGGTTTAAGCAGGGTTATTATGAATGATTAGGGGCTCTAGAAACCTCAATTCTACTTGTGCTTTTCAAACATTCTCAACAAAGCAATACCCCCTCCAGTCGTTGGCCAGTCGATAATAGTTCCCCCGTCGATAACTAAAACTTGGTTCGGTTTCAGTGATATACTAACGCGTTCGAATGTACGTTGAGCCTTGCCAGTAGACATTTTATCGGAATTTGGTATTATCTTGAAAAACCCAACTTCCGAACTCAGCTCGTTCTCGACGGCCTTGTAGAAATAAAGCCAACCAGGTCCTAGCCTTACTAAAGGGAGCTGCTCCGTTTTCTCTTCCATGGTAATCGCGTATCTCAAGTTATTCGCCGTCTGCTCGCTACCACTTCCACAGCAATCGGTGAGGAATCGATTAGCGGCCAGCTATAGACGAGTTAGCGTAAGGGCCGACATCACGGGATAACATATGCGACGTACATCCCAGCCATGAAGGAAGAGCTCGTCGCGCCCCTCGTCCCATAAAAGCCTCCGGCAGCCGAACATCTTCTGCTTAGTCTCAGGTTTCGATTTTGTGAGCTGACTCAAGATATGCGCTTTCACGGTGGCGATCAACTCTTGCCCTGCAGGTTTGCAGTCGATGATCTCCCATCCTTGCTCTCCAGCCATAGAGTCGAGCTGTCGAGGGTTCTGTGCAGGCGCGAGAGGAGCAAGTCGAACGATGGAGTGTGCCTAGAAGTCTTGCGGTCCTCAAGGCTGGTGGATAGATCTGGCGGCTGGCGGCGGAGGATGGGACGATTGCGCAGATATATACGGCAACGGCAACACCGTAGACGACTGATGATGATGGATGATGACACTGATGCCTGTAATGGAAGAAGAAAATGAGGAAGTGAGTACTATCCCCCAGTGCGGTCACCTCATAGGGCTGTGCTAGTACTATCGCCGAGCTACGCCTCAAATAGGCTCGGGAGCTAACCCATTAAGGCTTAATGTCTGTTCTATCTAAGCCTGTAAAGGCTAGTTTGCCCAGCCGTTAAACCTCGAACAGTTAGCTTCGGAGCCTTAGTAAGGGTGTGACTTACTGCCGAAGCATGGGATATGAGTACTAATTATTCACTTATAGATCATGACTACAGTGGCGCCAGGCGGCTGCGCCCGCAAGAACATCTCACATCACAATCGTATGTGGGCGATTTCACGACAGGCGACATCCTGGCGGATATGTAGTAGTAGTAGGTACTTGGAATCAGGGAATTGGTGCTGGCGCATGGCGAGGGTACAAGAGTAAGACTATGGAATTTACAGTGCTTCTATGAACATGGCATGAGTGCAGTCCCGATCCAACAATTTCATGTTGGATTTCCAATTCTTTGCCTGTTGCGTCCATCGACCGGGAACAGTCTTTCAATCAGAGAGGCTGTGGACGCCGCATGCATACTGCAAATGGACCATGCATCGAAGCGTACGAGATGTTTCCCCTTCCCCAACCGTCCGCTGCGCCGCTTTCTGAGAGCCAAAGGACGAAACCATACACTGAGGATCATTAGCCAGACCCATGCGAGTGCAGGTCTCTCCGTCTCAACAAGCACCGTTGTATCTCCAGTGCCCAGCTCCTGGGTATGATGTCAAGCAAATCATATCATCGTCTGCCCCTTACACCAATTACATGAGTCCGGCTCATTCTGTGTAGCCCGGTCCCCCACTGCTCTTGGGTTTTCTTATGTTGCCAGGGAGGAGAGGAGGGATGTTGGTAGAGGTGTGGGTGGAGCTTGAAGTAGTATTAATAGTGCTAGTAGAGCTTCAGGTGGTGGTGGTGGTGGCGGAAGGAGAAGTGAGGGTGGTGTTGTTGATGGCGGCGGAAAGGATGCCAGAAGCGAGAGGCCACTATTCGAGATCCCTCTCGCCACGTTTATGTAATTAATGAGCTGTCCACAGTTTGACAAGAGCGTGCACAGTAACCTACCTTGACGTTTCACTTCCGCTATCAGCCAGAAGTCTCACGCAGCTCGATCAGAGCTTCTTTCTCCTACTTCGCATGGCTATGTACTGTACCGGCCGTCTCTTCGGAGCCCGCTGGGGACTTCGTGATTTGAAGGGAGTGGAAATAGAGGTGTTGTGGGCGACGTGGAGTCTTGATCTCGGTGGACGTCTTGGTTCGACTCCTCCCTTTGTCTCTCAGGCCAGCTGTCTCTTCCAAAGTATCCCACACCCCAGGACAGGTCCAGTAGTGGAGTCGTTCTTGTTGGACTCGCTGGCCGCTCTTTCCTCCTCAATGTAGCTTCAAGGCAAGGTCCGCAGTCGCCCCGTACGAAACCGTTCTCTGTCTTCAGGGAATAGATATTTCTCGTCCCCATATCGGCAAGGATTGGTGCCGCCGCTTATTTTTCTTGACAATTGGCTGTGCTTACTTGGATTGGAATGTATACGAGGGCCGAGGGTCGGTCAAAAAAATCGTTGCCGGTGTCCTCCTCGGGCCACCAGAATACTGTCATGGCAATTACGCTTGTTTCCGAGTGCGACTCGCTGACGCGCTAGCCGCGGGGTCAACAAATAAAGTAAAGTACGCACCCGCGAGAATATTCCCTGTTTACATTAACCAGAGAGTTGTGCGTACTTCCATTTCAAGGAGAGCTTTCTGGTGTCAATGACTCTTTAGCTTGGTGGCGTATATCTACTAGTGCGTTGCCCAGGCGGGGCATTAGGAGGCTGTGGGGGTATATATACACTTTATCGGTGCCCTAGTTCTGATGATTCACGCGTAAAAGTGCTGATTCAAGTCCTCGAAGTCTTTAAAAAGCAACACGAAATGTTTGGCTAGGGATTCTGCTGGTCCGAAGCAACTAATATTGGATTAGACCGCAGCAGGCCAGGATTAGGGTTGGTCGAACGAAGCCCCCTGGCTTTAAGGCCGCCATGGCAATTCATTCGCTCAGATGGCATGCTGCTGAAATTGCCTTCTGCATAAGTGCCTGACTGATATCACATTACCCGAGGGGTGCACCAACCCCCCGAATTCTCACGTGCGCCGCCATACTGGATGAATCGCCTATCGGTGCGCGGCCATATTATGCATGAAACAACGAGCTGGCATACAAATTTAGTTCTATCGTGTCATCTCGAAATACATAATAGCTGATATAGGGTGGACCAGCGTCTGCACTGTTCATTCCGCCCCCATACGCCAAAATGGAAATACCTCCGGTATCGAACACTGCTGATGCCAATTCCCTCGACGGGTGTGCTGTTGTGGAGTGCCCAAAGGTCTGTTGCGCGTCTGAAAGCTCATATACGGGGATTCAGCTAATGGTCTTCTAAAGGCGAGAGAACCGAACGCCGTTCGCATCGCACGCCAGCTAGAAGAAGACATCAGATCCAGGCGTATGAGAGACATCTTGCACATAGGTGCTATTGATTGCCTTCATCTTTGGCTCGCGGCACAATCGAGTGGAGAGGAAATGCTCACCGCCAATACTTGGGGGCATGAAGAAGAAGCCCACGCCATGGGTTGGAAGGAGCTAATCGATCTTTGCCTGTTAGCCGAAATCTTCGATCCCGACCTTGAAATCAAAGCGATCAGGGTCTTTCGATTCAAGTGTCAACTCGAGACTATGCCTGATGGTTTGATGGCTTATATCTATAAACGCACAACTAAAGAATCAGCCTTTCGCAAAGCAGTTGTAGAAGAAAGGATATTCAAAGAGAAGCTCCTGCAAGTAGGCGCCATGGGTAGACGGATCTCATATTCAAGAGCGTTTTTACTTGACCTCGTTCAGGGACAAACGAGGTACTATACACGCAGAGACTATCATGACGACGATGAGGAAGATCTCGAGAAGGAATATCAAGATGGTGTAATCGTGCATTTCCAGCTAGTACACAGGCTAAAGCAGCTTCGGAAAATCCTTGATCTCGCAGATTCGAAGTATGAAGATTCGGAGGATGAAGAGACGGAGGATGAAGAGACGGAGGATGAAGAGACGGATGACGAAGAGACGGAGGACGAAGAGATAGAGGACGAAGAGATGGAGGATGAGGAGATGGAGGACGATACAGATTATGAGGAGGATAATAAGGGCCACGAGTTGGAGGTGATCAATCAGCAGGCAGCTGAGAGAATACTGAGAACCATCGCGACGCTGATTACGATGCAGGAAAGACCCTCCTGATAGTTGTAATGACCGTGCGCGCTTGCTGGATTTAGCGTGTGCAGGATCGTTGGGAAACCTTGGCACTGAAAATTGAAATTTCCCCCCCCAATTTCTGTTGACAAATTCTGCGCAGCATGTAATTGATCTAGTAATAGGAATCCATGAAATCTTAACCTTCAAAACTAAAGCGATAAGTAACTATTCTATATACATCTCTAACATAATACTTAGTTATTAAAAATATTTCAGTTCCGAAGTTAACTGGTACACAGAAATGGGGGGGGATTTCAATATTCAGTGCTAAGTCGGCAGAGAATTTTGACACCCGGCTGCCTTCGACTCAATGTCAACTACAATGAATGTCACAGCGAGAACTTTCAGTATGCCTCTATCCAAGAGGAAAATGATGCAAGGCCGTCATTCCCACTTCCCAGCCCTGGTGGTCATTGAGTCCCCATTTGCAGCCGCGGCTTTCAAAGAGAACTCAAGAAAGTTGCAAAGGTTGGGACGATCTGTCGACATTTCAAACAGCAGCATTATGGTGAGGAAACATATTCCTGAAACCAGTGTACATGACTTATCTCAGTAACAGGACGCGAGATGGAAATGCCAGAATTTGCAGCCCTTCTCTCGACAACGCATTCAAGCCGTCTAGGTTGGGTTAAAAGTTTAGAGACGAGCGTGTGACGAGATAGAGTCAGAGGACACTCGTGGACCCACGTACCTTGAATCGCAGGCTCGTAGTAGGCGTGGGAGGTGGGGTTGGCAAGGGCGGGCCAGCGGTACGCAGAGGAGGAGGAGGAGGACGGGGTGGCATGTTGATGACCCGCTCAATTACAGCATAATTCCAGGCTCCAACCGCTAGTTTTTCTAGGCATGTCAGGTTCCAACAGCTACCTATCCTAGACTGCGCTTCCGTGCATGATTAACTTTTATATAACCATAATGGATGCTGCAGGATATATCAATAGGTGGAGCATATATTCATTAACTATCTCATACTAGAGCCGTCATAGCCGCGCTGTGATTCAGTATACGGAGAAGCTGTAGCAATGGAGCAACGATAGGACCTGTATCTGCCAGCAGACACGTACACTAAGCTACCACTTTCAACCTTTCATCAACATTGCCTCCGAATCAAGCCACGTAGCCATTTCCATCATATCTTATCGCTTCTTGAGAGTTGGTAAGCTTTTTACCTCATCGAGAAAAGCATGGCCGATCGGGGTTCTAGAAAGAATAGGGCGAAATCGTTCCAGTGATATATCAGACATCGTGGCGAGTATCTCAGCCACCGATGCAAGATATGGGCGGCAGGAAAAGCCTGGCGTCGTTTGAAGGCCCAGGCGGATGAATTCAGAGATCAACTTACCAACTCGTCGCTCCCGATCGCGACTGTAGCATCCTGGTGTTTTTGATCTGTGACCTGGGTTGTCTTCCTTGGGTGGCTCGAAGCAATATATAGCCTTCTCGATAAGAGTGTCAATCCACCTCGGGTTGATGCGAGACCACATGTAGATGAGTAGAGCTCGTTTTGGAGTGTGCAGTGATTCAAACGCTTTATCGAGGATCTCCATGGTTTTCCCTGTCATATTTCCGGTCTCCAGCTCGATATTGTCTAGGAAAGCAAATAGACCCCGTAACCAGTGTAGTCTTTCTTCGATCTGTTGATCGAAGTGCTCAGATACCGTTGCATCCTCACCTAGATCGTTCAAGTCACCCTTGAGAATGTCAAGGCTCCACCCATAAACGTATGTAACTATTAGCTTCGCCAACGAGTCACTCGTCGATAACCCAACGAGGCGGATCATGGACCCTTGTCGCAGAACCACTCCCCAGTGACCCTCGAAGGAAGGAATCCCTTGTATGGTGATCGAGAGCTCGCAAAGTCGCACAAAAGCTTCAGCTTGGCGAAACGGTTCCTTTATCGAGTGTAACCATGGCAAGCAGCCAACCGAAGAGAGGTGTGGCAATCGACGCCGGACGTCTTTCCCCAAACGAGGGATCGGATCTTGTGCATGTCGGATTTCGGCCGGGATCACTATTGGCATGGCAAACCCAGCATGGAGGTTCTCAACATAGCTAAGGAGGTAGGCGACGCTGCAAAAGGGAAGACTCGTCTGCACATCTCCACCAAAAAGCCTCCACGCTCTGCGAATATGGTATATGAAATATGGTGGGAGGTGATATGCCGCGACGGCAGTCAAGTAATCATCATCTAGTTGAGGTTAGTCCGAGCACCTAAAGCTCCAAAGAAGAACTTACGGGACATTTTTGACGGTTTTGACGGTTTTAACGGTATCACCATGCGTTCAATCAACATAACCTCTTCCCTTTCGGCATCCATCGGACCCCAAGACGGTTCGGACACGAGTGGTTTTCCCAAATCGACCTCGAGGTATCGCGGATTGCCTGGCAGAGGCACGGCCATGGCCGAGGGCTGCTGCGCATGCGGTGGGCGAGGGGGAAGTGTGGTGCCAGCACGGCCCATGGTGGAGTTGGCGGCGGAGTCAATGGTTGCTCAGGTCTTGTTCTCATGAGGGGATTGGTTGCCTGTGCGTGTGCTCCCTGAGGCTGAAGAGTTGGCTTTCTCCCGTAATTGACCTTCGGAGGCTCCTTCTCAAGCCCTGGGAAACATAATTCATAGATCGATACTGACTCGACTTCCGCAGGTTCTGCAGCACACTTTTCGGACAGGTGTGGGTAATCAGGCCTTGTAGGTCGAGAGATGTTGTAGTGCTTTGCAGCCTTCGGTGTTTTGACCAGTGTCTTGTTCCGGCTAGGTACGATGGCTTCAGAGGGACTGGATAATTTGTTGGAAGAATTTGTGGGCCTCGAAGGGCGAAACATTGACTTGATCGTACGATCATCGCGAGCCTGGGAGAAGAAGTTACCCATGGCAGGAGAAACTCCGATAATGTTCAAAAATGCAAGAGAAATCCAAGTCACAAACTCAGCTCCAATATGGCCGATGAGAACTCTTAATATAAAACATATCCTAAGGTGGCAGAAAGGTAAACATGAAGGTAAAGCGACACCAACCACGGACCAGACCTTGGTACGTCCCGTGGAAGCATGAAATCCAGTATTTTGGCAGCGCCAAAGTCAGGCCCACATACGTACTCAGCCCAGACTAGTTTCGTCCAGAGAAGTAAACACCAACCACAGACTGAATCTCGCCACCTCGGCACGTCCTATGAAGCATGATTTGTATTGTATTTGGCGAAGGTCAGGCCCACATACGTACTCAGCCGAAACTGCTTTCGTTAATGAAGCCCGACTCAAGGTAACCCCTAAGCCCATGATTCGGATATATAGCCGTCACGCGCCATGCTTTGAGATGGGCGCAATTGATTCGCTCTGTGCTTCCCTAACCTAGCAAAGTTCGTGACCAACGGGTTAGCACGAGCGTCGAACATAAATAATCAGCATCGCCTCGGGAATTTTCGATCTCTGACCTTCCACATCGCGACAATGTGTATGGAACTCAGTGTATTGTTTTTGGGATGCAACCATCACTTTCATCTAAGTGAGACATGCTCGCTTGAGAACGACTGTGTCGCCCCCGCATGGGTCTGCATCCGGCCCGGGGGGGGTGAGAGGAAATCAGATCAAAAACGACAGCATACATGAGCTAGCGCTGGTTTCGAACATAAATCAGACCTTGTCTACTATAACGTCCCAGGTAATCAAAACGGGAAGATGACGCACCGAGTATATATCGATTCGATACTCGAGCCGGTCGTAAAACCTTGGATCCTAGACGTTCGAGCTGGACGTATTGATCCGTTTATTTTAGAAGAAGACGGTGACTCAGGCCATGGAGGTGGGACAGCTACGAATCCAGTACGGAGATGGAAGGCAGAAATAGGCCTGAAACACTACTTCAATTGCCCTAGTTCTCCGGATCTAGCTCCTATTGAGAATCTATGGCAGGCACCAAAACAGGCGTTACGAAAGGTACCACATTGGGACGATCAATCGATGCGGGCGATCATAAATGACGCCTGGGAGGGTATTTCACAGCCGTTTATTAATGAACGTGTACATACTATCCCCGATAGATTACGAGCAGTCATCGCTGGGGACGGCGCAATGACTGGTTACTAGATTTATGTAGAAATGGGAGATACGCATACAAATTCTGGTAGTGTTCCCCGCTACTGGCTTGGCTTGGCATTTCTAGGTTTTTTTGTCCACCGCGAGCCTGATTGCCAACGCACGACCCAAAGTAGGCATTGGAACGACCACTAAGCAGATAAGGGCGATACTCAGCCTTAGTGGGGCCAGAATATAGCCAATCGAGTATGCAGGATTAGTGATTAGGGGTCTGTTAGACCAAGAACAGGCGACCGCCTATCTACTACTAAGGCAGTGGAACTCGACCAGGGTTTCACGCCACTTATCTCGAATCCTTGATGTGTGGTGGGCCATGAAGTCTTAATCTCTTGCTGCTGTGAGTTTTCTTTCAACCATCGCTATTATAACATGACGGCAACGCTTGTCTCACAAATGGGGGTTACAGCTTCGCTTAATCTCTATTCAGACACTGGGGGAAGTATATCTCTCAAGTCTGCTGCCACCCAGGTCGACCGCCTCGTGGGATATACATATTGTCATTTGCGTGATATCAATGCCATTGTTGATGGATTTGGGACCGAGAACGAGGATGACACCTTAGTCTTAGCTACCGCAATATTGCCGATATACAGTCTCCGTGAAACAGTGGGCAACGAAGGCGATGTCAGACGTTTATTCTTCAGACACTTCAGGATCATTATGCTTGGAATGTCCTCTAGAGGGATCGTTGAGCGGTCCGAGACTGGTCCGCCCCCGCCAACAACCACCTCGGTGACTGTTGACGTCCATTATGTATTTCGAAATAAGGCTGTCTCTCTCGTTGAGCTCAAAAGACCCTGGGCTATAAGAGACAATCTGTGGCAGCAAGGACCTGGAGCCACTGAGAGCAACAAACGGAACCTGGAAAAGGAGATTCGAATGTGAGTCCAGCTCTCGTACTCGAATATATTGTACGTTAAACATCTTTACATAGGTATGCGATCAAATACCAATGTCCACATGTTTGTTTGTTCGATGGACGTATCCTTCTTGTTGTTCGATTCCGCGCCAATAGAAGAGAAGATTTGAGTAGTCAAAACTGTCAGATTGATATCTGGACAGCACCGATCAACTCTCATTCGTTAGCGAATCCTGCAGTAGCGGAGGGACCTAACAACCGACGTCAGTCAGCACTTTATGTCTTCTATCTTCTGATGCGTGAAGGTCTCAATCGGGTAAGAAGCTCTGATGCGCCGGTCGTAAGTCTACAGGGGTACTCTCGGCGGCATCGGTGGTATGACGGAAGGCCGATATGGAGACCTACCGGGGGGGGAAACGACTCCTACTTCCATCCGAGTGGATATCAGAGGAAGTTTGATGGCCAAAGTTTGAGGTGGTTTTGGCGTCTAAACAATCAGAATGCTGCTTGGGACACTATTTAGCATCAGGAGCGGAACAGATACATAGCAAGGAAGACTAGAAGAGAAGTCTGTTGTAATATTTGGCTCAATAGAAATTGTCAAGTACATGATCCGCCCACAGAAAGCCGTAGCGAGTAAACAATTGGTCTATGCCCCCCTCATTCTCAACCTTGGCGTCAGCTGACCTGTCCTGTACGAATGTGTTTTCGAAATCAATGAAAGAGATGTAGTCCTGGTAGCAGATGACATTGCTGGCATCAAAGTCTCCTACCACCCCCAGGGAGGAGAGCCTGGACGCTAGCAATTGAATCTTAGTAATTAGCGGTTGAGCGATGTTCCAATTTTCCTTACACAGGGCTTTTATATCTTCTTCAGCGGATTGAAAACTCGAAATGGCGATGGGTGACCCCTTATAGTGACTTGCAGAGGGGCCTTGTTGCTGGGAAAACAGTGCCATCTGATCATCTTGCAGCTTGCGGCGGGCGATGAGCTGCGTGACTTTGCCCTCAAACGTCTCTCGGTAAGGTTTGGCGAACTCCGTGAATGGCTGGCCCTTGATGAACTCTAGTAGTAGGCCTGGTTGTTCTGCGAAGTACGTCCGACCGTAGAACCTTGGGACTCCTCTACCTTGGATGGGTTTCAATCTTGCATAGGCACGCGCTTCCCTGAGAAGTCTGTCTTCGTCATTGGCGTAGAGTTTCACCACGAAGTCACTCGGTAAGAACCATGCAGGCCAGTAGTTCCGCCACGAATCAAGAAATTTCCACCATAAGTGATGGTCTGTCCACTGGTACAGAGTGTGAAGGGTGGTAGAGCCGTGGAAGACGTGGTACACCAGCGGCTTGTGACCGAAATGTCTCCCTCGCGCAAGTATCCGCCTGCGACCCACGCGCAGACACATTGTCTCCAACTCATCAGCGTCCATGAAACGGGGGCTCAAGATCCTGAGATAAGAGTAAGCTTGCGTAGACAATATGCGTAATGGATGTCACTTTGTACGTCTAATTTAACGTGCTACATTACCTACCGCTCGGAACACCTGGTAAGAATCGGCGACTTGGCTGAGGTGGCTTACCTGATGAAGGTGATATGATCTTCTAATGAGCTGGCGTTTAAGAGGTTATCATTATAAGGGAGATGGACATGATCGCGAATCTAGTCAGAAGTTGATTGGTAAGACTTTACTCGTACGTGTAGGACTGTATGAGTAGGACGGGCTCCGGCGGGGTGCCCACCTCGCAGGCTACCATGGCTTACTCATACCACCAATGAGTCGATTAAAATCACATCTATGATAGAAAACGTGGTGTTTTATAGTCCTGCCAAGCCGTTCTCTAATTGGTCTACTCTAGTACTTGGTGTACCATCCCTCCGCCTTGATGACGGCCTCAACCCTCCTTTCCATGCTGTCTACTAACGACTGTAGTATATCATCATTAACAAGGTGCCAAGCTACTTCCAATGTGTCATGTAGCTTCTCTAGCCTCTCCTCATCATTGCTACCATAGCTCATGATGTCTGGTTCTAGCTCATAGCACTTTTCCTTAAGTAATCGCCAGATGTGTTCAATGGGATTTAGGTCTGGCGAGTAGGGTGAACCATTTCCTTATAACTCTTGCAGTATGTATATGAGCATTGTCCTGCGTGAACCATATACCAGGCTGGTAGATCGTAGGGATTTGGTCTTCTAGGACGTCGAGATATGACGCTGCGGTATATCCATTGGCCTTCGCCTCTGGATCACGTACCATTCGGACTGAATCGCCTCGCTCGGTACAGCAAAAGGCTGCCCACATCATGGCCGACTTAGCCTTTCCTTTCATGAATGGTTGTATCATTTCACTGTCCCATTTCTGACCGACGTGGCGGAAGACCCATTCTCGTTTTTTACCTAAGTCTAGCTCAATTGAGCACTCGTCTGACCAGACTATTGATGCCCACTCAGCTCCACGCCAGTGTCTCCGGGCCTTACACCAATTTAGCCGCTGTCTTGCGTGTATCTTCTGGAGAAGTGGGCGCTTTGCTGCGAGCCAATTCGTAATTCCATGGTCCTCAAGGTGTCGCCGGAGTGTATGCCTACTGATTTCGACCCCTAGCTCTTTCTTGAGGTCTGAGTAATGAATTTCTGGCTTGATCCTGACCGGTCGAAGGAATTCACGATTGGCACGTACCACTAGGAACCGTGGGCGACCAGATCTAGGCCTGTCTTTTTGTAAGGGTCGAGTGGTAGAGTTCTTAATGGTGTCACGAATTGTCGATTTGGCGACTAATAATGCGCCCTCTTGTGGAAGGAAGGGGTAACATCTTACCCCTTCCTTCCACTGTAGCCTCGCACGAGATCTATGAATAGTAGGAGTCATGGTTGGTATGTAGGACGTGGTGGGGAATATGAGATTTTTTTGTGTTCTCGCTAAAAATGTATAGATTTATAACGCTAGGCCTCTTATAGCTAGTATCAGGCTATTAGATAGAATGAAACTAATATACTACTACGTTATTAGCGCGACGTAGTTAGTAGGGATATTACTACTTATACGTTAGAATAGAGATATAAGGCTAATTTATAGTGTATATCTCTAAGCTCTTATAGACTTAATTAGTTACCGCCGGGTCGTTATACTAATATACTATGAGAGTAATACTACTATATAGTAAGCCTATTCGACATTACTACTAATACGCTATAGTAGAGATATAGGGCTAGTTTATAGTATATGTCTCTAAGCTCTTATAGAATTAACTAGTTACTGCTGGAGCTTAGCGAGTCGGAATTATTCTAGGTAGCCTGTCTTTATTAGCCAGCGCGCCGCCGCACGAGTGCTTGAGCAGAAGAGGAGGATATACTTTGCGTCCTGTCATACCCAGCCGCAACTACATCTGGAAGTTTACTAATAAATTTGAGCAGGAACGGCGGGGCGCGGGGGCTGGGTTGCGCCGACCCCAAATCCAGTCGAACCTGCACACGCTAAACCCCCACTTTTCAGTTTTCATCGCAATCTCACCTGCTCTCACTGGCGATATTTTCGTTGAAACTATAGTTGAAAATTTGCACGGAAAGCCAGTGAGGCAATGCTGCGTTAATTGTCACGAATAAAGCCTAGATTCCTGGGAGTCGGCTCACCAATCTGCGAAACATCAACTGCAGATTCTTTCTCAGCCATGGACATCGTCCGCGAGGCCCCCCAGAGACTGTATCGGGTTCAATATGACCACTCTTTCACTCATTATGCACGCAACGATGGCTTCATGGCGAGGGGTTCCTATTGGATGGACTGCAGCCATTGGTTCAATTCAAAGAAAGTGACAGGACATTTGAATTGGTCAGATCGGCCTCTGGAGCAAAGTCCATTCATATCCTTCTTCAATAACTTCAGTAGGCTCAATGCGACACGATTACGACGATTCATATTTTAATAGTGGCTCTCCAGATTACGCGCAAGACCGAGCGTCATTTCATCGCAGAAGTGGCGATATAAACGTGTTCGTCGCAGAAGTCGATATCTCCCGATTCGTCGCATTCTGTCTTCGCATCCAATTCCTCGATCAGCTCGTCGAATTGGAAGGTTTAAGAGACCCTTGGACCTCAACTATGGTGTTCCCTATGACAGAATTATCCACTAAATTTCGCATCGACTTTCGGATAATACAGACTTCAGAGTGGCTAGCATTGTCATCTATTCCGCGAGAATTCATCCACCAAATGGATCCATAAGTAAGACTTTCCCACACTAAACAGGATAATATCCGCAATTAAGTCCCGCTTTACTACCGTATATCGACGAATCAGCCTCAGGAATGATCACGATGACCGAGGGTTCAGTTGTTTCAGCCTTAAACCTTCTCCCTCACTTGTTTTGAGGCCTAGAAGGCGATGTCGTAGGTGGTGGCAGTAGGGGATATGGTGTTGTGCGGCCGCAATAGTGGTGTTTTCGCGTTGGTTCGTGTCAGGCGCAATCTTGTAGTGCTTGCGTTATTGGTGGAATACCGCAATTGTTGAATATCTGTTAAATGATTGATGAAACGGTTGATTGAATAACTATGGAAACATGTCCTACTAAATAAAGCGTGCCAAGCATGTAGGACTGATACTGATATCTATTAATATCTTATCTAGAGTCGCTCCATCCTAGTACTCAGTCGGTCGAATAAATATTTACGATATTTGCATAGTAGAAGTAGTGAATGAAAGAAACTTACCTAGTATACCTTAATTAGTAGTAATAATAAACTAAAGTAGGAAGAGAGTAGTAACTCTAAGTAGGAACTAGACTAATACATTACTAGTAAGTATCTACCTTAAGGTTATAATAGGTCTTAGTAAGTAATAAAATATTAATTTTATATAAAATAGATATAAGTAAGATTATCTAATATATTTTCCTAGTTATTTTCTAGACTTAAATCTACTTAATTATGAATGGTTCTAAATAACTTAAATAATAGTTAGAAGATAGTTAATATAAGTTAAATAATTAGCTAATTAATATCTAGATCTAGCCTTATTTCTTTAATTATACTATTAATAGTAGATATTTATTAAGATATTATACTATTAATATCTAGCTATTAATAGAGCTTAATAATCTAAATTAGTATTATTAGAATTAATAGACTATTTAAGTAGACTACTACTCTAGCCTAATAGATAGGCTTAGTACTAATTTAGATATCTTACTTAAAGATATTAATAGTAAGGTAACTATCCTACTATCAATAATACTAGGAAGCTTATATATTATAAAAGTAAAAATATAAGATATTATAATAATAGTTTAAAAGGGATAAACTTAAATTTCTTTTTACCTTTATATATAATCTTAAGTAGCTTAATAAGCCTAATATTTAGAGTTTACTAGAATCTAGATAGATATTAGAGTACTATTATAACCTAATTACTTATATTTATAATTAGAAGCTTTAAGAGCTAATAAAAGACCTCTTTAAGTAATATATCTTTAGTATTTATATAGCCTATTAATTAATTATTAAGTTTTAGAAGTAAGGTCTCTTATATACTTATATTCTTATTACTATATAGGAAGAAGATTAGATTTAAATAGTTAGTAATATTAATAGCCTTATTTAAGTATTTATCCCCTCTTTATAAAAGGGTAAGTTATTATATAAGTTAGTCTTATAATATATAGTTTATAATTATTATACTAGTATCTCTAATAATAAATATCTTAATTAAGGGAAAAATTATCATAATAAGCCTTTTTTAAAGATTTTTACTAAATAATATCTTTTATATCTAATAGAAGTTATCCTTCTTATAAATATCTAGTTATCCTCCTAGAATCTAATTCCTCTATTAATAATAGGTAGGCTATCTCTTATAACCCGTATGTATTAAAGAAATATAATACCTATATTAATATTAAGATTGATATTAAGATTGATAGCTTTACTAAGTCTATTTTCTATTTATATAAATATTTTTATACAAGATCTAATTAAGCTAGTAGCTCCTTTACTAGGAATTATAAGTAGAATAATAATAATTCTACTTCTAATAGTTACTTATAATAGTAAGTAGAGTTAGTAGATAAGAATATAAAGTTTTAATTAGCCTATTAGATTAGATTTATTAAGGCTATTTAGAAGATACTCTTATTTAGTATAAGTATTATAAAGCCTTATATTAAGTATTTATAAATCTCTCTAAATTAATAGTATACTATTTTTAAGCTAGCTAATAACTAGGCTATTAATAAGGCTATTAAATAAAAGCTAATAGATAGTAATAAGCTTTATAAGACTATATTAATAGAGTTTCTTAATATAAACAATCTTACTAAGGAAGCTTATATTAATAATTAGCTATTACCTTTTAAAAAATAGAATAGAAAATATCCTACTATTATAAAGGATTTATTTAAATATTTATATACGAATTTTCTTAAGTTCTTTATATAAAATAAAAGAAATAAATAATAGAAAATATATAGAAGGAGAGACTTTTAAGTATATTAATTTTATTAATCTAAAAATTAAGAATCTCTACTACTATTAACTACTCCTCTATTATATTAAGGGGGCTATACCTTTTAAAGACTTATAGAAAGTAGATAGCGAGCTAATAAGATAGAAAGAGGCTTATATAAAGCTTAAGTTAATTAAAAATAATAGATATACTAATAAGATCCTTAATAAGGGAAAGGATTTTTAGTGAGGTTATAAGTTATATAGTCTATTTATATTAATATTAGTTAAACTCTAACCTACTAATACTATTAATACTTTAAATACTAGATAATTATTATAAGTAATAGTTATTTATAAAATAATAAGCCCTTTATATAATTAATAGCTAATTAGAATATTAATTAACCCTTAAATATACTAAGGATCTAATCTAATATAGCTTATTTATACTAACTTTCCTTTTTATAATCTTAATAATATTCTAAATAGACTTTTATAAGAAGAAATATCTTACTAAATTACTCTTAATAAGGCTAAGATCTTATAGAAAAGGTTAAATACTAACTAATAATATACTACTAATTAGATTATTACTACTAGTAATACTAATACTAATAATAAATTTAATACTCTAAGTATACTATTCTTTCTTAATAGTACTAGGGATAGTAAGATAATAGTATAAAATACTATTCTAAAAAGGCTATATTCCTAGTAAAAGGTTACTCTAATAATAGTATCTTCTAGTATTATATTAATACTATTATAAGGAGGTTAGACTACTTACTTATAGTTTAAGATAATCTTAGACTCTTACTACCTCCTTTTATAAGATTAAGAAGGGGACTAATCTTACTAAGATAATTAAGTAAACTTATATTATCTTTTAAGATAAGTCTTCTATATAAAGTTAATATAATATAGAAGCTATTAGTTATAGCCTTAAAGATATTTATAATAATAACTAGGCTTATTTCAAGGGTAAGGTAATCTACTTTTATAGGGATTTCTAATAAATACTCCTAGTTATTTTAGGAGGATCTAGTAGCTAGGTTATTAAGGTATATCTTTAAAATACCTATTTCTAGAGTAAAGTTATAGATTTAAATCTTATTATTAATAAGTAACTAAATAATACTAACTTAATAGATATTATATACTATAGAATAGGACTATTTATAAGTAATCTCCTAGCTATTAATAATAGTATTAATATCTAGAAAAGCCCTATTATAAAGGAAGAGGTATTATATTAGAGATATAATTATACCTCTAGAAATACTATTAATAATTTAGTTAGAAATATATATATTAATATCAGGATAAATATCTCTTAAAGAGATTATCTATTAGAACAGACTAATTTTACTATTATTAACGAAGATATTACTAGTATTAATATTGAAATAGTATTATATATTCCTAGTAATATAATAATATACTAGAGTATTATTTATAATATATTAGAAGAAGATAATAAAATCTTCCTCCTTTATACTTTTATAAGTTTTATAAACCCTCTCTACTATCTTATAAGTTATATATTTATCTAGGTATACTATATATACTATTAAAGAACCTTAATTTACTATATTTATATAGTAGGATCTAACTATAAGTAAAAAGATAAAAAGCTATGTCTTTAAAGAGGAGATTATAAATAGTACTTATAATAGTAAGAATAGACTAACCGTTTTTTCGGTACTTAGTACTACTTTTAGGTATTGACTCGACTCGCTAAACTACTTACAGCTAGCTTATACCCTGTATAGGTTTAGCGTTACATAATAATTATAAATTCGGTTCCAAATGGAACCGACGCGGTCAGTCTAAGTAAGAAGGTAATACTATTTAATATACTATTATAATCTAAGGAAAATAATAGGTAGATTTCTACCCCTTTTATTTATAAGTAGTACTCTATCTAGCTAGTATTTACTATAAGTATTAATAAATTATAAAGTTAATTAATTAAGTATATAAGTATTAACTTATAAAATAGGCCTACTTTTAATTATAATTGGTTATATATAGCTCTATTATAAGTAATAAGATAGAGAACCCTTTATATTATTAGGCTTAAAACTCCTAGATATATATTTAGCTAAATAATAAAGGATATTATATATAAGTAGGTACTATTAGATAATAGGTAGACTAGGAATATAACTACTAATATATTAGTTACAACTTATTATTAATACTTATATCTTATTATTAGCTACTTAGTAGCCTGTTAGAATACTAATTATTATATTAGAAGTATAAAAATAGTCTAATATTATACTTAGTTATATAATTTTATTTTTATATTAGCTTATACTATTAGACTTTCTAATAATAAAAATAAGGTATTCTCCTATTTTATTCCTAAAAATATAGCTAGTTAAACTTTAGAGAGCTAGATTAATACTAGGTTATAGTAACTCTTATATATAATAGATTCCTTTATATTAATATAATAAATCTAGTAAGACTAGTAATAGTTATTATAAGAGTATAAAAGATATATTATAATATAAGAGGTATAATAAATTAAGATTATATTAAATAGTCTAGCAGTATAGAAGTTATTAATAGAATAGAATATCGCTATACTAGATATCTTGTAGTTAGTTAGATATCTAGTAGATAGTATTAGTCTTTTAGTATTTCTATCTTCATAATAATAATATCTTTTCCTAATAATAACTAATATAATAAATCGTCTAATAATAGTATACTTAGTTATATATAGCTAGTAATAAGATCTACTTATATATAGTACTAGCTATAAATCTAAAGGTCTAGCTTAGTAAATACTTTTACCTTATTAAGTTAATCCTATAACTCGCTAATATTTAGTAAAGGATACCTATTCTCAATTATAATATTATTTAATTTCTAAAAATTAATATATAGCCTTAGTTTTCTATCCTTCTTTAGTATAAAGAGGATTAGATACCCTACTAGTAATTTAGACTCTTAAATAAATCCCTTTTTTAGGTTCTCCTCTATATACTTATAAAGTACTAAGAGTTCCTTTTCTAAAAGTATATATATTAGTCTAAATATTAGCTCCTTACTAGGTTTAAGTTTAATCTTATAATCTTATAATTAATACCTAGGTAATACTTTTATAATTATCTCTTCCTTAAAAAGCTACTTCTACTTTTTATATTAATAAGGGATTATAAAAGGTTTATCTTTACCTTCTATTCCTCTAACTTATTTACCTAGCTAATCTTTACTAGTATATTAAGTTAGATCCTTTCTTTTAAAGGTTATCCTTTTTCTTTAAAGTTAAGGTTACATACGCCTTAACTAGTTTATAGTTCTACTTCTTATCTATTATTAACTACTATTAATATATAAGTTAGATTCTAGTTACGGGCCGGAAAGATATGGGATTTCGGTATGGGATCGAGGCGATTTTCGGACTGGGATGGGATATCCCACGGGATATCCCAGTGGCAAATCGCGAACTAAGCCTATTTACGTAATATTTTTTTATAGGCTAAAAATTTAGCTTAAACCCTATTTAACGCTAAAAAACTTTATAAAAAACTTTAAAACTCGCTGAGATATAAAGCTCTAAAGTTAACGTAATAAATGCGTTAGCTTGTACTGTAATAAAATCCCATATCTTTCCGGCGAGTAATTCTAGTAATATCTCTAGTCTACTAAAATATAAGTACTCCTTCTTACTAATTTATAATAGGATTATATTCCCTTAATTAAGGTATTCCTAGAATAATATAATACGTAGCTATTATAATAATATTAAAGGAAAGCTCCTTATAATAGTATTAGATAATAATAAGTAGTAAGGTTATCTCTTTATTTACTCTTTTTAATAGTTTTAGTCTATTAACCCCTTATAAATTATACTAATACTTCTTTCTATAAGTAGGTAGGCCCGTTAACTATACTATTTCTTAAGAGATAAAGTTTCTAGTTAATCTAGAATCTATTACTTAAGTAGTTATAGAAGTTTTAGCTTTATATAAACTAAAAGAAATATAAATTCTATACTAATTTAATAGAATACCTTAAGTTTATTATAAGTACCGCTAGTATATTAATAGATAACTATAAGGATAGGAAAAAGTTAGGACTATTTATATAAGGTACTAGTAAAGAGAAGGTATTTTATAACCTATATTACACCTTTATAACCGTACCCGTCTTAATATATTTTAATCCTAATAAGAAAATTCGGATTAAAATAGACGTATCTAATTTTACTATTACTACTATCCTATCCTAATAGGATAATGATAGGGCTTAGTATCTAGTAGCTTTCTAGTCTTATAAATTAATACCTGCTAAGACTAGGTATAAGATATATAATTAAGAGCTATTAGCGATTATTAAAGCCTTTAAATAATAGTAATACTATATAGAGGGTAGTTATTACGCTATTAAAGTACTTATAGACTATAATAATCTTAGGGGATTTATATAAGTAAAATAGTTAAATAGTTATTAAGCTTAGTAAGCTATTTATTTAATTATATACGACTTTAATATTAAATATTAGCCTAGTAAGAAGAATCCTATAAATACTCTATTATATAGACCTAACTATAATAATATAGAGGCGTTATTTAACTAGCTCTTACCTACCTTATAAAATAAGCTAGTAAATTTAGGAAGTATTATCTCTAGCTAAAAATAGTTAGAAGATATAACTAAGTATATAGACTTATCTAGCTTAGGAGGGCTTAGGAAACCCTTAACTAAGCTTAAAAACTTAGATAGAAGGGGCGTAAAGCTACCTTCCTAGTATTAATATAATATAGTAGTATAACTACTTAATCCTATTACTAGGGTTATTAGTTATAAATAATATATCCTATAAGTACTAGTAAGAGTAGTTACTAGACTTAAAACGGCTTATAAAGTTAGATTAGAATCCCTAAAAGAACTTATCCTCTTATTATAAAGTAATAATCTATTTATTACTAAATAGAAAGATAAGGTAAAGCGTACGGCTTCTAAGCGAAATACTATTAAATAGCCTTAGAAGGTTGATTTAATAGGATTACTAAGATTTAAGGGAGTACTCTATATACTAGATAATTTAGTATTACGTATAGAAATTATAGTAAGGTATTATAATAATACTTTAGCAGGATATTTTAGGTTATAAAAAACCTTAGAGCTACTCTAATATAAGTATTATTAGAGCGGAATAATAGCGGATATTAAGTTATATATCTAAACTTATAAAATATATTAAAGAGTAAAAGCTCTAAGATATAAACCCTATAATAATATAGTATCCTTACTATAACCTAAAGGGCCTTAGGAAGAACTTTCTATAAATTTTATTATAGGCTTATTACTTAGTAAATATAGAAATTCTATATATAATTCTATTCTTATAATTATTAATAGGTATATAAAGATAGTCTAATACCTTCTAACTAAGAGTACTTATACTACTATTAAATTAGCTAAAATCTTATTTAAGAATATAGTATTATAGTATAATTTACTAATAGGTATTATCTTAGATTAGGGATCCTTATTTATAAGTACCTATTAGTTAGAAGTCTACTATTATATAAAAATAAAGAGATAACTAAGTACCACCTTCTATTTATAAATAGATAGGTAGACTAAATATTAAAACTAAATATTAGAATATTACCTTAAGGTATTCTTAAATAAAGAATAAGATAATTAGGCTATATTACTCCTAATAGCTAAATACGCGTACTATAATAGTATTTATACTATACTAGGTTATTTGCTATTCTTTATAATATACGGATATAATCTATATATAGAAGATAAAGTTAGGGATAACTTTCTAAAAAGAGGAGTACCTACGGTAAAAGACCGCGTAGAAAACCTTTTAAAAGTAAGAGCTACGCTAGTAGATTAATAGTAGACTGTTTAAGTATAAGTTATAAAGTTCTATAATAAACTTTATATTTTAAAGTCTTATATAATAGGAGAACTAGTAATATTAGTTATAAAGAACTTAAAGTAGAAAAGACTAAATTAAAAGCTATTATATAAGTATACTAGTCCCTTTAAGGTAGTAGATATAATTAGACGCTAGGCGTACTACTTAAGTCTTCTAATAATATAAAGAATCTATCTAGTATTTTATATTTCCTTACTAGAACTATATTAGAGCCGTCTTAATAAAGGCGAGTAACTATTTATACCTCCTCTAGAACTTATTAATAGTGAAGAATATTATAAGGTAGAATAAATCTTAGATAAGATAAAAAGTAAAGGTATTTAATACTACTTAGTTAAGTAGTCTAGTTATAAAATAGAATATAATTAATAGATATCCGCTAAGGATATAAATATAAAAGACTTATAAAGGGAATATAATAATATATATATAATAAAAAGGTATTATAAGTAAAATACTAATATATAATTATTACAATAGAATTATTTAATTATAAAGTTAAGTTATATAAGGTAAGTTATAAGTTATATTTATATAATAGAGATTTTAATAAAGAAGAATATATAAAAGAATCAATTAAGGGGATAATCCCTATAACCTAAGAAAAGAATTTTTACTTAAAGGCGTAGCGCTAATATCTTATAAGGGGAGCGTATTAAGGCGAGCTAGGGCCTATAAAAGATAAGCTAGAAGATAAGGTAGTATCACTAATATAAGGAGGTAGAGTAGGCGTAGGCGTAGGAGTAGGAGGTATAAAAGTATAAGGGGCGTAAAGAGCGCGAGGGGGGTAAATAGTATAAGTAGAAGGGGTAGCGCTGGTAGTATAACTACTATAAGAAGGGCGGTTAAAGGTAGAGGGAGTAGGGACGGGTAATATAATAGTAGGCGTAGGTATAATAGCCTCTGTCTCCTCTTTTATATCCTCTAGAGTCTCCTCTATCCCCTCCTTATTATTATTATTATCCTCCTCCTAATACGCGATTAACTTATATAAAGATAGTAGAATATTATAATAATATACTTACCTCCTCTAACTCCTTATTAACCTCTATTATAATAAGGGTAGTTAACCCCTCTTATAAAAGTATTAATATATACTATAAGAAGTATATAATAGAAAGACTTACCCGCTACCTTATTATATCTAAAATACCCTTAAAGGTGATAGCTATATAACCGCCTACCTCTACCCTAAGGCGTAGTAATTCCTTAGAGGTTTATAACTTATATAAAAATATTTTACCGCGCTCCCTTAAGTAAATTACTACTTCTACCTTAGAGGTAAAGGCGGTAACGCGTACTATAAAGGTAGTATAATAGGGTAAGTTTTTTACCCTAAAGGGTTATAATAGGGCCGTAAGTAAGGAGGCTAGATATATAAGTATAAAAGGTAAGAGGAACTTATAACCTATTAATATACTATAAGTAAAGCGTATTAAGATCCTTTTATTATAAACTAACTTATACTTCTTATATAAGTAGTAGTACCTCTTATAAGCCTTACCTATCTTATAATTATATAGTAACCTAGGACTTAAACCTAGGTACTTAGCGTATTAAAGATAATAAGGCCGTAGGAGGGCTACTACGCTAATAGTATAATAGGGAAGGGCGGTATAATAAGAGGGTTAGACTATCTATTATAAGAGTTAGCTAATATAAATACCTTTAAGTATAAAGAGTATAAGAATAATTTAAAAGAAGTATAATATAATAGGATATTAATAAGGTACTTTAATAAATAATATAATAGACTTATATGATACGGCGATTTATAAGTAATATACTTAAAATATATTTAAAGATAACTAAAGTCTATTATAAGGTAATATTATATATAAAATAATAAAGGATATTAGGTAGAGACTTACCTTAATTATTATTATTATTATTATCTATTTAATTTATAGTACTACGTTAGTGATTAATCCTTTATATTATACTTACGCTCTAATAGTAGGTATCTTATAAAGTATTGATAATATTAATACTAAATATATTAGCTTCTATTATTAATATATTAAGATATAACTTAAGGAAACTTATAGTAGGTTAATATTAATAGTAGTAGTTATAAAAGAAGTAGAAGTAAATAAAATATAACTTTATTATATACTATATTACGGATATTAATTATATAATTTAACGGCGCGATATTAATACTTAACTTCTATAACTATTTATTTATATTACGCGTTTATAAAGTAATATAATAATAAACTTAATTAATAATTATATTCTACTACTAATATTATTATAATACTAAAAGCTTATATATATTAGTAGTATATAATATTAGCGGCGTATTACTATTACTACCTTATTACTATCTTTAGAACTCTTTCCCTTATTTCCCCTACTAGGGTTTTAAAGGTTTTTAACGAGTCCTATTATAAATAGTAATAGTTAGTATTCAAGGATAAATACCCTTAGAGGGGAGGTAATTATTAGGATACCTTAATATATCTAGCTAGTATAATACGGCTTACTAGCAATATCCTAGTAGTATTAGTTCGGCTTCTTATTATCCTAACGGATATCCTTTTATCTAGATATCTAAGAGGCTAGGTAGCTTCCTTAAGGGGTATTTAAATAGTCCTCCCTCTACCTCTTAGAAGGTAGAGATTAGTTCTTTTATAATTATAAAGTTACTAGAGTATTAAGTCTACTATCGTGACGCTACCTACTCGCTAGCAGTTCACACTATCTAGTCTAGCCCTTAGGAACTAGCCTTCTAGTCTAGTTCCTAATAACCTTAATAATATAGTATACTTAGTTTATATCTAGTATATCTATAGTATTATAGAATTTATCCTAAGAATAAGGCCTAGCCGCTACTAAAAACTTAGTAAATCCTAGGTTATATACTTTCTTAAGAGATATCTAGAATTTTATAAATATAAGTAGATACCCTTAGTAGCTATTTAAAAGAATACTTATAGTACTAATAGAAGATATATTAGTACATTATAATAAATGTAAGAGAAAGAAAGATAAGCTAGGGATATAAGACTATAATATCTAGAATATAAATAAGATAGGCTTCTAAGTTAGTTATAAAATTACCTGTTATTTTATAATACTTAATACAAGTAAGCCTTTATAACTAGTTAATATAGATAAGATAAAGATTATATTATATTAATAGAGTATATTAATAGCGCTAGTAATAATATCCTATTATTCCTAATACTTAAAGGAGAAAATATCTTATATAAATAGATAGTAAATAACTTACTATTAAATTATATACCAGCCTACTTATCTTCTAGCTATTTAAATAATAAGCTAGCTTTTAGATAGCTACTCTATTTTAATAAGTTCTTATATTACTATTAATATAGAATATACTAAGTATTATTCTTAATAGATTTAGCTTCTATTATACCTATAGATTCTATATAATAGTAAAGACCCTAGTTATAAAACTAATTATTTTAAAGCTATATTTAATATATCTTACTTAGTTATTAAATATTAGTCTCTTTTAACTATTTAAGTATTATTATAATAAGTCTATTAATAAGGTTATATAAATAGGAAATATAGATTTTAATTACCTAGACTTCTTAAGCGTATTTAAATAGATAAAAAGTAAGATATTTATAGTTTAAAATATAAAATTAATCTTTAAAAAGACTAGATTTATCCTATTTAATCCTTGCCTTAATACTCCTCCCTTACTATTAATAGTACTAGGATATATACTATATACTACTAATAATATTATTACTTTAGTAAACTAGGAAGCTAGAATAATATAGAAATATACCACTTGAAATGTGCCTCCAACCGGATTATTTGAAATTTTATGTTGCATTGCATACCTTATGTTCTACTCGATAAAGACCAGGTAAGGAAAAAAGAACGGCCTCGACTACTACTTACCTTGCTGAAGTGGTAGCTCACTACATACACCAGGGACTAATGGATGGCAGGTGGAGACCACGACGCTGAGATGGTACGACGCCGGCCTGACATCCTGTGGTAACACTCGAACCCCAAGGGTGTGCCGAGACAAAGATTGTCTGCTGCACGTAAGCTCAGGCCTTGCGATACTGCGTATTCGTTTGGCATTCTCGGGCTGATCTGGGCAGATCAGAAAGCTCTGATGGCCCTGGAATCGGCTCCGCCTTCGGCAGATGCAGTACCGATTCTCCCCAGCCATCCCCGAATAGCATGCCGGCTCCCGCTCATGGAATGCACCGAAGTGTAAACGTGGTGTCATACAAGTGCTCGCGCCGCCGAATTGGATTTGGAAAATCAATCATATTCTGGCAGCCTGTCCTGGTGATGGTGTTCATGACCTGATTGGCTGACTGACCCTACACAGGTCAGGTTGTGATCGGTTTCCTATGAGTACAGTTACCCCCAGCGCCGGCTGTGAGGCCCTGGTGTGTTGACAAGCATCGTTTTACAGCGAAGCAGGGGGCGGTTGTGGCTCACTCTTACGAGCCGGCACTGGAGGTAGCTGTACTGTCGCGGCGTGAGCACATGTAGGTAAGATTCCGAAACCTATTGTGAACATATACCCCGTGGCTGAGAGAAGGTACCATGTATGACATGCACGGCAGCCTGATTGAACGCTTCCTGTGCTAATATCTGGCAAGCCTGAGCGTTGGGCTACGGTGAGGCCATCAACTCCCAATGTCCCCATCTTCTTGCATCTCCGTGTCTTCCCAGCAGGCATATCATGGGCTGCATAGACCGACCCTCTACCGATCGTGCTCCGCCAATCGTTAGGCTGCCTCGACATGCCTTGACAGCCAGGTCTTGACACTTACGCCCTTCTGCAGATCAACACATGCCTGCCTTACTCTGGTCGCACATCCTGGCGGTCAAAAGGTACCCAACCATAGTCGACATGTTTCAGGTCAATACGGGCGCGTGGAGGCCCACTCTTGGCCGCCTTGGAGATTTATATCCACTCCGCAGCCATCCTCTCCTTGCGAACATCGCTTTTATCGTACAATCAGAATCCAAACATCTCCATCATGTCTGCTGGTACTATTGATCCGAAGCTCATCGAAAGCATTCCTCCGGCCGTAGTGAAGACACTACCAGCCGGACAACCACCCCCGGGGGTAAAGCCAAATTTCACACACCCAGCCACTCGGGTTCCAATTGTTCTGGCCGTTGGAATAGCGTTCGTTGCTCTGGCTGTTGTCTGCTTCTCGATTCGCATCTACACGAAGCTTACTATGCGGAAGAAATGGAAGTGGGATGACGGTGAGTGGCATTGGGGCAAACCAAGTGTTCAGCCAGATCACAAACTGACTGCTGTTACTAGTGACCTGCTCTTCGGGTTTCGTAAGCCAATCTGGTTTTGGCGCAGATCGATACACCTGTCTAATACTACAGTTCAGATGTGCAGTATTGTGTACTTTGTGGCTATAGTCATGGGTGAGTGGCTTTGTTGCTCGACCCCTGCCGACGAAGCCAACCGATCATAGGATGCCTCAATGGTGCAACAGGTAAATATATTTGGGACCTCCATCTGGACAAGCCCCTGAATAAGAGCAGCCTCTACGTATGTAACGATGGCCTTCAAAACTACGTTGCTAATGACACAACAGCAAGACTACATCACAACTGTCATGGCTACGCCAGCGTTGGGGCTGATCAAATCCAGTCTCTTCATCCAGTACTACCTGCTGTTCCGCCCTCTGCGATGGGTCAGGATTAGTGTCTGGATCGGATCCATAATCTCTACTACATTCTACGTCGCTGTCTCTATCACAGCATTTGTATTGGACAGTCCGTGGCCGGGAGAGTCCTTACTCGAGGGCATATTGTCATGGCATTATCTCAAGTTCTCCCAATTCTCCATCCCCACTGGCGTCATCGGCATGCTGGTTGACTGGTATCTCCTTATCCTTCCGATTCCGGCTGTCTGGATCTTACAGATGTCTACCGTGAAGAAGGTTGGCGTGCTGGTCGTATTCATGACTGGGGGGCTGTAAGCTTCTACATTCCAAGCATGTGCAAGACGTTGTAGCGAAGGCTAACTCATCATCACCCATAGTGCTGCCATCGCCTCCATTGTGACTCTATACTACCGCATCCAGCTCCAAAATAACCTTGGCGATCCATCATGGGATGTCGCCTACGTCTTGCTTTGGGCGTAAGCCTCCCGGCCTTCTCTTGGAAGCTCGGCAGATGGCTGATAATACGAAGGCAGGTTGAGATGTTCGCTGGCGTCGCCGCCTGCAGCATGCCCACGGTCCACCAATTCTTCACACGCCAGAATTTCTCGCTGATAACCTGGACGTCATCTTTGAAGGCCAGTCTCACGCACTTGCTGAGCGGGTACTCGCGGGAGAAGCTCCCTGATCATAACCCTAGCTTCACGGAGTGGGGTGGGAGTAACACGCATACTTCAGTAGTGAAAGCCGAGAGATTCAGGATGAAAAGTCTAGAGCCGGGCGCCAGGGTCGGGGACTCGCAGATTCATCTTACACAGGACATTTCTATCACCTAGGAACAGCTACAAAACAGCAATCAGGTATGACCAAGGAAGAAAAATCAAGAATGGATGCCCCTAGAGAAGGTATAAATCTCAATATCGACAGGTATCTTAGGGTTAGGGGGTTTCTTATTCAACTAAATTCTAACGGCACCGGTTAAGGGTAGTTGACCGTACTCTAATAGTGGTCAGCAAGGGACTCTTAATCCAACCTGCTCCGTGCGCAGCGCAACCGCGTGGTCACAGATCCCTCCCACCTATAGATTCCTAGCATTACCTCATGGAGACTCCCGCTCACAATCCTTAACCAAGTGAGCTTGCCCATTACGCTTTAAGCCATCTTCCGCTACTAGTAGACGAATGCCGTCCGACAGGGCCCAGCTAAGTCGAGTTTCCATCCCAAGCAAAGTCCGATCTTCTCTCCGTCCCCTAGTTGAACCCTCTATCGGTCTGTCTCGATCCTCGTTCGGGGTCGAATTCCATAGCACCGCCTAGGCGACTGCCTAGAGCTCCGCCCTTCCTGTCAGGAGCACATGACCCGCTGCTCCATGTATGCGGGGCGTCCGGTGTAACCGTTCCTCCTGGGCGTACCCATCGGAGGCGTGACGGCAATCTTTTCGAAAGAGCCCGCTGGACCGGGGTTCCAGATTTTCTAACGGCGGTCCGTCCCCCGTGAGATTGAATGGTAGCTTGATGCGTGTTCGCCTTACGCTGAATCCCCGTTTTCGTCTTCCACTCCTAGGTGAGCTCCCTTCCCGCGGCGTGCCTCCTCGAATCCCAAACCCTGGGTCTCCGCATGCCTCCGAGTGAGGGCTCTATTCGTTAGAGTTCTTGATCCCCCCGCAGTCCTTCCTTGTTCGTTTCCTGCGCCGGAAATTATGGCAGATCCTTTCCGTTCCCGAATCTGTCAGAGTCTTCCTTCCTGTTACCTTCACTAACCAGGGAGCCGGTTCTCCTCCGGTCGCTATATCTTCCATATCGGCCACAGCTTCACCTATCCAAACAAATACCACCTATCCTGGCAAACACCGTCACCTTCCCAGTGTTTTTCCCGAGCTGTCCACTACCTCTCTCGGGTCAAGTCTTTTACCGTCTTCCTTGGGACCAGGCTTTTACCGTCTTCCTTAGGACTAGGCTTTTACCGTCATCCTCGGACTGAGTCCTTTACCGTCATCCTTAGGACCAGGCTTTTACCGTCATCCTCGGACTGAGTCCTTTACCGTCATCCCCAGGACCAGGCCTTTTTCCGTCTTCCCCAGAACCGTCTTCCTTCATTGTCCCTGATTCTCATGGAAAAAAGCGAGTAACTCGGCGCGAATTCCCACCAAGGCCTTCCAAGCACGATCAGACTGACCGGTATTCAATAGATAATCTATATCAGTATAGTTGACGTCCAATCCGAATCGTATTCGGTCTTCCCTCTTCGCCTTTCGTTCGCTCCGACTCAGTTGTATGGTATGTTGCAATCTACTACAGCGCTCATGCCCTCGGCGGAACTTTCCAGGTTGATCGCATTTACATAGTGCACCGTACATAAACATCCCTAGGCGATATCGAAGGAAGACCTCCTGTCTTAATGAAGAACCCGCAAAACATATATCTACAATCGATAGGCCAGGTACACCACGGGCGGTCAGGGGAATCAGTCTAGTCAAAGCTGCCTGCGTCGACTCCTGGTAAAGGTACTCGGAATGTTTTCGTACCAAGAATCGTCGTAGTGCGATAGTCACCGTGGGTTCAAAGTGACCGGTAGCCCGAAATATTGACCAATTTCCATCTCTTTCCAGATGAGCTGCAAACCCCGCCGTTAAACGTCTCCCACTTGGCCTTTGTTGGAGAATGCGCCATAGGAGATGTTCCCGTCCCATCTGTTCTAGGATCCCTTGGTATGCCGTCCGCATTAGCTGGAATCGCCGCCGTAAAGAGACCAAGCCACTTAGGTTAGCGATACATCGATATCGTTTCCCCTTATCGTGGGCGATCCATGCCATCAGTTGTTGGAATGGCTTGGCTACGGCCTCGTGAAATACCTGGAGATTCTTCGGCCTTTCTTGGATCCATGCGTCCACCAGAGGAGCCCCGTAGTCGTACATTGGAGCTAGGAATTGCTTGTACACCCGGAGTCGATGGGCGGGGCCCCAGGAGTCCGAATGGACCGCCAAATACCGCGCACGATTTACCGCCGTTCCCATCCGAGCCTCGAGATGGTGCCTAAAACCGATGCCTGTTGCCATCATTAGAAACCCGAGATACTGATATCGTTCCACTCGGGCGATCCTCTCGCCCTTCCATGACACGGGCGCCACCTGACCGTCCTGGGAGACATGGCCGCACTTATCCGTGTTCACATCGATTTCCCATCGTTCCGACCAACCCTTCACTATATCCATCGTAGGCTGAAGGTTCTCCCCTCGTTTTCCCAGTAACACTTCATCATCAGCATAGAATAGACATCGCGGGATAATTACAGTGGAGGCATTCAGCCGTTCAATTAATCCGTCAATATAGAAATTGAATAGCGTGGCCGACAAGACCGAGCCTTGCAATACTCCCCGTGTCCGGTCAAACCAGTCCGATTTCCGGCCATTGACCATAACCCGTGACTTGACCTTCCGTACCATCAGGCAGTTAATCATCGTGTACACATCTATAGGACACCCTTGCTGGCGTAAAAGTCCGAGAAGCTTCTCATGATTTACCACGTCGAAGGCGGAGCAGAAATCGACGAACACCGCTTGCGAACGCAACCCCGTCTCTACGAGGTGGTGGACGATGGCAGCATCAATGGAGGTTGAATAATGACTCCGAAACCCTGCCTGCGCCGGTTGGAGCGCCGCCCACCCCTGACGATCAAAACGTTTCAACAAGAGTCGCTCGAAAACCTTCCGGAAGACACAGACGAGAGTGATCGGGCGAAGGTTATCAGCGTCGCGTGCCTTGGGTATGTCTTTCGTCAATAGATGGATTTCCGTTTCGTTCCACGCCGAGGGGGTTTGGCCCGTCCGCAAGCACTCCGCGTACAGATACTGTAAGATCGCCGGGAAGGAAGTCTCCATTAAAGCCTTTAGGAGTCGGATATGGATTCCATCGGCCCCGCAGCACTTGTTAGCCTTCTGCCTCCCAATCCCCTGGACGATCTCGGCCGTGGAAAATCCCTCTCCACCCCGGTTCCCATCAGGTCTCCGTCGCCCCTCTCCTCCCCCCGCCCGAATGGGGGCTGCATATCGTGCCTTCAAGACCTCGTAGTTTTACTGCAACGCCGAAATCCCCGCTCCTTGGGCCCGCCGTATAACCGTGATCGGGTCGTTTTCCTTCGACGAGGCCGCTGCCGCCTTATATAGCTCCGTACTCCGCGTCACCGTCTGTTGATCTTGGCCATCACAGGTACGATAGGTCGACGAGGCTCCATTCACGGGGATCACCCCTAAGATCAGGCCACACACCGTCTGTAACAGTTTGGTTATCCGTCGATTGATCCGATCCACATGGCCCGTGCGGAAGTAGGTCGGATGAGCCGTAATCCTAGCATCGACCTCGGTAATCAGTCGGAGACGGCGAGCGTGGTCGTTTAAACGTGAGATTCGATATCGACAGGTATCCCCTAACGGCACGACATCAAGGTTTTTTGGCTTCAGGACCAAGACCATCGTATAAATATGATCGGTTCGGAAACCCTCCGCCTGATTCGATAGCAATTTCAGTTCGCTGGAGTGGACCTCGGATTTCATAAACGCATGGTCTACCGTCAATTAACCGGGTGCCACTCTCCCCTTCCTATCCTGGGGAAGGGGAGTTGGTAAGACGTGGACATACCCCGCCCGCTGTATCCATCGCCTCCATACCGCCACCTTGTCGGGTGGCCCGGGAGCCCCATCCTGGCACGAGAGATGGGGGAAACGCGTGTTGATGTCGCCCACGAGGGCCGTTGGGGGGGGGAGTTGGTCGAGCTCGGTGGCGATGCCCTCGGCGGACGTGGAAGGCGGGAAGTAGACCCCGCAGATCCGTTGTTTACCGATTCGGCAGCTGATACTACGAGGGGTCGTCCAACATCGGCCTCGGATCTGGCTTCGTGCCTGGGCGGTCGCGAGTAGATAGACCCCGCCGTGGAAACGACCCGGACGGAGGGGATCTCGTCGAGGGATAGGGTCGAGGCCACCGCCCTCCTATCCCGGAGATATCGTTCGTGATCCACGTACCAGGTCTCGGCCACGAATAAACAGTCGACCTTGGCGCCCAGTAACGCACACGCCGCCTCCTAGTTAGACTTGGAAAGGCCTCGGACATTCATATATTTCTAATATATCATAATATATTACCACTTATTAGATCTAAATTAGATAAGATCTTAATCTAGAATACTTAGAAGAATACTCTAAATTTATCTTATCTCTATTATTATTATATAGAACTACTAATTAATAGCTATATTAAATTCTCTTAATAATCTTACTTTAATAGTCTTTTATATATTTAATATAAGTATATACTTAGGATTTTAATTATATAATCGTCTTTAAAATTCTAATACTACTTAAAAACGCTACGCGCTAAGAATTAATTAAAAAGATAAGTATTATCAAAGCCTATAAAGAACCTTTTAAGGAAATTTTACAATATTTTTTTGAATTTAGAATAAAAGTAATTCAACTTATAATTCTACTAATATCCTGGATATAATAATAAAATCAAGTCTATAATAATAATATAAGAAAGAATTTGTCAAATACTTTTATATATAGTACAAGATAATATTAACTGTTTTAAGGATTAAAGTATAAAGAATATAAAATATTAATAAAGTGATATAATATCCTTAATAAACGATTTTTATTTCAATAATTATATTATAAGCCTTTATCTTAAAGTAAAAGAATTTCAAAATTTTACTTGAAAAGGTTAATAGACAAAGATCTTAAATAATAGTATTTAAAAAAACGCTTTAACCTATTTAAACTTAATATAGAAAATTAAGAATCTACTTTGATATTTAATATTATTTCTAAATTTTAAATAAGTTTTGATCTTATCTAGAAACTTTATTTATAAGACTATATTTTATAATAAAGAAATAATTAAATATATTATATAATTTTAAGTTTTAAGTAAGTAATATAATTATAAAGTATATTAAGTTATATATAAAAATTAAGGTAGTATAAAAAGGTAGTATAACTTTTTATTATATATTTAAAATATAATAATCTCCTAGCCTTTTCCATTACTTTTAAGATGATCTAATATACTCTAGTTTATCTTAATATTAAAAGTAAAGCATATAAGTTATTAATAATAATTCTAGGAGTATTAAGATCTCTACCTAAGGATTAGTATACTTTATATAAATGATAAATATATTTATTTTATATAAAAGAGATTGATAATAAGATAATTAAAAGATATACTTATAAATTAAGAAAGAGGCTATTAAAGCTTTAATAATCTTCTATAAAATCTTTATAATATTATATTAAGTATAATAATCTATTATATTATCTACTCTAATATTCTCTATATTTTTATATATTAAATTAGGATCTTTAAACTTACTTAACATTTATAACTTTCTATAAAGAGCTTCTATCTTTAACTTAAATATTCTCTTAAGTTTTACATATATTTATAAAGTATTAAGTATTTATATTTTACTATACTACCTAGTTATATACTTCTACGATTATTAATTAAGACTTACTACCTCTCTTAATTAGTATAATTTTATAGCTTTTTCTACTACCTCCCCTAAGTATAAAGACCTTGTAAGCTGATAATTTTATTAGTAATAGAAACTAAGGTTGTATTATTTCACTCTATTATTAACTTACTTAATATATATTATTACTAATTATTATTATCTTGATTAAGATCTTATATCTAATAATATATATATAATTTTAGAGAATTTACCTACGTAATAAAAATATAAAAAATGATAAAGGAATAAATATGAAATTAAGACTTCTTAAAATAGAATAATTAAACTAAAGTAAAGTAAAGTAAAGTATTAAAGTAGATAGTATTACGTAATTTAATCTTTACCTTTTATCTTTTAATTTTTTATACTCTCTTTCTCTTAATTCTTTCTATCTTGATTATATACTTTGATAAGTTATATCAAGTCTAATACCTTATTAATTAATAGATTTCTAATGTTAAATTATATTACTTAAATGTATTACTAGGTAGATAAAGCTAATATAAAACTTTAATTATATAAGATCTTTATAATACTAACTTAAAGTCTACTACTAGTAAAGAGAGGGTTAAAGATTAAGATTAAGATAAGAAGATATTTTATATTAAAGACTTTAAGATAAAAATAGTAGTAGGTATATATTTCATTCTAATATAACTAAAATAGCGAGTTAAAAAGAAGGTTAAAGATAATAATAAATAAAAGGGAATATATAATAATATAATTAGATAATATAATCTTTCTTAAATCATTAAAGTTATATAATAAAGTTATTAAAAGCCTAACTACAAGTAAAATTAAAGGAAGAGAAGGTTTTAAAGAACTAAATATAAAAACCCTTTATAAGGTAAAGAAAACTAATGTAATATCTATATCAAATAAAATAGAATAAAATAAAATATTTTTTATTTTAGCCTATTAATATTAATCATAATTGTAGCTTATAAATATTCCCCTAAAAACTTTATATTAATATAGGAAGGTAGCTAGTCTAATCTTCCTTATCCTTATTTATATAAGTATAAAGCTCTTTAATTTTTCAAGGCCCTTATAAATAGCCTTTCTTCTAATCTATAAACCCTTAAGTTAGGAGGAGGAGTAGGATTAATTACCTTCTTAATTATTATTATACTTTTATTATTTAGGTATAACGCTTGTAGAGGTAGACTACACTAGGATTAACCTATATGTAACGCCTATAGGTCAGGGATTGTTCCGGCATATAGGTTTGAAGGAGAAAGAAATAGTCGATATTAAGGGTTATAATAGACACCCTGAGAGTATCTCGTCATGGATAGGCGTGTGTGATCCGGAGATGGTAGATATAAAAACGTGTTCCTCCTAGCTAATGTCCGTGGATCAAAGACGGCAGAGGTTAAGGTCTTTAAAGATTCGGGCGAGACCGTAAATAGGCATTCCACTCACTTCCAGCAAGCTCTATACACTCTTTGTCTAGAGACCGGTACGACTATAGTGTACCTGCTTTAGTAGCTAGCTTGATCTATTAGCTACCAATTAAATTCAAGAGGATCTTCCTAACAACATGTCTAGATGTGACGGTGATACCGGTCAGCACCTTAATCAATTGAGACCCCGCATTAGGTTTAGTTATATGAAGATCAGGTACTGCTAGATCCGTACACAATGAGTCCCCATTGGCACAAACCTGGCATACGCGTTTAGGTGGCCTTTGCTGAAGTACTTTAATCCAGTTTGATGAAGTGGACGATCCTTAAGAGACTTTGGAGTCGTATAATCCGATTCAGTTAGAGCAAAGACGTTGTATCGGTCTTCCGAAAACGCCTATTTTCAGTCGTCAAGCTGGCTTATCAGCCTCCACCTCTTATAGATGAACTGAGTTGAGGCGCTGTTGTCATAAAAGCCTCCACCGAAAGATCGTTCTCGTCATCGAATCCACAAAATGAACAATGATAGGAATTCATAGCGTTCTTCCCGAATATTTACTCCAGAAGATGGATCAGCGGTACTGACCCTCATTCAGGATCACCCAGGCTCGCGCGACCCTCGCTAGCCTCGCGGGAGCGTAAAGCGTGGATCTGTCGTGGGCAGGCATTGCTGGCCCAGTGGTCGTGGTTGCTGTTGCGGACCTGCTAACACGTGTGATTTGCGACGATTCCACAACGTCTCACCACGTCTGAAATCGCTGCGAAAATGGATGTTTGAGACTCCTTGGCTCCCCCAGCAAGTAGAAGGTTCGTAGCTACCTCCGTGTATAGGCGGATCTCGTCGCTGGCCTGACAAAAGTAACAAAAGTGATAGAAGCGATGAAATCAATAAAGGTCAAAGCGAAGAAAGTGAAGAAAGTGAGCATTTGACTTTTACATAGCTAGAGTACCTCATTACTCTAAAATAAGAAGATACGACCCGCCTTCCACAGGAAACATACCTACAAGATCTGCCTGTCCAATTGCAGCTCATTGGAAGTATTAGGCAAATCTCTAAAGCGTCTGGTATTTCACAGACACTAACCTCAGAAGCCTCTGACACCTCACAAACATCGGCAGATGAAGGTATCTTTCACCACCCTATTGGTCCAGAACCAGCCATGGCTGGTCAGCGAATGTCTGCAGAGGAGTTATAAGAGTTCATCACCACCGCCGTCAACTCGGCAGTGCGACCCCTCAAAGTCCCGCAAGGCCCCGAGGGTCCCGGTGTCGCTGCTAGGTATTCGCCGTCTGAACGACTGAATCCCACAAACAAACTTTCGAAAGATAATGAAGACCTGGGCGATCTCCTCGAACTTAACATTGCATGGTAATACATTTATTGAGCAAGATTTCTCCACACGCTATGTGTCTCCACGCCAATTAGACTGCATGGCGAGATTATACCACCTTAAACCCTTTCGAGCGCGTGGTCTTACCACTCACAAGTCTATGCATGGCTCCCACGCTTTCTTACTGAGAGTATTTTGCTTCCACAATGGTCTTGAAATGAATCCTGGTTGTATCGTCTTCGCCTTCTGTCGACATCGAGCGTTCCAGTCTATGCAGCACTCGAAATGCAGATCATCAAGAATCTGGATGGAAGTGTGCCAGGTACAGAAATATCAAATGGGTCTCCGCCTGGGCCTGGAAAAAAGAATCGCTGCTTCGCTGAAGGGCCATCGATACTTGTTTGCTTGCTCCCGAAGGGGAACCGGCCTGAGGACTTCCTCATCAAGAGCGCGCTTTTAGCCTCGGGCATTACAATATTTATAGCCCCAAACGTTGCGGAGCTCAAGGATCATAACTATGAGCTTGTTATTGCTCAATCATGTGTGCAATTACTCTCAACTCGACTTCAAGATTTTATATTAGCCACCGATTACGATCCACTTACGCCAGCTAGGGACGACGTACGCATTCACGGGGTCGTTGAGGCCCAGAGAAGAGCTTAAATCACCTTACTTACCAACGCTGTGGAAGCCATCCGCGAAGGTTGGGGACCCAGTCCCGAGGAATGCTATCGGAATGCTGTGGTAAAAGCTGGCCTGGAGACAGCGCTCAGGAGAGCGATTCTGGAATGGGACATCCGATTAAGCTAGTGGCACACCTGCTTCTAAGTACACCTGCTCATGTCGCCGAGAAAGCCGATTCACGGGTTCTTGAGAAATTCAAGTGACTATTTTTACTTGGCCTCAATTGGTCTCCAAATGATCCGATCCTTCTAGGATCCGACGAAGACGACTTACTCCAACCATTTCGAAACCATCAGACAGACCTTTCCGAACTGGCAAATGAGTGGGACATTCCTATTGGGATGCGAAAAAGCCGGGAGAAATAAACCAACCTCAATATTCCGGAGGGCTTTCGAAGAAGCCGGTGGCAGAGTGGACATTCAACAGCATGATGATATCGATGCCGATTATATAGCTGATGAGAATGCACTCTTTTGTGCTTCTTTTCTCGGCGTCTCCTATTCACATCGATTTGGAAATTTAAACTCGGAGGAAACACACAACGCCTTATCAGGGTCTAAACTTTTCGCGGAAAGCTCAAGCTTAGACATCCCAAACGCATATGACTGGAGTTTGCGAATAATGAAATGGGTACCCGTCGGGTCTCCAAATGTTCGCTTGATACTGTGCCCCCGTGGCCGTGGCCGACAAAAGCTAACAATGGCCTAGGATCTTCCGTTCGGGCTCTTGAACGAGCTTAGTGTTCGACAAGTCGGTCTATTTCATGACTATCTATAAGTCACTATCCTCATAATATCGAAAAAGCAATGCTAAGAGGAGATAGTAAGCACTTCTACCAGCGTCGTCAGTCTCTTCGAAAACCAGAGAGTAATATTCGATTGCTCTACACTTGGAGCTTGATGCCATATAGCCATACCCTCGAAGCGGTGAGACTCTGGGTAGGATCGGAAGAGAGCTTGCAAGTATATTAACAACTGATCGACGACCTTTGGATCTCACACTCCCCCGAGGAGTTCGCGCTTACCCTAGCTGCGTTATTGAGTCGTGAGCGATTCCTTCTGCATCCCGAGGACGACACCGTTCAACCAGTCAAGTGTGGGTACTTGACTCCTTTCGACGCTATCTCGAAGGGTGAAGATATAAGCAACAAGCGGACGACTTTCGAACGAATCATCATGTCACTCTTGCGTGTGCTATATACTTTCGAGCATGACAGACTTGATTAGACTTCTCGTCAATGTGCTTGACAAAGAGGCCTCATTGCTAGACCCGTTAGATGGCGTTACTGATCAGTATTGTGCAAAAAGGGTCGGTGGACTGGGCCACAGAAAAGCTGTTTCAGGAAGCTAGAGAAGAACTCTTGAAATCAATGGAGGCAATGCAGAGTGCCGATACAGATTAGGTCTTCATTCCCAACTCGCCTCCTAGTCCGGCCTAGAGATTGAACGGGCCCTCCTTAGATACTTAGATAATATTGACCATTGTTATAAAAGCTATACATTCGATCGGCATAATCTCCTAGTCATTTCTGACTGATCTTATTCTACCGTCGAGGTTTGTCTTCTTCCTTTTGATTTCCCCCGATTTCGCGATGAGACGCAGGCTTGACTCGAAACCCTGTCTCTGATTGAGGGCGCTCCGTGAGCAGGATTATTCAATGGGGGTACACCGGATTTGTGTAGGGGAATTAGAAGGAGGCTTCCGCAGGACGGCCGTCCAGCCAATCATGTTCCTTAGCAAGATGTTGAATCAGGTAGAGCGAAATTACTGGCCAACCGAGTTAGAGGTGCAGGTATAGTCTGGGTTGTTAGACGTACGAGGCACATGATCGAGTCATCTAAGAGACCTCCCACGATTATCTATACTGATCACTCCGCCGCCGTGCCCATTTCTCGTCAGACAAGCCTTACCTCTTCCTCGACAGACAAGCTTGATCTACGTCTGATTAGAGCCCCGTCCTACTTGTCACAATTTAATATCGTTGTGAAGCATACATTAGGAAAATTAAACGTCGCCCCTGATGCTTTATCACGTCTTCAGCAAAACCGGCTCCCTCGATTGACTCTGGTATCGGCACATTAGACGCCTTGTGTGCCCTAGATAGGGGGATAATTATAAGGACTAATTAGGAATAATACTACTAATAACGTAGCGCTTATAGTATATAATAACTTAGCGCTACCCCTTTACTTATAGTATAAAGAGGAGGGAATTCCCCTTAAAGAGAAGGGTAGTAATTAGTCTTACTATTAATAAAAATAGAGAGTTCTATATATATATATACTACTTATAGTACTTAATAGCTATATTATTATATAGTACCCTCATATATATATTGTAATCTTATAAGATTATATAAGTCCTTATCTACCTAGTACCTTTATAGAAATTATATACTAAAATATTCTTATCTTCTTTAATTATCTTACTAAGATAAGGTATCTTATCTCTACTATTATAATAGAGATAGGAGAAGCTACTAGTATATATTATACTTACATCTAAAAATATTATACCTTAGTTAAATTCCTACTATCTATCTATTTATTAATTTAATAAGCTTTAAATTTAAAGATATATTATACTTAGACTATCTATTAGTAATTAAATCTATAGAATTTACAATATTAGTTTAATACTATAAATTAGAACTTATATTAAAGTATTTCTTAAAATACTATTTAAGGATTAAGTTAAGAAAGTATAGTATAATATACTTTCTTTAAATAATCTAGTTAAAAGTTACTACTAAGTAACGGTTTAATAACTTCCTTATTTATTTAACTTATAGCTTTTCAGCGCTTCTTACTCGATCTGTAAAGCATGGTAAATTTATTTTATAATTATAAGAAAACCATTGATTTAATACTTGTAATTAATGATTATAAGATAATTTCCTCTACTACAAGAATTCAGAGGTTATTAAATCTAGAAAACCGTCGCTTCGTGAATCTATGTAACCCATATACCTAAATCTTTATATCGTAGATTGAGGTCTTCCTTCTTCTCCCTGTCTCCAGATCCTCCACTGATTCGTAATACTTGAAATGCGCTCCAGAGGTGCACTTCCTTACTTGCAGTTCCTAAACCCATGGCCAACAAGGCTTTCACCATCTTCGCGGGGGCATGTCATACGATGGCCCAGGAGGTGGTTGGTACGCTGGTCCCAATTGCTCTGGCCGTAAATGTACCTATGGGTCAGACGGACGCGAGAAGCTTCCGGAGCTGGAAGATTCTGTGCTCGACTGGTTCATATACTGTGGCTGTGTACGATAACCTTCTTAGGCCGATCTTAGTGGTCCCTGCGTTGGTGGGTGTTGTCTGGACGACCCTTGCCTGGAAGACCCTTGCCAGGGCGAAGCCTGCTCAGGCGGCGCTTGCACTGATGTCAACGGTCTCTGACCGTACGGTGCAGGCATTGGTATACTGTATCTCGAGCTGCTTGAACTCGAGGAAGGGACGGATTGGGGGGCTGGCTGTTGGGTTGGTCGCGGCGTCGATCGGTTTGCTGGACCCGGTGTTGATGGCGGTCGTTGCTGTGGTGCAAATTGCGTCGGGGGTTGAGATGGTAGTTGTGGTGGCATTGCTGGTGGATGAGCGTTGGTTCCGTCGAAACAAGGGTGATTACTAGTGAAGAAGGGGTGCTCTAAGATCTGAACAGCCGTTGGTCTGTCTTTTGGATCCCATCTAAGCATACACTGAATTAGGTCTAAGACATCCGCGTCTAAGGTCCCAGCTCTATTGCGTTTGACGTTCTCAATATGCTGTACTAGTAATTGATGCAATTGGAACGAGGGAGACTCTCCACCCCACGGATGTCTGCCAGGGTCAATCATTCTGAGCAGGACGCTGCCCAAGCTCCATACGTCGATTTTGTTCGTGTACTGGGTTTGGCCATCGACTTCCGGCGCGCGAGTATGTATTGGGCCAAGACAATTGTCCGATGCAGTCTCGGCCTTAATCGTTTTACCGAAATCGCCCAGGACTGCTTCTGGTGGTTCAGAGCGCATCAGGAACAGATTTCTCGTATGAACGTCCCGATGAATGTATCCGGCAGCATGAAGAGTCGCGAGGCCCAGGACGGGACCTCGAAAGCAGTCCCTAATGGACGATAGGTTCTGATCACGCCACAATACGCCGGAGAAGTCGCAGAGAGCGAGGGGTGAGGCTGTGAACAGAGCTTGAGGCACTTGATTGCACACGCCAATAGGTTGGTGTTCGCACGACCGGAAGAGGATGGGCAGCAGGCCTTGATACAGCTATGCGGACATTAGTAGTTACAATGTCAATGGTGGAGTCCCATACCTTGAACTGCGTACCAACATCAGCTTCGCGGCGTATAAGCCGCAATTCATGCTGAGTGTCGGCTCGATGCTGCTTCACAGCTATGGGTTCGCCAGAAGCAGCAATTACTGCAGCGCAGACGATGCCGAATTTCCCCGTAGAGAGCGTCCCGTGTGTAATCACGGGGCCTCGCTTCGTGTCCTGGTGGCGGCATATGGCAGATAGTCCAGCATGTGGTTTTGGAATGCCGTAAGGCTCGAGTATGGTATTGCGCTGCTCCACAAAACGCCGATAAAGCTCGTCGGTGAAATTGGCAAATTCCAAGGTGTAATGAAGCTGTCCAACAGCAAATGAGTTGCTGCTTTGATATAAAACATGACCTTGGCCATTCGAGAGGAGGAGGGGATGCGGACTGTCATGAAGCCGATATACTACGGGCTTGCTGCTGTCGACACCGAAGAGCATTGGTACACCTGATCTTATGTGGAGCTGGACCCTCGCGTGGACCGGAGCGACCTGTCGTTTAGATTTGCCTGGTCTAATGAGGAGCAGGTCAACCTCAGCGGTGTCCCTGCCAAGCCGCCAGCCAAGGGAGAAGGGCTGAACAATAGGCTGTTCGAGGGAGAGGGTGAAGCATCGGCCAGTGAGATTGTGATTTGGAGCCGGCCGATTGTTTGGACTACTCGAGTCGCTCCCTGAATCTTTGGGTCGGTCCCTCGGTTCAGGGTCAATGTGGATGAAGGAGCGGTGGTGGTCACTGAGGTTCTCATCGTTACAGACGAAATCCAGTGCATCCTCAGCTTCTGGTCCCTGAGGTACAATCCTAGCAAACACCAATCCATTGCTGGCAGAAGCCATCGTCACGAACGCCTATGACAGGCAGAAACTCGTACGCAATGGAAGAATTCACCTGATAGCAACGAAGGTTCTAGGAGTTGCAGAATGTAATGATCCAATAGCTTCTTATTGAGTAGAACAGCCAGGAACCTTCCAGGTTAATGCTCAACCTCTGTGGTGTGGTTTGGGAGAGAATGAAGATATACTAAATCTAGCGGAGAGGATGGATAAAGGCGGGACAGCACCGGCAAGAGACAATTGGTGTAGGAGACTCAGGGATAGTCATGTGAATGATAATGGATTTCAGGTGAATTGACCTGAAGACAACGGAATATGAGGTGGATGAGAGCTTGCTACGACTGTGGAGAAGAACAGGGTATCATGCAAGCCCAGAGACTGCCTAGGCGACTTGGTTGTTTCTACTCGGGAAGGTTTAGCCGAAATTTAGCCGGCGCCTCGAGCGCCTAGCGCTTCCTAAACTCCCGTACTTCCAAAGTCCAGTGGCAAAGTGTATGACCTGATAGCCCTCCGTACCAGAATGGAAATCACACGAATCCGTGGAGGCACGCCGACCGCCTATGAGGTTGAGCATCGCATCACCGACCCAGAACTTCTCGCACAACTCGATGATATGAATCGACGATCTGAGCAGTGGCTGGCACAGCATATCAAAGAGGCCGTTGGGCGAGCACGTGCAGAGTACCAATACCATCCACCGCCCGAGATGTTGGACTCGGAAACGGAAGACGAAACTCCTCCCTACTACAATAACCTCCCGTCTCCCGCTTCGACCCCGCCTCCTTCACGTCAAACCCCCACCCATCCAGTACAATCCCAGAATCCGGCTGCGATGCAGATAGCAAGCGTCTGCTCTATACTACCAGACAGGAAGTGCCACTGTACATGCTCGAAAAAAGGCATCTACCCGTCCAGCAATTCCGGCTCGCCAAAGTCTACGTCGCTGATGGACCGGGTATTTACTCACAAAGCTACCTGTAACAAGGCGCTACACCCTTCCGCTACCACCAGCATCCTCGCAGGCCAGGCCGAACTAGAAGAAGACCAGACCTCAAGTCACCCTATCAAGGATCTCCCATCAAGCCAGCCACCTTTCTCTCCAGCCGCAGCAGACCCGCCCCACTCCAAACCTAACAGCCCAGTCCGCCACATTCGTCAAAGCCAGCTCAGCTCAATCACCACAAGATCCAAGTCATCCGCTAGCACACTTCCTTCTAGGCTAAAACAGTCGCCTCAACAAGACAGGTGGGCAGGCCGACCTACCAGGTCAAGTTCGGCAAAGAAAGCGACAGCTTCCGCGGAAAGTGGTAGTGAGTAGCCCCCCCTACTTCTTTTAACCAGAAGTGCTAACGAGTGGACGCATCTATAGATTCCCGACATCCTTCCCGATCAACTACGATTTCCTCAACCAAGTCTCGGACTCATGCTGGCGTGAAGAAGGCAAAGATCAAAAGGAGCGGAAAGGGCAAGAATAGATAAAGATAGTCTTACGGGGAAACACGAGTGGCAGTGAGGGATTCGGGCCAACTCGGATCATAACCTCTGGATGTCCCGCCCTTGTTCCTAGGGCAGCTCTGCGCGTGCGGCGAACGACAGTATGAAGGAGGTTCTAGCCATAGTTAGAAGGGAACAGGAGGGAAACAAGCCATGCCCCAATAATTATGGAAGAGGAATGGTCACTGGTGGCTCCAAAGAGTACACCTCAGGCTAAAGAGCCTCCAGCTCGTACTACCGGCGTCGCTTCCTCCATTTGTCACTACCGTGCTTGTGAAGCCCAGCGCTTAAGTAGCTGGAAGATGCTACCTTATTACATGTTAGCGGCTACCCGAGCCCTAGCGTACGTTCAAACAACATAACTAGACTAGCTAACCTAGCTATGCCATAACACCAATAACTTCTCTTCTATCAAAGCCATGACATGATGTAAAGTATCACTATCACTTTCATTCTGCAGGGCTTAGCGCCCACCATGTGATTAGATACAAGACCTCGAGGTAGACCGCAAGCAGGCTCTCTAACTAAGAGCGAAAAGGCTGCATCCTCTTAGATATACTTATAATAGAAAAAGACGTAACATAATATTATTAGACTAATAAAGTAGAGGATTATATTTATAAAGAATATTTTAGTTTTCGCTTAAATTTTATCATAATCTCTCTTACTAGTTAACTAAAAGCTTTTTATAGTATTACTAGGTTAATTAACTTATATAATTACTAGATTTCTAGTAATACGCGGATTATAATAATTAATTAGCTTAAGTATATTATACTTATAAATTTAACTTATTCTTAACTCTATATCTATATAGTATATTTAGCTCTATCCTCTATTTCCTTACTAAATAACTTTAAATACCTCGCTTCTAAGTCGCTAACTTTTATAGATTTTAAATAACCTATATATAACTTACTAACTTCTATAGACGCGTAGGTTCTATTAGGACTAATTAATCTATTAGTAAACTATTTAGTAATTATCAAGTATTAGATATTATACTATTAAGATTATTAGGCTATAGTAGTACGCCCTCTATAATATTAACACTCTATTAAGACGCTGAGCTACTACTAGAGGCTTCACTCTAGAATAGAATCTAGGTTAAGACTGTTGGAAATCAGTATCAGCCCTATATGCTTGGCACAATGTATTTAGTAGGACACGTCTCCATAGCTGAACAATCAACCGTTCCATCAATCATTCAACACTATTCAGAACTGTGCTACACCTTATTCACCCAGCTTCCCTGTTACTCATTCCTAATTGTTTACAGAATTTCAGCATCTATGATGCCGGCTCCATCAAGCACCGTACCTAATACATCCGACCAAAATTACCAAGCGATGCTTACGACGGAGCTACTCGACACCGCCGCCATTAACGTCCCCCCTACCGACTTATCTACGCCCTTTGACTACCTAACGAACAGTGATACCGACGCGGACAACGCTGACCTGCGCGGCGCCCGTCGGTGGGCATGGTACTGTAAGGATTCCGCGTGCTCTCAGTAGAAGGGTTCACCTGGAAGTGGCCCATACCTGGAAGTGGCCCAGCCCTATAGGGCTACCACCTAAATAACTCCTCATTTTGTCTATACATGACAAAAACGTGGGTCGTCATGTTGTTTACATTCCAATTGACGACTAAAATCAATGCTTTGTAGCCTTCCTCATACAGGTTATAAATAGGAAGGGATAATTAATATAATATTCTTCTTATACCTATTATTATAAATAGTATACCCTTCTTATTATTCAACGCTTAAAGGAGCTACTATATAATAATTTAAATAATAAGGATGAAGATAAGCTATATAATAAGTAATAGGTATATAATACCGTCTTAGACCTCCTTATATATACTTACTTAGAATTATAGTATATATATAGCCTTTCTAGACTATATTATAAGACTATATATATAGTAGATATTTCTAATAAACCTTTCTAGCCTATTAATATTATATACGTACTAGAGTATACTTAGGGAGTAGTATATCTATAATAGTAAGGAAGTACGTTTACTAAAGGCTTTAAGATAGTAATCTAAGTAGGTTTTAGCTATAATATAAGAGTTATTACCTTGAGAGGTAGTATATTACTTACCTATTTATTTAATATTAACTTACGCTTATTATATAATTACTTACTAGTATACTAGAGGTTTAATACTATTAGTAGTTATAGAACTAAAACTATAGAAGGTGATAGTACGGATTAAAAATATGTTACGTCTAATATAAGAGTATTATAGTACTATAATTAGCCCGTTATACTACCGGTTTAATGATAGTTATTCAATAATTATATTACTATTATCTAACTATCCTAAACTGTTAGGATACAGCTATACTACAGTAGCCTAACTATAATCCTACCGTTTTATTACCGTTAGTATAGATTAGGGTTAGGTAGGATAGTATTATTTCAAAGGTAAAGTAGGTATTATATAAAGCTTATATCTAACTAAGAAGAAGGGCTATTAACCTTATTTATAGTAATATCTTAGGCCTTTATACCCCTAGAGGTTATAAGGGAGGGTATTACTTTATTACCTTCTGTAATAATTAAGATAAGTAGTTTAAGGTAACTAGGGAATATAATAGTAATAGAGGCCCGTTTATTATAAGTTAAATAAAAAAAGGATATTATAATATTTAATAATATAAGAGAAGAGTAGCTAAGGTAGTAGTAAATTAATAGGAGGATTAAAGGTACTTATATTAATTAAACTATATAAGGAAGGGTAAGAAGGTTATTAAAGGGGTATAAACCTTTAAAGAAGTACTATTAGGAAATAGTATAAAAAGGGTAAGGCCCTAGTTAAAAAGAGAAGTATATAAATATTGAGATCTAATACTAAAGCAGTATAAAGTATAAGGGATAGGATAGTATATAATATTTAAAGGCTTAGAAGTATTATAATAAATAGAGTAAGGGATAGAGGTTTTCTTTTATAAGTTATAGTTTCCTCATAATAAGCTAGAGATAAACCGCTCTTATTAGCTCTAAGTAGCTAGATAGTAGAGTATAAAATATAAATATAAATATAAATAAATATCTTATAAGAGCTTATAATCTCTAAGAACTCTAAAAGTAATAGAGCTCCTAAATATCTAAGTTAAATCCTCTAATTAATAGTTAATACTATCTTATAAGATATAAGTCTTAATATAGACTTCTAGCTTAAACTTATCCTTATAATTAAATACTTATAAAATAAGAGCTTTATATCTAGTTAAAAGCTTATATTATATAAGGCTTATACTAGCTATTACCCTTATCTCTCTTATATTAAATATATTAGAATAAAGGGCTATACTAACTACTAAAAACTAGCTACTAGCTAGGGTTATAAAAAGGATTAAGCTGAACTTAATACCTTTATTAATTTTAAAGGCAATTATATTTATAAAATATTAATACCTAATAAATAAATTATTAGAACTTTAAGGGTTACTTAGGGAAGGGAAAAGGAGAGCTTACTCCCTATACTACCTATTATTATTAATCCCCTAACGCGTAAAGTATTAATAGTAGGGGAGTATAATATTAAAGAGTATTATCCTATTAATACCTTTCTACTTATAAATTTAATAGATATTAATAAACTTATTAAATTAATATAACTAAGGCCCTTAATAATAGATCTAAAGCTAGATTTAGTAGGAATCTAAACCCCTTAATCTATAAAGTCCCCTTTAATAGTAGGAATACTAGTAACTCTACCCTTAGCCTCTAATAAAACTTTATAAGTAGATAGTATATAGCCTAATTACGCCTATTAAAAGTAATAGAAGGCTAGTATAACAAATAAATTTAACTCCCTTATTAAAAATAATATATAAGAGCTAGTTAACCTATTAAAGAATTAGACTACCCTTTATAATAGATAGGTCTATACCTTAAAATATAGCTTATAAGGGGAAATTATTTACTATAAAGCTTACTAGGTTATTTAAGGGTTTAAATAATATAAAGGACTAGATTATTATAAAACCTTTATTTACCTTTATAATTAAGCTTATAAGTTATAAGGCTATCTTTACCCTTACTACTATTAAAGATTAGGACCTATAATAAATAGATGTTAAGACGGCCTTCCTTTATAAATATATAAATAAGGAAATTTATATAAAATAGCTTATAAGATATAATAATTAATACTCTAAAAAGGTATATAAGTTAAATAAAGCCTTTTATAAATTAAAATAATTAGTATAAGTTTAATATAACTATTTATAAAGTATATTAAGGAGATTAGCCCTGATATTAATTATAAGGCCTTTAAAGCCTAAGGTAAGGCTAAAGATAATACTTTTACCTAATATTTATAAAGAAAGTATTATTTAATAGTATTCCTTAATAATTAATAGTAGTAGTCGCTTCTTAATTAATTTTATAGCTAATATCTTAGTAGAGATATAAGAAATTAAGGAAGTAGTAATTTACTTAAGTGTTAGCTAGAAGACTTTTAAGGTAGATCTTAAGTAACTATTAATAGATTTCTTATTAAGATTCTCAACGTTCTAGTATAAAGTAATTAGAATAATAAGAAGGGGGGAGAGAAGAATCTAGGGAAGAAGGTATAATTATAGCTAATTTATAAGGAGGTTAGTAAATCTTCCCAGCCCCCCTTTATAGGAATATTATATGTTATCTATAGTATTAGCTAGGTAATAAGCGTAAATAACTATTACTAAGGTAGTTAGTATATATAGGAAATAGATATTCTTTATATATTAGTAAACTACTCGCTAAGGGGCTACTATTACTAAGTTAGGGGGGGTTAAGCTATCTTAGTAAAAAGTTCTCCTAGTATATCCCCTAACCCCCTTTTACGGTAGTATATAGTATTAATATAAAGGCGATCTATAAGGGATAGTATTAATAATAGTTATAAGGTAAATAAATAAATAAATACTCTACATCTAAGCTTATAACCTATTAAAATAGGTAGAATAGTAATAATTATTATATTACTACCTTAGCTATATAAGTAGAGATTATAGAATATATAAGATATTAAGAGGGGTACTAGCGCACGTCTAGTACGCGGCTAGTCTAATTAATTATATCCTATTTTGATATATTTTAATAATATTAAATATTAAATTAATAATAATTAATAGGGCTAACGTTTAAATTTATATTTTTAATCTTATTAATATATAAGCCCTACCTTAGTTTATTATTAATATAAAGTTACTACTTTAAAGTCTTTTATTACTTTTACATTAAACCTCTTTAAGCTCCTTAATAAGTAGATTAAGTTATATTTATAAGGAGTAAATACTACTTTATATTTACTTACTTAATAAAGGTATATCTTATATATCTTTACTAAGATTTTATAATTCTCCTTAATACTTTTATTATATACTATTAAGTAGATATTATTAATAAAGCCTTTAATCTATATCTAGAGTTTTATTTTAATATACTCTTTTATTAGTAGGAAGTTAAAAATAAAAATAAAATTAGTTAAAATTAAAGATTTTTAAAGGCCCTTTCTTTTTTAAGTTATATAATAGCTTTTTATAAGAGATAATATTGAAGGCCTTTATAATATTTAATAATAATAATATACTTAATATATTAAACTTATTATATCTTTATATTATATATACTACCTTTATTATTATTTTAAGGGATATTATTATTAACCTTCTCTTTTTAGCCTTTATCTATTATAAGAATAGTAATTTATATTCTTTTATAAGGTTAGTAAGCTTCTTTATAATAACTATTTATAATACCTTCTTTAAAGTATTAAATAAGGTTATAAAGTAATATAACTTTAATTTTAAATAATCCCCTTTTTAAAAATTTTTTAAGATAATTATATTAGTCTTTTTAAACTTTATTAAATAATATATAACTCTTAAGTAGGCTTAAAGTGAATATATAAAATTACCTTAGATAGTAGCTTCCTTTTTAATAACTTTTATATTTATTACTAAGGGTATATCATATTAATTCCCTTAATGTTACCTAATCTATCCTAAAAAGTAAAGGGAAGAAGCTCTTTCAAAGGACCTCTATCTTCTCTTAATATAACTTTACTTTAAAGCCTTCCCTATCTATTCTAAAGGTGGGGAATATTAGGAGTCTTAAAGTAATATTTTTCTCTTTTAACCTTATTATAAAGTCTATTAAGTAATTAAGATATCTTATATACTCTTTTTTAAAAATAAAGTATTCTTACTATATATCAATAGAGGACTTTAACCTCTATTATTATTTTATAATAAATCAAGCCTTTTAATCTGAAATAAATTTACTGTAATATATAGCGAGATAAGTCCTAATATTAGGATATAATATTAAGGGAGGGGTTATGAGTAATAGTAGTAGTAGAAGGGGTAGGCTAGGAAGTAGAGAAGAGATACCTACGTAAAGGCTAAGGAGCTTAATAGAGAGGAAGGAGTTTAAAGATAAGGGAATACGCGTTAAAAGGATATTAATAAAAGTCTTAAAAATTATTATAACTATATAAGACGCGTTAAAGGATAGAATATTATATAAGATAAAAAAAATAGTAAGGGTAAAGCTTAAATATATAAAGAGGCTTATTATAAAAGTAAATTAATAACTTAAAGAGATATATAAGTTTTAGAAGATAATAAAAGAGTAATCTTAAAGAGGGAGGATATAAAGAGGTAGAAGGAGCTAAGTATAAATAATTAATTAAAGCCTAATAAATATAAAGATAAGTAATATAAGCTTTAAAGGGATATTCATTATAATACTAATAGATAATATTATAAAGAGAGTATTTAAAGTAATAAATAATAATAAGGCTAGGATCTTAACTATTTAAATTAATAATAGGATTAAGAGAGAAGTAGTAAAAACGCCTATTAAAGAATAATTAATTAAAAAATTAAAAAATTAAATTTTTATAAATATAAGAGATTATAATAGTAGGGTATTTAATTAGAGGTAATCTAATACTATCTATAATAGAGATAGGAGTAAGAGAGGAGTTAAAGGAGAATAATAATTAAATAAAGAAAATATATAAGTTAATAAAGGTACTAAAATAAACCTTTTCAATTATAATATATAAAGTATTTAAAAAGGTAGTAGATATATTAAAATAAAAGGAAGTAAAGGAGGTAATTATTTAATAAAATAAAAAGAACCTCTTAAAGTTAAAGATTATAAGGATAGCCTAGTTATAAGTAGTTATATAAGAGAAGAGAGAGAGAGAAAGGTAGTAAAGGAGAAAGCCTTATTATTATTAAAATTCCTTATATTTAAGATAATAGATAGAGTAATTAAAAAGGGCTTAATAGAGGAATATAACCTCTTAAAATATAAGAGGTAGGAGAGGAATAGGGTAGTAATATAATACTTTAACTATTAATAGTA
>JAABUX010000319.1_pt1 | contig 81994 bp, 62 predicted proteins | sample 5561851 | NCBI WGS metagenome assembly JAABUX01 (sample SAMN10711883, study PRJNA513361) | rock metagenome | isolation source: Antarctica rocks | place: Antarctica: Victoria Land, Richard Nunatak red sandstone | collected 2016-01-03 | reverse complement strand
CGGCCACGAGGTGGAGCACGGACGCCCCCTCCAGCGTGAAGGACGCTCCCTGTCGCCCCTGGCCCCGTGGGTGCGCCCGTGATGCGCGCCGTGGCCCACGCGAGAGGTGGGTGGCAGGGCGCGGCAGGGTCACCGTCCGCGTCCGCGCCAGAACGCTCTCGTGCCCGGCGCGATCGACGGCGGTCACGGCGATCTCGTAAGCCTGCCCCGGCCGCAGCCCACTCAGGTCCGCGCTTTGCGCCAAGCCCACGTCGAGCGTCTGCCAGCGTCCGCCGGCCCCGCGCGTCTGAGGGGACGGAAGCACGCGCTAGTGCAGGCGGTAGCCCGCCAGCAGCGCCGCCTGGGCGGGCGGCGCCCACAACACCTCCAGGTTGCCCTCGTGCGGCAGCGCTAGGGCTACGACCGCACGCGGCGCGGCCGGGTGCGGAGGTTGCTCCACGCGCACCGTCCCGGCCCCGTAGGCCAGCACGTCCGCGCCCGCGCCATTGTCGAGTCGGGCATACACGGAGTACGTCCCCGCCGGCACGCCGCGCGTATCCCAGCGATACAGCCAGCGTCCGCCCTGCACCCGTACCGGGTCGGCAATGAGCGTCCCCGTCGTGTTGGGCATGACCTTACCGTTCAGCGTCAGCGTGGGGTGAGAGACGTAGAACAAGGCCACCGCACTGCCCGCCGGTGCGCCCGTGAGCGTCCCCGTCAGCACGACGGACGCCGCCGACGGACGCGCCGTCACCTGCTGCCCGGCGGCGGGCTGCGCCACACGCAGGTCTGGCCTCATAGTCGTGCGCTGCGCCTGCACCTGAACCTTGTAGCCCGCTCCCGCCCGCACATGAGCTAGACGCACCCGCCACGTGCCCGCCTGGGGATGCGGGAGCAAGAAGGCCACGCCTCCACGGGCGCCGGCCGGCAGCGGCTGCCCCGGCCGCGCCTGCACGACCGTGACGCCCGTGCCCGGCGCGGCCAGCGTGTGGACGGTCCCATCGGGCGCCACGAGTTCCAGGGTTTCACCAGGACCGGTGTGCCAGGTCAGGCCCACGAGCAGATTGACCTCGCCGGGCGCCACGGTCAAGGGCGTGTCCAACGTACCGGCGCCTTGCACCGTGCTGCGCGGCAGGCACGCGGTCACGGGCACGGCGCGGGGGTAGAGGGCCATCCCTATCTGGCTGGCGGCGCCGACTCCAGGAAGGGCGTTGAGCGCGGTCCGCGCCTGCAGGTGAGCCTGCGCTGTATGCCCCGAGTCCGACGACGGAGGGGCGAACGTGGGGAAGAGCGGCGCGTTGGGGTCCTGCACCAGAGTGTAGTACGTGCTGGTGGTGTCGTCCCAGTCGACGCCGTGCGTGCCGATGAAGATGTTCTTGTCGAATACCCAGCCGTTGTTGCAGACGTTGAGCGAGAACTTGCCTTTAAGCCCCGACGGATAGCTGTCTTTGTGTCCGTTGCTGAAGTGGAACGTGCCGATGTCCGCGCTGCTGCTGACGGTGACGGGGCACGGCGGCTCATCAATGAGCAACAGGAACTTACCGAAGGCTCCTCTGGGTACATTAGCGGTGATCTGGCCGCGGCCCGCTATCTGCACGGACGACGGTGTGGAGGGGCCAGCGGACGCGGCGGGGTCTTCCGGCTGCGGCGTCGGCGTGTAGCCCTGGTGCGGATCGGGCGTCGGCGGCGTCCCTCCCACGTCCGTCGCCGTGGGCGTCGGCGTTGGCGTGCCTGTCGGCGTCTCTGTGCCCGTCGGCGTTGGCATGTTCGTGGATTCCCAGGCGTGCAGGTAGCCCTGTGCCTTGATGGTGATGCAGGGAGGGGGATTTGGATCGTTCGTGTCCTTGCAGTTCAGAGGGAAGGGCGCAATCAGACTGAGCTGCGCCGCGGCGAAGAAGCCCGTGGCCGTCGAGCTGTCGACCTGCTGCGCCCACTGCGTTGCCGGCGCCCAGGCGGCGGCGTCCATCTCCGGCGGCTTGCCTCCCCCCACAACGTCGCCGCAGACGTGGTCGTTGGCGGCCACGAAGCGCGCGCAGAAGCCGCCGTTGGCATCGAGCAGGTTGCCCAGCAGGTGCAGGTCGCCGCCGAGGCCGACATTGCCGTCGTCGGCGATGCTGCCGCCGATCGTGCCCTTGAACAGCAGGCCCTCGGGGTCGTCGCTGGACACATCGACCATGACCTTCAGCGTATAGACCTGGTGCGTCGCGTTGCCGCCGACGATGATGCCGCCGCCGATGTGGGTGAGGCGCAGCGGCGTGTCCGGGATCAGAATGCCCGGTCCGGAGATGTCGACCGTCAGCGTGGCCTCGCGCAGCGCGTGGGGATAGCCCGCCGCGGGGTCGGGCGAGGCGATATCGATCGTGCAGGTCAGGCCCGGTATGCTGGGCAGGTCGAGCGAACCCGTGCCCTGGAACTCGTAGGTCACCCGGTTGTCCACGATGGACAGGGCCAGGGTGACCGAGCCGGAGAGGGCGAACTTGCCCAGCGCGAGGCGGGGCAGGTCGAAGTGAGCGTTCGCGTCCTTGAGATTGAGGGTGGTCCCGTCGTAGGTCAGCCCGGTGACGCTCACGCTATTGTCGTTGACGCCGCCATCGGCGGCCGGCAGCGGCATCTGGATGTCTGCCTCGCCGATGCTCAAGCCTGAATCTCCAAGGCTGACATCGCGCGCATGGGCGTGCAAACTGCCCAGTGTGAAGTCGAACTCATCGACCGACGCGCTCACCCTGCCATCGCTCGTGATGCGCAGGTTGTGCAGGGCGATGTCAGCCGTCGCGCCGAGCACGTCGGGCAGAGTTATGCGGGCGGAGTCCGCGCTAAGGCCATCGGGTCCGAAGCTGAGGCCGTCGACGGCGATCTGGTTGCCGGCGAAGGCGAAATGCAGCGGGGCCGTCACATGCACCGTTCCACTCGTCATGCGGAAGGTGTTGTCAAGGCGCAGATCGGTGATGTAGAGAGGGGCGCAGGCGCTGCCGAGCGCGGCGGGCAGGCGCACCGTGGCCAGCCCTATCGTCAGGCCGCTCGCGTCCACGGTTACGTTAGAGGCATAGACGATAAAGCCGGCGACCGTGAGCGTCATGTTGGGCAGGGCCGCGGGCAGCGCCAGATGGCCCTGGTCGTCGACCGCCACCGCGTCTTCGGGCGACAGCACGCCCTGCACCCCGGCGTCCCGCGGCGCGCTCACCGTCACGTTGTCCACGGTCCCGTCCACGGCGCAGGTGGTCGCACTGAAGTCCCAGCCGTCGACGCTGTCCGCTAAGGGGGGACAGGGCGACGCCGGGGCGGTCGGCGTCTCCGCCGTTCCATCGAGCGCTAGAGGCGTCCCTGTCCCCGCGACGGATGTGGGTGTGGGCGTCCCCGTGTCCAAGAAGTCATAGATGTAGGTCTGCACGTTGCTCAAGGGGCCGAAGTCCGTGAAGCTCTGGAAGTACACCGTGCCCTGGCAGTGCGGCGAGGCGGCGCAATCTGGGATGACCTTGCGCGCCAGCGCCCCGCCGTCGATGCGGAAGGTGAAGGACATGGGGCCTGGCGGGAAGACGCAGGGCTTAAAGTGACCGGCGTCGTCCAGACAGGTGTCCGCGACCGCGGAGTCGCTCATGTCGGGAGCGAGACTGTAGCGTACGGTGAGCGGCTGACCGGGAGAGCGTAGCGCCTGGACGGTGCGGATAAGACGGCCGTCGGGGTCGGGGTGCAGCGTGGTCGGGCCGTCGACGGCCTCGATCTGATCGGTGGGCGTCGGGATCGCCGTGTCCGTGGGAGTTGCCGTGTCCGTCGCGGTATCGGTGGGCGCCGCCGTGGCTGTCGCGGCGTCGGCGAGAGGGAGGATCTCGACGCCGCTGCTCTTGGCATTGTCGACCTCATTGCTGTAGGCGATCGTGATCTGGCCGCTGTCGTCCGCCGTGGCCACGAACGTGCGGACGACGGCCTTGTCCTTGCCGCCGGCCGCGACCACGATGTCGAAGTGGTCGAGCACCCGCGCGCCGTTGATGTCCACGTCGAACACGCGCTGGCCCACGCTGTCGAAGAAAATCTCGGCGAAGTGCAGCCGCACCCGATACGAGACGCCCGGCGTCAGGTTAGGCACGACGTAGCTCAAGGCCCCGTAGCGCTCGCTCTGGTAGACCGCCTGGGGGGCGGGGCTAATCACCCCGCTCGTGTCGATGGCGTCGCCCACATAATACGTGCCGCCGTCCGTATAATACTCATCCGCGACGAACGCGCCCGCGGCATCGCCCCCCGCGTTGATGCGCACCGGCGGCAGCGAGGTCGGCGTGGTGGTGGGGGTCGCGGTGTCCGTGGGCGTCGCCGTGTTCGTTGCGGTGTCCGTAGGAGCCGCGGTGTCCGTCGCGGTGGGGGTCGCTGTGCGAGGGCAGCCGGTCGTCACCGTCACGTTCCAGCTCCCATGATTGTCGAGATAGTAGTCGTCATTGATGCTCAGATAAAGACGTCCGGAGGTTCCCGCGACGACTGAGGCGCTTGTCCCGACCTGAAACGGTGTCCCCGCGTCGCCGATTTTGCCGATAAGGGACCAGCGCGTGAGTCCCGGTACGAGAAAACCTCCCGGCGCCGGGTCGCCGTGGCCATCCGGCGTGTTGGGGTTGGCGTCGTCGCTCGTGATATAAATGACGCCGCCAGCCGTGAGGGCGACGACCTGCCCTGCCGACACGTCGATCGCCGTATCGTTCCATCCGGGGGTGCGGCTCGTCGCATCGTCGAGCGTGTAGGCAGAGGAACCGCCGCTGTCGGTGCAGGGGGCGGGGGTGGCCGTCGCCGTCGCGGTGTCCGTGGGAGCGGAGGTAGCCGTATCCGTCGCGGTGTCCGTAGGGGTATCTGTCGGCGTGGCGGTTGCTGTCTCCGTGCTCGTCGGCGCGGGGGCAGGATTGCCGTTTGTCTCGACGGCGCCGCTGTCGCAGGCGGATTTGCCGGCATAGGGACGCGCCTGACCGCGCTGGTCGGTCGCCGGGTCGCACGAGGTCAGCGGCACGGCGTCGATGACCGGGCTCCCGCCCCACGGGGCCTCGGTCTGAGTTAAGCCGCCGTTGTCCTGTAACGGACCAAGCAGCGGGTCTAGGCCCACGAGGTCGTCAGCGCTGTCCCCGGTCAACGCGCATCCCGCCGCGTCCTGGATCAGGTTGTAGCCGCGCGATGTCGTCGTCCCCGCGCAATCAGGTCCAGCAGTGGCGGTGTTGGCGGCCAGGATGCTGGCGCCGATCGTCAGCGTACCGCCGCTGTTGTCGATCCCACCGCCGCTATCCAGCGCGGGGGGTGGGCCGTACGGACCGACTGCTGACGTGCCGCTGCGATTGCCCGTGATGGTGCTGCTGCTGATCGTCACCGTACCACCCACCGTCGCAATCCCGCCGCCGGCGCCGCCGGCTTCCGCCATGTCGAAGGTGTACGTCGCCGGTGCAATCCGATCCCGGCGCGCAATGGAAGAGGTCGCCCAGGAAGGTGTGATGCCCCCCGCGCCCGCGGTGTTCCCTACGACCGTGCTCTTAGTGATGGTCAACGTACCCGTGTTCGCGATGCCGCCGCCGTCGCCGCCCAAACAAGAGGAGCAGCGAGCAAAGTAGTCAGACTGGGAGCCGCCGGCGCCGCCGGTGTTCCCGGTGATCGTGCTGCCGCTGACGGTCAGCACACCATGGTTGGCGATGCCGCCGCCCCTCCCCCCGTTCGTGGTGTCCAAGGGGTTCCATCCGGGGGAAGAGCCGACGCCCGCGGTGTTGTCGGACACCGTGCTGGCGTACACGGTCAGCGTGCCGTTGTTGAGGATGCCGCCTCCGTCGCCGGCAAACTGCTGGTCGCTTGCATCAGGGGCGTGGCCCTGAGTTATGGTCAGGCCGGACAACGTGGCGGAGATGCCGCTCGCCACCTCGAACACGCGGCTGCTGTTCCCGCCGCTGATGGTCTGCGATACGCCAGGTTGACTGTTGATCGTCAGATCCTTGTCGATAAGCAGTTCGCCCGACGACAAGGTGATCGTCCCCAGGTCCGGCGCGAACGTGATCGCGTCCCCTCGATTGGCCGTGGCAATCGCCGCGCGCAACGACCCAGGACCGTCGTCGGAGGAGGTGGTGACGACATCCGTCGCCGCGACGGAGGGCGCACTTGTGGTTGCGGATCCCGCGGGCGTGCCGGTAGGAGCCAGCGTCAGGACCGCGTCCGTTGGCGTCAGCACTGTGTCCGTCGGCGTCAGAGCGGTGTCTGTTGGGGCGCCCGTCGTGTCCGTAGTCGTTGGCGTCGTCGCCGTGTCGGTTGGGGCGCCGGTCGTGTTAGTCGCGGCGCCAGCCGTGTCTGTATCCGTCGGCGTCAGGACCGTGCCTGTGTTCGTCGGCGTCAAGGTCGTGTCCGTTGGCGTTAGGACCGCGTCCGTAGTCGTCGGCGTCAGAGCGGTGTCCGTCGCGGCGCCGGCCGTGTCCGTGGGAGTGTCAGGCGTGATGAGCGGCGTGCTTGGCGCATCAGACGGCGTGTTGCCCGGCGTTTGCGCGACTGCGGTCGGCGAGGCCGCGTCGGGCTCCTGCGTCACGGTCGCTGAGGGCGCGAGGTCCAGAGCGGAATGGCTTGGCCTCGCCCGTCCCCTCACGTGCGGCGCCGCCGCGGAGGCCGCCTGGGTGGGGGAGGAGGCGGCAGCAGGGGTGTAAGCGAACGCGGGCGTCAGAATCTGGCTCATACCGAGCAGCAGGGCGATAGGCAGCAGACGGGGACGCCGTCCTCGCATAGTGATATCTCCTCAGACGATTAGAACTGCGGGAGAGCCGTCGACCGGCCCTCTGGCGAACTATCGGGACACACGCGTAGGCGATGAATAGACGTGCATTGTCACATGTAGTGCTGTCGAGAGGTCTGTCGAGAGTCGCGCGCCTTTGTTCGCGCCCTTGGCGTCTAACTGACGATACGACGATAGCAAGGCGAGACCGTCCCTGTCTATGGAAAGATGAAAGGTGATAGGAAGATGCAAACTTACTCACAAAGGGGGTAGTGTTCGATGCACTATGCACTATCGTGCTCTATCGCCACAAAGCACAGTGCCACAGCGGAGTGTAGGGTGCGTCTTCCGTCTCAACGACGCGCGTCCGACCCGTACCTTTTGGTTGGCCGTCCTGCATGGATGCAGCGGCATGCGCGAACCACGACGCCCCGTGAACATGGGCATGAACGGGAGGAGCCGTCCATGCCCATCTCACGCTACGGTGCGAGCTGGGTAGACGCCCGTCGCTACCCCACACAAGCGCGTGCGGACGACGAGAGGTAATAGTTGGGTCCTAAGACGAAACGTAGGCGGCTATGGGCGCCCTTCTGGGCGAACAATGACTACGTTGCGGTCGTTGACATCGGTGTTCACGTGGGATCAGTTAGGAAAGCAGAGTTTGCTACAGGAGCGGACGCCTAAAATGCTGGCGGGGTCAGCGTTCGCGGAAGAACTCAACCACCTCGCGGCGCTCTTCCTCGCTGGCCATGACCTCGATAAAGGAGATGCGGTGCCACGGGAAGATGATGCTCGACATACCCTGGGCCACGTAGCGCAGTGGCTTGCCGTCGCGCATACGCGGATTGAAGAAGGCCACCGAGGTCATGGTTCCCTCGGGTAACTCGTCCATGTCGGCGACAAAGGGGTCTTCGTTATTGAGGTGGACGATGACGTTGCGCATGGGTCTGTCCTCTCTGCTCTCACAGGGTTGAGGCTGTTCGTCGCGGCTGCGACTTACGTTGACGCGGGGCGTATACTGGTGTTGGCAGTAACGGCGTAGACCGACCCGTCGTTGCAGCCGAAAAACACGGCGTCGGCGGCGACGACGGGTGAGCCAGGGATGGGGCCGCCCGCTTTGAACGACCAGAGGCGTTTGCCTGTCTTCAAGGCCAGTCCATGCACCACGCCGTCGACGCCGGTGACGATCACCCTATCGCCCTGGATGGCTGGCGTGCTCGTGATCTGACCGCTCGTGATGTAGCGCCAGAGCTGTCGTCCCGAGCGCGCTTCGACGCCGTAGACCGCGCCGTCGACCGAGCCGACGACGATAATGCCGTCTTTCAGGCGCGGCGATGAGACGATGTAGTGGTTGGTCTTGAACTTCCAGATCAGCCAGCCCATCTCCGCGTCGAAGGCGTAGAGATGCGAGTCCATCGAGCCGACGTAGACGAAGCCGTCGTGAACGATGGGCGACGAGGTGACGCCGCGCAACGTCTGAAACTTCCACTTCACCGCTCCCGACTCGACGTCGAGAGCGTAGATATGCTGGTCCTCGGAGCCGATGTAGAGCAGGCCGCCCGCGATGACCGCTGAGGAGCGGACGGGTCGCCAGGTTTTGGTCTTCCACTCTTCGACGCCGTCGAAGAGCCTGACGGCGTAGACGTGACCATCATCGGACCCGACGTAGACGCGTCCGTTATCTACGCGCGGTGAAGAGCGCACGGGACCCTCGGTCGTGAGTCTCCAGCGCGCCCTGTGCGTAGTCGTGTCCACGGCGTAGACGCTGTGGTCTTCCGAGGACACGATCACGAGATCGTCTTGCACGGCGGGGGTGCTGCAGATGCCGGCGTCCGTCGTGAACTGCCACGCTAACGTGCCCTTGCCCGCGTTGAGCGCGTAGAGGTTGGCGTCGTAGGAGCCGACGTAGAGCATTTTGCCGGCGAGTGTAGGCGTCGCGCGGACCTCGTCGCCCGTCTCAAAACGCCAGCGCAGTTCGACCTGCCCTTCGGCCTCGCCAGGCGCCGCGGCCGCGGCGACGGCTGCCGGGGCGCTGGTCACGGTCGCGGCGATGCTCCCCGTGACCGAACTCAGCGGGCTGGTTATAGGCGGCGTGGCCGTGGGACCGCTCGCGCCGCCAAGCGTCGAGACCGCTGCGGACGTGGATCCGCGCGTAGCCAGCAATGCGGCCTTCATCTCGGCGATGGAGCTATAGCGCTCGTCCAAGTCGTAGGCGAGCGCCTTCATCATGACGGCCTCGACAGCGGGGGAGACGGCGGGGTTGAGCAGGCGGGGCGGCCGCTCGTGGAAAGTAAAGGGCGGTTCCAGCCGCGGGTCGCTGCGCGTCAAGAGGTGGTGCATCATCGCGCCGAGCGAGTAGATGTCGCCGCGCGGTTCAGACATACCGCGGTACTGCTCCGGCGGGCAGTAGCCCTCCGTCCCAATCATGGTGCCCTTACGCCCCGATTGAAACGCTTTGGCGATGCCGAAGTCGATCAACACGACGCGGTCGGCGTCGGAGAGCATCACGTTCGACGGCTTGAGGTCGCGGAAGACGATCGGCGTCGGCTTGTGGTTGTGCAGGTAGTGCAGCACGTCGATGATCTGTAAGGCCCAATCTACCACGGTGCTTTCCGCCAGGCTCTGAGTAGCCTGGTTGAGCACGGTCTCCAGGTCGTGCCCGCGCACGAACTCGAGCACGAGGTAGACCTGTTTGCCGTTGACGAAGTAGTCGAAGACCTTGGGGATCGCAGGGTGCGAGAGGCTGGCCAGCAAGTTGGCTTCGCGCTCGAAGCTGGCCAGCAGTTGCTGCCGGTCGCTGACCGTGGCCGTCGTATCGGCCATCTCTTTCACGGCGCAAGGCTTAAACGTAGTGGCGAAGCGCAGGTCGCGCGCGGCATAGACGGTGCTCATGCCGCCCAGCCCCAGCACTTTATTGACTTCGTAGCGTTCGACGAGCACGGTCCCGCGCTTAAGCACAGCCCTGCTGCTCGTCGTTCCTAGCTCTTCGACGGCGACAACCGGACCTTGCTCTTTACCGTCAATCACGGCTGCATCTCACTTGGTCAACTTACTGCTTGGAGAGGAGGGAAAGAGCGTAGGCAGCGCTGCTCTATCCCCTAGTATATAGTACGTCACATCCGCCGCCGTTCTATAGGGGGACGGGCGTGGCTGGGGAGACAGGCGTGCTAGACTTAAGGTGCCGACAACGGTCCTCATTAGTCAGGCAACAGCTCACCCGACGCAGGTAGGTATGACCACGGCGGGAAACCAGCGCTACCGCTATGGAGCTTACGCCCGCTCCCCCGTTGAGCGGCGACGCGTCCGCCATTTGCGCACGCACCATTCAGCAGAGTCCCGCCGCCCGGTTGCGCGGCGCGCGGCCGTCGTCCGAACGGGGGATTGAGCGTGCCGGCCAGGTGGTTGATATTTCTATCTATTCAAAAAGACGGCCGAAAGGGGAAACTGATGGGTGTGACGTATCTCACGGTCGGGCAGGTCGCGTACCAACAGTGTCTCTCGCGGCTCATCCCCGTGGTCGTGTCGCCCACCGCGCAGGCTGAGGAAGGCATCTATCGTAGTTACGACTTGGACGCCCGTTCCTTCGTCACCAAGTCCGTGATCTTCGGCACGCTGGTCGAGGCGATGCGCGGCCTGGGACGTTGCTGCCTTGACGTCGTACAGGCACCGGGGCGATTGGAGCCGCTGTGATGGAGGCGACGACCCGCGTCCTGCTCGTCGAGGACGATGAGGACGATTATGTGCTCACGCGCGACCTGTTGGCCCAAGTGGCAAACAGATCCTATACGCTGGACTGGGTCACGACGTTCGACGCCGGACTGACCGCGGTCCGTGCGCAGCAGCACGACGTCTACCTGATCGACTATCGTCTCGGGGCGGAGAGTGGGCTCGATCTACTGCGCGCCTTGCTGAGCGCGGGCTGCCGTGCCCCCATCCTCTTGCTCGCGGGGCAGGGTGATCCGAGTCTGGACGGCGCGGCGATGTGGGCCGGCGCCGCCGACTACCTCGTTAAGGGCGAGATCACGTCCACCACGTTGGAGCGCGCCCTCCGTCATGCCTGTGACCGGGAGCATATCCTGGCCCTGCGGGACCAAGCCCTCACCGCGCTAGAGACGGCCCAGGAGCGCCTGCGCGCGTCCGAGCAGTTCGCCCTCTCCATCCTTGACGCCTTGCCCGAGCAGATCGCCATCCTCGACGAGGATGGCATGATCCTAGCCGTCAACGCGGCCTGGCGGCAGTTCGGCGCCGCCAACGGTCTCGCGGATCCCGCCGCACTGATTGGCCAGAACTACGCCGCGATATGCACACGGGCGGGCGATGAGTTGGCAGGGCGTATCGCGGGCGGGATCGGCGATGTGCTGAGCGGGCGGACGGCGGCATTCACGTTGGAATATCCCAGCCACACTCCCACGCAGCGGCGCTGGTTCGCCTTGAGGGCGACCCCTTTCGCGGGGCCGGGGCCAGGGCGCGTCGTGGCAGCCCGTCACGATATCACCACGAGCGTTCTCGCGCGGCAGGAGATCCTGCAACGGGAGGAAAGCTTTCGCCTGCTCTTTCGCGACAATCCTCAACCTATGTGGGTGTACGACGTCGCCACGCTGCACTTCCTGGAGGTCAACGACGCGGCCGTGGACCAGTACGGCTACACGCGCGACGAGTTCCTCGCTATGGGGATTGGCGACATCCGGCCGCTTGAGGACGTGGCCGCTTTGAAGGCGACGGTCGGTCAACGCTCTAGCGCCGTGCATGACGCGGGCGAATGGCGTCACTATACCAAGGACGGGCGGATCATCACTATACCAAGGACGGGCGGATCATCGACGTGGCGATCACCGCGCACACGTTGACGTTCGCCGGGCGATCGGCGGGTCTCGTGCTCGCCCAGGACATCACCGCGCGCAAGCGGGCCGAGGAGTCGTTACAGGCCAGTGAAGAATACTATCGGGCCTTGGCCGAACAGGCGACCGATCTGATCGGCGTCCTCAGCGCCGACGGCACGTTCCGCTACGTGAGCCCCTCCTACCGCCGCGTCCTCGGGTACGCGCCGAAGGATATCGTGGGCCGGCAGGCCTTCACAGTCATCCACCCCGACGACGTGTCGTCGTTGCGGGAGGCCTTTGCGACGCTGCTCCACACGGGTGGGACCAGCACGGCCGCGTTCCGTATGCGGCATGCCACGGGCGCCTGGCGGCAGATGGAGGTGGTCGCGGTCGATAAGTTGGACGATCCGATCATCAACGGCATCATCACGACCACGCGTGACATCACCGAGCGCGCGCAGGCCAACGAGGCCCTCCAGGTGAGCGAAGAACGCTTCCGCGGCGCCTTCGCGCACACGGCCGTGGGTATGGGGCTGATCGGACTGGATGGCCGCTTCCTGCAGGTGAACGCGGCGATCTGCCACATCGTCGGCTACAGCGAGGAGGAGTTGCTGCGGATGACCGTCCCGGCGCTCACGCATCCCGAGGACCGGGAGCGACGCCGGGAGGCCGTCCGTCAACTCATGGAGGGGAGCCTGCCCTCCTATCAGGACGAGTTCCGCTACATCCACAAAGACGGTTCGGTGGTGTATGGCATGGCCAGCATGGTCCTGCTGCGCGATGGGCAGGGTCAGCCGATTCACGTTATCGCGCAGCTCCAGGACATCACTCCGCGCAAAGTCGCCGAAGAGGCTCTGCGTGCGAACGAGGGCCTGTTCCGCGCCGTGTGGGAGCACGCTAACGACAGCGTGGCCATCCTCACCCCCGAGGGAACCTACCGCTACGTCAGCCCGTCGCACGTACGCCTCCTGGGACGGACCTCTGAGGAGACCATGCTCGTCATGCCAACGGCGAACATGCATCCCGACGACCTGACTTGGGCCGGTCCACGGCTTGCCGCGCTGCTGCGGACGCCGGGCGCTGTCGACACGGTGGAGGTGCGGATGCGCCATCAGGATGGCTCGTGGCGCTGGGTGGAGTCCGTCGCCGCCAATCACACGGACGATCCCATCGTCAACGGCACGATCATCCATAGCCGTGACATCACGGAGCGTAAACGGGCCGCGGAAGCGCTGCGGGCAAGCGAGGAACGGCTGCGCACCGTCGTGACCAACACGCCCGTGATCCTCTTCGCGTTCGACGAGGCCGGAATCTTCACGCTCTCCGAGGGACAGGGGCTGGCCGCGCTTGGGTTGGAGCCGGGAGCGCTGGTCGGCCAATCGGTCTTCGATGTCTATGCGGAGATTCCCACGCTGCTTGCGCATGTCCGACGGACGCTCGCCGGGGCGTCCTTCACGGCGCGCGACCACGTGGGAGGGGTTGTCTTCGAGACCCGGTGGGCGCCGTCATATGGCCCGGACGGCCGCCGCCAAGGCGTGCTCGGGATCTCCACCAACGTCACGGAGCAGGTACGTGCCGAGGACGAACTACGCCATCAGGCGCTGCACGACAGCCTGACGGACCTGCCCAACCGCACCCTCTTGCACGCGCGCATCACCGCGGCGCGCGGCGATGGCGCGGACGTGTCGCCCCTCGCCCTGTTGTTGCTCGACCTAGATCACTTCAAGGAGGTCAACGACTCGCTCGGACACACGCAAGGCGATGGACTGCTGCGCGTGGTGGCCGACCGCTTGCGCGGCCTCGTCCGCGCCGACGACACCGTGGCCCGCCTCGGCGGCGACGAGTTCGCCGTGCTCTTGCCCGGCGCCGACGCCACGACCGCCCAGCGCGTCGCCGCCGCCCTCCGTGCGGTGCTCGACGCGCCCCTGTCCGTCGAGGGACACCTTCTGCGGGTGGGGGCGAGCGTCGGCATCGCCTTGTCTCCCGCCCACGGCGTGGATGGGACGACCCTGCTCCGACGGGCTGACGTGGCCATGTACACGGCCAAGCGCGGACGGCTGGGCCAGGCCCTCTACGAGCCCGCGCAGGACCAGCACAGCCCGGAACGCCTCGCGCGCATCGCCGCCTTGCGTGAGGCGATCGAGCAAGGGACCCTCACGTTGCACTACCAACCGTTGACAGGGGAAGCAAAAGAGCGGTACACTAAGTCCGAGTAGATAAGTCGGAGTTACGTGTCATGAAGTTTTCCCAGCGTAGTGAAGCGGGCGTCCGCCTGCTGATCGACCTCGCGCGCAGGCGTGGTGATGGTCCGGCCTCGCTCAGCGAGGTGGCGCGCATCGAAGGGCTGAGCCAGTCGTTCTTGGAGCAGGTCATCATTCCCTTGCGTAAGGCGGGTTTCGTCCGCAGCTACCAGGGCGTGCGCGGCGGCTACGAGTTGGCGCGCGTACCCGAGGAGATCGGCATGGGCGAGGTCATGAGCGTGCTCGAAGGGTCGCTGGCCCCAATGTTCTGCGTCGGTGTCGAACCGGAGCGCGATGTCTGCGCGCTGGAAGACAATTGTGGCACGCGCGTGCTCTGGGCTCGCGTGCGCGACGGCATCGTCGATGCGCTTGACAAAACGACGCTCGCCGAGTTGATGATCGACGGGGCCGATAATGACGGCGCCGCGGCAAGCCCCGCCGCGTTCACCTCCATGGTCCCTACGCGCACCGTCGGCCCCGACGGTTGCGCCGACTACCAGGCTTCGTGATGCGGGTCGGGCGACGACGCCCGGCGAAAACCTTGGCGCCGGCGGCCCGATAGGCGCTCGTCAGGTACGCCTTCGGTGAAGGAATCACGATCAGCGCGCCCGTGCGACGACCTTACTGGATGACGACGCATAGTATGTAAGAGATAAAGAGGTAGAAGACGACGTATGGCGAGAGAGTTAGTCATCAAGGACCTGCACGCCGGCATCGAGGGGCGTGAGATCCTCAAGGGCGTGAACCTGACTATCCGGCAGGGCGAGACGCACGCGCTCATGGGGCCGAACGGCTCCGGTAAGAGCACGCTGGCCAGCGCGTTGATGGGCCATCCCACCTACGAGGTCACGGGCGGCGAGGTTCTGCTCGACGGCGAGAACGTCCTCGAACTTAGCCCGGACGAGCGGGCGCGCAAGGGCCTGTTTTTGGCCTTTCAGTACCCTATGTCGATCCCCGGCGTGAGTGTCGCCAACTTCTTGCGTCTCTCTTACGGCGCGGTCTCCAAGCCCGAGGAAGGCGACATGGAACCGTACCGTCGCAAGCTGGCGGCGCGCGAGTTCCGTGCGCTGCTCAACGAGAAGCTCGCGCTCCTTAAGATGGACACGTCGATGCTCACGCGCTACCTCAATGAAGGGTTCTCCGGCGGTGAGAAGAAGCGCGCCGAGATCTTGCAGATGGCCGTGCTTCAGCCGCGCTTCGCCGTGCTCGATGAAACTGATTCGGGCCTCGACATCGACGCGCTGCGCATCGTCTCCGAGGGCGTCAACGCCCAGCGCAACGGTGAACTAGGCACGCTCGTCATCACCCACTACCAGCGCCTGCTCGACTACATCAAGCCTGAGTTCGTCCACGTTCTCGTGGCCGGCCGTATCGTCAAGAGCGGCGGGCCCGAGTTGGCTCTCGAACTCGAAGATAAGGGCTACGCGCAGATCATCAAGGAATATGCTCCAGACGACGCGGACGCGGCGATCGCGGCGAATGCCGCCGCCGTAAGGTAGCAGGAGAGGGATACACGTAATGACGGCCAACCCCATCGAAGCGACAGAGTACCAGTACGGGTTTCACGACGACAACAAGCCCGTCTTTAAATCGCGTCGCGGCCTCGACCACAAGGTGGTCGAGGAAATCTCTTATATGAAGGACGAGCCGGACTGGATGCGCAAGTTTCGCCTGCGCGCCCTGGACATGTTCGAGCGCCGGCCCATGCCCAATTGGGGCGCTTCCGAGCTCGCCGACATCGACTTCGACAACATCTTTTACTACCTCAAGCCCTCCATGGGCCAGAGCACCTCGTGGGACGACGTCCCCAGCGAGATCAAGAAGACCTTCGACCGCTTGGGCATCCCCGAGGCTGAGAAGAAGTACCTCTCCGGTGTGGGCGCGCAGTACGAGTCCGAAGTGGTCTACCACAACGTGCGCGACGACCTCTCCAAGCAGGGTGTGATCTTCACGGACATGGACACGGCGGTGCGTGAACACCCTGAATTGGTCCAGAAGTACTTCGCCAAGATCATCCCGGCCAACGACAACAAGTTCGCCTCGCTCAACAGCGCGGTCTGGAGCGGCGGGTCGTTCATCTACGTGCCCGAGAACGTCAAGGTCGAGCTGCCGTTGCAGGCCTACTTCCGCATCAACGCGGAGAACATGGGCCAGTTCGAGCGGACGCTGATCATCTGTGCGCCCGGTTCGTACGTCCACTACGTCGAGGGCTGCACCGCGCCGACCTACTCGTCGGACTCGCTGCACTCTGCCGTGGTCGAGATCGTCGTGGAGAAGGGCGCCCGCTGCCGCTACACCACGATCCAGAACTGGAGCAAGAACGTCTACAACCTGGTGACCAAGCGCACCCGCGTGCATGGCGAGGGCACCATGGAGTGGGTCGACGGCAACCTCGGCTCCAAGCTGACCATGAAGTACCCCGCGTGTTACCTCGTCGAGCCGGGGGCCAAGGGCGAGATCCTCTCCATCGCCTTCGCGGGCGACGGCCAGCACCAGGACGCCGGCGGCAAGGTCGTCCACATGGCGCCCTGGACCTCCAGTTCGATCGTGTCCAAGTCCATCTCTAAGGGCACGGGCCGCTCCAGCTACCGCGGTCTGCTCAAGATCGAGAAGGGCGCCATCGGCTCCAAGAGTTCGGTGCGCTGCGATGCGCTGCTGCTCGACGAGAACTCGCGCACGGACACGTACCCCTACATTGAGGTCGAGGAGGATCGCAAGATCGCCACGGCCCACGAGGCGTCGGTCTCCAAGGTCGGCGAGGACCAGTTGTTCTATCTAATGAGCCGCGGCCTCGACGAGGTCGAGGCCACCTCAATGATCGTGCGCGGCTTTATCGAGCCGATCGCCAAGGAGCTGCCCCTTGAGTACGCGCTCGAACTCAACCGCTTGATCCAGCTCGAAATGGAAGGCTCGGTCGGCTAGCGCCGCCCCCGGCTCGACGTCGCGACGGCGCCCGGCGGGATCGATCCCGCCGGGCGCCGTCGCCCTATGAAACGCTTTGTCGATGATGGGGCGGCCCGTCCGCTCTACGGACTGGTGGGCGCACGGGGCTTCTGATGGACCCCACGCTCTGACGGAGGAGGAAGAAAAAGACCTATGACTGATGTCGCCGAACGGACGGGCTTCACGCGCGAGGCCGTCGAGCAGTTGAGCGCGCGCAAGGATGAGCCCGCCTGGCTGCGCGAGTGGCGATTGGCCGCGTTCGATACGTATACGCGCCTGCCGCTCCCGCCGCGCAGCGATGAGGAGTATCGCCGCCTCGACCTCTCCAAACTGACGCTCGACGGGTATCTGCCCTACGCCGATCCCGCCCCCGGAGGGCTGCCCGCGAACGTTGCGCCGTCCAGCGACGCCTCCACGCGCGCGGGCTTGCTGGTGCAGCATAACTCGGCCAACGTGACGACCGAGGTCTCCGATGCGTTGCGCGCCCAGGGCGTCATCGCCATGTCTCTCGATCAGGCCGTGCGTGAGCACCCTGAGTTGGTGCAGCGCTATCTGATGACTCAGGCCATCAAAGTCGACTACAACAAGTTCAGCGCCTTGCACGCGGCCTTCTGGAGCGGCGGCGTCTTTATCTACGTGCCGCGCAACGTGGAGGTCGTCTTGCCCGTGCAAGGGCTGCTCCATGCCGACGCGCCGGGCCTGGCCGTGTTCGGCCACACGCTCATCGTGGCCGAGGAGAACGCGCGCGTCGCCTACATCGAGGAGTACTCCTCGGTCGAGGACGCCGACCGCACGGGCTTCGCCTCCGGCGTCAGCGAGGTCATCCTGGCGCGTGGGGCGCAGGTGCGCTACGTCATGATGCAGGAGTTCGCGCCCACGGCCACCGTCTTCTCGGCACAGCGCGCCGTGCTCCAGGGAGACGCCAACATCAACTGGCTCGTCGTTTCCGTCGGCGGCGCTCTCTCTAAGAGCAACGTGGAAGCCCACCTGACCCAGTCGGGAGCCTCCGCCGAGATGCTGGGCCTGTTTTTCGGCAACGAGCATCAGGTGGTGGATCACCACACCACGCAGGAGCACATGGCTCCCAATACCACGAGCGACTTGCTCTACAAGGGTGTTATGACCGACAACGCGCGCTCCGTCTTCTCCGGCATGATCCACGTCCACGAGGGCGCGCAGAAGACCGATGCCTACCAGACCAACCGCAATCTGCTGCTCAGCGACGACGCGCGCGCCGACTCGATCCCCAACCTGGAGATCGCGGCCAACGACGTGCGCTGTTCGCACGGCGCGACCGTGTCGCCGCTCGACGAAGATGAGATCTTCTACTTACAGAGCCGCGGCATCGGCCGCGCCGAGGCCACCAAGATCATCGTGGATGGCTTTTTCGAGCCGATCTTGATCCGCATCCCGCTCGTCTCGGTGCAGGAGCGCCTGCGCGACTTCATCGACCATAAGATGGGCCAGGAGCGCCTGCAAACCGACCTCGACCTCGTCGCGGCGGGTCACGAGTAGACCACGATGGCTGAGAACATCGAGTTTCACCGCGCCGCGCGCACCGGTGAGGTCGTGCCGGGCGAGGTCACGGCGGTTGAGGTCGCCGGAGAGAAGGTCGCCCTCTACAATATAGAGGGTGTGTTCTTCGCCACCTGCAACGTCTGTTCGCACGCCGAGGCCTACCTGGACGATGGCTGGCTCGACGACGACGTCGTGACCTGCCCGGTCCATGGAGCCGAGTTCAGCGTGCGCACCGGCGAGGCGCTGACGCTGCCCGCCACCAAACCGATCGCCACGTACCCTGTACGTATCGAGGGCGACGAGATCCTCGTCGGCCTCGATGCGTCCGCTCAAACGACATAGGAGAAAGAAGATGGTTTCCGAAGAAGTAGTTATGGCGGCGCTGGGCACGGTCAACGACCCCGAATTGATGCTGCCCCTCGTCGATCTGGGCTTGATCTACGGCGTGGATATCCAGGACAACGACGTGGCCGTGACCATGACGCTGACCACCCCGGCCTGCCCCATGAACGAGTACATCGGCGCACAGGTAGAGGAAGCTATGCGCGAAGGTGTGCCGGGCATCCAGAACTTCTCGCTCAACATCGTGTGGAGCCCGCCGTGGAACCCTAACATGATGAGCGAGGACGCCAAGATGGAGTTGGGGTTCTTCTAGCATGAAACGCCCACGGGTACGCATCGCTCCCTCTCCCACAGGCGACCCGCACGTCGGCACGGCCTATATGTCCCTCTTCAACGTCGCCTACGCGCGGCGCAACGGAGGGACATTCGTGCTGCGCATCGAAGATACAGACAGGACGCGCTTCTCGGAAGAGTCCGAGCAGCGCATCCTCTCGTCGCTGCGCTGGCTGGGCCTGGAGCCGGACGAAGGGCCGGGCGTCGGCGGCGACTACGGTCCCTACCGCCAGTCCGAACGGCTGCCGCTCTACCGTCGCTACGCCGACGAGTTGGTGGAGCGGGGCTACGCGTATCCGTGCTTCTGCACCAAGGAGCGCCTCGACGCCCTGCGTAAGGCGCAGGAGGCGGCCCGGCAACCGACGGGCTACGACCGTCACTGCCGCTCCATCGCGCCCTCCGCGGCGCGGCGGCGCGTCGAGGAAGGCGAGGCGCACGTGGTCCGCATGGCCGTGCCGCTCGATGGCGTGACCGTGGTGGAGGACATGATTCGCGGGGTGGTCGAGTTCGAGAACGCCAAGCTTTCGCCAGACCCGGTCATCATGAAGTCTGACGGCTTCCCTACCTACCACCTGGCGCACCTGGTGGACGACCATCTCATGGAGATCACTACCGTGGTGCGTGGCGAGGAGTGGTTGCCCAGCGCGCCGTTGCACGTGCTGTTGTCAGACGCCTTCGGTTGGACGCAGCCAGAGCGTGTGCATATGCCGCTGCTGCGTAACGCGGACCGCTCCAAGGTGTCCAAGCGCAAGAACAACACGTCGCTGGAGTGGTACCGCACCAACGGCTACCTGCCCGAAGCCATGCTTAACTTTCTGGCTTCCAACGGTTGGTCGATGCCCGATGGGCGGGAACAGTTTTCGCTGGCCGATATGATCGCCTATTTCTCGTGGGAGCGCATGGTCACCACTGGCCCGGTCTTCGATCTGGCGCGGCTGACCTCGCTCAACTCTTACTATCTCCAGCGCAAGCCGTTGCACGACCTGCACGCGCTCTACGCGCCGCTGGCGCCCGCGGGTACACCGGAGCGCTATCTCGACGCCATCGTGCCGCTCATCCACGAACGCATCCAACGCGTGGACGGCGACGCCCTCGCGCTGGGCGACATCGTAACCACGGGGCCAGCGGGCAAAGTCACGGTCAAGGTGGGCGAACCGCTGGCCGAAGCCGGCGTCTCCTTCCCGGCCTATACAAGGTTCTTTTTCGCCGAGGGAGACCTGCCCTACGACACGGCGCTGCTCGTCCCCAAGAAGAGTTCGCCCGCCGCGACGTTGGCGCTGCTGCGCGCGGCGCACGAGACGCTGGCCGCGCTGCCGCTCTGGGAGACGCGCATGCTGGAGCTGGCTCTGCGCGACCTGGCCGACGCGCGCGACATCAAGGTGGGTGAGCTGTTCACGCCGCTGCGCGTGGCCGTTACCGGCTCGACCGCATCGCCGCCGTTGTTCGAGACCCTCGCCGTGCTCGGCCCTGTCCGCACGCTCACGCGCCTCGACAGCGCCGTCACACGTCTGCACGTGCTTGACGCGGATCATAGTCCCTTCCCTACTCCCGTCGCCGACTAGGCCGCCGCCAACTCTACTCCCCTCCGGTCAGCGGTCGCACCTTTGACCGCTGTACTGGGTGCGGTCCACTATGGTGGGTCCGGGTAGTTGACTATCGTCTTTTGCCACGCGCTGATGCTCCGTGAGAAGATGAGGATCTGAAAACACGGTATGCAGGCCTCCGGCGGGCAGCCCGCCGAAGGCATAGACGAACGAGCGGCCGCGTTGGCGCTCGTTCGTCTATGCTTTTCACTTATGACTCGGTGGGACGCAACAAGTCGTCTTCCTTTTGCACCTGGAGAGCGCGCTTGAAAAAGGCGTTCAACTCGTCTTCGTTTTCAGTCGCGTTGATGACCGCGCTCATTTCCCGTGAGACGAGGCCGAAGCGTGACTCCACGACCATCCTGATGTCTTCGCGGCGCGTATTCATGGTCACCTCTTTGGTCACCTCTTTGGTCACCTCTTTGGTCACCTCTTTGGTCACCTCCTCCGCCACTTCCAGATCGTGACGGCTCTGCCAGGTTAACTCGGTTATATCTAAAGCCATGATGTCTCCTCCTGCTTCCTCGACTTGTTGGCGGATGGCCGCGCGGTCTTCCGCGCTGACGGTGAGATAGGTTTTGACCACGTCGCCGAGCAAGGTCGCGGCAGCGCGGTTGACTTCTTGGGTTTGCTCCGCCTCTAGAAACCGTTGCAGGCAGCGGTAGTAGAGTTGCGCCCGCGCCGCTCCACGCAGCCCTTGCCCCATGATCGCGGCCAGGGCGACGGCCAGGACGTTCCCGCTTTCCAGGTACTCTTCAGCCTGGGGAGCGAGTCGCGGTAGGCTGATCTGCAAGAATTGGAAGGAGGCGATGAGCCTGCCGGCCAGCATCTCCTCGTAGACCTCCCACGAGACGCCCTTGTCGGCCAGATAGAAGAGCAGCGCGATAGGGAAGACCGGCTTATCTTCACGCTGAAGGAGCGCGATGTAGTAGCGCCACATGCGGCGCGCGAAGTCGCCTGGCTTGCGCTCCCGCTGAATCTCGACATGCACGATCACGATCCCAGGATCACCCTCACGCGTGCGTACCTCGGCCACGATGTCCGGTTTGAGGAGGTCTCCTTGCGGCACGTCGGTGAAGGTCTCCGTGTCGCGGAAGATCACGCCCGTGTCCAGGTCGAGTGCGGCGGCAGTCGTGGGATCGAACAGGCGCACGAAATCGGCGAAGCGCGCCTGCAAGGCCAGCTTCATCAACTGATCGTGCGAGATCCTGGTCATCGGTCTGCCCTTCGCGTCTCACCCTTGCCGTCATTATCCATCTTTTTCTCGCTTAGCGGAATGTTGTTGGGTGAGGACCGCGTGTTACGTTTCCCTGCAAGAAATGACGCGGAGAAAAGAAGACCAGAGGCAATAGTAGGCGCTATAGGGGGAGTTTATTGGATCGAATGGGCGGTCGATTTAGCGCATCACTCAGTTTTGGGCGTCGACAGGGGCGGCGCCATCGTAAGACTGTGGGAATAGAATGGACCTATGCTAGGCGCAAACCTTTTTCGAGGAGGGCGACCGCGCGTTCGAGCGTCTCGAGCTTCTTACAGAAGACGAAACGTACCTCATGGTCGCCTTGCGTCGAGCCTTGCGGGTAGAAATAGCTGCCGGGCACGGTGGCCACGCCGATCTCGTGCACGAGATAGTCCGAGAAGGCGCGGTCGTTGGAGAGGTCGAGGTGCGTGGCCCAGGCGTCTATATTGCACATGACATAGTAGGCCCCAGCGGGAGCCGTGCAGGGGAGATCGAGGTTCCGGAGGGCGGGGACGAGGTAGTCGCGCCTGACGCGGTACTCAGCGCGCAGCGTCTCCACGTAGGGGGCGCCCAGCGCTAGCGCGGCGACCCCCGCCGCCTGGAGCGGATGCGCCGCGCCGCAAGTGACGTTGTCGTGGATCTTGCGGATCAGGCGTGTTGCTTCGGGTGGAGCGACGACGTAGCCGAGACGCCAGCCCGTGACCGAGAACGTCTTGGAGAATCCGCCCACGGTGAACGTCTGTTCACGCATGCCTGGCAGGGAGGCGATGGAGATGTGTTCCCCGTCGTAGACGAGGCGGTCGTAGATCTCGTCGGTGTAGCAATAGAGGTCGTGTTCCTGGCAGAGCGCGGCAAGGCGTTCGAGTTCGGCGCGCGAGAACACCTTGCCCGTAGGATTATGCGGCGTGTTGAGCACGAGGCCACGCGTGCGCGGAGTGATCAGTACACTCAACTCATCCCAATCGATCTGCCAATCCGGTGCGCGCAACGTAGTATAGCGCGGCGCGGCTCCACACAGAACGGCGTCGGGGGCGTAAGTCTCGTAGGAGGGGGCGAAGATGACGACCTCGTCTCCTGGATCGAGCGTGGCCATAAAGGCGACCAACATGCTCTCCGTGGCGCCGCAGCAGACCGTGATCTCGTCATCGGGATCGACACGCTGCCCCCAGGCTTCCCCGATCGTGCGCGCCAGACCATCGCGCAGGGCGGGAATGCCCCACGTCGTGGCGTACTGGTTCAGGTCGGCGGCGATGGCCTCGCGCGCCGCCTCTTTCACCACGGCTGGTGCGGGGAAGTCGGGGAATCCCTGCGCCAGGTTGACCCCATCGTCGGGGTGATAGCGGTTGATCTGCTGGGTCATGGCGCGGATGACGGACTCCGCGAAACGCGGAGCGTGCCGCGCCAGACGCATAAGATCTACGATCCAGACCGTGCGTGAACGGGCACGCCGGGCAGGTGAGGCGTCTCGTAGGCCGGAGCCCCCGGCTCGACCTGCATACCCGCGTAGACCTCGCCCTCGAGGTCGACCTCGACGCCGTGCTCCTCCAGCCAGCGCTCGGCGTCCATGGCGGCCTTGCAGCCCTCGCCCGCCGCCGTGATGGCCTGGCGGTAGCGGTAGTCGCGCACGTCGCCAGCCACGAAGACGCCCTCAATGGCCGACGCCGTACCCTCGGGATCGACTGCCACGGCGTAGCCGCGCTCGTCGAGCGGCAGCTTGCCGGCGAAGATCTCCGTGTTCGGCTTGTGGCCGATGGCCACGAACAGCGCGTCGGTGGGGACGACCTGCTCCTCGCCCGTCTTCACGTTCTTCACACGAAGGCCCGTCGTCTTGGCGATGCCGTTGGCATTCTTCTCACCTAGGACTTCCTCGACCACGGTGTCCCACATGAAGGAGATCTTCTTGTTGGCGAAGGCGCGGTCCTGCATGGCCTTGGAGCCGCGTAGCGTGTCGCGCCGGTGGATGATGGTCAGGTCGCTGGCGAAGCGCGTCAAGAAGTTGGCTTCTTCAAGCGCCACGTCGCCGCCGCCGACCACCACGATCTTGCGGTTGCGGAAGAACGCGCCATCGCAGGTCGCGCACGACGAGACGCCGAAGCCGCGGTACGTCTCTTCGCCCGGAACGTCGAGCCAGAGCGCGGAGGCGCCGGTGGAGACGATGACGGCTTCGGCGTAGGTGATCTCTTTGCCGGCGGTGATCTTGAAGGGACGCCGCGAGAAGTCGACCTCCGTCACCTCGGTGTCGCGCAGCTCGGCGCCGAAGCGCTGCGCCTGCGCACGCATGTTCCCCATCAAGTCCGGTCCCATGATGCCGTGCTCGAAGCCGGGATAGTTTTCCACGTCGGTCGTCAGCATCAACTGTCCGCCGTACTGGTAGCCAGCGTAGACGAGCGGTGAGAGATTGGCGCGCGCCGCATACACGGCGGCGGTGTAGCCAGACGGGCCCGACCCAATAATGACAAGCTTCCTGACCTCGTCGGCCATTCCAACCCCCTTGCACCCGCTTAGAGACGCAGCGCTCTTATTTCAACATTTATTAAAATGATACCGCGCTAAGAGGGGCTTGTCAAGACGCGGTGGTGTCCAGACCATAGAGGGCGCCGAACTTGGTCTGGAGGTAGCGCAGGTACGGACTGGTCTCGATCGGATGTCCTGTCGCCTTCGTCACGAGGTCGTCGGGCTCGTACATGTGGCCATAGCGATAGACGTTGGCGCGCAGCCAATCGAGCAAGGTGGAGAACTTGCCGCGCTCGAACTCGCGCGGCAGATCCGGGTGCGCCCGTAGAGCTGCGTCGTACAACTGCACCGACAAAACGTTGCCGAGCGTATAAGAAGGGAAGGAGCCGAACATCCCAGCTGCCCAGTGGACGTCTTGCAGCACGCCTTCGGCGTCGGTCGGCGGCGTGACGCCGAGCGACTCTTGCATCTTGGCCTTCCAGACGCCAGGCAGGTCGCGCACGGCCAGGCGTCCGTTGAGCAAGTCGCGCTCCAGTTCGTAGCGCAGCATGATGTGCAGGTTGTAGGTCGCCTCGTCGGCTTCCACGCGGATGAGCGACGGCGCGACCTTGTTGAAGGCGCGGTAGAGCACCTCTGGCGAGACGTCGGCGAGTTGCTCCGGGAAGGCCGCGCGGACGAGCGGATCAGCCCAGGTCCAGAACCCCTTGCTGCGTCCAACCACGTTCTCCCACAGCCGCGACTGGCTCTCGTGTAGGCCATACGAGGCGCCAAAGGCCAGGGGCGATCCGGCGAACTCTGGATCGATGTTCTGTTCGTAGAGCGCGTGGCCCGTCTCATGAATCGTGCCCATCAAGGCCATCTGCAAAAAATCGCTCGACACGCGCGTGGTGATGCGCACGTCGTCGACGCCAAAAGAGGTCTCGAAGGGGTGGATCGTGAGGTCGAGCCGCCCACGATTAAAGTCGTAGCCGAGCGACCGCGCCATCTTCTTCGACAAATCCAACTGCGTAGACTCGTCGTAGGAGCGGTGCAACACGGAGGCGTCGATGGCGTCGGCGCCCGCGGCGATGGCCTTGATGAGCGGCTTCATGCCGTCGCGCAGTTCGGAGAAGATCACGTCCAGCCGTGCCGTCGTCATACCCTGATCGTAGAGGTCGAGCAGGGCGTCATAAGGGTCGCTCTCGTAACCCAGGTAGTCGGCGCGCCGGCGCGCCAGGGCGACATTGGCTTCGAGAGCAGGTGCGAAGGCCGCGAAATCGTCGTTCGCGCGGGCCGCAACCCACGTCTCGTAGCCCCGCGCGAAGGCGAGTGCTTCCTCCGCGATGAAGGAGGCAGGCAGACGAGTTTCTTTCTCGTAGTCGCGGCGCGCGACCCGTACGAGAGCGGCGTCGATCTCCGTCGCCGTGTCCACGGCCGCATCGAGCAGGCGCTTCGTCTCCTCGTCGACGAAGAGGCGGTGCGCCGCGCCTATCACGGCAGCCAACTGCGCGCCACGCTGAGCCGCTCCGCCCGCCGGCATGTAGGTGGATTGATCCCACTCTAGAACGGCCGCGACGCGCCGGAGGTTGTCGATCTCGGCCAACCTATCTTTCAGGGCTTGCAAGGTGTCTTGAGCCACGCTCTCTCCTTAACTACACTAAAGCTTCGTTACCTATGTGCCGACGGCGCCCATTGCGCTCACATGGCGCGACAAGGCGTTCCATCAACAATGGTGCTCCGGGCGCGTCATCCAGCGTCGTCGAGGCTCTCAACCTAGGGGCACGGCATAAGGGATCGCCTCGCCTGGCTTTTCATAGACCGTCTCTTAGTCTATCCCACGGCGGCCGGAGACCGCTGGCGGCAGCGTCATTATGCGGGGCAGCAGCGGTACAGCGGTAAAGAAAGATCGAAGCTGCCGCGACCGGCGTGGCGCCTTTCTTGCCCCTTGCTATAAAAGCTAAGAGCCAGCACTAACTGGCGCTCTGGAGCAGAAAGGTGTAGTTGGCGTCGTCCCGCGTCTGACGCTCCCACGGATAAGACGGAAGGAGAAACAATGAACCGCGGCGATCTTGATCCTGATCTGAACGACAACGCGGGCGCGCGCAGGGCGGCGACGAGCAACCTAACCTGAGCTATCGGCATGGTTTTGGTCATCGCGGTGATCGAGATCGCCGTCGTCTTCGTGGGACGCTCAGCCCACTTGTTTTAGCCCATTCCTCCCGCGTCCCCGCGCTCTACCTCTTAGCAGCGCGCCCTCCTTTTTTAGAGAGGAGGGCGCGTGTTCTTATATCGTGACCATCGGAGGACTCTATGCCGCGTCGCTCGGTGTCCCGGAGTATGTTCGCCGGTCTCCCCTTTAGCGCGGTCGCCCTTTTCATGGGCTCCATCATTCCTAGCCATAGCGCGTCCACCGCTCCGCGGACGGGCGCGTCCACACGGCTTTTAAGACGACGGGCAGTTCAGCGCCCGTTGTCTCGGCCGCAAGTGTGCTCTCCGACGCGGCGGCGCTGCGCGCGACGACATCGTCGTCGCCTATTTTGACAGGGTCGGATCGTGTCGGCGCGGTTGGACAGTTGGCCGGAGTAAGCGACCTAGCCGCACGCGCGAACGGCGTCACGCGAGCTATCAGCGCCGATCTTTCTCTGCTCGCCGTCCTCGACGAGCAGCGCCAGGGCGCCGTCACGGCCGTCGATCGTCTTCGAGCGCACGTACGGGCTAGCCTGACGACGTTCGACGAGCAGACCGGCGGTATGGCGGCTATTGTAAGCGCGACAGCGGCGGCCGTCACGATCTCCGCGACCACGACCATCACCCAGGCCTCGCTCGATCTACAAGTACAAGCATCGCGCTTGACGCTGACGATACAAACCGACGCTCAAGTTCTCGGGCTGCGTGCTCTGAGCACGCGGACGCGGATCGACGTGCGTCGATTTGCCGCTCGCCTCGCCGCGCTGGCCGATGGCGTGCGCTTGAATCTTGCCGCCGCGCTTCAAGACCTCCGGATAGTGAGACAAAGCGATCCTGGCGCCTCGGCCGATGCGGAGAGCGGTTTCGCCGCGGGCATAGATTCGTCGCTAACGGCGTTCGACGATCGTTTGCTCGGCGCGCTCGCCGCGCGCGAGACGACGCTGCGTCTGAACGTCGTGTCGCTGCGGAGGGCTGAAACCGCTTTGTTGAGCAAGGCGATGACGTCCATGGCGGAGGTCAGGCGCGACGTACTCGTTCACGAGGTCGTCGACGCTCCACTCGCCGCCGCCCAGCGCGTGGCCGTCATGGCTCCCGTGGCCGCGGTGAACGACGGTCTAGGAGACGCTGTGACGGCGAGCACCCTACTGGCCGCGCGTTCCGCATGACCGTCGCTTCTTTGTGCGTACGCCTTGTCCGGTGAGATCTTTTTCGTGACGGTCGTCATCGTGCGCCCGACATCCAGAACGAGGTTAATGGAAGGCAACGCCTGCCCCTGTAGCGAAAACCGTTGGGAGCATTCGTGCTGCACCCGCACGTTCCGCGATGGCCGCGGGGACGTCTGACGCCGTGATTCTCACCCTCGCCATCGCCGCGCTGACCTTGCTAGCGGTGCTGGTCAAGCCGCGTGGGCTGGACGAGGGCGTCGCCGCGCTCGTCGGCGGCGTGGCCATGATCGTCAGTGGGGCCGTATCGCCGGGGGATGCTTTGCACGTCCTGGCGTCTAACTGGAACGTCTTCCTGTTTTTCCTCGGCATGCTCACGACGACAGCGCTGGCCGAGCAGGCGGGCGTCTTCGCCTGGCTGGCTGGTTGGGCGGCGCGACGCTCCAACGGCTCCAAACGACGGTTGTTCCTCAACATTTTCGCCCTCGGCGTGGTCGTCTCCACCTTCTTGACCAACGACGCCACCGCGCTGATCCTCACGCCGGTCGTCTTTACCGTGGTTACGGCGCTCGATCTGGACCCCTTGCCCTATATGTTCGCCTGCACGTTCATCGCGGACACGGCCTCTCTGACTCTGCCGGTCAGCAATCCCATCAACCTTTTATTCGCCGAACACCTGGGTCTTGGCGTCGGCGACTTCCTGCGCTACTTACTCCTGCCCAGCACGGCGGCGATCGCCGTCAACATCGGCATTTTTCTGCTGCTGTTTCGCACATCTATCAGCGGCCATTTCGACACGAAGCCAGGAGGCGACAGCATTGGGAACGGCCCGGAGTCGTCCCATCCCCGCTACTTTCGCTTTAGCGCGGCCGTCCTCGTTCTGCTCGCTGTCGCGTTCGTGGGCGGTGGACTCGTCGGCATCCCCGCCGGTCTAGTCGCGGTCGTCGCGGGCATGGTGATGGTCGTGGGGGCCAGTATCTTGCGGGCGGTGGATGCGCGGCGTTTCATGCACGATTTTTCCTGGAGCATCTTCCCGTTCATCGCCGGTTTCTTCGTCGTGGTGCGCGGCGTCGAGCACGCCGGTCTGACCGCGCCGCTCTCCGCGTTGCTGCACGGTGGCGACGGCTCGCCCCTGTCCGCCGCGCTCGTCGGCACGACGGTCAGCGCTATAGGCACGAACGTCATCAATAACGTGCCTATGGCCCTGGCCACGCTCACGACGCTGACGACGCCTCACTTGGCCGCGGGCCGTGCTCTCGTCTACGGAGCCGTGCTCGGCGCCGATCTCGGACCAAATATCACCACGACCGGTTCGCTCTCGACCATGCTCTGGCTGTTGCTGCTGCGCCAACGCGGCCTCAACATCGCCCCTATGAGTTACCTACGGCTAGGTTTGATCGTCACGCCGCCGATGTTGCTGATTGGGGCCCTGCTGATCGGCGTCACCGTGTGAGAGAGCAGCCGCGTTCAGACTCGCGTCGTAAGCGGACGCTGGCGGGGGAGGCCGTCGCGGCGTAGCACCATGAAGGCGAACATCAACACGTCGAGCACGCCATGCGTCACGAGCGGGGTCAGCAGCCCTCCCGTACCCTGTCGCACCAGCGAGAGTTCCAGCCCCAGCAACGTGTAGAGCGCGGCGGCGCCCAGGGCGCTGGCGAGGCGAGCAATCCCTTTGAGCGAGGCCAGGCCATTGTACTGCAGCACGATGTGCCACGAGCCGAAGACCAACGCCGCCACGATGATCGCGTTGGAGACGGGCAGGACACGCGTGAGCAGCACCTGCAAAACGCCGCGAAAGGCAAACTCCTCGCAGAGCACCGTAGTCAGCGCGACCTGCACGCCGATGCGGTAGACGAGCGCCCGCGGCTGCAAGTCGCCGATGCCGGAGGCGACGACGTCGCGGCTCACGGAGGGCGGGCCGCCGAACATCAGGCCCACGATCGCGGCCAGCGGAACGAGTCCGGCGATAAGCGCGAGCAGCAGCCCGTCGCCGGTTACAGAGCCCCAGACCGAGGGCAGAAGTCCGGCGAGGGCGGCATAGACGAACAGCACGAGCGCCAAGGCCGTGTTGCCCAGCATAAATGCCCGCCACTGATCCCAGCGCCGACGGGCGGCTAGGCCTGCCAGCAGGTTGGGGTGGAGTATGAGCACGAGAGCGACAACGAGTGCGTTCATGGCGTCAGGGTATCACGATCGTCTTGGTCAATCCTTTTTTGTCGTCTGACGTGGGCGTCCTGCGAAAAGCTGATTGGGGAACGCGGGCGCAACGCTCAGCGCCTTCACGCGGTCCCGTCCTTCTCCATCTCGCCGCCGATGCGTGCAGCCTCCCTGCCGTCGTTCTTTGGAGACTAGAGGTCTTTACCAGCGGCGCATCTTGTGCCACAATGGGTAGCGACAACACGAGCGCGCTGGAAAGGACTACATCCCTTTAGCGGGAAAAACGATGAGCGATCCCATTCTCTACACACGGGACGGCCACGTCGCCGTCGTGACCTTGAACAGGCCCGAGACGCGCAACGCCATCTCCGACGACGAGATGATCGACGCCCTCGTCGCGGTCGTCGCGCGCCTCAACGAGGATATGACCGTGCGCGCCGCCATCCTCACTGGAGCCGGCACGGCCTTCTGCTCCGGGGGCAACGTCAAGCGTATGCATGAGCCGGGCGGCCTCGCCGACGGTCCGGGCGTTGCGGTGCGCGAGGGTTACCGTCGCGGCATCCAGCGCATCCCGTTGGCGCTGCACGCACTAGAGGTTCCGCTCATCGCGGCGGTCAACGGCCCGGCCATCGGCGCGGGTTGCGACCTCGCCTGTATGTGCGACATCCGCATCGCCGCCGTGAGCGCCTTCTTCGCCGAGAGCTTCGTGACGCTCGGCATCATCCCCGGCGACGGCGGGGCCTGGCTGTTGCCGCGCGTCGTCGGCCTCTCTAAAGCGAGTGAGATGGCCTATACCGGCGACGCCATCGACGCCGGAGAGGCGTTGGCCTGCGGCCTCGTCTCACGCGTCGTTCCCGACGCGGCGCTGCTCGACGAGGCTCTCGCTCTCGCGGGGCGCATCGCGGCCAACCCGCCGCAAGCCCTGCGTATGACTAAGCGCCTTTTGCGCGACGCCCAGCAGATGGGCCTAGAGAGCACGCTGGAGATGTCGGCGGCGCTGCAGGCCCTCATCCACCAGACCGACGACCACCACGAAGCCCTCGCGGCCAAACGTGAGAGACGTGCTCCACGGTTCACCGGTTCGTAGGCAAAGTGCGGGAGGAAGGGGAAGCGATAACGCAAGACTTTGACAATAAAGCATCTATGTGTATAATGCACTTAGGGAGTAAATGAATAGCTCGTTTCAACGAAGGAGAAAACGATGACCACGAGCAAGGCGGCAGCGGAGCGCAAGGCGCACGAAGACATCGTGAACGCGGCGACACGGGCCAAGACCGACACCGAGACCGCTATCGAAGAGGCATCGGCGCGGGCCCAGACCGCTATCGACGAGGCGTCCGCCAGGACCGCCCTCGCCTATATGGACGTCCGCCAGAGCGCGTTGAAGCTGCGGAGTTCGGCCTCGACCGGGTTCGCCGCGACCGTCGAGGGCAGCCGCACCTACATCCACGAAGTGGGCGAGGCCAGCCGCAGGTTCGCCACCACCTACGCCGCCAACACGGGTTCGACGCTCAAGGCCGCGATCAAGTTCCAGAGCGTGGTGCTTTCCCCCGGCCTTTTGCTGCTCGATGCCAGCGCCGAGGGCAGCCGCACCTTGGGCCAGCAGTTGAACAAGGCCGCGCAACAGGTCCAGACGACCACGCGCGAGGCCGTGCAGCGCGCCCAACGCGCCCTGGAGACCTTCACGACCCCCGAGTCGACCGCCCTCGTCATCGCGTCCGACAAGACGACGGTTGAGGTCGTGGCCGACACGGCTACCGTGGAGTCCCACCCTTCGCGCCACGCGCACAAGAACTAAAGCGCCTCCGTCCGCGTCGCACGTGGACCACGTTTCCGCGAAAGCCCCGGCGTCAATGTGACGCCGGGGCTTTCATCTTGTTCCATGGAGTCCGAGCACTTTTGTCGAAGCCGCCGCCGCGCAGGCGCTTGGCGGACCAGCGCATAGGATGCAGGCGTCGCCTAAGAAATCCTAAATCATCAGCATGACGTGGAAAGGAGCGACTTCTGAGAGCGTAGGCGCCTGCTTAGCCGACTCCGGTCGGACGCATAAGCAGGCGAACCTCTTGCACGTCTTCTCGCACACCGTCCCGCGCCCGCCTTTTATCCGTGCGCCAGCAGCGCCTCGAGCTCGTCGCGCCGGGGCAGCGACGGCTGGGCTCCGTGTCTCGTCACGGTTAATGCTCCCGCCGCCATGCCCCGGCGCACCGCCTCGCCCAATGCATACCCTCCGTCCAGCGCGGCGGCGATGGCTCCGTTCACAGCATCGCCCGCCGCGACAGCGTCCACTGCCGCCACTCTGTACGCGTCGACAAACGATCCCGCCCCCGTATCGTCGAGTAGATACGCGCCGTGTTCGCCGCGCTTGAGCAAGACGGCGTGGGCGCCCCTTTGCCGCAGTTCTCGCGCCGCGGCAATCACGGCGTCGTCGCCATCGATAGGGCGCCCCAGCAGGGTCGCGGCCTCGCTCGCGTTCGGCGTCAATAGATTGACCAACCCGTAGAGGTCGGCGGGCAGCGCCCGAGCCGGCGCGGGGTCGAGCACGACGAAGACGCCCCGTTCATGGGCCAGACGCGCCGCCGTGACGACCGCGTCGAGTGGAACCTCCAGTTGCAGCAGCAGGACGGCGGCGCCCTCGATCGCCCTTCGCAGCGCGGCTAGGTCGTCCTCACCCACGCGTCCGTTGGCGCCTGGCGCCACCACGATGGTGTTCTCGCTCGTCTCGGCCACGGTGATGAGGGCGACGCCCGAGGGCGCGGAGGCATCGACGGCCACGCCCCCGACGCTCACACCATCGCGGGTCAGCCCGTCGCGCAGCGTCTGGCCAAAGGCGTCGGCGCCCACCCGCCCGACCATCCGCGTGGCGGCTCCCAGACGCGCGGCGGCGACCGCCTGATTCGCCCCTTTTCCTCCTGGCGCCGTGGTAAAGTCTTGCCCCAAGAGCGTCTCTCCCGGTCGCGGCAGCGCCCTCACACGCACGCTCAGGTCCATATTGATCGAGCCGAACACGACGATAGTCATAGGAACAATATGCCACGAGCCGCGCTGCCGCGGCGTCTCCCCCGTCGAGGGACTCAGGCAGGTAGGCAGCAACACCTCCAAGCACGTATTTCTCTTTGATTCCTTACGTTCTGCTTAGAGTTTTCTTGGATAAGATTTTTAGACTGCAAAGAGATGGAACCCTACAGTTATTGGCGCGCGGCAGGTCTACGTGAGAGCGCGGGACGCCGCCTTATTACAGGCATTGGCAGCACGCGAACAGCTCCATGCACGTGTTGATCGTCATGAATGATCCACTGGCCGCTATGCTGCGTCGCCGGCTCTGGCGCGACGGGCACGTCGTCGACCTCGTCGCCCGCGGCGCCGACAGCGTGGCGCAGGCTGGTGGAGACGAGTACGACGCGATCATCCTGGACAACGATCTGCCCGATATGGATGGTGTGACGGCAGTCGGCCAACTGCGTGGAAACGGCTCCCTCACGCCGATCTTGATGACCGCTGGCCGGAAGGGCGTCGAGGAACGCGTGCGCGGCCTCAACGCCGGAGCTGACGCCGACCCCGACGCCGCGGTGGGAAGCGAGGAGGTCTGAATCTGGCTCAGATCATGCATGTCGATCCAGCCAAGAGTTCCATCGTCGAGTGCGGCCTGCACCCATCTACCCTGTCGTTGGAGTACGGTCACGCCGGTTCCCGCTCGTAGGACGGAGACGATGGCTCCATCGCCTGACGGGTCGGCTTGAACAACCGTCGTGCTGTTCCGGACGACCATCAGCTGCCCGGCGGCTCCCGTGAACGGCGCTGGCGTTCCTACTGAGACTGGTGTTTGAGCCGGCGACGCACCATCAGAAGGTTTGTCTCCTGGTTGCGTCGCGGTAGTCGTCTGAGGCACGCTTCCGTCGATCCACCCTGCCCGCGTCCCCCCCTCGTGGGCGACGTTCAGCCAGGTTCCTTGCGTTCCGATGAGCGTCGTCGCGGTCGAGGCGGCGATGCTGTCGATGCGCGGGAACGCGGCGCCGTAGTCGCCGCGTACGATGCCGCGCGACCGACGATCGCACTACAAGGCGACCAATTGGCGCGTCAATTCCAGGGCCTGAGTCGCATCAGCGGGCGTCCGACGCTCCAATCCACAAGCGGAGGCTACGTCTACTTGCTCCCCGCGCGCGTCTTCGATCGCGGAAAGGATGTGCGCGTGCTCCGCGAAGCTAAGCGATTCATGCACGAAGCCCGCCACGAATCGCGTGCCGGAGGGCAGTACGACGCCGCGCAGAGGTTGATAGTAACGTGCGTCGGTCGAGGGCGGTAGGGCACCTTCGGCCAATGGGTAGTGGATGTAGCTTAGGGTGCGTCCACGCGTCCAGGTCTCCACGATCCGGTTGGACAGGGCGACCATCTTATCAAGCGTTTTTGGGTGGACGAGGGCCTCGTTATGGAAGTCGCCGAAGCAGAGGTGAAGGCCGATCTATGCTCCTGGTTTGATCTTGCGCGGGAGACCGTGCAGCGGCCAGAGCGCGAGGCCATGCAGCGACTTGGGCAGCAGGTAGGCGGTAAACACCTCAGGCGGCATCTCGATCTGGATGACGACGTCGTCCCCCGCCTCGTCCAGCACCGCGTTGACCTCGCGCGCCAACACGGTATTGAACGCGATCGTGTAGCGCAGCCAATCCAACTGGCTGGCAAAGGCGAAGCCCATGGCGAACCCGGTGGGGATGCCCACTTGGAACTTGAGTTGGCCAAGGTTGCGTTCGGTCTTGAGCGCTTTGAAGAGAGGGTAACTTTTCTTGAAGTAGGCATCGTAGCCGAGGGACATGGAGCGGGACAGTACTGCCGCACGCCGCAAATCTATTGTAATGCATTGCTAGCGACAACTAACCGTATACCCATTCATCGTTCCCTCTATCGTAGCCGAGCGGCGCACCTCCGCGCCTAGTGAAAGGAGCGTATGACAGGGCCATTTCATTCTCGGCCTGACGTGCTTTGCGTCGCCGCCCGACCGCTGCCGGTCGGGCGCATCCACGTCTGGGCCGTGGGGCGGGAGGGTCACGAACACGGAGGCCGGCGCGGTGTCCTGCCGCTCCGACGGACAATGAAATGATCCTGAGCGTACGAGGGCGCCGCGCCGGGCTTGTCCCGGCTCGACCTGACACGGAGACGCCCCGTGCGGTATATTAGTGTAGACTTGACACAAAGCTTGGGAAGACGGACGCGCCACGAGACGACGCAAGGCGCATAGGTTCCCCCGGCTGGTCTGTCAGGTGGATGTCGCGGCCCCGCGACGTCTTTTCCAAGTGGTGTGCGACGAGTGTCCGGTCGGCGTCGGCTGATGCATCCAAGGCGAGGCGTCATACGCGGCCGTGCATGGATATGTACGGAGGATGGCGATGGAAACGGAGACGAGACCGCGGGATCTAGAGCGGGCGGGCGACGACGGCGCCTCGCTGGTCGACCTCTACCGCCGGATGGTGCTCATCCGGCTGTTCGAGGAAAAAGCTGAAGAGATGTACACGCGCGCCAAGATCGGCGGTTACTGTCACCTCAACATCGGTGAGGAAGCCTCGGTCGTCGGGACGATCGACGCGCTCCGCCCAGACGACTACTTGTTCGCGTCCTATCGCGACCATGGCGTGGCCCTGGCGCGCGGCAGCGACCCGGCCCGCGTGATGGCTGAGCTGTTCGGACGCGAGGACGGCGTGGCGCACGGCCGCGGCGGCTCGATGCATCTCGTCGACGTGCCGCGCCGCTTCATGGGCGGCTACGGCATCGTGGGCGGCCAGTTGCCGTTGGCCGTGGGTGCGGCGCTGGCGATAGATTATCGTGATGGCGACGAGGCCGTGCTCTGCCTCCTGGGCGAGGGCGCGGTCAACATGGGCGCCTTCCATGAGTCGCTCAACCTGGCGTCGGTCTACAAGCTCCCCATCGTCTTCGTGGTCGTCAACAATCTCTACGGCATGGGCACGGGCGTGGCGCGCAGTTCGGCCGAGCCAGAGGTCTACCGGCGGGCGGCGGCCTACAGGATGCCGGGCGAACGGATCGACGGCATGGACGTGTTGGCGGTGCGCGCGGCCACGGCGTCGATGTTGGCGCGCGCCCGCGAGGATCGCACGCCCTGTCTGCTGGAGACGGTGGCCTACCGCTTTCGCGGTCACTCCGTCGCCGACGCCGGAAAAGTCTATCGCAGCGCCGAGGAACTAGCTTCGTGGCGCACCCGCGACCCTATCATTGCCTTCCGTTCCGTGCTCGAGGCGCGCGGCCTCTTAAGCGCGGACGACGCCGTGGAGATCGATGCCGAGGCCGCGCGCGTGGTGCAGCAGGCCGTCGAAATAGCCGACGCCTCGCCCGTGCCGGATGTGGCGCACCTCTACGATGGGGTCTACGGTCCCCTAGCGGGAGGACAGTTCGCGCGCATGGGGCCGGGCGGCCCGCTCAACGAGGTGTTGCCCGGAGGGATGGGCGGGATTGGCCGCTGAGGGCGGCCTGATGTCGACGGCGACTACAGACGGCAAGGAGGGCGAGATGACGACGATCACGTATCGCGAGGCGCTCAACACGGCCCTGCGCGAGGAGATGCGGCGCGACGACCGCGTGTTCGTGATGGGCGAGGAGATAGGCGTCTTTGAAGGATCGTACAAGATCACACGCGGTCTCATCGAGGAGTTCGGGTCCAAGCGTGTGCGCGAGACGCCGATCTCCGAAGAGGCGTTCGTCGGCGCGGGCATCGGCGCGGCTATGCTGGGCCTGCGGCCCGTCGTGGAGATCATGACCATCAACTTCATCCTCGTGGCGATGGATCAGATCGTCAACAACGCGGCCAAGATGCGCTACATGTTCGGCGGCGAGGCCAGCGTGCCGCTGGTCATCCGCACGCCGGGCGGGGCAGGGGCGCAGCTGACGGCGCAGCACTCGCAGAGCCTGGAGGTCTGGTTCGCCTCCGTGCCTGGCCTCAAGGTCGTGGCCCCGTCCACCCCACGCGACGCCAGGGGGCTGCTCAAGGCCGCCATCCGCGATGAAGACCCCGTCCTCTTTATCGAGACGCTGGCGCTCTACAACACTAAGGGCGAGGTCGCGGACGACGATGAGATCGTGCCGATCGGCCGCGCCGAGGTCAAGCGCGAAGGGCGCGACGCCACGCTCGTGGCCCACTCGTTCATGACCCTGCGTTGCCTGGAGGCGGCGGAAGTGCTGGCGCGAGAGGGCGTCGAGGTCGAGGTCGTAGACCTGCGCAGCCTTCGCCCTCTAGATATGGAAACGGTCGCGGCCTCGGTCTCCAAGACGCATCGCGCCGTCTGCGTGGAAGAAGGCTGGGCCACGTACGGCATCACGGCGGAACTCGCCGCGCGTATCTCCAAGGCCTGTTTCGACGAGCTGGACGCGCCCGTCGAGCGCGTGGGCGGCGGCGAAGCGCCGATGCCCTATGCCAAGGGGTTGGAGAAAGCCGTCATCCCCGACGTGGAGAAGATTTGCGCCGCCGTGCGCGAGGTGCTGCGCGCTAGCGGGCGCTAACGAAAAGCGAGAAGCGTCCGCGACCGCGGTCGCTTCAACAGGAAGCAATGAGAGGGACGAACATGTCCGACGAGATCGTGATGCCGCGCTTGAGCGACACGATGGAGGAAGGAACGATCGCCCGGTGGCTCAAACGCGAGGGCGAGCCCGTGCATAAAGGCGACCCGATTCTTGAGATTCAGACCGATAAAGCGACGATGGAGTTGGAGGCGTACAGCGACGGCGCCATCGCCGCGATTTTAGTGGATGAAGGTTCCACGGTCGCCGTGGGCACGGTCGTGGGTATGATGGCCTCACTCGGCGAAACCACGGCCCTGGTGCACGAGGGGAAGGCGCCGGGAACGACGACGCCTCTGACCGCCCCGCGGCCCGAGGTTCCAGCGCCCTTGGCGCGACTGGAGGCGCCGGAGACGCCGACGACGGGCGTGGCCGCGCCCAAGGGCGCCGCGCCGGCGCCTGCCGGTTCCGCGAACGGCGCTGGCGCCTACGTCAAGGCGTCGCCGCTAGCCCGCAACGTGGCCCGCGCCCACGCTGTCGATCTGCACGACCTCGCCGGTGTGGGCAGCGGGCCGGGTGGACGCATCGTGCGTGACGATGTCGACCGCTATCTCGCGCGCGTACAGACGCCCGAGACGCCGCGCACGGCTAGCACGGCCACATCATCATCGCCACCGCCCGACAAGGCGGCCTCTAGCGTCCCGGCTGCCGCACCGGCGCCGCAAGAGGGCGACGAGGTACGCGCGCCAAGCAGGTTGCAACAGATCGTAGCGCGCAGGCTGAGCGAGAGCAAGGCCACGGTTCCACACTTCTACGTGGCCTCTGAGATCGACATGGCCGCCGCGCTCGACCTACGCCGCACGCTCATCGCCACGTTTGGCGACGAGGAGCGCATCAGCGTCAACGACCTCATCGTCAAGGCGTGCGCCCTGGCGCTGCGCGCGCGCCCCGACATCAACACCTCGTGGCGCGACGGCCAGTACGTGGTGCATGCCCACGTCAACGTGGGCATCGCCGTCGATGTGCCCGCGGGCCTGGTGGTCCCGGTCATCCACGACGCCGACCGCTTGGGCCTGCGCGCGCTCACCGCCGAGCGAAAGTCGTTGGTCGAGAAGGCACGGGCGGGTAAACTGGCCCCCAGGGACATCGAGGGCGGCGTCTTCACGGTCAGCAACCTGGGTATGTACGATGTAGACGAGTTCCAGGCCATTATCAACCCGCCTGAGAGCGCCATCCTGGCCGTCGGGTCGATCGTGGAGCGGGCTGTCGTGGTGGACGGCGCGGTCGTGGTGAGGCCGCGCATGAGGATGAATCTCTCGGTCGATCACCGCGTCGTGCCGGGCGTCCCCGCCGCCGAGTTCATGGCCGAGGTCAAGCGTCTGCTGCAAGAGCCCCTGCGATTGGGCTTCTGATGCACGATTGCAACGATAGACACAGCAGCATAACTGGGAGCCGCGCGGCGTTGTTTTGTGGACGCAAGCCGCTTGCCTCTCCCAGCGTCCTTGGAGGGAAAGGCAAGGCCTGTGCGTCCCCCGTCTCCTCTCCCTCCGGCGGCTTTTGCCGGCCAGATATGGACCCTCGCGGTGAGGCGAGGGAAACGCAACAGGCCAATGGATCAGCGTGGAGGACCGCATGGCATCGATGAAACCGGGGCAGCTTCTGCAGCCAGGCGACGCCTCTGCCGTGCGCCGCGCCAAGATCGTGGCCACGCTCGGACCAGCGACCGACGGGTGCGAACACGCGCTCGTCGCCGCCGGTCTCGACGTGGCGCGTCTCAATTTCTCGCACGGCACGCACGCCGATCACGCGCGGCGCTGCCAGGCCATCCGCGCCGCCTCGGCGGCGTTGGAGCGTCCCGTGGCGGTGATGCAAGACCTGCAGGGGCCGAAGATCCGCGTCGGCTCCCTCGTCGACGGCGTCCCGGTCCAACTGATCACCGGCCAACCGTTCGCCATCACCACGACGGAGATGCTGGGCACGGCGGAGCGCGTCTCCTGCACCTATGACAAACTGACGCACGACGTCCGCCAGGGCGATCGTATTTTGATGGACGATGGGCACATCCGTCTGCGCGTGCTTACCGTGGAAGACGACGACGTGAGGACGACCGTGGAAGAAGGCGGCCTCCTAGCCGAACACAAAGGCATCAACCTGCCGGGCGTAGCTGTCTCTACGCCCGCACTGACGGAGAAGGATCGCGACGACCTGCGCTTCGGCGTGCTCGACCTCGACGTGGACTACGTCGCTCTCTCTTTTATCCGCAAGGCATCGGAGGTGCGCGAGGCGCGTTCGCTCGTGCGCGACCTAGGGCGTATCGTGCCCTTAATCGCCAAATTGGAGAAGGGCGAGGCCATCGAAGATCTCGACGCGATTATCGAGACTGCCGACGGCGTGATGGTGGCGCGCGGCGACCTGGGCGTCGAGCTGGCTCCGGAAAAGGTGCCCACGCTGCAGAAGCTCATCATCGCCCGCGCCAACGCGCGCGGCATCCCGGTGATTACGGCCACGCAGATGCTGGAGAGCATGATCCAGAGCGAGTCGCCCACGCGAGCGGAGGCGTCGGACGTGGCCAACGCCGTATGGGACGGCAGCGACGCCGTGATGCTCTCGGCGGAGACCGCCGCCGGCAAGCACCCCTTGATCGTGGTTAAGATGATGGACCGCATTATCCGCGAGGCTGAGACGGACGACACGCCCGCGCGGCGCAGCCCGAGCCGCGAACGCCAGCCCCATGGCTATGCCGCCTCGGTCACGCGAGCGGCGCGCGTGCTGGCCGAAGGGGTCCACGCCGCCGCCATCGTGGGCTTCACAGCCAGTGGGCGCACGTCGCAGTTGCTCTCGGGTGAAAGGCCGCGTATGCCCATCTACTCGTTCAGCGGCGACGCACGCGTCTGCCGCCGCCTGGCGCTGTGGTGGGGCGTCACGCCGGTGCAATATCCCCTCGCGCAGCAGGGGCTGGAGCGCAACATCGCGGCGATGGAGGCGCACCTGTTGGAGCGCCGCGGCGCGTCGCCGGGTGAGACCGTCGTCATAGCGGGATCACACCCGTTCAAGAAGCGTATGCACACCAACTTCGTCAAGTATCAGGTGCTGCAAGATCCTTCGTAGCGTCATCGTGGGGAGCAGGCCGCGCCAGCAACCTGCCCCCCTGCTGTGACGATTAAAAGGCGTCGTTCGCTTCCGTCCCCGTATCGCCCTGCCGTACCGTCGGGTTCTCGCGCGCCTCGGTCTCCGGTGCGCTGTCGCCCGTACGTCCGCTGTCGGGCGGCGGAATCGGCTCGTCGCGCAGGTTGTCGACGCTCTCATGGGCCGAGCTCGTGGAATCTGCCGTGCGCTCGACGCTGTCGTGCGCCCCTGCACTGGTCTGCACGCTGTTGTCGACGTGCCAGCGGCCGTCGCCCTGCTTTCCTTCAATGTGGCTAGGTTTGGTCTCCTCGCGATGCCCAGCCGAGCCCATCGTGCCGCCCAGGCCGCCGTATTCGCCGCCTTTATCGCGGGCCTCTCCCTTGTCGTCCACCAAGGCGCCATCATCGCTCATCGTCGGTCGCTCCGTTCTTTGTTTCTAAGAGGTACTAGTGAGACACGGGGCGGTCTGCCGCTGGGATACCTCGCACGCCCCGTGCCAGCACCACACGACGTACGGCGTTGCGCTCGCGCTATGGCCTGTCGTCCGGCAGCATCCACGCTATTATAGAGAGGGTTTGGCGCACGGGCGCCGCGGGACCGGCGCCGTCCTCAACGATGAGACCGCCGGCTGGATAGGAGAAAAGATGAGCTCTACGATGGACGCGCGGCCCGCGCCGCTCTATCACGACGCGGACGGCGTGCTGGCGCCGGACGGCGCGGTAAGACCGGGGGCGACGGTCCACGAGGATCGGGCGCTGCTGAAGGAGATGTACAGGTGGCTCGTCTTCGGTCGTACCTACGACACGCGGCTACGCAACCTACAACGGCAGGGGCGTATCACCACCTATGCTCCCATCGCCGGCCAGGAAGCGGTGCAGGTGGGCTGCGCGCTGGCGCTGGCCCCGGACGACTGGTTGCTCGGCTCGTACCGCGACGGCCTCGCCGGGACGGTCCACGGCCTGCCGCCCGAGCACGTCGCGCTCTTTTTTCGCGGCCATCCCAAGGCCGGCATGACGCCGCCGGGCGTCAACGTCTTGCCTCAGCAGGTCGGCATCGCCGAGCAGGCGCCGCAGGCCGTCGGCATCGCCTGGGGCATGAAACTGCGCGGCGCCTCTACCGCCGTACTAGCCTTGTTCGGCGATGGCGCTACCTCCGAGGGCGCTTTCCACGAGGGCGCGAACTTCGCGGGCGTCTTCAAGGTCCCCGTGGTGTTAGTCTGCCAGAACAACGGCTGGGCCATCTCCGTGCCGCGTTCGCGCCAGACGGCCAGCCCGACCTTCGCGCAGAAGGCCGTGGCCTACGGCTTCCCAGGAGTGTTGGTGGACGGCAACGACGTGGTCGCGGTCTATCGCGCGACCTTGGCGGCGCTGGAGCGCGCCAAGCGCGGCGAGGGGCCGACCCTCATCGAGGCGCTGACCTACCGCGTCGGCCCGCACTCGACCTCGGACGACCCCACGCGCTACCGCTCCGACGAGGAACTCAGCCTGTGGCAGGACGGACGCGATCCCGTCGCCCGCATGCGCGCCTACCTGGAGGGAGCGGGGCTGTGGGACGATCGACGCCAGGCGGCGCTGGAGGAAGAGACGCGCGAACGCGTCGCCGCCGCCGTGCGCTCCGCCCTCGAAGAACCTGTTCCCCCGCCCGAGGCTATGTTCGACAGTGTCTACGCCGTACCGACGCCCGTGTTGGAGAAACAACGACGCGAGTTCCTGGACGGCGCCGTCCAGAAAGAAGGAGACGCGACGCATGACTAGCCGCACGTTGATCGAGGCCATCGCCGACGCCATGACCGTGGCCTTAGAAGACGACGACCGCGTCTTGATCCTGGGCGAGGACGTGGGGCGCAACGGCGGCGTGTTCCGCGCCACCGACGGCCTGATCGAGCGCTTCGGGGCCGACCGCGTGGTCGATACGCCGCTGGCCGAGGCCGGCATCATCGGCGCGGCCATCGGCCTGGCCGAGTACGGGCTGCGCCCGATCGCCGAGATTCAGTTTCTCGGCTTCTCCTACCAGGGCTTCGCCCAGCTCATCGCGCAGGCCGCGCGCGTGCGCTGGCGTTCGGGCGGCCGCTTTTCCTGCCCACTGGTGGTGCGCGCGCCTTTCGGCGTGGGCGTGCGCGCGCCGGAACTGCACAGCGATGCGCTCGAAGCGCATTTCGTCCATACGCCCGGCCTCAAGGTGGTGGCCCCTTCGACGCCCTACGACGCCAAGGGCCTGCTCCTGGCCGCCATCGACGATCCCGACCCCGTCGTGTTCCTCGAACCGCTGCGCGGCTACCGCGCCAGTCGCGGTGAGGCGCCCGACGGACGCTACATCGTGGAGTTGGGCAAAGCCGCCGTGGTGCGCGCGGGCGCCCACGTGACCCTGATCGGCTGGAGCGCCATGGTCGCCGTCTGCCTCGGCGCCGCAGACCTGCTGCACGCCGAGGGCGTCGAAGCGGAAGTGATCGACGTGCGGACCCTGGCTCCGCTCGACGCGGAGACCATCGTGGCGTCGGTTCAGAAGACCGGCCGCGCCGTGGTCGTCCACGAGGCGCCGCGCTCCGCCGGAGTCGGCGCGGAGATCGCCGCCCTCATCGGTGAACGGGCGCTGCTCTCGTTGGAGGCGCCCGTGGGTCGTGTGACCGGTTACGACGTGCCCATCCCGCCGGCCGTGCTCGAAGACCACTACCTGCCCAACCCCGCGCGCGTTGCCGCCGCGGCCCGCGCAACCCTGACTTTTTAAGCAACTATCGAGGCCGCTCTAGGCGGCAAGGAGACGTCATGGCCGTCCAATTCCGGTTGCCCGACCTCGGAGAAGGCATGACCGAAGGCGAGGTCGTCCGTTGGCTCGTCAAGCCGGGCGACCGCGTGGTCGAAGATCAAGCGATCGCCGAGGTGCAGACCGATAAAGCCGTGGTCGAGATCCCCTCCCCGGTCGAGGGCGTCGTCCTCACCATCGACGTCGAGGAAGGACAGCTCGTGCCCGTGGAGACGGTGCTGCTGACCTTCGAGGAGTCCAAGAGCAGGCCCGTCCCGGCCTCCAGCCAGGACGGGCCGGAGCACGCCGCTCCGGCGCCGCTCAGTGAGTCTCCCAATAATGAGGCGCTTGCCGAGTCAGAGGCCCTGTACGCGTCCTCTCCAGCGCCGGTTGAACTGGGATCGACCGACAATGGTACGGGACGCTGGACGGCGGCTTCTCTGTCGCCCCAGCGGCACGTCTTGGCCACGCCAGCGGTGCGGCGGCTAGCCCGTGAGTTGGGCGTGCCCATCGCCACGGTGAGGGGCAGCGGACCGGTGGGTCGCGTGCTAGCCGGAGACCTACACGCCGCCCGCGCGGGTTCAGTGGACGTAGCCGCCCCCGACGTTCAGGTGTCGCTACGCGTCCCGGAACCGGCCTCCACATCGTCGCCGCGCATCCTCGAACCTCTACCTGCACCGGAGCCGGAACCCGTCCCGAAGACCGATCGTGAAGCCAGCGTGCTTACGCCTCCCACCACGCCCACGCGCCCGGCGACAGTGGCGCACGACGAGCCGACGTCGGAGCGTCTGCCCTTGCGTGGGCTGCGCCGGCGCATCGCCGAGAACATGGTGCTCTCGGTCTCCACCATCCCGCAGGTGACGTCACTAGTCGAGATCGACGCCTCCGGCCTCGTAGCCACACGGCGGGCCGTCTTGCCTGGCGTCGAAGCCCACGGCGTCAAGCTCTCGTACCTACCCTTCATCATCAAGGCCGTAGTGCAGGCGCTGCGTCTACACCCCTACGTCAACGCCTCTATCGACGACGCGACGAAAGAAATCGTCTTGCACAGGCACTACCACATTGGCATCGCCACGGCGACCGAGGACGGTCTGCTCGTGCCCGTCCTGCGCCACGCCGATCACTGGAGCCTGTGGGAGACGGCCGCCGAGATCAACAGGCTGGCCGAGGGCGGCCGCACGCGCCGCCTGCCGCTGGAGGAGTTGCGTGGCTCGACCTTCACCATCTCCAACTATGGTACAGTGGGCGGCTTCTACACCACGCCGATCATCAACCCCGGCGAGGCGGGCATCCTGGGGCTCGGGCGCATCGTGGAGCGGCCCTGGGTCGTGGACGGGCGCGTCGAGCCGCGTTCGGTCCTGCCGCTCTCCTTCACCGCCGACCACCGCCTCATCGACGGCGAACTAGCTATGCGCTTCCTCAACACCCTGACCGCCCTCTTAGAAGAGCCACGCCTCCTCCTCGTCGAGATGCGTTGACGCCCACGCCCTAAACGACCGTAGCGACGTCGCCGCTCTCCAGGGCGACGTCGTGCGCGAGTTTTAGCTAAAGGGGCGGGCGATGGGATAGCTGAAGCCAGGGGCCACGTCCTCGTCGTCGAGCGCGTCGTCCATGCCGAGCGCCGTCGGTTCCGCTTCACCCGGTCTTCAGACGTCGACGCGCTGGCGACGCGGCCAGATCACCCAGATCACCTAGACCAGGCGCGTGCCAAAGCGCAAGTAGGGGCGGGCCTTCGTGGCCATACCGGGTCGAACTGGTTCTCCGAGGCTGCCTCGATGGCCAGATCGGGCGCGAGTTGCGGCGCCCTTTTGTCGTAGTCGGGCGAGGCCAGAGCAACATCGCCGTTAGACATGTCGGCGGCGCAAGCGGCGCAGCAGGATGAGCAGCAGAAAGGCGACCAGCGCCGCGACGATGATCGGCCCGATGCTGAGGCCGGACGACCCCTGCAACGTGGTGGACGAGGTCGTCTGGGGCGCCGTCGCCGCCGCGGGCCTCGCGCCGTCGCTTCCCGTCGCGTCGACGCGCGTCAGCACGCCCGTCGGACTGAAGGTCAGTCTCGCCTTGTCTCCTTGCTTCATCTCGTTAAGATTAGCACGCATGTTGTTGCGGTAGAGGTCGACGCCGCTGGCCGAGTATTGATGCACGACGCCGTTCTCCACGATGTCGAGATTCGTGCCCGAGACGGCGGGAGAGGAGGATGAGCCGAGCGTACCCGCCGCTATGCTGTCGACGCCAGCCAAGGCGGCGACGCGCGCTACCGTGCCGGCGGCGTCCGTGGTCACGGTCAGGCGGTCGCGGTTCCGCAGCGCGGCGAACGAACTGGGGGCGCCGGCGCGAGCGACAAGCGTGGTGGAAGCAGGAACGAAAGTGCGTACCCCCGACGTCGTCTTGATGACGAAACCACTGGCGGAGGCAGAGCCTATCAGGATCCCACTAACCGTTCCCGCGTGTGACGCCCTGTTTTTGCCCGTCGGCAGCGGCGGCGTGACGGCTGGAAGCGTCGCCTTGATCGCCGTGATCGCCCCGGCGCCGTTCCGCGTGATGTCTGCTTTCGCTCCGGGATTGAGCGCGGCAACGGATGACTTTTTGCCGTCTATCGTAACGGCGACGCCTTTGACGAGCGGGTATGTATGGACGCCGCTGGCGGAGCGCACGGTGACGCCGGCCGAGCCGGTCGTGACCAGCACGGTGACGCCGGAGGTCTCGCTCATTGGGCCTGGCGTCGCCGCGGGGGGCGCGAGGCTAACGGCCGCGGCGGACTCCGTGCGTCCCGCGCCCATACTCCAAAGGAGGACGAGCGCGCTGGCAAACAGAGGAAGGATGCGCGGCAAGAACGATCGTCGGTCTGCGCTCGTCATCTGAGTTCCCATCCTTTCCGTGAACGGCGGCGCCACAACAGTACGTGCTATTGTATCTCATCATGCGAGGATCATGTATGCTCGATCCCGTACATGGCGCCTCGATGGCGTCATTGTGATTATCACATCGCCCTTCCCCGCGAGAATTGTTGTCTGACCCCGCGGCTCACGTCCGGCCCGCGACCCCGATGGTTCAGGAAAGCGGCTCACGCGCCGGACGCCCACGTCCAAATGAAGCCCAAACGACCGTCGAGAAAAGTAATGTTTACAGCGCGGCCGCAGCGCGAATTCGCGCCGCCCGCCCGCCCCACGTCTAAATTGACAAAAGAGGTGACGTGGTCTACAATCGATGTTAACAGTATACAGTTAGCAATAAACGTAAAAAATATCCATCGTCTAGAGGTAGGCGTCGCTTACCTCATCGATCAGACGCCTTTGACAGCGGCAAGCGTTTATAGGGGAGGTGTGGCCTACCGCGAAAGGCCGTCAGGCAAGAGAAGCCGCCAGCCATCATGCATTCGTCTTATTCGGTTCATCGTGTACGAAGGAGTACTGTTGTGTTCGAGAAAGAAACAGACGGCGCCGAATCGACCGCTGCTGCTACGCCGTCCACCACCGTTGCGCCGTCTCGGCGCGACATGCTCAAGGCCGGAGCCGCCGCTGGAGCGGCGCTCGGCGCGGCCTCCATCCTCGGGCCTGGCGTCATCGCTGAGGCGGCGGCTCCGAAGCGCACCCCACGTGCGACCAAGAAGACGCAGCTCAAGCTGATGTCTTGGGAAATGTTCGAGGCAGCAGAGAAGGCGGCCTGGGCCAAGGTCGTCAACGACTTCATGGCAGCCCATCCATCGATCGAGGTGACATGGACGGGGTGGCCGTTCTCAACGTTCGATCAAAACGTGATCACCCAGGCGCAGGCAGGTCAGATCGATGCCGACGTCGTGCAGTGTCCGCCAGAGCTGGCTTCGACGCTGATCTCGAACTACAACCTCTGCCTCCCGCTTGGCTCGATCGCGCACTCGCTCGGCCTGACCCCGAACGCCGCACACGATCAGTTCAAGGTGAGCGGACAGTTGTACGCGCTGGGCATCCTCGAAGTCGCCTTCCTTCTTTCCTACGACGCGCGTATCTTGAAGGCGGCGGGTTTCTCCAAGCCCCCGGCCACCCTCGACGAATGGCTGACCATTTCCAAGAAAGTCACGCACGCGCCGCGCCAGTTCGGGACGAATCTCATCAACACCGCATCAGCTGCCGCCGACTGGTGGAATCAGTTGCAGAACTTCCCGCTTGGTTTTGGCGGTGTGTGGGCGAAGGGCAAAACCCTCACCATCAACTCTCCTCAGAACGTGAAGGCCATCGAATTCTGGCTCCAGCTGCTGAACGCTAGTGGGCTCTCGGGCAGTTCAGAGACTGCTCTCACCAAGCTGTACAACAACGATCAGATCGCCATGAACTTCTCGGTCGGCTTCGGCAGCGCGACCTTAAAGAGCATCGCACCGAAGCTCTATCCGAACCTGCGCAGCGCGCCGCCTCCCTGGCCGGGTAAGAAGGCCATCGCGCGCCTGCATCCCATGGTCGTGCTCAAGACCTCACCGAACGTGGACGCGGCGATGGAACTGGTCAAGTGGTGCATCAATCCGAAGAATCTCTACTACGTGACGCTGCAGAACGGCTATCCGCTCATCCCGTACACAAACTTCGCCGAGAAAGTGCCGCAGTACACGGCGTTCGAGGCCAGCTTGCCGTGGGGAAACGGCTTCAGCCAAACGAACTACGTGGGTGAGGCGGACATACTCGGCGAGTACACCTTTGCCTACGCGCAGCTCGGCAACATCATCTGCAACAACGTAGAGAAGGCCGTGTCGGGCAGTTCCACAGTCAAGGCCGCGTTGGACGCGGCACAGGCGCAGGCTATGGGGTCGATCCACTTCTAGACGCCGTCTCGCACGGCCGCGATCGGGAGGGGAGAGCGCCAGGTCGGGATCATGGACGATTCCGACCTGGCGCGTCCGTCGCCTGTGGCGTTGATAATCGAGGACGAGTCCACCGGGCCGGTCTCTTGGGTGGCCAGTCCGAAGAAACGAGGTAGACAAGCGTGGCACTAGCGGAGATTCAGCAGGCCAACGATAAAGCGCCATCATCGGTGTTGACCGATGAGACAAACCGGCGGAAGAATCGTCGCCGCGGCGGGGACGCGTTTATCCCCTACGTTATGCTCGCGCCGATCCTGGGATTTGAGGTGCTGTTCGTCGTCTACCCGATCCTGCGCGGCATCGTGCTGTCCTTCCAGTCAAACCACTTTGGAGTCACCTCGTGGTCGGGGCTGACGAGCTTTCAGCAAATGGCCACCGACCCCATTTTCTGGGGATCGGTGCAGACGACGCTCGAGTTTACCGCTTCTATGGTCGTGATCTGGTTGGCGCTCGGCCTGGGCTGCGCCCTGCTGATGAACTGGTCATTCGCGGGGAGGGGCGTCGTCCGGGCCATCCTCGCCGTGCCCTGGGCTATTCCCGACGTCCCCGTGATCCTGACCTTCACCATTATGTTGGACCCGAACTTCGGCGTCATCAATCGCATCGCATCGTGGATTCCCGGCATCCATCACCAGATCCCGTGGCTCAGTTCGCCGAATCTGGCCTTTATCGCCATTTTGACCATGGTGGCATGGAAAGGCTTCCCCTTTTACTCGCTGATTCTGCTCTCGAGCCTCCAGGCAATCCCGGACGAATACTACGAGGCGGCCAAGGTCGACGGCGCGGGCGCCCTGCGCTGTTTCTGGTCGATCACGCTCCCCGCGCTGGCGCCGACGCTCGCGCTGCTCGCCGTGCTCGCCTTTATCTTTTCGTTTCAGCAGTTCTCGCTCATCTATTTAACGACGGGCGGAGGCCCTGGCGCCGCCACTTCGACGCTCGCGGTGCTCATCTACAACCAGGCCTTCCAGTTCTTCAATTACAACTATGCGAGCGCGATCGCGGTCGTTGCGCTGGCGTTCGCGCTCTGCGGCACGCTGCTCTTCGTCGTGTTCGAGCGTAAGGTCATTCGAACGCGCTATCTCGAAGGAACCAGCGCGGTTTAGAGACAGGGAGGCGCCACATATGGCTGTTGAGTCAATCACACCGTCCCGCCAGCGGATCGCGGCGCCTCCGCGGAGGCGCCGCTCTATCGAGCGCCGCTCGAAGACAGCTCTGCGCTACGCCGTCATCGTCGTGGTCTGCACCGTCATCCTTTTTCCGGTGTACTGGATGGTGCTGAGCACCTTCCAACCGGAGCAGTACACGCTCACCTTTCCGCCGCCGCTCTTTTTCAAAGGGTTCAACCTAAACGCGATCGGCGCGTTGTTCTCGCAGCAGCCGATCGGCGACTGGCTGCTGCATTCGTTTTTCGTGTCGGCCATCACCGTGACGGCGACGATAGTGCTCACCGTTCCTGGCGCCTATCTGCTCTCGCGACTGCGCTGGCGCGGGGTCGGCGCGTTCGGCTTTCTGCTCCTTTTCACTCAGATGATGCCGGGCGCGGTCGTGATCGTGCCCGAGCTTCAGTTTATGCGGTCGCTCGGCTGGACCAACAATCTCGCGGCTCTCGGCGTCTTGTATGCCGCCTTCGCCGTGCCGCTGGGCTGCTGGATCTTAAAATCGTCCTTCGATACGGTGCCCAATGAGGTCATCGACGCCGCGCTTGTAGACGGTTGCGGCGTGCTGCGCGTCTTGTGGCGGATGTTGCTGCCGCTCTCGCGTCCCGGCCTGGTAGCCGTCGGCGTCGTCGCGTTCTTTGGTAGTTGGAATGACTACCTCTTTGCCTCCGCGCTTATTACAGACAGGAGCTTGTACACCGCGGGCGTCGGCATCTCAACGTTTATCAGCCAACAGGATGTCCAGCTCTACCAGCTCCAGGCTGCTGGAGTGGTGTTTTCACTGCTGCCCGTCATCCTCTATCTGGCCGTCCAGCGCAATGTCGTACGTGGACTGACCGCCGGCGCCGTGAAGTGACACGGCGCCGGCGACCGTATTTTTTGGGCGCTGCATTAGGTGCTAGCCGGACCGTATGAGTCGAAAAAGGCTGTTGTAGACAGTAGTTTAGAAGGAGGAGGATGATGAGCGGCTTGCCGGTGGCTCTGGGAGGGATCATCCCGCCCGTGTCCACGCCGATGACCGAAGATTTCGCGGTGGACGAGGAGTCGCTGCGGCGCTTGATCGCTTTTCTTTTAGAGGGAGGCGTCAGCGGACTGTTTATGCTTGGATCGACCAGTGAGGCGGTCTTCTTGACCGATGCACAGAGAGCGCGGGTGATCGCGATCGCTATCGATGCGGCGGCGGGCCGTGTGCCCGTGCTGGCCGGCATCGTGGACATGACCACCGCGCGCTGTCTGGACCATGCGCACACAGCTCACGGTCTCGGCGCGGATGCGCTGGTGCTGACCGCACCTTTTTATATGACGCCGAGTCAGGGTGAGATTATCGAGCACTTTCACGCCGTACGCGCGGCGGTCGATCTGCCTATCATAGCCTACGACATTCCCGTGGCCGTGCATACGAAGATCGAGCGCGAGACCGTCCTTGCCCTGGCGCGTGAGGGTGTGATCGCCGGCCTCAAGGACAGCAGCGGCATCGAAGGAAACTTCCGGTGCCTCGCGCTCGACCGGGCCGCTCTGCCCGGTTTCCACCTCTTCACCGGCTCGGAGCTGCTCGTCGACGTGGCCGTGTACGTGGGGGCCAGCGGCGCTGTGCCCGGCCTCGCCAACGTCGATCCGCACGGCTTCGTGCGCTTGTACGAGGCCGCGACCGCGGGCGACTGGGCCAAAGCGCGGGAGGAACAAGCGCGCTTGTTCCAGCTTTACGACATCGTCCGTGCAGCTGCTCCTGGCCGCATGGGGACGGGCTCCGCCGCCTTCGGCGCCTTCAAAACGGCGCTGATGATGCGCGGTGTGATCGAGACTAACGTGGTGGGCCGACCCCAGAGGCGGTTGAACGACGAGGAAACAGCCAGGGTGCGGGAGATCCTCACGCACGTGAATCTGCTCTAGGGATGGTTGTGATGACGACGGACGTTTGGGTTGACGCGGCGACTCTCCGCGACGTCGCGGGCGCGCTGTTGCGGGCCGCGGGCGCGACCGACGAGGACGCGGGCATCGCCGCCGCGGTGCTGATCGCCTCCGATCTGCGTGGACACGAGTCCCACGGCGTGTCCCGCCTCGAGCGCTACTACGTGCGGCCGCTGCTCGCGGGAAAGATCAAGGCGCGTCCGCAAGCGGTCGTGCGCCACGAGACCGCGGCCACGATCGTGATCGACGCCGACAATGGTCTGGGCCAACCGGCGGCGGCGAAGGCAATGGATCGCTGCATCGCCAAGGCGCGCGACGCCGGCATATGCATAGCGACGATCAAGCACAGCAACCACTTCGGCATCGCGGGCTACTACGCGATGCAAGCGCTGGCGCACGACATGATCGGCTTCGCCTCGACCGACGCCGGACCGCTGGCCGTGCCCACGGGCGGACGCATGGCTATGTTCGGCAGCAATCCGATCGCGTTCGCCGCGCCGGCGCGGCGGCGGCGTCCCTTCGTGCTGGATATGGCCACGAGCGCCGTCCCTGTCGGCAAGGTTGAGGTCAAGGAGCGGCGCGGCATCCCGCTGCCGCCCGGCTGGGCCGTAGACGCCGACGGCCAACCGACCGGCGACGCGACCGCCGTCCTTGCTGGCCTGGGCCGCGGTCTACCAGGCGGACTCATGCCGCTGGGCGGCAGCGAGGCGGGCCACAAAGGGTACGGGCTGGCTATGATGGTCGAGATCCTGTGCAGCGTGCTGGCCGGCCCGCGCGCGCACCTGGGTGATCCCCACGCCTTTAGCGCCGATGAGCCGCATGACGTCAACCACACCGTCGCCGCGATCGACATCGCCGCGTTTGGATCGGCGGACGAGTTCAAGAGCAGTATGGACGCCTATATCGAGGGGATGCAGCGGTCGGCGCCCGTGGCGGGCGTGGATCGCGTGCGGGTCGCTGGTGAGCCGGAGTTCGAGGCGGAAGACGAGCGCCTCCGGCGCGGCGTTCCTCTGCATGAGAGTACGGCCGCCTCTTTACGCGCTCTGGGCGCGGAACTCGGGGTCGAGCCACGCTTCTGACGGGCGCCGCTCCCGCCTATCAGGCCCGGACGCCGCGGCGCCCACGTTCTCGCGGCCGGTAGGATGGCGTCGTCTGTAGCGAAATGGTACTCTAGGTCAAGCTCTAGCACCAGCGGCGCGGATCGAGCGGAGGAGGGGAGGACATGACCTCACGAACACAAGGAAAAGTCGCGATAGTGACGGGGGCGGCACGGGGAATCGGTCGCGGTTGCGCCGAGATGTTGGCTCGCGAAGGCGCGCGCGTGGTGATCGGCGACGTCCTCGACCACGACGGGGCGGCCGTGGCGGCGGCAATCCGCGATGCTGGCGGCGAGGCTTTGTTCCAGAAGACTGATGTGGTCGAGGAAGACCAGTGCGCCGCGCTCGTCGACGCGGCAGTGGACGCCTATGAACGCCTCGACATCCTGGTCAACAACGTCGGCTGGTTTCCACGTGCGACCCTGGAAGAAACCACGACCGACCTGTGGGAGCAGGTGATCAACGTGAACCTGCGCGGCGCCTTCTACTGCTGCAAACACGCTGTTCCTCACCTCCGTGCCGCCGGAGGCGGCTCCATCATCAATATCGGCTCCATTAACGGCATTCAAGGCTTGCCCAACAATATCGCCTATGCCGCGGCAAAGGGCGGATTGCTCACGCTGACCCGTACCCTGGCCGGGGCCTACGCGGCGGACCGCATCCGCGTCAACTACGTGATGCCAGGCTGGGTGCTGTCGGAGGGAGAAGTGGCGCTGCACCAGAGTCGCGGCGTCGACGAGGTAGTCTTGCGCGAGGCCGGCGCGGCCCTGCCGCTTGGACGGCACCAAACACCCGAGGACGCCGCCTATGCCGTGGTATATCTAGCGTCCGACGAATCGTCGCAGGTGACGGGGTCCATCATGCACATCGACGCGGGCGCCTCGACCTTGCCTATCCAACCGGGAAACGCCTACGTCGGCTAGAAAAGGATTGATGATGCGGCTGGCGGCCTTCCCCAAGTGCTATATGGACGACCTCTGTATAACCCACCGCATGTCGTTGTTCGAGTGGATCGAGATGGCCGCGACCCTAGGCGTGGACGGTCTGGAGATGTATCCTGGCTTTTTCGCCTCGTTCGAGCCATCTTATCTGGCCGACGTCCGGGCCGCGCTCGACCTGCATGGTCTGGTCATGCCGATGTTGTGCGCCTCGCCCGACTTCACACAGCCTGACAAGGCCCTACGGAAGGCCGAGGTCGAGCGTCATAAACGCATGATCGACCTCACGGCCTTCTTCAATGCGCCAGCGCCGCGCACCTGCCGCGTGCTCTCGGGGCAGCGGCGGCCGGAGGTGTCTGAGGACGAGGGCGTGGCCATGGTCGTAGAGTGCATCGAGGCGTTGCTGCCGTACGCGGCCGAGCGCAACGTGATCCTGGCGCTGGAGAACCACTACAAAGACAATTACTGGACCTATCCTGAGTTCGCGCAGCACTTGCCCGTCTTCATGCGCCTCATCGAAGCGATCGACTCGCCGTCCTTCGGCGTCAACTACGACCCCTCGAACGCCATCCTGGCTGGCGACGATCCTCTCGTCGTGCTCGACGCCGTCAAGACGCGCGTCGTCTCCATGCACGCCAGCGACCGTGGCCTGCTGCCTGGCCATACCCTCGACGATCTGCGTGCGCGGGAAGAAAGCATCGGATACGCGGCAATCCTGCATCATGGCGAGATCGGGACTGGACTCAACGATTTTCCGGCTATCTTCCGCACTCTGCGCGCCATAGGCTTCGACGGCTGGGTCTCGATCGAGGACGGCATGAACGGCCTGGACGACCTACGCCGCTCCGCGACCTACATCCGTACCACCTTCACGGCGTCTTAAAACGTCACGAAGCTGCCGGTCGTGTGCTCCTGCCCCGGGGCCAGTTATGCGGGAGGACGCCTCAGGATGCATCGTTCCCTGTAGCCACCCCCCGACTTTTTAGCGTTCTCCGCGTACGGGCGGCGCACGGTATCATGCAGGAGGGCCGGTACGGGTCCACTTCGTTTTGTCGCATCGGAGGCATAGGATGACGGCACGCGGATCACTCCTCGCCACGCTGGCCGCGGCGGCCTTCATTGCCGCCCCGGTGGCCGTCGCCACGGGCGCGGTCACGGAGAAGGCGAGAGCGGGCATTAGCACGACGCCGACGCTCCATTTTCGTGTCTTTGCCCACACGGGCCTGCGCCTCACGGACGTCGTCTGGACGGGCGCGCGATTTCTCTACATCGACAACACGACCAATCGTGTCGCCGTCGCTGGCCCCTCGGGGAGCCCACTCACACCGTTTGCCACGATGCCGCGTCAGGTTGAGGAGACACGCTGCCGCCCCTCGCCCGGAGCGCACGGATTCGCGGCGGGAGATATCTACTGTCATTCTCCCGACAACAAAATCTACCGCCTCAGCCCGGACGGCAAGAAAGTCACCGTCTTCGCCATCCTCCCCCCTGTCGCGCGCTCGGATGGCGCGCTGGCCTTCGACACCATCGGCGCCTTCGGCTACAGCCTCCTGGCCGCCACGGGACGCTCGGGATCGGCTAGTGCGGGTGGGGTGGTCTTCGCGATCGATCCTGCGGGCAAGGTGCATCGTGTAGGCGCCTACCACAACCCGGGGGGCGCCGATGAGATTGCTGTCGCCCCGGCTCGTTTCGGGTCGGCCGCGGGCGAGGCGTTGCTCACGGTTGATGCAGGGAAAAGCGGCAGCTTGGTGGCCATGGATGCGCATGGCCAGGTGCGCACCCTCTTACGCTTGCCAGATGGTCCCAACCCTATCGCGGTCCTCACGCCCGGCCAGGCGCCGCGCGCCGGCAACGCTACGCCCGGTCTCTATGTCGCCGACACGCTCTCGCGCGCCGTCTTCGTCGTTCCCGCCGCCGCGTTCGCGCCGTACGAGGGCGATGTCGTGATCGGCAGCGAGGTGCGCGGACTCTTCTGGATAGTGCAGCCCCGCGGTCGCGGTTTCAGCGCACTGGAACGGCCGACCACCCTCCACGGCAAGGCGTACAACTTCGAGGGCGCGACGTACGTCGGCAGTTGAGAAACGAAACATTGAGGCGTCGTCGCGCCGCCCCTTTCCGTCCCCCTGGATAAAGGCCGGGGGCAAGAAGGGCAGCCTCAGTACCAGCAGACGACGGTCTCGCCAGTCAAGGCGTCTGAGAGCGGGCTGGCTAGGAACAGGACGAGGCGCGCCATGTCCTCGGGCTGGTTGACGCGCTGCAGATGAGAGAGGTGGCTCTGATCCTGCAGCGCGCGCGTAGCCAGAAAGCGGCCCGTGGCGGTGGGGCTGGGCGAGAGGCAGTTGACGTTAACGCCGAAAGGACGCATCTCTTCGCCCAGGCAGCGCGTGTAATGGGAGACGCCAGCCTTGGCCGAGGCGTAGATGATGCCTAGCTCCGTCGGCATGTGTCCGACTCCGGAGCCGATGTTGACGATCTTGCCGGAGCGACGCTCCCGCATGTGCCGTCCCACGTACTTGCACATGTACATAGTGGTGAGCAGGTTGCGGTCGACCACGGCGCGGATGTCGTCGTCGTCGATGTCCAGCGCGTTGTTGGGGTCGGGCCGAGGGGTGCGCGCGCCGATGTCGCCGCCCGCGTTGTTGACCAGGATGTCGATTTTTCCGAACATAGCGGTCGCGCGCTCGACGAGCGCGGCGACCTGGTCGGGCGCGGTGAGGTCGGCGGCGAGAAAGCCCGAGCGCCGGCCCAGCGCGACGATCTCCTCACCCACCGCCGAGCCGGATCGCGCTTCACCGAACTCGGCGGCGGCCCCTTCGCGTATGTCGTGGACGATGACGTCGGCGCCCGCCGCCGCCAACGTCAGCGCATGAGAGCGGCCCAGGCCGCGGCTTGATCCAGTGACGAGGGCGACCTGCCCCGTCAGGTCGATGACATGCGCGTCTTCCATGTTCGTCGCTCCTTCCAAACGTCTGGCCTTGTCGGTTAATCGATGGCCCACGAGAACCGGGAGAGAATGTCGGGGCCGTCAGCGCGCACGACCACGACGCGTTCGGCGCGCGCGCCGAGGCCCGTTTCCGCGCCCCCGTAGACGCCGGGCTCGACGGCGAACACCATGCCCTCTTCGATCACCGTTTGGTCATACTCAAGCAGACGCGGAGGCTCGTTGACCGCGGCTCCGATCTGATGTCCGCAATACGGCGTCACCCGGAAACCGTCCATGGCGAAGGAGCGGCGCGCGGCGGCGGCAACCGATCCCGCCGTCGCGCCGGGCTGCAGAGCTTCGACGCAGGCGTCGAGCGCCCGCCGTGCCGCCATCCAGTACCGCCGCTGCTCCGGCGTGGGGTCGTCCGCGACGACGAGGGTGTTGGTGCAGTCCGCCCAGTAGCCGGCCACCCGCACGCTGATGTCCTGAATGACCGTGTCGCCGCGGCGAACGACGCGCGCGCGCGGCCCGCCTGGATACGACACGATACCGGTGCGCGGCCCGCTCACCAACTCGCCCACGATGGGAACGGGACCGTTCGCCTCCTGATGGACAGCCGCGTACACGCGTGTGAAGAGGTCTACCTCGGACATCCCGACCGCCTCGCCCCGGCACAGCGCCGTTAGGGCGTCCTGCCCGGCGTCCGCTGCCGCGACCGCACGGCGGATCAGCGCGATCTCGCGCGACGTCTTGCGGCGCCGCGCCTTGTCCAGCGCCGCGGTCGCATCGATCAGGCGCGGCTGCGCGTCGTGATCACGCAAAAGGGCGGCCACGCGCTCGGATAAGCAGCGTGGCTCTATCCCTACCACGACGCCGCGTCTTAGGCCCTTATCCTCGAGCGCCATCTCCAAAATGGCTAGGAACGCCTCTGTCCCATTGACGGCGTGGTCCATATTGAGCGTCGGGAAAGGACGGACATCTTGGAGCAGGGGCGTTCCTAGCAGGGGGAGCCAGGCATCAGGCCAGAGGAGGACGCCCTGACCGTCGGTGACCGAGAGCACGATGAGGACTTGTCCCTCAGAGGTCTCCCAGCCGGAATCGATGGGCAACGGAACGTCGACGCCCGCGAGATAGCAGATGTTCGCGGGGGCGGCGAGGACCGCGAGGTCGACGCCGGCATCCCGCAGCGCAGCGCGGGCGCGTTCAAGTTCCTCACGAGCCAAAGGGCCGTCCTCCTCGATCCGCCGCTGAGTTGCCCACGGCGACGACCAGCTCCATTTTTATGCCGAAGAGCGCCCAGGCCGCGACCGTTCACGTGGCCTAACGCAGATTGTTGACAGTATACCATCGTTCTCCTATAATGTAAAGATAGGGAGTTGTAGCGGTCGCCCAAAACATCGCGTCTATGCGCTTTCTACACTGTCAACAGTTGACAGAAAGAGAGGCAAAGTGCTAAATAAAGGTGGGCGGTTTCTATGGAGGTGGGCGCGCCGCGGGCGTCGCGTTGTCGCCGACTCCGTCCCGTTTCAACGATAAGGTGATGGACGAAAGGGAAGGGCGACGATGCCGCGGGTGCTGGTGACGGATTATACCTTCGGAACCCTTGATGTGGAGCGCGCGGCGCTGGAGCCCCTTGGCTGCCAGGTCGAGGCCGCGCAGTGCCGGACCGAGGAACAGGCCCGCGCGCATGTGGGAGGAGCCGACTACGTGCTCACGCAGTTCGCGCCGCTCGGCCCGCGCGCCATCGCGGCGATGGACAGGGCGCGGCTGATCGTACGCTACGGCATCGGCGTGGACAACGTGGACCTCGCCGCCGCGGCGGCGCAGGGCATCCCCGTCTACAACGTGCCCGACTACTGCATCGACGAAGTCGCGGACCACACCCTGGCCCTTATTCTGTCGTTGACGCGCCAGACCGTGACCTTGACGGTGGGCATCCGCGCGGGTCGCTGGGGCTCTCCCCCGCCGACCACGGCCTTCCAGGCTTTGCGCGACATGACGGTGGGGGTGGTAGGATGCGGCCGCATCGGGCGTGAGGTCGTGCGGCGTCTTGCTCCCTTCAAGCCGCGCATCCTGGTCTACGATCCCGTTCTCTCGACCACGGACGCGCGAGCGTTGGGGGTCGAACCGGCGCCTCTGGAGCACCTTTGGGCGGAAAGCGACCTCATCACGTTGCACCTGCCCAGTACGGCCGAGACGCGCGGCCTCATCGACGCCGCGACGATCGCGCGGATGAAAGACGGGGTGCTGCTGGTCAATGTAGCGCGCGGCACGCTGGTGAAGACGCCTGACCTCGTCGCGGCGCTGCACAGCTCCAAGGTGGGCGGCGCCGCGCTGGATGTCTTCGACCCCGAGCCGATCCCCAACGACAGCCCGCTGCTGGTCATGGACAACGTGGTGATCACCAGCCATATCGCATCGGCCAGCGTGCGCGCCGCGCATCTGCTGCGGTCACGCGTGGCCGCGACCGTGGTCAAAGCCATGCGAGGAGACGCCTTGCCGCCGAGCGTCAACGGGGTCCCGGCGCCTCGTGGTGCTGTCCAAGAGGCCGCGCCGGCGCCCACGCCGTCCGACGCGGCACGGGCACGGTGAGCGCTATGGCGTCCGACTTATTTGACCTTACGGGAAAAACGGCGTTAGTGACGGCGGCAGGCGCGCGCGGAGGTCTGGGACGCGCCATGGCCTTGGGGTTGGCGACCGCCGGGGCCGATGTGCTCGTCTCTGACATCGATGGCGGGAGCGTCGAGGTCACGGCGGCGGAGATCAAGGACATGGGCAGGCGAGCGGTGGCGACGCGCTGCGACAACAGCCAGCCGGACGACATCGCGGCCTTGTTCGCCGTGCTCGACCGTGAGTTCGGTCAGATCGACATCCTGATCAACAACGCCGGCATCGGTGCGCGCAAAAAGCCACAAGACCTCTCGCTCGACGAATGGCGCGCCGTCTTGTCCGTCTCGCTGACGGGCACGTTTCTCTGCTCCGTCGAGGCGGGCAAGCGCATGATCGCGCGCGGTGAAGGCGGCAGCATCATCAATATCTCCTCGATCGCCGGCAGTTCAGCGTTGGGGCGCGGCAACGTGGTTCACAGCGTGGCCAAGTCGGGCGTCAATCAACTAACCCGCGAACTCGCCGTCGAGTGGGGACCGCACCGCATCCGCGTGAACGCCATCCAGCCCGCGCAGATCCGTACTGCCGGGTGGGGCACGCTCGAGGCGACGACGGGCTGGGACTACCCCGCGTTCGAGGCGCATCTGCTCAAGGGCATCCCGCTAGGGCGCCTGGGTGAGGCGGCGGACCTGGTGGGGCCGGCCGTTTTCCTGGCCTCTGACGCCGCGGCTTTCGTCAGCGGCCACCTCCTCGCCGTGGATGGGGGCAATCTGGCCTTGAACGCGGGCGGCCACATCGCCTGGCCGGACGCCGCGCGTTCGTGATTGCTGGAACAAGGCGAGGAGAAGAGAGAGGAAAATGAGGCTAGTTAGTTTCCGTAAAGAACAAGCGACGCGCCTGGGGGCGGTCGGAGACAGACAGGGCCGCACGGTCATCGTCGACCTCAACCGGGCCGACCCACGCCTCCCTGCCGACGCGATCGGCTTCCTCGCGGAGGGCGACGCCGCGCGCGCGCGTGCCAAGATCGTGCTAGATGCGCTGCCGGAGGATGCCACGATGGAGTACGACGCCGTACGCCTGGCGGCGCCGATCCCCCGTCCTGGCAAGATCATCTGTATTGGGCTCAATTACCGCGATCACGCCGCCGAGACCGGTCAAGACCTCCCCGAGCACCCGACCGTCTTCGCGAAATACGCGACCTGCGTCGTCGGTCCACGCGATCCAATCGTTTTGCCGCGCGTGTCCTCCCATATAGATTACGAGGGCGAACTCGCCGTGGTCATCGGCCGCGAAGCGAAAGAGGCGCCGCTTGATAAAGCACTGGACTACGTGGCCGGCTACACAGCGTTCAACGATGTGAGCGCGCGCGACTACCAGCACCACACCAGTCAATGGACGATAGGCAAGACTTTCGATACATTTGGTCCCATGGGACCCCTGCTCGTCACCGCCGATGAGATCGGCGATCCACACGACCTGACCTTGCGCGTGTCCATCGGCGGCGAGGTGCTGCAAGAGTCGAACACGCGCTTTCTTATCTTTTCCATTCCCGAACTCATCGTCTACCTCAGCGCGGTCATGACGCTGGAGCCGGGCGACGTGATCGCCACGGGCACACCTGCCGGCATCGGCGGCGCGCGCACGCCGCCGCGCTGGCTGCGCCCCGGCGAGGTCGTCACCGTGGACATCGAGAAAATAGGGCGCCTTCAGAATCCCGTCGCGGCTTCACTAGCATAGTACGGTAGGTATACTGTCTACAGTCATCACGAGGTAGATCGGTAGAGGATAGCGCTGGCCCTTACAGAGGCTTTGTAGAGCCAGGTAGGGTAGAGGGAAGATGAGTGCACCGAATATAGAGGTCGTGAAGCCGGGAGCGCTGTGGCAACAAGTGGTGGAAGCGATGCGCCGCGCCATCGTCGTGGGAGAGTTGACTCCCGGCGCCCACCTCAAGGAGCCGCTGCTGGCCGAGATGTTCGGGGTGAGCCGCCTGCCGATCCGTGAGGCCATCGCCCAACTCGAGCGCGAGGGCCTCGTGCGCATCGAGCCGCGGCGTGGGGCCTACGTCGTCGGCGTCACCGAGCAAGACATCCACGACATCTATGAGTGCCGGCTCGTGCTCGAGGTTTATGCGATCGAGCGGACGGCGGAGCGCATCGACACGGACGGCGTAGCCAGCCTCAACGCCTTGATCGCTGAGATGGATGTGGCGATCGCGGCGGGACAGGTACAGACCGTGGCGACGTGCGACATGGCCTTCCATCGCCTGATCATCGCGTTGTCGGGCAACCGCGCCCTTCTGAACGCCTGGGCGCCGCTCGCTCCGCTTATCGAGACGGTGATGAGCATTGCCGAGGCCACCGTGGCGGACCTGCCGGAGGCGGTGCATGGTCACGACCACATCGTCGCCGCGCTGGCGCGGCACGACGGCGCGGCGGCGGTCGCGGTGCTTCTCGATCACCTGCCCAGCGGTGAGAGACTCGTGCATGAAGCGATCAGGAATGCCCGCGAAGGATTTGACAATGCGCTGCGCGCCTGATGGACGGACTGATGCGCGGTCTGGGTCCTCAGCGGGCGTAGCGACGATGGCATAGGTAGGTAGAAGGAGCACGATCGGACATGGTAAGCACGGAAAGCATCGCTCTCCCTAGGACGGATCTCCTTTCCCTCTACCGCCAGATGCTGCTCATCAGGCGCACTGAGGAGCAATTAGCCCGCGCCCATCAGAAAGGGTTGATTCCTGGGGCGTGCCACACTTATATCGGCCAAGAAGCGGTCGCGACCGGAGTCTGCGCCCACCTTCGGCCCGACGACGTCATCTTCAGCACCCACCGCGGACACGGTCACGCGCTCGCCAAGGGCGTCGCGCCGCGCGCGCTCATCGCCGAATTGTTGGGGCGCACCACGGGTGTGTCGGGAGGACGAGGCGGCAGCATGCACCTGTTCGCGCCGGAGATAGGCTTGATGGGCACGAGCGGCATCGTGGGACCAAGCATCCTCATGGCGACAGGGGCAGGATACACTTTTCGGCTGAAGGAGACGGACCGCGTCAGCGTGGCCTTTTTTGGAGATGGTGCGGTCAGCAACGGTGCGTTCCACGAGGGCGTCAACATGGCCGCTATTTGGGATCTGCCGGTGCTTTTTGTCTGCGAGAACAACCTCTACGCCACGGAAGTCCCGTTCGCCTCGGTCGCGCGCAATACCGACATCGCCGCGCGGGCTGCCGCGTATGGTCTGCCCGGCGTATCGGTAGACGGCAACGACGTCGTCGCCGTCTACCGCGCGGCGGATGAAGCCGTGCGCCGCGCCCGCGCGGGCGGGGGGCCGACGCTCCTGGAGTGTCGCACCTACCGCACGCGCAGCCACTCCGAAGGCATGCGCGATGCCGGCTATCGCACGCGGGACGAGGTGGCGACCTGGGAAGCACGCTCTCCGCTCACGCGACTAAGGGAGCATCTGCTGGGCGAAGAATCAGCGCGCGCGGGCGATCTCGAAGAGGTCGAATCCGCGGTGACCACAGAGGTCGAGGAAGCCATGCGCTTCGCTCTGGAGAGCCCATGGCCGGACGCGGCGACCGTACTCGATCACGTCTACAGCACGGGAGCGGAGGCATAATGCGCGAACTTACTTTTACAGCGGCGGCGCGTGAAGGGCTCACCGAGGAGATGGCCCGCGATCCATCCGTGTTCGTGATGGGCGAGGGCGTGGGTGAGCGGGGCGGCAACTGGGCGACCACGGTTGGCTTGTACGAGACCTACGGCCCCTGGCGCCTGCGCGACACGCCTATCTCGGAGCGCGGGTTCACGGGTCTCTGCACGGGCGCCGCTCTCGCGGGCGGACGTCCCATCGTCGATTTCATGTTTCTCGATTTCTTGCTCGACGCGATGGGCGAGATCGTCAACCAGACCGCGAAGATGCAGTACATGAGCGGTGGCCGGCTGACCATGCCGCTGGTGCTGCGGGGCACGATCGGCGTCGGCTTCGCCTCCGCCACGCACCACTCCGGCAACTATTATCCGTTTCTCGCGCGCGTCCCCGGCCTGCGGGTCGTCGTGCCGGCGACTCCACGCGACGCGAAAGGTCTGCTGAAGACGGCTATCCGCTCGGACGACCCCGTCTTCTTCCTGGAACACAAAGCAGTGCTCAACATCAAGGGGCCGGTGCCCGAAGAAGACTACACGATCCCGTTCGGCCAAGCGGCGGTCGTACGCGAGGGCGGCGACGTCACCGTGGTCGCCCTCGCCTTTATGGTGCATCGCGTGCTTGAGACGGCGGCGGCCCTGGCGCGCGAGCGCATCTCCGTCGAGGTGATCGATCTGCGGTCGGTGGCGCCCTTGGATATCGAGACGATCCTGGCCTCGGTGCATAAAACGGGCCGTCTGTTGATCGTGGACGAGGACTACGCACCGTTCGGCGTGGGGGCCGAGATCGCGGCGCAGGTGATGAGTCGCGCCTTCGACGACCTGGATGCACCCGTGGCGCGCCTGAACGGCGTCTTTGCACCGGTCCCCTACAGCCCGCCCTTAGAGGCGGCCATGCAGCCGGACGTGATGCGTATCGAGAAGGCTATCCGCGCCATGCTGGCCGAGTAACGGGGACGGCGCGGGACGAAGAGGAAAGGGAACGATGTGGCAATAGAGGTTGTAATGCCGCGCCTGGGCTGGACCATGGAGACCGGCGTCGTCGCCGAGTGGCTCAAGCACGACGGCGACGCTGTGCAAGCAGGCGACGTCCTCTTTACCGTGGAAAACGACAAAGCGCTGCAGGAGGTCGAGGCTGTGGACAGCGGGACGCTGCAAATCCTCTCCGACGCGGCGTCGGTCGACGTTCCTGTTCCCGTCGGCGCCGTTCTGGCCTACCTTTTAGCGCCTGATGAGGCCGCGGCCTCATCAGGCGGCGGGCCTGAGCGCCCTATGGCGGTGGAGGGGTCGCGCCGGCCCGCTTCCGATGTGGAGCTAGGATTGGACGCCCCGGCCGGGGCGCCTGCTCTCGATGATGTTAGGCGCCCCAGCCCCTCGTCAACGACCGAGAAACCGCTGGTCGAGGCCGTCGCCAGTCCCCGTGCGAAGCGGATAGCCGCGGAAATCGGCGCCGACTGGAGGACCGCGAGCGGCACGGGACGTTCGGGACGCATCGTCGAGCGCGACGTACGCGCGCTGGCGGAGCAGAGCAGAGCGACGCCCTCGCCGCGCGTCACGCCGCTCGCGCGACGACTCGCCGCACAGACCGGGGTGGACCTCTCGACGCTGGAAGCGGACACGCCCAGCGGGCGCATCGGGCGCGCCGTTGTCGCGGCGGCGCGCAACGGGCACGTCGAGACGCCGGCCCTAGAGCAGGCCGAGGACGCCGTCCCCGCCGGAGGACGCCGCGTGCCGCTCAGTCGCATTCGCCGGCTCACGTCCGAGCGTATGGCGCGGAGCGCCCACACGGCGGCCCCGGTCACGCTGACGACCGAGGTCGATGCGAGTGAACTAGCGGCGGTCCGCGCCCGCATTAGAGCTGGCCTCGAGGGGACCGCTCTGTCGGCGCCGACCTACACCGACCTCTTGGTCCGGCTCGTGGCGCTCGTGCTTAGCGAACAGCCCTGGATGAACTGCTCCTTGGACGACGACGCCATCGTGCAACACGAGGGCGTGCGCATGGGCGTCGCCGTCGATACCGACCGTGGGCTGTTCGTCCCCGTGATCCGCGACGTCCACCTAAAGTCGATCCAGCAGATTTCCGCTGAATCGGCTCGCTTAGTCGAGGCGACGCGTGCCGGGACCGTTGGCGCGGACGACTTGAGCGGGGGCACGTTCACTATCAGCAATCTGGGCATGTACGAGATCGATGCTTTTACCCCGATCATCAACCTCCCGGAGTGCGCTATCCTCGGCGTGGGCCGCATCGTGGCGCGCCCGGTCGTTGTAGACGAAGAGACCGAGGAGGTCGTCGTACGCCGGATGATGGCGCTGAGCCTCACCTTCGATCACCGCGTCGTCGATGGCGCCACGGCCGCACGGTTTCTCAGGCAGGTCAAGAAATGGATCGAGCAGCCGTACGCCTGGTTGACCCGCTAGACGCATCTATGGCTATAAGCGGATGCGGCAAACGAGGCAGCCAAAAGGAGTACTCTGGGTCTCGTGCGGCAACGGACCCATGAGCCAAGTCAAACTCTCCCACCGCGCGGATGCTCTCGCGTTGAGGAGAGGACGGTGGCTTGCCCGTACTGCCAGGGGGACGTGACAGAGGAGTTGAGCGGGCGACAGCGTAGAGGATAGCGTTCATTCCGCTGCAGTCCCCGGCGGCGGACCTTTAATAGATGCGCCGGCACGCCGTTCAACTTACAGTATGATGTATCTAGCAGTCTGCGAGGCACACGGCGGGCGAGGCGGCCAGGACGCGCGCCCGCCGTGCGTTTGGCTGGGCGATGCACTGGTGCGCGATAGCGGCGCACCCTTTTGAAGACGAGATCTAAGAACGGAGCGTTTCATGGCCGACCTACGCCCCGACAAGCCGTACAACCTGGAACCAGTCCCTCCTGCCGCTGCTGAGGATGCGGTGCTGCTGCATTTGCGCGAAGCTCAAACGGCTTATGCGGCGGCGCGGGTGCGAGCGCAAATCCAGGACACGGGGATGCGGGATACACGGGAGCAACTGGAGCGCCTCCAGGAGGCCCACGGCGCCCTGACTCGTGAGTTAGAGGAGACCAGGCAGCGTGCGGATCGCGAGAAAGAGGATCTGCACCAGCTACACGCACAAGAGAAGGAATATCTCCACCAGCGGTTGACCCAGGAGAAGGCGCAGGTCGAGCAGCAGGTCGCTCGGGAGACGCAAAAGCGCGCCGCGCAGGAGCAGGACAACGTCCGGGAGCGCGAGCGCGCCGACCGGCTGGCGCGCACCATAAAGGAACTGCACCAGGAACTCTTTAGCGGCAACGTTTACACCCTCATCCTGCGCGCCTGCCTCACCATCACCGGCGCCACGCGCGGCATCCACGTGGCTATGCGGCAGGGCGAGGATCGTCTGCGCGTGCGCGCCGCCATCGGCTTCGAGGGTCCAGGAGAAGAAGTGCTCTCCCCGTCCATGGCCGCGCTCTGCCGCCGGGTCCTCGGCGACGGGGAGCCGTTGCTGCTCAATGGAGACGATGCCTCGGCCCTCCCCTCTGTCGCGCCGGGAGCCGCGGCTATCCGCAACGCCATCGTGGCGCCGGTCGTGCTGCGCAAGAACTTCAGCAGTGTGATGCTGGTCACGGATAAGGACGGCGCCTTCGACCACGACGACGCGGAGGCTATTATCAGCGTCGGCAGCCATGGCGCCGTCGCCCTAGAGAACGTGCGGCTGCGGCGCGATTTGCAGCGGGCCTATCTGGGGACCGTCAGCGCGCTCGCCGACGCCATGGAGGCCAAGGACGCCTACACGCAGGGGCACTGCGATCAGGTCGCGCACCTGGCCCGCCTCACCTCGGAGCGCCTGCACCTCTCGGATGACGAGCGCGCTGTCGTCGCCTATGCCGCGCTGCTGCATGATGTCGGTAAGATCGGCGTCAGCGACGGCATCCTCAACAAGCCGGGCGTCCTGCTGCCCGAGGAGCGCGCGCTGATGCACTCGCATGTTCGCGTGGGACGGGATCTGATCCGCCACGTGCCGGTGCTCGAGCCCGTGGCCGACGCGGTGTTGCACCACCATGAGTGGTACGACGGGACGGGCTATCCTGATGGCCTTGCCGGCGAGGCCATCCCTATCGCCGCGCGTGTCGTCGGCGCCGTCGACGCCTACTGCGCCATGATCTCGGTGCGCAGTTATAAAGAGGCATACAGCGAGGAGCGGGCCAGGGCTGAGTTGTCCCATTGCGCCGTCACTCAGTTTGACCCTCACGTCGTCGAGGCTCTGTTGGCCGTGCTGTCCTCGCCCGAGGCGTCTCATGACGACGATGACGAGGACGAGGACAACTTGTTGGCGTTGCCGGGCTTAGAGCGTCTCGAAGAGTATCGGCAGGCCAGCGGGTAGTCGAGGGGTGCTTAGGAGAGGCTCCTTCGCGCTCCCTTGGTTGATGATGCTTTGTTCCTCCTGGACATGGTCGGCCGTCGCTCCTTGGTCATCGACTACTGCCGCGAGGGCATCGACGACGGCGGGGTCGAACTGTGTGCCGGCGCAACGACGCAACTCGTCGAGCGCCACGGTGGCGTCGCGCGCGGCGCGATAAGTGCGACCGGTGGGACCAGGAAACCGGCGACCCACGTCTCATGAGTGCGGGGACGACTGCCCCCGGCGTCTTGCCGCGGCAAGGCAGTCCCCGTCAACCGAAAACGGCGCCCTCGGCTTGGCGCGTGGCCTCTGGCCTCAGCATGACCTAACGACGCTGGCGCTGCCCACTATAGGGAGAGAGGAGAACGACTATGGTCGTCGGCGAGGTGAATCACGAGACGGACGTCGTGGTGGTTGGCGGGGGGCCGGGCGGCTACGTTGCCGCGATCCGCGCCGCCGAGCTTGGGTTGGCCGTCACGCTGGTCGAGCGCGGCTCAGCCCTGGGAGGAGTGTGTTTGCACGAAGGCTGCATACCTCTGCGCACGCTGCACGCCGCCTCGTTGTTCGCGGCTCAAGCACGTGGTGGCGAGGCGATCGGCGTGCGTGTGGGCGCGGTCGAGGTCGATATGTCCGTTTTCCGCGCGTGGAGCGACAGCGTCGTGGCGAGGCTGTCCAAAGGCGTGACGACGCTGCTGGAGCGCCACGGCGTCACCGTGGTCAAGGGAGACGCTGTTCCTGCCTCACACAACCGCGTGGCCGTGGCGGCGTCACACGGGTCGGAGCGCTACACCGCGCGTCGCGGCGTGGTGGTCGCCGTCGGGGCGACGCCTATCGCCATCGGCCCGCTGCGTCCCGACGGCGAACGGGTGCTGACCGCTGCCGGGGCGCTGGCTCTCGACAGGCTGCCCCGCACGGTCGCGGTGGTCGGCGGCGACTACATTGCTTTTCAACTCGCCGTGGCGCTGCGCCGCCTTGGCGCGGAGGTCATTTTACTGGGAGCGGGACATCACCTGCTGCCGGAGATAGATCCCAGCCTCACGTCTCTGGCGGTACGCGGACTCAAGCGGCTTGGCGTGATCTGGCGGCCCGACGGCCATCCGCTTGAGTTGACCGAGACCGGTCTGCGCTTCGCCGTCACGCCGTCCGGCGAGGGGAGCGAGGAGGCGCTGGCCGAGGTCGTGATTCTCTCGGGGGCCGAGCGGACGCCGCGCACGGCCGATCTCGACCTCGATTTCATCGGCGTCCATCTGCACTCCGCCGGTTTCGTCCTCGTCGACGAGACCCAGCAGACGTCGACGAAGGGCGTCTACGCCGTGGGCGACGTGACTCCTGGCGCTCCCCTGGCCGCGCGTGCGTACCGCCAGGGCAAGGTCGCGGCGGAGGCCATCGCCGGCAGACCAGCGGCCTTCGATCCCGCCGCCATCCCCTTCGTGGCGCTGGGTGAGCCCGATCTGGCCTCAGTAGGTCTGGGCGAGACGGCGGCCCGCGAGGCGGGCTACGACGTGGTGACGAGCCGCTTCCCCTGGTCGGCCAGTGGGGCGGCGCTGGCCGGGCGCACGGAGCACGGCCAGACCCTTATTATTTCTGAGCGCGGGGGCGGCGTCGTGCTCGGCGTGCATATCGCGGGCGCGGGCGCCGCCGAACTGATCGGCGAGGCCGCGCTAGCCCTGGAGATGGGCGCGACGGTGGAAGACCTGGCCGCGACGATCCACCCCCACCCCACGCTCTCCGAAAGCGTCTCCGAGGCCAGCGAACTAGCCCTTGGCCTGCCCACGCACGTGCTGCGGTCGCTCATGCCGTAGGGCAGATCGCCTCTCTGGCACGCCGCTTGAAGACGAGACGCAAAAAAGAGGGGGAGCGATGGTCTAAGCCGTCGCTCCCCCCTTTAACGCCGATGCCGACCGGCCTTAGCCGACGCCGCACTTACTTGACGACGATCACTCCAACCATGCCAGGATGTATCAGGCACGCATACTTGTACGTGCCAGCCTTGGTGAACTTGACCGTGTAGGTCTTGTTGTTGACGGCCGTGCGGTTGATAACCGTGTTGCCCATGCCTACGACGTTGTGCGGCACGGCGCCGGACTTATCGACGAAGGACACGGTGTCACCCTTATGCACGGTCAACATATAGGGCTTGAAGGCGAAGCCGCTCTTGTTCGACGACGGCCCAGAGCCCTGAACCTCGTTGACGATGTAGGTCTTGGCGGCCGGTGCGTGCGAAGCGAAGGCGGGCGACGCCGCGGCGACGCCGACAGCCACGAGCGGAAGGACGAGTAATGGGCGAAGATTCATGTGTTGCAAGCTCCTCAAGCATAATGATGTTGTGGCGATGCGTGAGACGGCGCCTCGAAGAAGAAAATGTTGTTCTATACGCACCAGTATCCTTCTTAAGAATACTCCTTTATAGATGAAACGGTCATGAATGTGCTGTAAAGTGTTTGTGAAGCACGTTCTTAGCAGCGGTTGTGTTAGGGACAAGATTGAGCCGCGCGGGCGATCGATGTCCGCGTCGCTATGACGATCGAGATGGAATGGGGACAGAATGAGCGAGAAGAGTGAGCGGCGCGACGGCGCCGGAGCGGCGGTGATGCAGTCCAATCCAACGCTCAATAGGGCGGCGCTCTGGGGTGACGCCACCGAGGACGAGCAGCTTTTGCAGGGTCCTGGCCAGTCGCACCCTGTCGATTTCACCCACACGGACCCCTGGCGCGTGTTGCGCATCCAGGGTGAGTTCGTGGCCGGATTCGACGCCCTCGCGCACGTGGAAAAAGCTGTGTCTATCTTTGGCTCCGCGCGCACGGGTGGAGACGATCCTATGTGCGAGGCGGCGCGGGACACGGCGCGACTGCTGGCTGCCTCCGGCTACGCCGTCATCACCGGCGGCGGGCCAGGTGTGATGGAGGCGGCCAACCGCGGTGCGCGCGAGGGCGGCGGCCTCTCCATCGGCTGCGCTATCGAGCTGCCGGTGGAGCAGAACATCAACCAGTACGTCAATCTGCCGATTAACTTTCGCTACTTCTTCATTCGCAAGACCATGTTCGTCAAGTACGCGCAGGCGTTCGTGATCTTTCCCGGCGGCTTCGGCACTATGGACGAGCTGTTCGAGTCGCTAACCTTGATCCAGACGCACAAGATCCACAACTTCCCGGTCGTCTTGTTCGGGAGAGACTACTGGGGCGGCTTGGTCGATTGGTTGCGCGGGACGATGTTGTCCGAGCACAAAATCTCGGAGAACGATCTGCATCTCTTCACCCTCACCGATTCGCCAGAGGAAGCCCGCGACATCATCCTACGCGGCCACGACATCGCGGAGTCCTGATGCCCCGGTCGACACGTGTTGAGAAGAGATGTGCGGCTATTGTTCATGCCGCCACGGTCATCAAAACGATGATATGTAGAGTGGACGCCGCCCTCTGGCCGTTCGCTGGCCACAGCGCGAACGGTCCTGCTTCAGTCGACCAACACGTGGTAGGTTGAGTGCTGTCCTCACGGTCCTGTGGTACAACGTCGTGGGGGAGACTGTAACATGACGACGAGGAAGGCAAGGACGCTCACGGCGTGGACGCTGTGTGCATTCGTCGCGGCCGTCTTACCGACAGTGCGAGGAGTTAGAGCGACGACGGCCCCTCCCTCCGCGGTTGCCGTCACGGTCCGCGCGGCCTCAGCTGTAGCCGAGACGGTGTCCTGGCAGACGACGAGCGGGGCGAACGATACTGTCGAGCGCTTCGACGACGCCACGCGCCGCTGGAAGATCGTATTCGTCGCTCCACACGGGGTACGCGTCTACCGCGACGCGTCGCTGGCCTCCGACGACGCCCCGACCTACACCTACCGCGTTTGCCGCCGCGCGCCCGTTTCGGCGCCTCTAGTCTGCTCGACCGCGGCGACAGCGCGGCGTCAGTTCGATCACCCCGCCAACTTCACGCACCTCGACTACGGGCTGTATTGGGCGCGCTGTGGGGCCTGCCGCGCCGACGGACTGTCCGACGAGGTGAAGGCGCTGCCGCACGAGCACGACGCCTATGTCGATCCGTCCCATCCCACGATCATCTTTATCCATGGCTGGGAGCCGGGCACGACCGTGCGGCTGTCGCGCCAATCGTGGCTCAGCCCGTTGCCCACGGGCCGGCGCGACCTGGCGGCGGCGTGGCGCGCGCGTGGGTACAACGTCGGCGTTTTCTACTGGAACCAGTTTGCCGACGACGACTGCTGCCTCATCCCTACCGCCGTGGAGAAGAAGGTGTGGGTCGGCGAACCGCTGACCTACCGCGTGTTGGACGCGACGACGGGGACGCTGATCCCCGTCAAGACCTATCCCGGCCGCTCCTCGGTCTCCTCACTCTTCGTGCGCGCGTACCTCGGCGCCCTGCACGACGTCCATGGCGCCGAGGTGCGCCTGGCGGGACACTCGCTCGGGGCGCAACTCGCCGTCCACGCCACGTACCTCTTGAGCCGACTGGCGGCGTCGGGTGAGATCGCGCCGGCCCTCGTGCCGCGCCGCGTCGCCCTACTCGATCCCTTCTTCGGCGGCGCTCAGCCCTACCTGTCGCACGGACGGGGCACGGCGGACGAGACCGCTTATGAGGTTGGGGCGTTGCGCGGTGGACCGTCGCGCGTCGTCTTCGAGTACGATAGTTCCTCGCTGCTCCCCGTGGCTGGCGGTGTGGCCTCTGAGATGGCTTTGACGTACGTCAACACGCGCTATGCCGGTCTTGACGAGACCGAGGCGCATCTGGCGGCGATCCACTGGTATCTCGACTCTCTAGGCGACCCACCGAAGGCCGCTAGCGGTGGATCGCCGCCCTCGGCCGCCCTCGGCGACAGCGCGCTCGGTCGCTTGGCAGGTACGACGTGGTTACAGATGGCGGGCCAAGACACGCCCGACGCGGGCGACGACGTGTTCAGACGCGGATAACACCGCTGTCGCCTCTTTCGCGCGTGCGAGGCGCCGCCGCCGCCTATCTTAGCTAACCCGTCGAAAGGACAAGCTGTCCTGGGGGCCGGAGGATCGCGGTGCATGGCGCGAACGCCTGCTTGCCCGACCCCGCGTTCGCCGCGCCGCCCTTTCCGCCTCTCGTATAGCCCCTCCGTACTCGGTAGATTTAGTATTGGGCGGGATCACGCGCTAGTTGGGGAGCGCGGAGTTGGCCAGCGCCGTTACTTCTCGCTGAGAGCCAGCCTTGAGGCCGACCGTGTAGACGACGCCCTGATCTTGCCACACCACCACCGCGTCGCCGCAGTTGGCTCCGCAAGTGTAGGGGAAATAGAGCGCCGCCACGCCGCCATGCAGAGTGATGTGTCGCCCGTGCGGGTAGTCGAAGATCGTGGGCATATCGATCACCGGGCCGCCCGTTACTTCGGCTAAGCGGCAAGCGCCTCCTCCATCGCAACCCTTGGAGTAGCCGATGTCGATGAGATACGAGTACGTGCCGGTGTTGTCTGGATTGACATCGGCGTAGATCGGCATTTTTCCGTTAGGGAACGTGGACGGCAGCCGCAGCGGGATCGACACCTTCGAGAGCAAGGGCCTGACCGACTTGAACACGGGGCTGTCGACGTGCTTGTTCGCCTGAGTCGCTTGTAGCGTCCGCGTCGCCGTGCGCGCGAGCACGGGAGAGTAAGTGATACTGCTCCCTACCAGCAGCAGTACGGTAAAACGCCCGAGCATCGTCTTGCCCATCTTCACCAAACACGACCTTTCTTCAAGCCCATCGACATCCTAGACTCTATAATACGCGCACCGTGATAACGCGGCACGCGAAGCACGGTATACGATGACGATGGCGACCGACCGTGCGCGTCGCCGGTGGCCGTTGGTCAGGATCGCTTGCATCACGGCCGGCCGATCGCTCACCATTGAGGATAGGATAGGCGGGGATCGACGAACAGGGTTAAGGTCGCCCTCTGCTATACTGGGCCTGTTCTCGTAGGCCGTTTCTGGCCGCGATCAGCGTCTTGATCTTTCCCTGATGCGTGCTGCATGGACTATATTCGGCGTCGCCTGCGTGCCGGAATCGTGACCCTGGCCCTAGCCCTCGTGGCGACGGTCGCGGCGATCCTGGTCCTGGCGCAGCGCGATGTTTCGCCGCCCAGAGTAGATAACAGCCCTATCTTCGCCGGGGGCGAACCGGTCGATGCCCGGTTGCAGAACGTCTATGCGCAAGCGGTTCTTGGAGCGCCCTCCGCCCCTGGAATCGATCAATGGAGCCAGTTTGGGCGCGACGCGGCGCACTCTTTTGCCGCGCTGTCGGCGGGCGGTCACATCCTGCACGGGCGTGTGGCTTGGTTTGCGCCGCTTGGTGGACCGGTGCTGTCCGCGCCGGCGGTGGACCACGAGGTTCGTACGGCGCCAGGCCTTCATGGGACGCTGAGACCCGACAGCGTGGTTTACGTCGGCGGCAGCGACGGCTTCCTGCGGGCGCTCGACGCGCGGACTGGTGCGCTTCGCTGGCGGGTAGGGCTGGGCGACAGTTTGAGCGACAGTTCGCCGGCCATCGGCGGCGGCCGCGTCTATGTGAATGGCTTCGGAACCCTGACCCTGGCCTTCGACGCGACGACGGGGCGTCCGCTCTGGCAGGAAGACAACAGGCATCCCCTGTCCGCACCACCGACCTATTTTCGCGGACTCGTTCTCGTTCCCAGCGACGGCAATTTCCTGAGCTGCTACGACGCCGCGACCGGGCGGCTCTACTGGCGCTTCCAGTCCGAGGACGTGCTGCCCGACTTCTGGCCAACGACCGGCGCGGCGGCCGCGACCGGGCGCACGGCCTACGTGGCGCTGGGAGCCTCGGCCGAGTTCATGGCCATCGACCTGATCAGCGGCCTCAAACGCTGGGAATACGCCGTGCGCGAGCGCTTCTCCGGCGCGCCAGCGGTCGCGTACGGCGCCGTTTATGTCGCGACCGCCTCCGGGCGCATCCTCTGCTTCGACGCGGCGGATGGCGCTTTGCGCTGGAAGGTGAAGCTGCCCCAATCGGTGGGAGGGGGCGCGCGGGCCTCTCCCGTGGTGGCCGGAGAACGGCTCTTCCTGGGAGGCGACGATGGCCGGCTCTACGCCTACTCGGCGCGCACGGGCCGTCTCCTCTGGACCTATCGTACGGGATCGCCCGTGCTCAGCGCCCCCATCGCAGCGAACTCCGTCCTCTACCTGCCGGGCTCCGACGGTCTGCTGTACTGCCTCGACGCCGCCAGCGGCCACGAGCGCTGGGCGCTGCGGCTGGGCGAGATGCGCGCCGCTCCCGCTCTCCTCGACGGTATGCTGTATGTCGGCTCACGCGCCGCGGGTGGGCTTTATGCGGTCCGGTAGACGTCGGTGGGTCGGGCCAGCCGCGTGGGTCGCAGCAGGCCTGTTCGCCGTCCTGGCCCTGGCTGTCGCCTATACGCTGACTCAGCCAGCAGCCCCTCGCGCCGCGCCGCCCCTGGTGGTCGCGCCGGTGTCGCCCACCGTCTTCGCGCCCCTCGCATCCGACGGCGACGACCTCACCAGCGGCGTGCAGATCGCGCGGTTAGACCATCCCGCCTTCCAATTTGGGACGGGGGGGACCACGCTCACGGTGCGGGTGCGCGCCCGCGACAACGGCGCCTCCGGTTCTCCCCTGGGCGGCGCACGTGTCTGGCTCACCCTGGCGCCGCGCGCCTTCGCACCGGCCTCCGCCCTGGTGGAGGCCACGGCCGACGCGCGGGGACGCGCCACGATCGCCCACTTGGCCCCGGGCCAGTACGTGCTGGCGTCGGCGCGGCCCGTGCAAAGAGGCGCGTCATCCGCGCCATACGCCCTGTCCAGCCGCCCGCTGACGATCGGCGGCGCGGCCGCTGTCGCGGCCACGCTCGTCCTACGACCCCTAGCGGCCGCGCCAGCCCTGTTTACCCCCCGCGTCGCGCCGCGCAACGCCATCGTCGTCGAACTCAACGGCGTCTATGCCGAGACATGGCAGGGCGTCGATGCGCCGGTGATACGGGGGCTGGCCGCGTCGGGCGCCATGGCCACGCAAGTATGGGCGGACTACGGCTGGCCCTTGATCGACGATACGGTGCTGGCCACTGGAGGGTACCCTTCGTGGCGTCTGTTCGATCCCTGGCCGCGCCTCGTGCCCTGGGGAGAGCAGGATGGCATCGACCAGGCCACATGGTACGGACAGAATGGCGTGCCGGGCGTTGGCGCGGACGACTTCTGGGGGCAGGATTCGGTTTTCGACGTGGCCCAACGCTTTGGCCTGGCGACCGGGTGGCTGGGGGCGGACGCTCGCCGTCCCTCGCACCTCAACCACGCGGCGCTGACGATCGTCTCGGCCCTGGGGCCGACAGCGCGGTGGGAGTCCGCGCTCACCGCGACGCTCGACCGCCTAGCGCGCGAACGACACGGCTTCCTGCTCTACGTCGACCTCGCTCCACCCCCCGCGCCACGCGGCGAAGGAGAGACCAGTCCCGCTGCCGTGGGAGGGCGCTACGGGCAGCTCGCCTCCCTCTACGATGCCTTTGCCGGCCTTCTCGTTCGCCAGCTCACGCTGCGCCGTCTGACAGGGTCCACGGCGCTGTTGCTCACGGCGGGCGAGGCGCAGGCCGGCCAGACCAACGCTGCTAACTACTACGGACCGGGCGCGACAGGGCGGGGATCGAGTCTGCACGTTCCCCTGATAGTGGTTGGGCCAGGGGTCGCGCGTGGACGGCGTTGGGAGCACCCCGTGAACGCCGACGCTGTCGCGCCGACCGTGATGGCGCTTCTGGGCCTGCCGTCGCCCGCGGGCGCGCGTGCCGCGGCGCTGCCTTTGATGCGCTCGACCCTAGCCGCGGGTCCTCCTCTCTCGACCCCGCTCTCCGTTCTCGCGTTAGGAACGCGCTGGTCCAGCACCTTCGGCAGCGCCGGTCGATACGGCCGTCGTCAGGACGGCGGCGTGCGCTCTCGCGTCCTCGCGGCGGCACGGCTACGGTGAGCGCACGCCGCTTCGGCTGGGCGATGCTGTTCGCCTTCGCCTGGCGGCAGCGACGCGGTGCGATCGGGCGTCTAGCGCTCACGCTGGCCGGACCGCTGCTGGCCGTGCTCGGCTTCGCGCTGGCCAACACCATCGCCACGAGCGCCGCTCTGGTGACGCAACACGATCTAGCAGGCCGTCGCCCCGGACCATACGATCTGCTCGTGCGCCCGAGCGGCGACGTGTCGGAGGCGGAGCGGACGTTGCGTCTCGTGGCGCCCGACGAACTGCGCTGGGGCAGCGGCATCACTATCGGCCAGTGGCAGGCCATCGCGCGCTTGCCAGAGGTGGAGGCGGCCGCGCCGGTCGCCCCGGCGGGAACGCTGCGGCTAGTGCTGCCCGCCGGCGCCGCGTGCCACGCGCCCAACGCTTCAGGAGGCGCCGGACATCCTACAACGGTGGTCGACGCGGCGGTGGTCGGCATCGATCCGGTAGCCGAGACGCGGCTGGTACACCTGGACAAGGCGCTCAGGTCCGGCGCGCTGTTGCCGGCAGCCATTCCGCGGCGAGAGTGGCTGACGCCGCCGTTCCTGCTGGTGGCGGCCCGGGCGGCCCATCCGCCCACGCATCGTGGGGCGTCGTCGTGCGGGGAGATCGACGCTTTGACGGCCAGGGGTACGCTGGGGGGAGGACTCCTGCCGCCGCCGGTCGACCGCTACGTCCTGCCTTCCCTGCCGCCGCCGGGCGTCGTTCCCGCGGTCCAGCGCGCCGACGCCGCGGGGCTGCCGTCGTTGCCGGGAGCCGCGACAGCGTGGCTGAGCGTCGGGAGTCCGGCTGGCGCCATCGATGGCGTGATCGATTCCGCGCGGTTGTCGCTGGGCGATCCACGCCTGGACCCATTGCCCTTCGCCCTCTACGGCGGCGCGCCGGGCCCGTCAGGCGTGTGGGCGCCGCCCAACTATGGAGCGGATCCCGTGCTGCTGACGGACGTGCACGCCGTCTGCCGCCTGCTCGGCGATGGCTGCCTCGGGTCCGTGCGCGTGCGCGTGGCCGCGCCAGGAGGGATCAACGGCCGGCGCGCGGCGGTCGTCGCCGCGGTCGCGCGGGCCATTGAGCAGCGGACCGGCCTATGGGTGGACGTGGCTTACGGCGCCGCGGGACGCGCGGTCCATGTCCTTAATGCAGGCACGAACCGTGGGGATGGCGCCGCGGAGCTGTGGCTGGCCGAGGGCGCGACACTGAGCATCAGCCGCGGGGTCAATGCCATCAACCTGCTGCTCTTCGGCCTGATCGGTGCGCTCGCCGTGCTGTCGACCCTCGTTGATGCTGTCGTGTCCGGGTTGCGTCGCGCCCCCGAGCGCGAACTGCTGCGCCACAACGGCTGGAGCCGGAGCGCCCTGCGACGACTAACGCTGGCGGATACCACGCTCGTCGGCGGCGCGGCCGGTCTGCTAGCCCTGCTTCTATTGAGCGCACTGTTGCTCGCGGGATGGACCGCACCGTCGCCTGCCTCTTGGGTCGTGCTGCCGCTGACTATCGTCTCGTACGCGCTAGGCGCGGCGCTAGGCGACGCACTCACGCGGGCTGACCGGGTGGTTGGTGGGCGTGGTCAGCGGCCGCGAGCGGGCGCCGCCCCTCTCCTGCCGTGGTGGCTTGTCTTGGCTCTGCGTAACGCGGCGCGGCGACCGTTGCGCGCCGCCCTCGCCATCTTGACCGCCGCCGCCGCCGCCACCGTGTTTACGATCCTCTTGCTGGGCGTCACGACCCTGCATGGCCTCCTCTCCGTCACCGTCCTGGGCCAGGGCGTCGCCGTCGAATTGGCGCCCTACCACGCGGGGCTAGCTGCCATTGCCTTAGTGCTGACCCTCGTCACTTTGGCCAATTTGGGGACACAGGGTGTGCGTGAGCGGCGCGTGGAGCTGGGGACACTGCGGGCGGTCGGCTTCTCTACCGGAGCCGTCTTGCGGCTGGTCGCCATCGAGGCCGTGCTGACAGCCAGCGCCGGAAGCCTATTGGGCGTCGCGACAACGACCTTGGTGGTCGTCAGAGCATACGGCGACGCGATCGACCGTGTGTTGCTGGGTCCAGCCGTCCTAGCATCGTGTGGCGCCGCGGCCGTCCTTTGCACCGCTGCCGCTGTCGTGCCCACCGTGAAAGCGACGCGCATCCCGCCGGCCGAGGCGCAGCGCGATGGATAGGGCGCGCGGACCAGCTACTGCCGACCTCACTGGAGGAGGCGACCGAGATCCGGTCGTCGTGTTGCGCGGGGTCGGCCTGACGTACGCGACGCCGACCGGATCGCTGGTGATCCTGCGGAGCGTCGACCTGCGGCTAGCGCACGGCGAGAGCATCGCCTTGATCGGTCCCTCAGGCAGCGGCAAGAGCACGCTGTTGAACGTGCTCGCCGCGCGGCTATCCGTCGACGCCGGGAGAGTGACGCTGCTGGGGCGCGATGCGGACGTGCTCGACGACGATGCGCGCGCCGCGCTGCGCCGCGAGATCGGTCTGGTGGACCAGGCGCCCCGGCTGATCGACTCCCTGAGCGTACGCGAGAACGTACTGCTGCCCTTGGCCGGGCTGCCGCGCGAGCCAGGGTTATTGGGCCGCGTCGACCGCCTGCTCGACGATCTTCATGTGACCGAGCGGGCGCGGGTCCGTCCTGGCCGGCTCTCTGGCGGCGAACGGCAACGGGTGGCGATCGCGCGCGCGCTGGCGCCGCGGCCAGCGCTGCTGCTGGCCGACGAGCCAACGGGCCATCAGGACAGCGTGGGAGGCGCGGCTATCGTCGACCTGCTGCTCCGCCATGCCGCCGAGGGCGCCGCACTCGTCCTGGCTACTCACGACCTAGCCCTGGCCGCACGCGCGTCGCGCGCTTATCGTCTCGAGGAGGGGCGACTGATATCCGTCGCGGTGCGGCGCGCGTCCACGACGCCTGACGGTGAGACGGCCGCGTTCGAGATGGTCGACGTGGCCGATGACGCGACCGTGGATTCCGCCCTGGTCGCGGCAGATGCGCCGTGGCCGGGCGTGGATATGGAGACGGCCCCCGAAGAGTCCGCTGTGGCCCTACCCGCCACACGGTCGCGGCGGAGGCGTGGACGGCCCGCGGCTCCCCTGGCCTGGATGAGCGCGGGGGTGCTGGCGGCCATCATCCTTGGCGTGGGCGGCGGCACAGCAATCCGCGACTACCTAGCGGCGCGCCAAGGGCAAGCTGACGCCCAGGCAGCCGTGCGCGCCCTGGATCAGGAGCAGCAGGCTGGCCTGCGCGATCGCGAGTGGCCGCAATTCTTGCACGATGCCGCGCATAGTGGGCGTAGTCCGGTCGCCCTCGCCTTGAGGGGGCAGCGGGCATGGGTCCATGCGGTCATCGGGCCGGTCATCGCCTCCCCAGTCGTCGCGGGCGGCGTCGTCTACGTCGGAGGCACTGACGGCTACCTGCACGCACTGAACGCGGTCAGCGGCCGGGAGTTGTGGCGCTTTTCCGTCGGCGCCGAGTTGGTCAACACCACGCCGGCCGTGCATGGCGGCCTGGTGTACACGGGCGCCAGCGGCGGCGCGCTCTTCGCCCTCGACCGGCGCACGGGACGCCCGCGCTGGAGCGCCGCGTTACACGCCGAGCCAACCGCCCCACCAGTCGTCGCGGGCGGCCTGGTCTTGGTCGCGTCCGGTCCAGCTACAGTGCAGGCGCTCGACGCCGCCAGCGGCCGGTTGCGCTGGCTGGCCCATCCGCCGCGCGTGCTCGACCTGGGCTACCCGACCGAGGGTCCCGCGACCGTGGACGACGGCACGGTGTACGAGGACTTCAGCAGTTCCGATACAATCGTGGCTTTGCGGCTAAGCGATGGACATCTGCTGTGGAAGATCGGCCCAGTGGGCGACCGCCTGGGCGCCGCGCCAGCCGTGGACGCGGCGACCCTCTATGCCGCGACCGAGTCGGGCACGATGATCGCGGTGGACCGCGCCCTGCACACGCTGCGCTGGTACCGCGTGCTGCCTCCGGGGCATACACAGGGCGTCTCCGCCGCGCCCGTGCGCACCGGCGCGCTGTTGTTGGCGCCCGACCAGGACGGCTGCCTCTACGCTCTAGATAGCGCCACCGGCGCCATGCGCTGGCGGGTCTCGACCGGCGCGGCGCTGCTGGCATCGCCGGCGGTGTCCGGCGAGGTGGCCTACCAGCCGTCCTCCGACGGGTTGCTTTATGCCGTGGACACGCGCGACGGCCACGTCCGCTGGACCCTCCCGATCGGCCAGTCGCGCGGCACGCCCGCATTGGGCGATGGGCGCCTCTACGTCGCCTCGCTCGGTCTGGGCAACGTGCCGGGACAGGGCGCCGTGATCGCCGTGCGCTGAATCTCGCCGGTCGATCAGATAAATCTGGTTGTTATGGCGTCCCGTCCCGAAAAATCCTATACTATACCCGGAACGCCGCTAGCTCATGAAACCGTCACGCGCCAACCGTCTTTCATCAGGAGGTGCATATCTGTAGCTGAGGCGTCTATCCCGACGATCTGTCCGCACAACCTATTTCCCCTGCCACCCATCGTTCGCGACCACAAAGACTGATCGAGCCGCTGCCTCACGGACGGCGGCGATCCTTGTAGTGTGTAGCTTCCGATCGAGGGTCATGGATCGCACCGCGCCCGTGCGACGGTGTCACCTAGGCCCAACCAATATGGATATGGCGCTAGGTGACGGCGTCTTCAGTGCTAACAAAGGGATAGTACAGATGGCAGACAATCGCGAGCAGTCACAGAGAAACGACGCGCAGCCTTCGTCCTCTAGCAGCAGCGCCGGTAGTGGGACTGGCCACACGAACCCGATGGACCGCCGACCTCACGTGAAAAGGCGTCTCGCCCGGTTCCTCATCCCCCTGCTCCTCGTCACGTTTGGGTTGCCGCTCACGGTGCATGCCGTCGGCGACGCCACGCGCAACCCACAGCCAACCCTGGCCAACAACTACAATGACATGCAAGACTTGTTGCACCTGCAAGGGCGCGCGACGAAAGTACGTCCTCACATCGCCTCGGGCAGTGATACGATCGGCGGACATGTGGTCGACGCCTCGACCGGGACCGGGATCAGCGGCGTGACCGTGTACCTGTCCGACGTGCCCTCACCGTGCAACAACAGCATCAGCGCTGGTGCTTGCGCGCCGGCGATGCAGACGACCACGACCGACGGCAGCGGCAGTTACTCGTTCACCGGCATCGGGAACGGCAGCTACAATCTGGCGGCCAGCCGTCTCACCGCGGGCTCCACGATGTACCCGCAAACCGCGCCCGGCGTGGTCCCCACCACCAACAGCAATCAGCAGGGCGTGACCCTCAACCTCACCGTCAGCGGGAACACGACCGCCAACTTCTCGCTGCAGCCGTTCGCGGCGCCGGGGAGCCGCACGGCGCCAAGTGGGCATGCCCGCAATCTGATCGTGGTGGACTTCGATGAGACATACGCCAAGAGCTGGTTCAGCGACTCCAACCTTACCAGCCTATCCAGCAATGTGAATAGCTTCGCCAACGGCGGCGTCAACAACACCAATGGCTTCGCCACCTACGGCTGGTCGCCCGTCGACCACTACTCCATCGCCACCGGCCAGTATCCCTACTGGCGATTCTTCGATCCCTGGCCGAACAACCTGTGCAACTGGGCTACGTCCGGCAACGGCGGCGCCGACTGCGGCATCGACACCAACAAGTTCTATTGCAGCGGCTCCTGCGTGCCCGAAGCCTGGGGCCAGATGTCGATGTTCGACGTGGCCAAGGCCTACGGTATGAGCACCGCCGTGATCGGCGGCTCGGACTATCCCACCGGCCACATCAATAACGCCAATGTCGACTCGATCCAGCTCGGCGCCAACTCGCAGTGCTCCAGCGCCGGCTCGTCCTGCCAGTGGGAGACCAAGGCGGAGAATTGGATCAGTTCCACGGGCAATCCAAATGCCAACGGCTTTCTACTCTACATGCCGGTGACGCCGGCCGAGGGCAGCACGCCGGAGAGCACCAGCCCCGACGCGTCGGGCAGCTCCTACCAGAACGCGCAGCACCTCGACGACCAGGTATTCGGCGACTTCCGCGGCTGGCTCAACTCCAACGGCTATCTCGCCAACACCGACGTCGTGCTGGTGGGAGACGAGGCCGAGAACGACCATACCAGCTACGACAACTTCTACGGCACGAACTCGACCAAGAACGTACCCATCGTGTTCGGCGGCCCGGACTACGCCACGGGCCTGAAGCCCACGAATCTGATCCACCTGGACGATGTCGCCGCCACGTCGCTCGGCGGCCTCTGTCTGCCCGCTCCGGCGGGCGACCGCGGGACCGTGCAGACTTCCTATCTGAAGTCGATCTGCTCAAGCGGCAGCCCCACCGCCACGCCGGCTCCCGCAGCCACCAACACGCCCGCGCCAGCCGCGACGAACACGCCAGCGCCCGCTGCCACGGCGACCAGTACATCCGCCCCCGCGGCGACCAGTACACCTGCCCCCGCGGCGACGAATACGCCCGTTCCGGCGGCGACGAACACGCCGACCGCGGGGGGCTCCTGCACCAGCGACAACGTCTGCCTCACCGGCTTCACCGCCAGCGCTTCCGCGGTCCCCGTCAACACCAACGTGACCCTGACTG
>JAABUX010000318.1_pt1 | contig 82268 bp, 77 predicted proteins | sample 5561851 | NCBI WGS metagenome assembly JAABUX01 (sample SAMN10711883, study PRJNA513361) | rock metagenome | isolation source: Antarctica rocks | place: Antarctica: Victoria Land, Richard Nunatak red sandstone | collected 2016-01-03 | reverse complement strand
GCCGGGGGCGGTGGTGTCATGCTGGCCGTTTTCCGGCGACCGACGCAGACCGTCACCCCGGCTCCCGCCGAGACCCTACAAAGAGCACCGTATCGGTGCCCCTGCTAAGGATGGTGCCCTAGTGACCGGGGCCGGGTGCTGGCTGTCGTTCGACGTGGCCTGCCCGGTAGAGCATGCGTTCACCGTGTGGACCTCGGGCATCGGGACGTGGTGGCCGCGCGACCACACGGTCAGCGGGCAGCCCGGCCTGACCGTGGTGCTGCAGGGCCGGGTCGGCGGCCGGATCTACGAGCGGACCGCCGACGGCGCCGAGCAGGACTGGGGGCAGGTAACGGTCTGGGAGCCGCCCGCCCGGCTGGCCTACCAGTGGCACCTGGGCCGGGGGCCGGACGAGTACACCGAGGTGAATATCTTTTTCCGCGCCGAGGGCGCGGCTGCGACCCGGATCGAGATCGAGCACGCTGGCTGGGAGCGGCTGGGGAATGCGGCTGGTGTCTGGCGGGACCGGAACCAGGCCGGCTGGGAATCCCTTTTGCCGCATTTTCTTACCGCAATCACACGAGGAGACAGCTCATGGCCGCTGGCAGCAGGGACGACCCGTGGGTGCTGAAGACCCCGCCGGGCACCTCGCAGTACACGATGTACCGGAACGAGCAGGCTGATCCGCCGGCCCTGGTCTGCCAGGTGGGCTCTACCACCTTGAAGTACCGCCTGCAGGCCATCGAGGACCTGCATAAGTGGCTGCAGGAGCAAGGCGACTGGGTCCCGCTCGGCGCGGCCGACGAGAAGAAGGATGCTGCGCCGGGCACCGTCGAGGCCTGGGGCAGATCGGCGGACAACCCGGTGGGCGGCTGGTACGGGCTGCGCAATGGCTACCGCGGCCGGTTCGGGATGTACCTTCCGCCGCTGCTGGAGGCGCTCGGCCTGGCCGAGCTCAGCCACGATGCACGCAGCAACCAGATGCGCGCCGCGACGGAATGACAGCCGCCGTGCCCCTAGCCGTCTCCGGCATGCCTGCATGCCTGCGGCCGCCCCGAGCCGCCGCTGTACGGCCAGGCGGACAGCGCTGACATGAGCATGCCGCCAGATTACCGCCGGGAGCGGCAGTTGACTCAGCTACGCAGTTGAGTCAGCTACGCAGCGAGCCAGTCCTGGCGACCAGCATCGCCACGTCGGCTACCGCCACTGCGAGAGTGAGCCGGAACGCCCACCGGCCGCCACCGTGGCGGCCCTGTACCGCCGCCGCGGCGATCAGAACCACAACGACACCGAGCCCGCTCAGCGTCCCAGCGCCAGGCGGCCCCGACCCGATCGTCACGATCACGGATGCACCGAGCAGGAGAACGCCGGCGCCGAGGCGGCTGGCGTTGCGCCCGAGACGATGCGGCAGCCCGCGCACGCCGGCGGCCTGATCGTCCTCCAGATCCGGCAGGGCGTTGGCCAGATGCGCGCCAGTGGCGAGCAGGGCAGTGGCGGTGACCGCCCACAACGGCGGCCAGGGGGCACCGGGAAGGCCGAGGTAGATGAAGGCGACCAGGAGCGGGAAAGAGACGGCATACGGAGCCCCCGACCAGGCGGTGGACTTCAGGCTGGCGTTGTAGCCCCAGGCCAGCGCCACCGCAGCGATGTGGGCAAGACCAGCCTTCCCGCCGGAGAGCAGGGACAGCGGCACGGTCAGCAGCGCTGCTGCAGCCGCGCCGCGGCCGACAGCCTGGCGCCGCACCAGCCCGGCTGCCACCGGCTTGTCGGTCCGCCCGGCCGCCAGGTCGCGGTCAGCGTCGAGCCAGTCGTTGTGCCAGCCCACCGAGAGATGCCCGGCCAGCACCGCGGCGCCGACAGCGGCCATACCTGCTGCCGGCCGGCCCAGGGCTCCGGCCAGCATGACCGCGACCAGCGTCACCGCCGCGCAGGCTTCGGGGTGGCATGAGCGGGCCAGCACCACAGCGGAACGTAGCAGACGACGCCCGTGCTGGCGGCCGGGACGGGCGGATCCTGGCGGCAGTGCCCTGCTGGGTGAGTGCCCCATGGATGCCTTCCGCGCGCTCCGCCGGTCAGATCTCCCCGGCCACGTTGCCGCCGCATGCTCGCGATCTTATCGATGGGAGCGCAGGCGGCACCTGACCCGCTCGATGGCCCATCGATCGGGTTACCGCCCGGCGCAAATAAGCGGCAAGCCGCAAGTTTCCGATTAGCCGCCCGCCGCCGCGCCCGCCGCCGCAGCGGGTGCAGCCCCGCCCGCCGCCCCGGCCGGCGCAGCCCCGGCGGCCGCGCCCTGGCCCTGTGTCGCCGCCCCGGCGGGCGCCGCGTCGATCCCGGCCTCCTGACGCTGCGCCGCGGTGATCGGCGTCGGCGCGCCGGTCAGCGGGTCGTGCCCGGACGCCGCCTTCGGGAACGCCATCACCTCGCGGATCGAGTCCCGGCCGGTTAGCAGCATCAGCAGCCGGTCCCAGCCGAACGCGATCCCGCCGTGCGGCGGCGGCCCGAACCGAAGCGCGTCCAGCAGGAAGCCGAACTGCGACGTGGCCTGCTCCCGGCTGAGCCCGATCACGTCGAACACCTGCTGCTGCATGTCCGGCCGGTGAATCCGGATTGAACCGCCGCCGATCTCGGTCCCGTTGCAGACGATGTCGTAAGCGTCCGCCAGCGCCCCGCCCGGCTCCGCGGCGAACTTCGCTGCCCATTCCGGCAGCGGCGCGGTGAACGGGTGATGCACCGCCGTCAGGCCGCCCTGACCGTCGTCCTCGAACATCGGCGCGTCCACCACCCAGGTGAACGCCCAGGCCGACGGGTCGATCAGCCCGCACCGGTGCCCGATCTCCAGCCGGGCCGCACCCAGCAGTGCCCGCGCCGCGGTCGCGGTCCCGGCGGCAAAGAACACGCAGTCCCCCGCTGCCGCACCGGCCGCCGCGGGCAGCCCGGACCGCTCGGCGCCAGTCAGGTGCCGCGCCACCGGCCCGCCGTCCGCCACCAGCCCGTCCGCGCCGATCAGCACGTAAGCCAGTCCCAGGGCCCCCCGCGACTTCGCCCACTCCTGCCACCCGTCCAGCTCCCGCCGGGTCTGCCCGGCGCCGCCCGGCATAACCACGGCGCCGACGTACGGGGCCTGGAACACCCGGAACTGCGATTCGGCGAACAACCCGGTCAGCTCGGTCAGCTCCTGCCCGAAACGCAGGTCCGGCTTATCGGAGCCGAACCGCGCCATCGCGTCGGCGTAGGTCATCTGCGGGATCGGCAGCCGCACCTCGAACCCGGCGATCTGCGACCACAGCCGCGCCACCAGGTCCTCGGCCACTGCCACGATGTCTTCCCTGGTGACGAAGGACATCTCCACGTCGATCTGGGTGAACTCCGGCTGCCGGTCGGCCCGGAAGTCCTCATCGCGGAAGCAGCGCACCAGCTGGTAGTAGCGCTCCAGCCCGGCCACCATCAGCAGCTGCTTGAACAGCTGCGGCGACTGCGGCAGCGCGTAGAAGGTGCCCGGCTGCAGCCGTACCGGCACCACGAAGTCCCGCGCCCCCTCCGGCGTGGACCGGGTCAGGAACGGAGTCTCCACGTTGACAAAACGGTGCTCCCGCATCACGTCGTTCACCAGGTAAGCCGCCGTCGAGCGCGCTTTCAGCGCCGCCGCCATCTCGCTCCGCCGAATGTCGAGATAGCGGTAACGCAGCCGCACCTCCTCGTTCAGCTCGCCGCCGCCCTCGATCGGGAACGGCAGCGGGTCCGACTCAGCCAGCACTTCCAGCCCGGTCGCGGCGATCTCCACATCGCCGGTGGCGAGCTCGGGGTTCTGGTTCCCGGCCGGCCGCAGCCGGACCTCGCCGGTGACCAGCACGCAGAATTCGGCCCGCAGCTCGTGCGCGAAATCCTCCTGGCGCAGCACGACCTGGACCACCCCGCTGGCGTCGCGCAGGTCGATGAACACGACCCCGCCGTGATCGCGGCGCCGTGCGACCCACCCGGCCAGCGTCACCCGCTGCCCGGCGTCGGCGGCGCGCACCGTCCCGGCCTCGTGCGTGCGGATCATCGCTGCCCAGCCTCTCTGTACGGTTTCACGGGGACGGCCCAGATTTACTGGTCCGGCCGGACGTATTGCCTACAGTCCCCTGGCGGGTCCGGCTGCGGGCACCAGGCCGGCCAGGAACGGGTTGGAAGCCCGCTCGGCGCCGATCGTGGTCTGCGGGCCGTGCCCGGCCAGGACGACTGTCTCATCGGGGAGCGGCAGGCAGACCCGCGACAAGCTTGCCAGAATCGTGGCGTAATCGCCGCCGGGCAGGTCACTGCGGCCGATCGAGCCGGCGAATAGCAGGTCGCCGCTGAACAGGGTGCCCGGCCCGGTCCCCGCGGCCGCGGCACCGGGCAGCCGGAAGGCCACGGAGCCAGGGGTATGGCCGGGCGCGTGGTCCACTACAACCTGCAGGCCGGCTAGTTCCAGCGTCATCCCGTCAGTCAGCTCGGCTACCTCGTCGGGCTCGGTAAGGGTCAGGCCGCCGAAGAACTCGCGGCCCCCGGCCGCCGACAGGCCCTTGCCGGGGTCGGTGAGCAGCGCGCGGTCGTCAGGATGGATGTAGGCGGGAATGCCGCGGGCGCCGCAGACCGGCGCGACGGACCAGACGTGGTCGATATGCCCGTGCGTCAGCAGCACGGCGACCGGCCGCAGCCGGTACCTTGCGATGGTCTCCTCGATGCCCGGCTCGGCGTCCTGGCCCGGGTCGATGATCACGCACTCCGCGCCCGGGGCGGCCGCCACCAGATAGCAGTTCGCGGCCAGCGAGCCCGCCGGGAACCCGGCAACGAGCATGGCTTCCTCCCTTTTCCAGCGGCGCCATGCGGCGGCTGCTGACCTTTCCGGGCATGCGCCACCAGGCTACCGGTGCGCGGCCGGCGCCCGCTGCCGCGCGCCGGGAGCGCCCGTCGTGCGTCGAACCGGTAACAGAGACGTCCCCGGCTACGGCACGGCGGGTACGCTTCGCGAAGTTTCGCAGATCGCGGTCGCCCGGGCGGCAACGAAGCACGGAGCTAAGGAAAAGAACAAGCTGCTAAAAGTAAAGAGCCTGTAGATCACGAGGACCTCAGGAGGGCCGCAGGGGTGGCTGGGAAGAGCGAGCGCCAGCGCAGGCTGGCTCGCGAGCGGTACGAGCGCCGGAATGCCCGGCGCCAGCAGCATGACCATCAGACCCGGCGCACGACCATCGCCGCCACCCTGAGCGTGCTCGCCATCGTGGCGATCGCCGTCGGCAGCGTCTTTGCATTCCGCGGTCCATCAGGCCCGGCCGCGCCCGCCAGCGCCTCCAGCCCGGCGGCCACTGCCAGCCCATCGCCCGCCGCCAGCCCAGCGCCCCCGGCGTCCGCGCCGGTCAGCGAGCCGGCCCGTAGCTGCACCTACACGGCCAGCCCGCCTGCCGCCCGCAAAGTGACCCTGCCGCCCGCCGCGCCGGACTACACGGCCCGCTACAGCGCCACGATCAAGACCAGCCGGGGTGCCATCGCGATCAGCCTGCTGAACAGCAAGGCCACCTGCACGGTGAACTCGTTCGCGCACCTTGCCGGGCAGAACTACTTCAGCGGAACTACCTGCCACCGGCTGGTCACGAGCGGCATCTACGTGCTGCAGTGCGGCGATCCGACCGGCACCGGATCCGGCGGTCCTGGTTACAGGTTCGCCGACGAGAACCTGACCGGGGCCAAGTACACCGCGGGCACCGTGGCGATGGCCAACTCCGGCGCGAACACCAACGGCAGCCAGTTTTTCCTGGTCTACAAGGACTCGCCGCTGCCGCCCAGTTACACGCCGTTTGGCACGATTACCGGGGGACTTACTATTATTCAGCAAGTAGCGCACGCCGGCAGCGACAACTCCGGCGGCCCGGGCGACGGCCATCCGAAGGACAAGGTCGTCATCGAGGGCTTGACCATCAAGAAGACCTGACCGGCGACGCCGCCAGTCAGGTCCCGAGCAGGAGGTGTGCGGTGAGCACCGCCAGCGATCTGTGGGGCCGGGTAGCCGACGACGGCACGGTATACGTCCGCGAGGCCGACGGCGAGCGGGAGGTCGGTTCCTGGCAGGCCGGCAGCCCCGACGAGGCGCTCGCGTTTTTCAAGCGCAAGTTCGATGCCCTGGAAACCGAGGTCAGGCTGCTGGAACGGCGGATCGCGAACACCGATCTGGCTGCCGCGCCCGCGCGGGCCACCATCACCCGGCTGCTTGCCGCGGTGACCGACGCCCGCGCCATCGGCGACCTGGCGGCCCTGCGTGCCCGGATCGAGGCGCTCAGCGGCGTGGTCGACCAGCGCCGGGCAGAGCAGAAGACAGCCAGGGACCATGTCCGCGGCGAGGCAGCCGCAGCCAAGGAGAAGATCGTCGCCGAAGCGGAGCAGATCGCCGCGACAGCTACCCAGTGGAAGACCAGCGGCGAGCGCATGACCGTCCTGCTGACGGACTGGAAGGGGGCGCCGCGCGGCGACAAGGCCGTCGAGGCGGCACTGTGGAAACGGCTGTCCGCGGCCCGCAACGCGTTCACCAAGCGCCGCAGGGCCTATTTCGCGCAGCTGGAGGAAGAGCGCGAGGAGGTCAGGGCGCGCAAGGAGAAGCTGATCAGCGAGGCTGAGGCACTGGCCAGCGGCACCGACTGGGGCGCGACGGCCTCGGCCTATCGCGAGCTGATGCGGTCCTGGAAGGAGTCGGGCCGGGCCGACCGGACCGCCGAGGACGCGCTCTGGGACCGGTTCAAGGCCGCCCAAGATGGTTTCTTCGCCGCCCGGGCAGAGGCGATGTCGGCGAAAGACGCGCACCTGCGCGAGCACGCGGTCGTCAAGGAACAGCTGCTCGCCGAGGCGGGCAAGCTGCTGCCGGTGACCGATGGGCGGTCCGCTCGCTCGGCGCTGCGCGGCATCCAGGAGCGGTGGGAGCAAGCCGGCCCGGCGCCGCGGGACGCGCAGGAGCGGCTGGAAGGCGGCCTGCGCCGGGTCGAGGAAGCTGTCCGCAAGGCCGAGGACGCGCACTGGCGGCGCGCCAGCCCGGAGGCGCTGGCGCGGGCCAGGGACACGGTTGACAAGCTCCGCACGACGATCAGCCAGCTGGAGGCGAAGCAGGCAAAGGCAGCCGGGCGCGGCGACGACAAAGGCCGCCAAGACGCCGCCGATGCGCTGACCGCCCGCCGGGCGTGGCTCACCGAAGCCGAGCGCACGCTAACAGAACTGTCCCTGTAATCCACCGGCGCCCGGCCGACACTCCTTGACCGACCGCTCAGCCGGGTCGGGTCCTGGCCAGTGCCGAACGCCGCCGTGGCGGCGATCTCCCCGGACGGCCTGGTGGTGTCGCACGGCCCGCTCGACCGGCCGTTCGCCTGGGCCTCGGTCACTAAGTTGCTCACCACCTTGGCGGCGCTGGACGCCGTGCAGCGCGGCCTGCTGAGCCCTTGCTGAGCCAGCCGGGCCGCCGGGCGCGACTTGGGCAAACTGCGAGCCTGGAAGGACCGCGTAGTCAGGCGGCTGACCGGCTGTCTCGCCGGACTGGCCTGACGGCGCAAGGTCACCACGATCCGGGGCTACGGCCGCTTCATCTCAGCCCGCCAGCTGCAGGTCGAGCTGGCCGAGGGCGGCAGCACCACCTTAGGCTTCGCGCAGGCAGGAAGCGCGGGTCGAGGTGTGGGAGGAGCCGCCCGGGAACGCCGCGCTCCCCGGCCGGGACCTGCAGGCGGTGCCAGCCGGGCAACGCCGATACGCGGTCGTCCTCGGGAGGCTGGTGCGCTGCTGCGATTCTGCCCCGGCATACTCACGTGCGGGGGCCAGAACAGCCTGGGCGAACCTCGGCCCCCGCCAGCCGCCGCCCGGACCGTTATCCTGGTCGGCTATCCGCCGGAAGATCTGCGCAGGTGGTTCGCTAGCGTGCAGCGCGTCGCCACCATCGGCAATGGCGTGCATCTCGGCAACGACGAGCAGGGAAATCCGTTTGGCTGTGCGCTCACCGACCCCGAGCTGCGCAGCGCTCTGGCCGAAAATGCGCCGCCTCGGCTAACCAGCGGAGCGTCATATCCGCTGGGAGCGCGACCGCGAGGGATAGGCGATGCCTTCCGGCCGGCCGACGGCGCCAGGTCGCGAGCTGGCGGTAAGGCTTGATTCGGCTGGCCAGCGTGTCACTGGTCTTGGCGTGCCTTAGGGGGGTGCGTTGCTGGATTGTTCTCGTCTTGCGGTGGCGCGGGGATGCGTGAAGTGGCCGGCGCCGGTGCGGCCGGCCTAGGGTTGCGGCGGAGCTGGACAAGGGCTAGCAGGGCCACGAGGAGAGGAAGTAGCAGAAGGAATTGCGCAAGGGCGTAACGTCTCAGCTCTCGTGCCGGGTCGACGTCGCGGAGCTCGGCCGCCAACTGCTCGGTTGAGTACAAGGTGAGTGCGTAGGCGGCGAGCGGGATGTAGTTGACGCCGGCGCCGATGAGCCACCCGCCGGCAAGCCAGCCGCCTCGGGCCCAGGCAGCCGTGCCGGCGGTGAGCAAGCCGACGCTGGCCAGGATAAATTCAGCGGTCACGATCCGGCGCCGGCGGATGGTGCCGCGGGTGCCGTGCATATCGATCGCCGCGAGCCGCCGGACGGTGAAGCCGTCACTGGCCACGGGCCTGCTCCGGGCAGGTGCTGGCAGTCCGGCGAGCGTCTTGGCAGGTCTGGTCGATCGCGGCGCTGAACGCGTCGGGGTTGTCGAGGTTCAGCAGGTGACCTCCTGGCATGATGTCGGCGGTGGCGTGAGCCGGCAGTGCCGCCCGCGCAGCCTCAAGTCCCCGCAGGTTCCGGCGGTCCCGGTCACCGACCAGTACCCGGACCGGGCCGGGGAAGCCACCCAGGTCGGCGAATGGGTCGACCTGCGTCAGCTGCAGGAGCGCATCGCCCACGACTCGCAGATCCTGAGCGACTCCGTCGGCGAGCTGTGGGGCGGCCTGCGGGTAGGCCCGCCGCAGCGCCGCCCGCTGCCAGGCCGCGACGGGCCGGTCGGGGTAAAGCCGGCACAATAGCCAGGTAAGCCGGCACAGCCTGGCCAGCAGCGGACTGCGGTAATCGACGGTGCAGCCTGAGATGAGCAGCCCGGCCACCCGGTGGGGCGCCTGGGCAGCCGCTCGCAACGCGACGTAGCCACCCAGTGACAGCCCGACTAGCACCGCCGGCGCAGCGCCGAGCTCATCGACCGCCGTCAGCACCGAATCGACTGCGGCCTGCAGGTGCCATCGTTCGCGCTGCCGGATGCCGTGGCCGGGCAAGTCAGGCGCTGCGCTGACGCAGCCACCCAGATGCGCCAGCTGGGGCGCCCACATGGCCCGGTCCAGCCCGACCCCGTGGACCAGCACCACTGGTACCGGAGCATCGGCCGCGGCCCGCGTGCTGACCGGTAAGCGGTTCATGCTCATGGTCGTCCTTTCATGATGACGTGTCGCTCAAGATGTAGCCGGGCGGGCGGCTCTGGGCGGCTTGCGGCGCGCGGTCTCACCGGCGGAACCGGTACACCGCAAGGCTGAGGGCGTAGGAAATCCCGCCCACGGCGCACATCAGCCCGTACGCCCCCGGGTCACCGTGGTGCCGGGCCGCCTCCACCACCGCGCCGGCCACCGCGGCCACGATCATTACCAGACCCGCGACAGCCGTTGCGTCGCGGTCCATCCGCCGCTGACGCTCGTCTCCGGCCGCTCGCAGAATCGCTGCCGTATCGCTATCGCGGGTCGACCACGCATAGGCCACACCCGCCGCCGTCAGGTAGAACACACTCAGCCCTACTGCCCACCCATGCGCCCCCCCGGCCCAGGTCGCGGCCGCCAGCGCGCCGCCGCCGACCAGGAGAATGCCCGGAGACACCCAGCCCCGCCGGGCGGAAGCTCGCGTCATCCCAGATCCTCCTCATCGGCAACGAAAATGTCCTCCACTGTGCGGCCGAACAGCCGGGCGATTGCCAGCGCTAGCGGCAGTGAGGGCAGGTACCGCCCGTTCTCGATGGAGTTGACCGTCTGGCGAGACACCCCGAGCGCAAGCCCAAGCTCGCCTTGGGACTTCCCGCTGCCAGACCGCAGCTCCCGGACCCGGTTCCGCACATGACAAGCATCCTTGACAACTAAAGCCTTGTCAAGGACCTTTTACACATGCTCCGCGAGCAGCTCACGCCAGGCCGCCTACTGACCGCTGGCTCCGCCGCCTCGCCCCGCTGACTGGTTAACGTGAGCGAACCGGCAAGTCACCCACTCGGCCAGGACTAGTTGGTGACCCGGTAGGCGTCGTAGACGCCGTCGATGGAGCGGACGGCGCGGATGACGTGTCCCAGGTGCTTGGGGTCGCCCATCTCGAAGGTGAACTTGCTGAACGCCACCCGGTCCCGGGTGGTGGTGACGGTCGCCGACAGGATGTTGACGTGCTGGTCGGAGATGGACCTGGTCACGTCGGACAGCAAGCCGGTCCGGTCCAGCGCCTCGACCTGGATCGCGACCAGGAACAGCGAGCCTTCCCGGGGCGCCCAGCGGACGTTTACCAGCCGCTCCGGCTGGGATTCCAGCAGATGCTCCAGGTTCACGCAGTCACCGCGGTGTACCGACACGCCGTTGCCGCGGGTCACGAACCCGCTGATCACGTCGCCGGGTACCGGGGTGCAGCATTTCGACAGCCGCGCCCACACGTCGGCCGACCCTTCGACCTCGACGCCCGAGTCACCCGCGGGCACCGGCCGTGGCGCCCGGCTGAGCAACGTGGCCTCGGCTATCTCCTCCTGCGCCCCGGCGATGCCGCCGACGGACCTGACCAGCTTGGTGACGATGGACTGGGCGCTGACGTGGCCCTCGCCGATCGCCGCGTAGAGCCCGGACAGGTCGGCGTAGCGCAGTTCGGCGGCGATGGCCTGCAGCGCGTCGCCGGTTGCCAGCCGCGACAACGGCATCCCCTGCTTGCGCATGGCCCGGGCCATCGTGGTCTTGCCGGTCTCGGCGGCCGCCTCCCGGCGTTCCTTGGAGAACCAGTGCCGGATCTTATTTCGCGCCCGTGCACTTTGCACGAACGTGAGCCAGTCGCGGCTCGGCGCGGCGTCCTGGGCCTTGGAGGTGAAGATCTCGACGGTGTCGCCGTTGTTCAGGGCGCTTTCCAGCGGCACCAGGCGCCCGTTGACCCGCGCGCCGATGGTGCGGTGGCCGACCTCGGTGTGGATGGCATAGGCGAAATCCACCGAGGTGGCGTCCTGCGGCAGGGCGATGACCTCACCGCGCGGGGTGAACACGTACACCTCGGCCGTGCTCAGGTCGAAGCGCAGCGACTCCAGGAATTCTGCCGGGTCGGCGGTCTCCCGCTGCCAGTCGACGAGCTGCCGGAGCCATTCCAGGTCGGGGTCGGCGCGGCCGCCGCCGGCGGTGGTCGTCTCCTCTTTGTACTTCCAGTGCGCGGCAACGCCGTACTCGGCCCGCCGGTGCATGCCCCAGGTCCGGATCTGCAGTTCGACCGGCTTGCCCTCGGGGCCGATGACCGTCGTGTGCAGCGACTGGTACATGTTGAACTTCGGCATCGCGATGTAATCCTTGAACCGCCCCGCGACGGGATTCCACCGGGCGTGCACGATGCCCAGGGCCGCGTAACAGTCCCGGACCGAGTCGACCAGCACGCGGATGCCGACCAGGTCATAGATGTCATCGAAGCCGACATTGCGCGCGATCATCTTCTGGTAGACCGAGTAGTAGTGCTTCGGCCGCCCGGTGACGCTCGACTTGATCTTGGCCTCGCGCATGTCGGTCGCGACGTCCTCGATCACTTCCTGCAGGAACACCTCGCGCCGCGGCGAGCGCTCGGACACCAGCCGGGCGATCTCGTCGTAGCGCTTGGGGTACATCGTGGCGAACGCCAGATCCTCGAGTTCCCATTTGACCGTGTTCATGCCGAGGCGGTGCGCCAGCGGAGCGAAGATCTCCAGCACTTCGCGGGACTTCTGCTCTTGCTTGTGCCGCGGCAGGTAGCGCAGGGTGCGCATGTTGTGCAGCCGGTCAGCCAGCTTGATCACCAGCACCCGGATGTCGCGGGACATTGCCACGACCATCTTGCGCACGGTCTCGGCCTGGGCCGCGTCACCGTACTTGACCTTGTCCAGCTTGGTCACGCCATCGACAAGGGCGGCGATGTCGGCGCCGAAGTCGCGGGTCAGCTCGGCGAGGGTATAGGCCGTGTCCTCGATCGTGTCATGCAGCAGGGCGGCGCAGATCGTCTCGTGGTTCATGCCCAGCTCGGCCAGGATCGTGGCCACGGCGAGCGGGTGCGTGATGTAGGGGTCACCGCTCTTGCGGGACTGGCCGCTGTGCATCTGCGCGGCCACCTCGTAAGCGCGCTCGATCAGCCGCACGTCGGCCTTGAGATGCGTCCGCCGCACGGTCTTGACCAGCGGCTCCAGCACCGGGTTCACGCCGCCGCTGCCGCGCGGCGCGCCCAGCCGGGACAGCCGCCGGCGCACTCCCGCGCCGGGCGTCGCCCCGTCCGCGAAACCGGTGCCCGGCAGCCCGGCATCCCGGCTGGCGGCTGCCTCCCGGCGCTGCGCCCGGCCGCCGACCCGCGCTGACCGGGGTTCAGCCGTCTCTGCTCCGGCTGGCTTAGCCGCCGGATCCGCCGCCGGGACCGCCCCCGCCGGAGAATCCGCCGCGGGAGACTCCACCGCGGGAGACTGCGCCGCGTATAGCTCCGCCCCCGGAGACTCCACCGTGGGAGACTCCGCCGCGGCAGACTCTGTCGCGGGATGGATCGCCGGCGGCCCTGCGGCCGTCTCGGGCGCGGCGGGGAGCGGCTCGGCAGCCACCGCCGCGGCCGCAGGATCAGCACTCTGACCGCCGCCCTCAGCACGCCCGGCATCCGCCGCCGTCACCCGGTCATCGGCGGCCGCTGCCGGCTCGCTGCCGATCAGTTCCTGCTCTGCGGCGGGCGTCCCGGTGACGTCAGTTTCGGCCGCCTTCGCCGTCGCTACGTCACTCGCCACCTGCGCTCCTCACGTTTGCTGAGGCACCTAGTCTATCGGCGGCCGAATCTGCCCGTGCCCGCACGGCGCAGCCAGGGGGAGCGCGGGCTCCGGCTAGTCCTGCCGCGCCAGCGGCCGGGCACGCCGGTAAGCCACGGGCTCCGGCTAGTCCTGCAGCAGCGACCGGACCGTCACGCCGGGCAGCCGGGAGCGGCCGGCCAGGAACTCCAGCTCCAGCAGCACTGACACGGCGGCCACTACCGCGCCGGACCGCCGGACCAGCTCCACCGCGGCGGCCGCGGTACCGCCGGTCGCCAGCACGTCATCGATGATCAGGACCCGTTCCCCGGCCGCGAAGGCGTCGGCGTGCACCTCGATCGTCGCGCTGCCGTACTCAAGCTCGTAGGACTGCTGATAGGTGCGGCCGGGCAGCTTGCCGAGTTTGCGGACAGGCACGAAGCCCGCGCCGAGGGTGCCGGCCGCAGGCGCTGCCAGGATAAATCCGCGCGCCTCGATGCCGACGACCTTGTCGACCGGCCCGTGCCCTGCCGCCAGCGCATCCACGGTGGCCGCAAAGGCCGCGTGGTCGGCCAGCAGCGGAGTGATGTCCTTGAACACGACTCCCGGCTGCGGGTAGTCCGGCACCTCGCGGATCAGCGCACGGGCACGCCGCGCCACCGCGCCGGTGTCCCCGCGGGGAAGGCCGCCGGCTGGCATCAAGTCGGCTACCGCCGCTTCTTCTTGCCTGCGGGGCGCCGCTTAGCCGCGCCCGCGCGGCGCGGCTGCTGGCGCGGTGCGGGCCGGGACGCGCCGCCCTGGCGGGGAGTAGCGCCCGCCGCGGCGCGTCCCGCGGATACCCGCTCGTCCGTCAGCGGATCAGCGCTGGGCTCGCCGACGGCGGCATCCTCGTCAGGTTCGGTGTCCGTTTCCGCCACGGCCAGGGCCACGGCGCCGTGGCCGCCGCCGTTACCCGTGCTGGCGGGCGCCTTGCCCTTGCGGGCCGCGGCGCGGCCGCCGGTCGCGCGCAGTGCGACGTTGCGGGCCAGCGCCTTGTACTGCGGGTCGCGTTCTTTCAGGTCCGCCAGTACTGGGGTGGCGATGAAGATAGACGAATAGGTGCCCGACAGCATGCCGATGAACAGCACCAACGACAGGTCCTGCAGCTCGCCGCTGCCCAGGTAGGCACTGGCGACCACGAGAATGCCGGTGACCGGCAGCAACGCGATCAGCGACGTGTTGATGGAGCGCACCAGCGTCTGGTTCAGCGCCAGGTTCGCTGCCTGGCTGTAGCTGGACTTCTTGGTGCCGAGCAGCCCGGCGGTGTTCTCCCGGACTTTGTCAAAGACGACGACCGTGTCGTACAGGGAGTAGCCCAGGATGGTCAGGAAGCCGATGACCGTTGCCGGGCTCACCTGCAGGCCGCTCAGCGCGTAGACGCCGACCGTGATGACCAGGTCGTGCGCGAGGGCGACCAGCGCGGCGGTCGCCATCCGCCACTCGAACGCGAGCGACAGGTACGCCACGATGACGACCAGGAACGCGATCAGCGCCTGCAGCGCCTTCTGCGAGATCTGGCTGCCCCAGGTCGCCGAGACGAAAGACTCGCTGACCTTATTCGCCGGGACGCCGAACGAGCGGGATACAGCGCTCTTGATCTTTGACGCCTGGTTATACTGGGGGGCACCGGTGGTGACCTGCCAGGTAGCCGGCTTGCCCGGCGGGCGAACTTCCTGCGCGATGACGCCGGAGCCGCCGCCGGCGCTGGTCACGACGGAGGAAACCGCCGCACTGGAGGTAGTAGCGGGTGTCGCCGGGAAGGTGTAAACCGCCCCGCCCTTGAAATCAACGCTGTAGTCGAGACCGCGTACCAGCAGCGCGATGATGCTGATCAGCAGGATCAGCCCGGAAATGGCATACCAGAGCTTCTTGCGGCCGACGAAATCGAACGAGACCTCGCCGCGGTACAGCCGCCCGGTGACGCTGCCAAGCCAGGACATCACGCCTCCTTCGGGGTGGTCCGGGACGGCGCCGGTGACGTCAAGGCAGTCGCGCCGCCGGTCGCCGGGCGGCCCGGCGCCGGCCGGCCCGGCACCCGGCGGGTTCCGCGCCACGGTGACCGCGCGCCCAGCCTGCCCGGGTCGAGCCCGGACAGCCGATGCCCCTGGCCGAAGAACTTGGTCCGGGCCAGCAGGGTGATCATCGGCTTGGTGAAGAGGAACACCACGGCCACGTCAATCAGAGTGGTCAGGCCGAGGGTGAACGCGAAGCCCTTCACGTCCCCGATCGCGAAGATATACAGCAGCGCCGCCGCCAGGAACGAGACGGTGTCCGAGACCAGGATCGTCCGCCGGGCGCGCTGCCAGCCGCGTTCCACCGCGGCCCGCAGCGACCGGCCTTCCCGGACCTCGTCCCGGAGCCGTTCGAAATACACCACGAACGAGTCAGCGGTGATGCCGATAGCAACGATGAGCCCGGCAATGCCCGCCAGGTTCAGGGTGAAGCCGGCGTGCTTGGTCAGCAGCACGACCGCCAGGTAGGACAGCAGGGCGGCCATGACCAGGCTGGAGACGGAGACGATGCCGAGCCCGCGGTAATACAGGAACGAGTACACGACGACCAGCAGCAGGCCGATGCCCGCGGCGAGCAGGCCGGCGCTGAGCTGGGATGACCCCAGCTGGGCGGACACCGAGGTGGTCGACTCGTTCCGGAACGTCAGCGGCAGCGACCCGTAGTTCAGCTGGTTGGCGAGCGTGACAACCTGCGCCTGGGTGAAGTTACCGCCGCTGATCTGCGCCTGACCGCCGGTAATCGCCTGCTGGATCGACGGGGCCTCGACGATGTTACCGTCCAGCACGATCGCGAATGTATCAAGCACCGGCTGAGTATTGCCAGCGGCGGCGTTGTAGTAATGGCTGAACATGTTCGCGGTCAGGACGCCGAATGCTTTCGTGCCCGCGCCGTTGAAGTTCATGCTGACGATCCACCCGCCGTTGGTGGAGTCGAGCTGACCACTAGCCGATGTGACTTCCTGGCCGGTGACCTTGGCGACATCCATCGCGTACTTGGCACCGCCGTAGCACGCCACGGTCTGGTTGCCGGTCGCATCCCACGCGGTGGGATCGCCGTGGTAAATCTGCTGCTGCCAGTTCGTGTTGCAGTTCAGCTTGTCGAACAGGGCGGCAGTCCGGCTGTTCAGCAGCGCCGCGTTGCCGCTGCCGTTCTTGGTGGTAGACAGCACGGGCCTGGCGGCGGCCGGCGGGGTGGTGGCCGCCGGCGCTGCCGGGCTGGCCTTCGCCGGCTTGCCGGCCGCAGCGGAGTTACCAGGCGACGGCGACGGCGACGGCGCGCTGGCCGGCCGGCCGCGTCGGGCCGACCCGGATGCCCCGGCAAGAACGCTGGCCGCCGCGGCCTGCCCGGTCCCGCTGCTGGCGGCCTTCGTGCTGGCGGCGCCCCTGGGGCTGGCCGACGCCTTCGGGCCGGCCGGCGCCGCGGGGCTGGCTTTCGCATTCGCCGACGGGGACGCGCCTGGCGACGGCGGCGGCGTGGCGGCAGCCGCGGCCGAGAAGTTCGGCGCCACCAGCAGGACCTGGCGGAAGCGCAGCTGCGCGGTGGTACCCACGAGCTTGACGACCTGCTCGGACCCCTTGCCGGGCACCGAGACCACGATGTACTTGCTGCCCTGCTGGGCGACCTGGGCGCCGGAGAAGCCGGCCCCGTTGACCCGGTTCGCGATGATCGTCCTGGCTTCGGTCATGTACTGCTGGGAGGGCGCGACGCCGTTCTTCGCGCTGATCGCCTGCAGGGTCACCTGGGTCCCGCTGGAAAGGTCCAGGCCGAGGCCGACCTTGAAGCTGCGGTGCCAGCTGGCCGGCGAGAACGCGTTCTTGCCCAGGACCCCGGCCAGCAGGGCGATCACGATGACGAGCAGCGCCGCGAGATACCGGCCGGGCATCGATGACCGGGTGCTTGGAGGAGCCACGTGTTGCCTGTCCTTAGCTCGGGCTGCGGGCAGCTGCGCTGCTAGACGTTGCGGTCCCGGCTGTCCCAGTCGTCGGCCGGGGTGTCCCCGGCCGGCGTCTCGGTCTCGGGCTGCCCGAACGGCGCGGCGTCCGGCTCGTCATGGACAACTTCCATGATCGCCCGCCGCAGCATCGTGATGTGCACGCCGGGGGCGACCTCGATGACCACGTCCCGGTCGTCAGCCGACACGATAGTCCCGTAGATGCCGGCCGTGGTGCGGACTCGATCGCCGGGCGTCGCGGCGGTATGGGTCTGCGCAGCGGCGCGCTGCCGGGCGCGCTGCGGGCGCAGGACAAACATGTAGAAGATGCCGAATACCGCGATGATAATCAGGAAGAACACGGGATTGCTGCCGCTGCTCTTCGTGGCGGTGGCGAGATCAATAGTCCCCATCAGGGGGCATCCTTCCGGTTGCTTGCCGCGGCGGACCACGCGCCGGGGCGCAGGACCGGCGGGCCGGTACGGCACCAGGCGGCTGTCTGGAACCAACTGCCGAAGTGTAGCGGCGCCACAGCGGTGCACCAACAGGCTACGACGTCTGGCGAGCGATCGTGACCTGCCCGCAACCAGCTGCGACAAGCCCGGACATGCGCAGTGGCTGCATTTCCGGTCTGGTACCCAGGATACCCGGCAGAGAAAAACCTAAAATTAGCCGAAAAGGGTCGCGTCTTCACCACGGGCGGGCGGCGGGACCAGTCCCAGGTGCTCCCAGGCGGCCGCGGTCGCCACCCGGCCGCGCGGCGTGCGCAGGATAAGGCCCTGCCGCACCAGGAACGGCTCGGCGACCACCTCCACCGTCTCGGCTTCCTCCCCCACCGCGACGGCCAGCGTGGACAGCCCGACCGGTCCGCCGCCGAACCGGCGGATCAGCGCGGTCAGCACGCCCCGGTCCAGCCGGTCCAGGCCGCTGTCGTCCACCTCGTAGAGCTCCAGGGCCGCGCGGGCGGCGTCCCGGCTGATCACGCCGTCGCCGCGGACCTCGGCGAAGTCCCGGACCCGGCGCAGCAGCCGGTTAGCAATCCGCGGCGTGCCGCGGGACCGGCCGGCGATCTCGTCCGCGCCTTCGTCGTGCAGCGGCAGCCCGAGCAGCCCGGCGGACCGGCGGATGATCACGCCCAGCTCTGCGGGCTCGTAGAAGTCCAGGTGCGCGGTGAAGCCGAACCGGTCCCGCAGCGGCGCCGGCAGCAGCCCGGACCGCGTGGTGGCGCCCACCAGCGTGAAGGGCGCGATCTCCAGCGGGATGGCGGTGGCGCCCGGCCCCTTGCCGACGACGACGTCGACCCGGAAGTCCTCCATCGCCAGGTACAGCATTTCCTGGGCCGGCCGGGCCACCCGGTGAATCTCGTCGATGAAGATGACCTCACCCTCGCTGAGGGTGGACAGCACGGCGGCAAGGTCACCGGATCGCTCGATCGCCGGGCCGCTGGTGATCCGCAGCGGCGCGCCGAGCTCGGCCGCGATAATCATGGCGATAGTGGTCTTGCCGAGGCCTGGCGGCCCGGACAGCAGCACGTGGTCGGGCGCCCGGCCGCGGCGCTGCGCGCCCGTCAGCAGCAAGGACAGCTGCTCCCGGACCCTTCCCTGGCCGATGAACTCGGTCAGCCGCTTGGGCCGCAGCGCGCCTTCGATTACCCGCTCGTCCGCGTCGGCCAGCGGCGAGACGAACCGGTCCAGCTCGCCGTCACTGGTCACGCCCGCAGCGCCGACCTCGTTCACGCCCGCCCCAGTACCCGAAGCGCCGCCCGCAGCGCCACTGCGACGTCCACCGTGACCTGGCTGCCTGCGCCCGGCTTGGGGGCGCCGGCGTCAGCGTCGGCTCCGGTGGCGGTGACGGCAGTTGCGGCAGCGGCGGCGGCCGCGAGCAGGTCCGGCTCGATTACCGCGATCGCCTGGTCGGCGTCCCGGGCCTGCCAGCCGAGGTTAACCAGTCCGGCCCGGACCTGGTCGCGCCAGCTGCCGTCCCGGACCGCGGCCGGCTCCCCCGCCGCCCCGGCGCCAGCGCGGCCGTCGCCGGGCTGGCCCAGCCGGCCGGACAGCTCCAGCACGATCCGCTGGGCGCCCTTGCGGCCGATGCCGGGCACGGTGACGAGCGTCGCCAGGTCCTCGACGGCGACAGCGCGGCGCAGCGCGTCCGGCGTAAGCACGGCCAGCATCGCCAGCGCCAGCCGGGGCCCGATCCCGCTGGCGGTCTGCAGCAGCTCGAAGGTGGCGCGCTCATCCTCGTCCGCGAACCCGTACAGGGTCAGTGCGTCCTCGCGGACCACCAGCGAGGTCGCCACCCGGGCACGCTGGCCGGCCCGCAGGCCGGCCAGCGTCCCCGGCGCGCACTGCACCGCCAGCCCGATGCCGCCCACGTCGATCACCGCGCCGTCCGGCGCGACCGAGCTGACCGTGCCCTCCAGGTGCGCGATCATCGCCGTCCCTTCCCTCGCTCGACCGCCTGCGCCCACACCGACTCCGCGGACCCGGCGCCGCGCGCTGCCCCGGCGGCCGTCAGCAGCCGGGCCTGCGCGCCGCCGCGCCACAGATGGCAGATCGCCAGTGCGAGGGCGTCCGCGGAGTCCGCCGGGCGGGGCGGGTCAGCGAGCCGCAGCAGCCGCGCCACCATCAAGGTGACCTGCGCCTTGTCCGCTCGGCCGTTCCCGGTGACCGCCGCCTTGACTTCACTGGGGGTATGCAGCGCCACCGGCAGGCCGCGGCGGGCCGCGCACACGATCGCGACCGCGCCGGCCTGCGCGGTGCCCATGACCGTGCGCACGTTGTGCTGGCTGAACACCCGCTCGACCGCTACCGCGTCCGGGCGGTACTCGGTCAGCCAGTGCTCGACCGCCTGCTCCAGCACGAGCAGCCGGGCGCCGATGTCAGCTCCGGCGGCCGTGCCCACCACGCCGGTGCCGACCAGCACGAGAGTCCGGCCGGGCTCGCCGTCGATCACCCCGATACCGCACCGGGTGAGGCCTGGATCAACGCCGAGTACGCGCATTTCCGCTCACCATCCCGGTCCGTAGCGAACACGTGTTCGGCTGTGACCTTACCGGTTCCGGTCCCCGGCGTCAGCAGGCCGGCCGCGTGTCGTCCCGGCGCGGGGGCTCAGCTGAGCGCTTCCATTACCTCGTCAGCTACCTGGTAGTTGGCGTACACGTCCTGCACGTCGTCAGATTCCTCGATGGCGTCCAGCAGCCGGAAGACCTTCCGGGCGTGCTCCTCGTCCAGCGGCACCTCCACCGTGGGCAGGAACGCGGCCTCGGCCGACTCATAGTCCAGGCCGGCCTGCTGCAGCGCCGTGCGCACGGCGATCAGGTCGGTCGGCTCGCTGACCACCTCGAACGACTCGCCGAGGTCATTGACTTCCTCGGCGCCCGCGTCCAGCACCGCCGCCAGCACGTCGTCCTCGGTCACGCCGCCGGCCCGCGGGACGATGACCACGCCCTTGCGGTGAAACAGGTAGGCGACCGAGCCGGGGTCGGCCATGGTGCCGCCGTTGCGGGTCAGCGCGGTCCGCACCTCGGCCGCCGCCCGGTTCCTGTTATCGGTCAGGCACTCGACCAGGACCGCCACCCCGCCGGGCCCGTAGCCCTCGTAGGTGATCGACTCCCAGGCCGCGCCGCCCGCCTCCAGGCCGGCGCCGCGGCGGACCGCCCGGTCGATATTGTCGCTGGGAACGGAACTGCGCTTGGCCTTCTGCACGGCGTCATACAGGGTGGGGTTGCCGGACTGGTCCGCGCCGCCGCTGCGGGCCGCGACCTCCACGTTCTTGATCAGCTTGGCGAACAGCTTGCCCCGCCGGGCGTCGACGACGGCCTTCTTGTGCTTGGTGGTTGCCCACTTGGAGTGGCCGCTCATTCCTGATCCCTCACCATGTCGACAAACAGACTGTGAATCCGGAGGTCCGGCGTCAGCTCCGGGTGAAACGCGGTCGCCAGCGCCGGGCCCTGACGGACGGCGACGATCCTACCGGTGCGCGATTCGGTCGCGAGAATCTCGACGTCGGGCCCGGCGTCCTGCACCCACGGCGCGCGGATGAACACGGCATGGAACGGCGGCCCGGCCATGCCGTGCAGGGTCACCTCGCTCTCGAACGACTCCGCCTGGCGGCCGAACGCGTTGCGCCGCACCGTCACGTCCATCGAGCCGAGCGTCAGCTGGCCGCTGGCGCCCTCGACCAGCCGGTCAGCCAGCATGATCATGCCCGCGCAGGAGCCGAAGACCGGCATCCCGCCGCTGATCCGCTTGCGCAGCGGCTCCAGCAGGTCAAAGGCAGTGATCAGCTTCGCCATCGTGGTCGACTCGCCGCCGGGGATGACCAGGCCGCTGACAGCCTCAAGCTCAGTCGGCCGGCGCACCGGCGCGGCGGCGGCTCCGGCGCCGCGCAGTGCCCGCAGGTGCTCGGCGACATCTCCCTGCAGGGCCAGCACGCCGATCTCGGCAGCGGGCATCTACCAGCCCCGGCCGGCGTAACGCTGCTCCGCCGGCAGGGTCTCGAGGTTGATGCCGACCATCGGCTCGCCGAGGCCGCGGGACACCTTGGCCAGCACGTCCGCGTCGTCGTAGAAAGTGGTGGCCTTCACGATCGCCGCCGCCCGCGCGGCCGGGTCACCGGACTTGAAGATTCCCGATCCGACGAAAACGCCGTCGGCGCCGAGCTGCATCATCATGGCCGCGTCCGCCGGGGTGGCAAGGCCGCCCGCGGTGAACAGCACGACCGGGAGCTCCCCGGCGCCGGCGACCTCCACGACCAGGTCATGCGGCGCCTGCAGCTCCTTCGCCGCGCTGTACAGCTCCTGCGCGGACAGGCCCGACAGCCGCCTGATCTCGGCCCGGATCGCCCGCATGTGCCGGGTCGCCTCGACCACGTTGCCGGTGCCGGCCTCGCCCTTGGACCGGATCATCGCGGCGCCCTCGGCGATCCGACGCAGCGCCTCGCCCAGGCTGGTGGCGCCGCACACGAACGGGACGGTGAAGTCCCACTTGTCGACATGGTGCGCCTCGTCGGCCGGGGTGAGGACCTCGGATTCGTCGATGTAGTCGACGCCGATGGCCTGCAGCACCTGGGCCTCGGCGAAGTGGCCGATGCGGCACTTGGCCATTACCGGGATGGAGACCGCGGCGATGATCCCGTCGATCATGTCCGGATCGCTCATCCGGGCCACGCCGCCCTGGGCCCGGATGTCGGCCGGCACCCGCTCCAGCGCCATTACCGCCACGGCGCCCGCGTCCTCCGCGATCTTCGCCTGCTCGGCGGTGACGACGTCCATGATCACGCCGCCCTTGAGCATGTCGGCCATGCCCCGCTTGACCCGCAGCGTGCCAGTCGCGGGACTGACGGCGGAACTGCCGTCGGCGGGAAAACTGCGGTCAGCGGGAGAACTGGGAACTGCCACGGAAACCTCACTCGCTCGCGGTCTGGACTGCCTCCATGGTAGGCGGTCCGCCGCAGCTGACCGCTCAGCCGGTCAGGTGCGGCATATCCGCGGCATGGCCGTCCTCGCCCGGGCCGACCAGCGAATCGTCGATCTCGAAGAAGTCCGGCATCGCGGCATTGCCGGCCAGCCGCAGCAGCCGGGCTAGCGCGCGGCGGCGCGCGGCGCGGGTCACGGACACCGCATCGTTGTAGAACTTGCGGGCCAGGAAAACCTGGTGCGCGGCGCTTTCCAGCTCGGCAAGCAGCTCCTCGGCGCCCTCCTGTCCCGCCAGCAGGGCGCGGAAATCCGGTTGCCCGAACGCCGCCCGCAGCGCCCTGGTCAGGTCACTTTCGGCAAGTTCCCGGGACTCGCTGGCGGACCGGGCATCGTGCGCCGCGCCTGCCAGCAGCACGCTGGTCGCCGGGTCAAGCAGCCCGGACGAGGCCAGCTCGAGCGCCACCGAGCTGCGCCGGACCAGGGCGGCGTCCAGGGCGGCACGGGCCGCCTCGAGCCGGGCATGCAGCCGGTCCAGCCGCCCCGCCCGCCACGACACGTAGACGCCGAGTACCGCGATGAGCGCAACGACCGCGATGATCACCGCGGCCGTGCTCTCGCCGGGGCTCACAGGCGTACGGCGACACGGCCCGCGGCCGGGACGACTGCCTCATACACCTGCACCACGTCCCTGGCCACCACCGGCCAGTCGTAGTCGCGGACCGCCGCGGCCGCGGCGGCCGACAGCTCGGCCCGCCGCGCCGGGTCATCCAGCAGCTGCTGCGCGGCCGCCGCCAGTCCCTCGGCGCTGCCCGTCTCGAACAGCATTCCGGCCCGGCCGCCGCGCAGGACCCGCCGGAACGCGTCCAGGTTGCTGGCGACGATCGGGGCGCCGGCCGCCATCGCCTCGGCCAGCACGATGCCGAAGCTCTCACCGCCGGTATTCGGCGCGCAGAACACGTCCACCGAGTGGTAGGCGCGGACCTTGTCGATGTCGCTGACCTGCCCGAGCAGCACGACCCGCGACCGCAGCGCGGCCGGTACCCGGCTGAGCACGTCGTCGGTGTCGCCGGGTCCCGCGATCAGCAGCCGCAGCTGCGGCCGGGCGGCCGCGAGCAGCTCGAAAGCGCGCAGCGCCACCGGCAGGCCCTTGCGCGGCTCGTCGAGCCGGCCGAGGAAACCCAGCGCGCCGCCATGACCCGGCCAGCCGGGCAGGGGGTCAGCGCGGCTGAACCGGCGCAGTGAAACGCCGTTGGGGATAAGCACCGCATCCCCGCCGAGATGCTCGACCAGCGTGGTACGCGCGGCCTCGGAAACCGCGATCCGGCCGCTGATTTTCTCCAGCGCGGACGCGAGAATCGGCTGCGCCGCGTGCAGCGCCCGCGACCGCGGGATCGCGGTGTGCACGGTGGCGACGATCGGCCCGTCCGCCACCCAGCAAGCCAGCAGCGACAGGCTCGGCGCGGTCGGCTCGTGCACGTGCAGCACGTCGAACTCGCCTTCCTTCAGCCACCGGCGGACCCTGCTCGCGGACAGGAAGCCGAAAGCAAGCCGGGCTACCGAGCCGTTGTAGGGGACCGGCACGGCCCGGCCGGCCGGCACGACGTACGGCGGCAGCGCGTCGTCGTCGTCAGCCGGGGAGATGACGCTGACTTCGTGGCCCATGTCGATGAGTGCCTCGGCGAGGCCGCGGACGTGCTCCTGGACACCGCCCGGCACGTCCCAGCTGTACGGGCAGACCAGCCCGATTCTCATGGCGCCGCCCTCACTGTGCGGATCTCACTGTGGCCGGCCTCATTGGGGCGCTGCCATCGCCGCGGCCAGCCGCGCCGGGTCGAGATCCGCGGTGAACACCCGCTGGAGCATGTGCCAGTCCGCCGGGTGCTCCCGGATTCCGGCCGCGAACGCGTCTGCGACCTGCTGCATCATGACCGCAATCCGCTGCCGCCTGTCTCCTTGCGCCGGGACCGGGACCTCCGGGTAAATATGCAAGCCCCAGTCGTCGTCGCCTTCGAACCACAGCGTGGCCGGCATCAGCGCGGCGCCGGTCTGCACGGCCAGCGCCGCGGCGCCCCCCATCATCCGGGCTTTCTCGCCGAACAGGTTAACCTCCACGCCGCCGCCGGTGACGTCCCGGTCACAGGGCAGGCAGACGATCTTGCCCGCCCGCAGCCGCTGCGCCAGGATGCCGAACGGCCGGATGCTCCCCCCGCTGGCAGGAAGCACCTCCATGCCGAGCCCCTCACGGAAGCCGACAAACCGCTCGTATACCGATTCGGGCTTGACCCGCTCCATCACGGTGGTAAAGGATCCTGCCCCCTTGGCGATGATCCAAGCGCCGGCCTGATCCCAGTTGCCCATATGCGGCAGCGCGAACACTACGCCGCGGCCCGCCGCGACGTAATCAAAAGCGTCCTGAATATGCCCCGTGTCGTGCATGCCGTCCACCAGCCGCTCGCGCGGCATCACCGGCAGCCGGAACACCTCCAGCCAATACCGGCCGTATGAGCGCATCGCGAGCCGGGACAGGTGACGCAGCTCGGCGCCGCTGGCCTGCGGCCCCAGCACGCGGCGCAGGTTTCCCTCCAGCACCTGCACCCGCGGGCCCTGACGGCGCCACGCCAGATCGGCGGCGAACCGGGTCCCGCCGCGCGCCCATGCCATCGGCACCCGGCAGACGACAGCCCAGCCGAGGCCGTAGCCGACGTCGGTAAGCCGGTCTTTCAGTCGCGGCACCCCTGACCTCCCGAGCTGCTACTGCTACCCGGGCGGCTTGCCGGGCGCGGATACCTGGTCTGCTGGCGGCGGCACTGCCGCCCGGCGCACGGCGAGCACCCGCTGGCCCAAAGTAACTACGCTGAGAACTGCGAGCAGCCAGAGGCCGACGGAAAGGATAAACGGTACGCCAAGCCCGGACAATCCGGTGGCAGTTAGCACAATTACCAGCCGCTCGGATCTTTCCGCGATCCCTACGTCACAGCTTATTCCAAGTCCCTGCGCCCGCGCTTTGGCGTAGGACACCAGCATGCCGGCGACGAGGCAGAAAAGCGTCAGCGCGGCGAGCACGGAATTGTTGCCGCGCAGCACGAACCACAGGGTCAGCCCGCCGAAGATAGCGGCATCGGAGATCCGGTCCAAGGTGGAATCCAGGAACGCCCCCCAGTTCCCGGACGAGCCGGTAACGCGGGCCAACGCGCCGTCCAGCATGTCGGCGAGCGCGAAGACCGTGCAGACAGCGGCGGCCGCGAACAGGTGCCCGGTGGGGTAAAGCGACAAGGCTGCCGCGCAGACCCCGGTCGTCCCGGCGACGGTAATCGCGTTCGGCGTGACGGGCGTACGCGCCAGCAGCAGGCCGACTGGCGTCAGCAGCCGGGCGAGCGCGGGTCTGAGCGTGCTGAGCATGGCCGTCCGATTCTACTGGCGGCCCCGGCGGTGATTTCGCGCCCAGGTCTTGTGATCGTCGCGCTGGCAGGTTAAGGCTGGTTGTGCAGCAGGCAAACAGTCCCCTCAGGGAGGCGCTGGCGATGACCGCGAAGACTAAGGTCCCGGCAGCCGCTGGGCGGCCCGTGTCAGCCGGAAAACCGGTGCCAGCCGGAAAGCCGGATGAGGTGCGCAACGTCGTGCTGGTCGGCCACTCCGGCGCCGGCAAGACCACGCTGCTCGAGGCGCTGCTCGCCCATACCGGCGCGATCAGCCGGACCGGCCGGGTCGAGGACGGCACGACGGTCAGCGACTTCGACGAGGTCGAGATCCGCCAGCAGCGCTCGGTGAACCTCACCCTGGCCCCGGTCATGCACCGCGGCGTAAAGGTTAACCTGCTGGACACACCCGGCTACGCGGATTTTACCGGCGACCTGCGGGCCGGCCTGCGGGCGGCGGACGCGGCGCTGTTTACCGTCTCGGCCACCGCGGGCGTAGACGGCTTAACCCGGATGCTGTGGGCCGAGTGCGCCGCGGCCGGCACCCCCCGTGCCATCGTAATAACCAAGATCGACCACCAGCGCGGTGACTTCGACGCGGCGCTGCAGGCCTGCCGGGCCGCTTTCGGCGGCTCTGTCGCGCCGCTGTACCTGCCGGTCGCGGGCACGCCCGGGGACGCGCGATCCGGGGACGCGCGGTCCGGGGACGCGCGGTCCGGGGACGGCCGTGGCGGCGTCCGCGGCCTGATCGGGCTGCTGTCGGAGCGTTTTTTCGACTACGGCGGCGGGTCCCGGCAGGATCTGCCTACCGAGCCCGGTGATGCCAGCCGGATCGCCGCGGCCCGCGCAGCGCTGATCGAGGCGATTATCCAGGAAAGCGAGGACGAGGGCCTGATGGAGAGGTACCTCTCCGGGGCGCGGATCGACTCCGAGCTGCTGATCGGCGACCTGGAGAAGGCCGTCGCCAGGGGCAGCTTCTACCCTGTCCTCGCGGCAGCCGCGCCGTCCGGGATCGGCCTGGCCGAGCTGCTCGAGGTACTGAGCCGGGCTTTCCCGCCGCCGCAGCGCCATCCGCTGCCCGGCGTGAGCACGCTGGCGGGCCAGCCGGTGACCGAACTGGTGTGCGACCCGGACGGACCGCTGCTGGCCGAGGTCGTCAAAACGACCGCCGACCCGTATGTGGGCCGGGTCAGCCTGGTCCGGGTCTTCTCCGGCTCGCTGCGGCCGGACATGCCGGTGCACGTGTCGGGGCACGGCCGGGCCGGCTCCGGCCACGCTGATCACGACCAGGACGAGCGGGTCGGGGCGCTGACCTCGCCGCTGGGCAAGCTGCAGCGCCCGATTGCGGTGTGCGCGGCCGGCGATATCTGCGCGGTCGCGAAACTGGCCAGTGCGCAGACGGGCGACACGCTGTCGGGCCCGGAGCAGCCGCTGCTGATGGCGCCCTGGTCCAGTCCCGAGCCGCTGCTGCCGGTCGCGATCGCGGCGGCGTCCAAGGCCGACGAGGACAAGATGTCGCAGGCCCTGGCCCGGCTGATCGCCGAGGATCCGACGCTGCGACTGGAGAACAACCCGCAGACCCGACAGCTGGTGCTGTGGTGCATGGGCGAGGCGCACGCCGACCTGCTCCTGGACCGGCTGGGCAGCCGCTACGGGGTCGCGGTGCAGGCAGTCGAACTGCGGGTACCGCTGCGCGAGACGGTCGCCGGCCGGGCCCGCGGGCTGGGACGCAACGTCAAGCAGACCGGCGGCCACGGCGAGTTCGGCATCTGCCACGTCGAGGTGGAGCCGCTGCCGTCCGGCTCGGGTTTCGAGTTCGTGGACAAGATCGTCGGCGGGGTGGTGCCCCGGCAGTTCATCCCGTCAGTGGAGAAAGGCGTCCGTGCTCAGCTGGAGCAGGGGGTGCTGGCCGGCTACCCGATGGTCAACATCCGGGTGACGCTGCTGGACGGCAAGGCCCACCCGGTGGATTCCTCGGACCTGGCGTTCCAGAAAGCGGGCCGGGCGGCGCTGCGGGACGCCTGCGAGCACGCGCTGGTGCTGCTGCTGGAGCCGGTGGACGAGGTGGCCGTGCTCGTCGCTGACGAGTACGTTGGCGCGGTGATGTCGGACTTGTCGTCCCGCCGCGGCCGGGTGCTCGGGACCGAGCCGGTGGCCGGCGGCCGCACCCTGGTCAAGGCGGAAATCCCGGCACTGGAGATCACCCGGTACTCGATCGACCTGCGGTCAATGTCGCACGGCACCGGCTCGTTCTCGCGCTCCTTCCTGCGCTATGAGCCGCTGCCGCCGCAGCTGGCCGCCAGGCAAGCCGCCGCGGCTCACCCCGGCTGACGCCGCGCCTAGCCCGCGATCATGAGCCGGGGCGCGGCCAGGCGCCGGCCAGCATGAGCCGGGTGTCGGCCAGCAGCTGCGGCAGCACCTTGGTCCGGCCGACCACCGGCATGAAGTTCGAGTCGCCGCCCCAGCGGGGTACCACGTGCTGATGCAGGTGCGCCGCGATCCCGGCGCCGGCCACCTGGCCGGCGTTGATGCCGATGTTAAAGCCCTGCGCGCCGGACACCGCCCGCAGCGCGGTCATGGCCTGCTTGGTGACGGCCGCAAGCTGCGCGGTCTCCGGCTCGTCCAGCTCGGTGTAGTCGGCCACATGCCGGTACGGCACGGTCAGCAGGTGACCGCTGTTGTACGGGTACAGGTTCAGTACCGCGTACACCAGGCTGCCGCGGGCAACGATAAGCCCCTCCTCGTCGCCGAGGCCGGGAATCCGGCAGAACGGGCAGCCGGCATCCCCCGCACCTGCGGGATGGTTTTCGCCCTTGATGTAAGCCAGCCGATGCGGCGTCCACAGTCGCTCCAGCCCGTCCGGCGTGCCGATGCCGTCCTGGCGGGCTGTTTGCGGTACGGCGGTGCCGGGCGGGCAGCCGCCCGCGGTCTCGGTCACTAGTCGCCTCAGACCTGCACCCGCTGGGCCACGGCGGCGGTGATCTCGCCGATTGCCTCGTCCACCGGCACGCCGTTTCGCTGCTCACCGGACCGGTAGCGGAACGAGACGGCGCCGGCGGCGACGTCGTCGTCGCCTGCCAGCAGCATGTACGGAACCTTCTGCCGCTGAGCGGTCCGGATTTTTTTCTGCATCCGGTCGTCCCCGGCGTCGACCTCGACCCGGATTCCCTGCTCGCGCAGCCGGGCCGCCACGGCCTGCAGGTACGGCACGTGCGCATCAGCGATCGGGATGCCGGTCACCTGGACGGGAGCCAGCCACGGCGGCAGGGCGCCGGCATAGTGCTCCAGCAGAATCGCGAAAAATCTTTCTACCGAGCCGAAAAGGGCGCGGTGGATCATGATCGGCTGCTGCCGGGTGCCGTCCGCTGCCTGATACTCAATACCGAACCGTCTCGGTAGCTGGAAATCGACCTGAATCGTTGACAGCTGCCAGGTCCGGCCGATTGCGTCTCTGGCCTGCACCGAAATCTTCGGTCCGTAGAACGCGGCGCCGCCGGGGTCATCCACCAGCTCCAGGCCGGACTCCTGAGCCGCCTCGCGCAGCTCCGCGGTCGCCTGCTGCCAGTCTTCGTCGCTGCCGGCAAATTTTTCCTTCGTCTGGTCCCTGGTGGAGAGCTCCAGGTAGAAGTCATCCAGCCCGTAATCGCGCAGCAGGTCAAGGACGAACGCCAGCAGCCGCTTCAGCTCGGCGCCGGCCTGCTCGCGGGAGCAGAAGATATGCGCGTCGTCCATGGTCAGCCCGCGGACCCGGGTGAGCCCGTGCACGACACCGGACTTCTCATACCGGTACACAGTGCCGAACTCGAACAGCCGCAGCGGCAGCTCCCGGTAGGACCGGCCGCGGGCGGCGAAAATCAGGATGTGGAAGGGGCAGTTCATCGGCTTGAGGTAGTAGTCCGCGCCGTCCATCTGCATCGGCGGGAACATGCCGTCGGCAAACCACTGAAGGTGACCGGAGGTCTCGAACAGGTCCGCCTTGGTGATGTGCGGGGAGTTGACGAACTCGTAGCCCGCTTCCTCGTGCCGTCGCCGCGAGTAGTCCTCCATTACCCGCCGGATGGTCCCGCCTTTGGGGTGGAAGACCGCCAGGCCGCTGCCGATCTCGGCCGGGAAGGAGAACAAGTCGAGTTCCGCGCCGAGCTTGCGGTGATCGCGGCGCTCCGCCTCGGCCAGCAGGTGCAGGTAGTTTTCCTGCGCCTCCCGCGACGGCCAGGCGGTCCCGTAGATCCGCTGCAGCTGCGGGTTCTTCTCGCTGCCGCGCCAGTATGCCCCGCCGGTCCGCATCAGCTTGAAGGCGGGAATCCGCCGGGTGGTCGGCAGGTGCGGACCGCGGCACAGGTCCCGCCAGCACAGCTTCCCGGTGCCCGCTTCGGTATTGTCATAGATGGTCAGCTCGCTGCCGCCGACCTCGACGGCCTCATCGTCAGCCGTGGCGCCGCTTTTCAGGCCGATTAGCTCCAGCTTGTACGGCTCGGCGGCCAGCTCGGCGCGGGCGGTCTCGTCGCTGACCACCCGGCGCGCGAACAGCTGGCCCTGTTTCACGATCTGCCGCATCCGCTGCTCGATCGCCTTGAGGTCCTGCGGGCTGAACGGGCTGGGCACGTCAAAGTCGTAGTAGAAGCCGTTCTCGACCGGCGGGCCGATGCCGAGCTTCGCGGCGGGGAACAGTTCCTGCACGGCCTGCGCGAGCACGTGCGCGGTGGAGTGCCGCAAGATCGCCAGTCCGTCGGCAGTCGCGATGTCGACGGGTTCGACCACGTCCCCGTCGGCGAGCGGCCAGGCCAGGTCGCGCAGCATGCCGCCGACCCGGGCGGCGACGACCCTGTCGCCGGGATCCGCGAGCAGCACTCCTGCCGTCGTGCCCGCTTCCACCACGTGCTCGCGTCCGGCGAGGGTGATGTGCAGCTTGTCGGCAGGCACGGCTGGCTCCTTGGCTTGCCGGGCGGCGGCGGCGGCCGGCCTGGCGCTGCCGTCGTCGTCCCGATGTCTGATGGGCCGGGATCCGCGGCTGGGTGCGCCCCGGTGCACTGATGCTACCGATCCCTGGCCGCTAGCCGCGCGCGCATATCGCCGCGGCCAGCCGCGGCCCGCCGCGCGTGCGCGGTCGCCGGGCATCCTGGCCGGAGGCGGCCAGGCGAGCTGCGGGGGCGGCTACGACGCGGTGACGGTGACCAGCGTGCCGTAGGTCAGGTACGGCCATGCCTTTGCCGCCGAGGTCAACGGCAGCTCGACGCAGCCCAGGCTCTGCTGGGAGCCGTAGGACGCGCGGGGGAAATAATGAACTGCCTGGCCAGCCAGGAAGTAAGCCACGAATTGCACCGGGTCAGCGTATTTGGTGCCGTCGGGGTTCGTGCCTTTCATGGTCTGGAAACGGTACCGGAGGTAAACCGGATTGGTCGCCACCGTCGTCGGCGCGACCGGGATTCCGGTATTGGACAGATTCCGCAGCACTACCCGGCCGTTGTGCCAGATCGTCAGCGTCTCCGGCAGCTTCTGGCTCGCTACCGCGTAGGTATAGCCGTTGGCATTGCGCTGGCTCGCGGCCCCGGCGGCGAACAGCGCGCCCCAGACCTGCGGCCCGGCCACCCCGTCCATGGCTAGCCCGTGGTCCGCCTGGAACGCCATCACCGCGCCCCGCACCATCAGGCTGTCGCTGGCGCCTCCGCGCCAGAACGCCCGGAGCCGGTCCGGGTACCCCCGCACCCAGGAGAAGGTCCCGCCGGGCGGCGCGAACGCGGCGGCTCGCTGCGCCAGGACACTGCCGACCGAGGTGCCAGCCGCGGTGCCCGACACGCTCTGGCCGGCTGCGGTCGTGCGCGTCGCGCTCGTGCTAGCGGGGCCCAGGCTGGCAGCCGTCGTGCTGGCCGCGGTACCGGCAGCCGTCGACGGCGTCCAGGTGAGCGGCAGGTAGCCGAGCTGGGCCAGCAGCTGGCCGATGCGGGCCGTCGAGTAACCGCGAGTGTGAAACCGCACGGTCCTGGCGGCAGCCAGCAACTGGCCGGTCACCGACCGAAGGCCGGCCAGGCCGGCCGGGATCCGCAGCCGGACACCCGAGTTAGCGTCAAAGCCCTGCGCCGGGGCGAACTGGATGGTGGTAGCGGAAACCCGCTGCCAGCTGCCTGCTATCGCCGGCCGCAGCGTGGGCAGCGGCGAGCCGGCCGCCAGCGCGGCGGAGAAGACAACCCGTACCGGCTCCGTTCCGCTGATGCCCGCGGCGTGATCAGCGGGCGTGACGAAGACAACGCGCAGCGGCCCGGCTGCGGCCGGCCGCGCCGCAGCACCGGAGTGCGGCTGCCCTTCTCGCGCGGCGCGCGGAGCGCTGGCATGCCGGGCCGGGGCGTGCGTTACCACGATCCAGGCCCCGGCGCCGAGCAGGCAGATGACCACTGCGCCCAGGGCAGCGAGCTTGCCCCGGAGCGCGCCCGATCCCACCACGTGAACTCCCTCGGCCTGCCGCCGCCAGATGGCGGCCCTAGCGCTGATTAGCCGCAAAGTACACGGAGCGGCCAGTCGCAACCGGGCCCACCGCGCCCGGCAAGCAAGAAGCCGTTACCCGCGACAATATCAAGACTTTAGACAGCATCAGCAGCCGTATCGGCACCCGGAATAGCAGCCGCCCCGGCGCCCGTTACGGGGCGTTACCGGGGCGGCGGCGGGCAGCCTGCGTATTACCCGGAGACGGTGACGAGACTGCCGTAAGTGAGGTACGGGTAGGCCTGCTGCGCTGCGGAGTACGGCAGCTCCACGCAGCCCAGGCTCTGCTGGGAGCCATACGAGCCGCGCGCGAAGTAGTGCACGGCGTCACCGCCGTGGAAGTACGACACGAACGACACCGGGTCGGAGTAACTGCTGCCGTCCGGGTTCGTGCCCTGCATGACCTGGAACCGGTACCGGAGGTAGACAGGGAACGTGCCGTCCGCGGTCGGCGCGACCGGGATGCCGGTGTTAGCCAGGCTGTGCATTACCTGGCGGCCGTTATGCCAGATCGTCAGCGTTTCCGGCTGCCGCTGACTGGCGACGGCGTAGCTGTAGCCGGCCGCATTGCGGTTACCGGCGGCCGCGGCCGCCAGCAGCGCGGTCCACAGCTGCGGGCCTGCCACGCCGGTGACCGTCATCCCGTGCTGGGCTTCGAATGCCATCAGCGCGCCCTTGACCACGAGATTCTGGCTGTCCGGTGCCCACTGTGCGCGCAGCGCCGCCGGATAGCCCTGATCCCAGCTGAAGTTGCCGGCCGGCGGGCTGTACGCCATGGCAGCCTGGGAGTCCGCTGAGGTGGCGGCCGCCGCGGTGCGCGTCTGATCCTGCCCCTGGGTCCACTTCAGCGGGAGGTAGCCGAGCTGGGCGAGCAGCTGGGCGAGGCGCACGCTGCTGTAGCTGCCAGTGGCGAACCGCGTTGTCACCGGCGCGCTGAGGTGGCCGCCGGACACCGACCGGACACCGGCCGAACCGGCGGCTACCCGGATCGTGACGGTGGTCTGCGGGCTGAACGGCCGCTGCGGGGCGAAGGTCAAAGTGCTGCCGGCCGCACTCCACTGACCTGGCACGGCGGGGCTGAGCACGGGCCGCGGCGAGCCGGCCGCCAGCGGTGCCGAGAACTGCACCCGCACCGGCTCGCCGCCGTTGGCATGCCTGGTCCCGGCCGCTGGCGTCACTGACAGAACCTTGAGTGGCTGCGCGCGTCGCGCCGCCTGCACGTTCGCTGCTGTGGATATCGCGTGCTGGGCGCCCCCTTGGCGCCCCGCCGCCGGGTGGGTCGCCACATAGGTGCCTGCCCCGGCAGCCACCGCTGCTGCCGCCGTTCCCAGTGCGATTACCTGCGCTTTCGGCCGATGCACCCGACCGGCCTGCTGCGATTCCCGGTCTGACCGGTGCCCGCCAGTTCCACGACCAGCCACGCTTCTCCCCCATCTGCGTCCCAGCCCGTCACCGCGATCACCATCTGTGACGAGCCGCGAGCCTCATTGTTACTAAGCGTAACAGTGAGTACCCAGCGTGACGGCCCGCGGAAACTGGCGCGCGTGCAAACGCTCAGTAAAACGACGGATCTGCCGGTACGGGCGTAAGGCGCGGCATCGGCCGCCGGCCGGGAGCCAGCAAAACGCCGTGCAGCCGCGCTGCGTTTGAGTACTCGTCCAAGTTGAGTCAGGTAGACGCAACCTTGCTTGCCGTACTGCCGGCCCGCTGATTCACTGGTCGCCATGACAGCTGGCGAGCCAGGAGAGACCGCCACAGACCGGCGCAACGCGCGGTTATACCTGGTGGGCCTGGCTGCGTCGCTGGTCGGCAATAATGCGATGAGCCTGGTTGCCGGTATCTGGGTAAAGTCGCTCACGGGCAGCAGTGCCCAGGCCGGGCTGGTATCCGCCTGCGTGTACGCGCCGTCGCTGCTCGGGCCAGTCGGCGGACTGATTGCCGATCGGGTACCTCGCCGTCGCTTGCTGCTCCGCCTCAATGCCGCGTCGGCGGTGATCATGCTGCCGTTGCTGGCGGTACGGTCTCCGGCGCAGATCTGGATCATCTTCGGCGTAATGACCTGGTACGGCTTCGCGATCATCTTGAGCGGGCCGGCCGAGGATGCGCTTTTCGCGGAAATGCTTCCGCTCCCCCTCCGGCAGCGAGTCAACGGCTGGCGGCTCGGGCTGCAAGAGACCGGCCGCCTGGTGGCACCCCTGTTCGGGGCCGGACTGTTCACCCTCCTCGGCGGGGGCAGTGTGGCCGTCTTCGATTCCGCTACCTTTGTCGTGGCGGCGGTGATGACCGCCAGACTTCGCCTGCGGGACCCGGCACCGCAGCACGAGACGCTGCGCTGGCGTGCCGACCTGGCGGCCGGCCTCGGTCACATTCGCCGAACCCCGGAACTCGGCCGGGTCCTCGCTGCTGCGGCGTTCGTCATGGCCATGTCCGGGGTCCTGGTGGCGGCCCAGTACAGCCTGGTACAGGCCATCGGCAAGCCGCCTGCCTTCCTCGGCGTGCTCAGCGCGTGCCTGGGCGCAGGCTCGATAGCGGCCAGCCTGGTCAGCAGCCGGGTGGTGCGGCGCCTCGGCGAGGGATGGCTCGCCGTGCTCGGCATGATCAACTTCGCCGCAGGCACTGCCCTGCTGGCTACCGGACTGATAGCCGCCGCCCTGGCGGGCATGATCGTGCTCGGCTTCGCGCTGCCTTGGATCTTCCTGGCCGTCGTCAACCTCGCGCAGCGGCTGACGCCGCTGTCCCTCCAGGGCCGGGTCTCCGCCGCGGTTACGCTGGCCATGTTCGGGCCGCAGGCCCCTCTGCAAGCACTGGGCTCCCTTGCCATCCGCTTCGGGACCTACCGGCAGCTCTACAGCGCAGGCGCAGTCACCGCCCTGGTCTGCGCGGCGTGCCTGCAGTGGAAAGCACAGTCGTTCGCGAGGGGGCTGCGGTCAGCCGCAGCCGCACGCGAGCGGCCATCTGGTTGGGATGACCGGCGCGCGAAATAGGCCGACGACGATGTCGGATCCGCGTCCGGCTGTTCGACGCACTGGTAAACGCGGGTTCGGACCGGTCACCATGAGCGGGACCCGTGCAGACGAAAGCAGAGGGATGACGATGCGATTCATGGTGATGGTCAAGGCGACGGCGACCACCGAAGCCGGGACGCTGCCGAAGACCGAGGACTTTGCGGCGATGGCGCCTACCACGAGGAGTTGGTCAAGGCCGGCATCCTACTCGCGGCCGACGGCCTGAAGCCGAGCTCCGCCGGCGCCCGCGTGCGGTTCTCGGGCAACGAGCGGACGGTGATCGACGGGCCGTTCGCCGAGACCAAGGAGCTGGTGGCCGGCTACTCGATCCTCGAGGTCGGCTCGAAGGAAGAGGTCATCGAGTGGGTCAAGCGCTGCCCGAACACGATGCCGGGTGAGGAGTGGGAGATCGAGATCCGGCCGATCTACGAGGACGACGACTTCGGCGACAACGCGACGCCCGAGCTGCGCGAGGCCGACGCCCGGCTGCGGGCGACCGTGGCCGAGCAGCACCGCTAGCCGGTTGCGCGGGTGGGCGGCCGTGCGCTTACCTCGGTGGGGTGACCAGCACCACCGCCCACCGCGCCGTCGAGGCGGTCTGGCGGATCGAGGCGGCCCGCCTGATCGCCGGCCTGGCCCGGCTCGTCCATGACGTCGGACGGGCCGAGGACCTCGCCCAGGACGCGCTGGTGGCCGCCCTCGAGCAGTGGCCGACGGCCGGGATCCCCGACCGTCCGGGCGCCTGGTTGATGACCGTGGCCAAGCGCCGGGCGGTCGACGAAATTCGCCGGGGCGTCACGCTGGCAGGCAAGGTCGAGCTGCTCGGCCGCGAGCTGCCCGAGGCCGATGAGCTCGAGCTGCCCGAGCCGGTCGAGGACGACGTACTGCGGCTGATGTTCACCGCCTGCCATCCGGTGCTCACGCCCGAGGCGCAGGCCGCGTTGACCCTGAAGATGCTGGCCGGTCTCACCACCGACGAGATCGCGCGCGCGTTCCTCGTCCCTACGGCGACCATGGCCCAGCGCATCGTCCGGGCCAGGCGCACGTTGGCCGAGGCGCGGGTGGGCTTCGAGTCGCCCGGTGCGGACGAGCTGGCGCCCCGGCTGGCCTCGGTGCTCGCCGTCGTCTACCTCGTCTTCAACGAGGGCTATTCGGCCACCGCAGGCGAGGATCTCGTGCGGCCGACGCTGTGCGACGAGGCGATGCGGCTGGGCCGAATCCTGGCTGCCCTCGCGCCGGACGAACCCGAGGCGCACGCACTGCTGGCGCTGATGGAATTGCAGGCCTCTCGGCTGCGGGCCCGCACCGGTCCGGACGGTGCCATCGTCACCCTGCTCGACCAGGACCGCGGCCGCTGGGACCAACTGCTCATCCACCGCGGACTGGCAGGCCTGGCCCGGGCCGGGCAGTTGGGTGGCGCCGCCGAGCCGTACGCCGTGCAGGCCGCGATCGCCGCCGTCCACGCCCGGGCCCGGACGGCCAGCGCGACCGACTGGCCGCGCATAGCCGCGCTCTACGCCGTGCTGGCCCGGGTGGCGCCGTCGCCGGTCGTCGAGCTGAACCGGGCGGTCGCCGTCTTGATGGCCGACGGTCCGGCGGCCGCCCTCGAGCTGGTCGACGGGCTGAAGGGACGGCTGGACAACTACTACCTGCTGCCGAGCGTCCGCGGTGACCTGCTGGCCAAGCTGGGCCGGCCTGCCGAGGCGCGGGCCGAGTTCGAGCGAGCCGCCGGACTCACGGCCAACGAGCGCGAGCGTGATCTGTTGCTCACCCGCGCCCAGGAGTGTACGTGAGCGACAGCACCGCCCCGCGCGGCGACGCCATGCGGTGGACGGAAGCGATGGAGATCTACCTTCTACGAGCCTCTGACCTGGTGGGCGATACTGGGATCGAACCAGTGACCTCCTCGGTGTGAACGAGGCGCTCTCCCGCTGAGCCAATCGCCCTGCGCCCGGATCGGCAGACGCCATCCCGGGCGTGTCTAGGCTACCGCATCGATGGACGGCCGACAGCGCGCGCTAAGGCGTGGGCTGTTCCGCGAGGCCTGCGCTGGAGCCGCGGCCGTCAACGGGGTTAGCGGCATGCGGCTGAGCAGAGGCTGTCACGCGGCCGGCGTGCCTCCGCATAAGCCTTCAAACCTCGCTACCTGCTCATGAGTAGCGAATCTGACATTAACTCTGGCGCATTACCGGCGAAATTCCCGAACCGGTCACAAGGCTAACTGTGCGTAGCACGGGCGACGCGGTAAGCGACCTATTCGTTGCCTAAGGAGATGAAGGTCACATAATGCTTAACAGGGCACAGGAACACTCGGCAGCGAAATCGGTGTTCTATTTTCCATAAGCGTATGACCGGGTCGCAGATGGTTTGTTGATCAGTGCCCGAAGTTACGAGCGGCACGAATCGCGGAACTAACCCTGGAGTGAATGTTCCGGCGGCGCCTATGCAGCTAAGTGATAGGCAAACGTGCACCATTAGTCAAGCCCGGCAATCCGGGACACCACAAGGCAAAGGCTGGACGAGATGATAAACAGCAGCGATACAGTGTCCGCCGAACTCGGGCTCAGTCTGGTCATTCCCGAGCACGGCGCCGTCCCCCTCGTCGCCAGTCTGTACTACAGCGCTGACGATCCCTACGCCATCCGCATGGCGTTTCACGTCGGCATGGACGAGCCGGTCGAGTGGATCTTCGCCCGGGACCTGCTGGCCGCCGGCCTTGACGGGCCGGCCGGCGAGGGCGACGTCCAGGTCTGGCCGGGAGCCGAGCACGGCGAGGAAGTGCTGAACCTGGCGCTGTCCTCGCCGTTCGGCGAGGCGCACTTCGAGGCGCCGCTCAGCGCCACGGCCATCTTCCTGCAGCGGACCCTGGACGTCATCCCGGCCGGCCGGGAGATCGACTTCATCGACTTCGACAGCGAGCTCGCCGAGCTGCTCTGGCGCGCATAGCTGGCATCCTCGCCAGGAAAGGCGCCTATAGCGGTGACTCGCAATACAAATGCTGTCAGCGGGACAGTAAGCACCTGCCGATGCTCGCCAGCGGCCCGGCAGCGGTACCGCACCCACGGATCGGCGGATTCCGCCGCCCAGCTGGCGAACATGTCAGCTGCCCGCCGGGCGGCCGGTCCGGGCGCCGCGGAAATGCGGCTCCGCCGCCGGCACGGATTGCCAGCCGCCCGGCGTCCGATCAGAAATGCTTCGGACGAGGCGGCGAGGACAGGCACAGTCGGGCAGCTGCCCGCGCGTAGATTGCAGCCGTGCTAGCGAGATAGCCTCATCGGTGCCAGCTGGGTAGTAGTGCACTGTGCTTCCCAAAAAGTGGACTGTGCTCACTTAACTGCACCCTGCTGATTGCGGGTCCAGGAAACGTTGATCACATCCGCTATGCATGCCGCGGGCTTCGCCGTCCAGCCATCCTGACCATCCCGCAACCACGTCGCCTGATACCGGCCGGTGGTCGGAGACTGAGGTCGTGGCTCGGCCGCCGTCGGCCGGACCGGGACGCGCCAGCCCGGCTCGGACGGCCACCGCAGCTGCCGGAGTTTGCCGGCAGGCCGGGATCGGCTAAAGTGCTGAAGCACGCCGACCCGCAGTCGGCGGCTTGCGCCTCGCTCCGGCGAGGCCACGCGGACGTGGCTCAGTGGTAGAGCATCACCTTGCCAAGGTGAGGGTCGCGGGTTCGAATCCCGTCGTCCGCTCGGAGTACCCCGGTAGTGGCTGCCGGTGACCTGCACAACAGTTCAGCATGATGGCGGGACCCGGACGAGGAATGCACGGCGTGTGGCGGAATGGCCGAGTGGTTTAGGCAAGGGCCTGCAAAGCCCTGTACGCGGGTTCGATTCCCGCTTCCGCCTCGCGGGCGGTTAGCTCAGCGGGAGAGCGCTTCCCTGACACGGAAGAGGTCACTGGTTCAATCCCAGTACCGCCCACCAAGTAAGTGCTGGTCACCGGTCGCGAAGCGCAGCATGCCGTCCCGGCGCCTGGCCATCTGCGGGTTGCACTGTCCGCTGCCAGTCCCTCAGCGGATCGGCATCTACGGCACCCGGCGTCAGCCAGGGCAGTCGACCGCTACCCCGAGGGCACCGCAGATCTCGCGCATCCGAGTGTCGGCCAACCGTCCCAGCCGGTTGACGAGTACCGCGACCGAGACACTTTCGACCGAGTCCAGATTGACTGCCGAACGCCGGGGGACCGGATCGTCACCGGGTTCGAGAAGCACCTCGCTGGCGAGCCCCCGGATCGTTGTCGTACATGGCGCGACGAGTGCCCGTCGATGCCGCGGGATCACCGCGTCGCGCGACAAGACGACAACCGGGCGTCTTCCGATCTCGGCCATCTCGCACCACCACACCTCACCGCGCGCCGGCAACGCGTTCATGAGGCGGCGGCTGCCTGTCGCCACGACGCCAGGTCGCCCCACTCGTCGGGCTCGTTGACCGGGTGCTCGTCGTAAGCGGCGTAGCTCGCATCCACCTGGGCGGACCGGTGCTTAGCGAGCAACGCTCGAAGCGCCTCATCAATGAGGGCGGCGTCGGTGCTTCCCGAGCGCATGCTCCGCGCGCCGGCGAGAAGCTCCGCGTCCACGGTCGTGCTCAGTCGTAGGCGATTCATGCTATTAGTATGCCACTGCGGTTGCGCGCCCGAAGCCGTGACTGCGGTTCGACGGCTTTGCGGAGTCCTGGCACAGTGGCGCACCATGACGAATTCCGAGCTGGTGACCGCGGCGGACGTGCAACTTATGCAGGGACTGGCGCAGCGTGTCACCGCCACCCGCCCGGACCTGGTGAACGCCGATGCGACGTTCGGCGAGGTGGCCTGGAACTGGGGCAAGGGGCACGCCAGCAACGGCGCAAGCTGGCCTCGTCGGCTGCGGTTCGCTACCGGGGATCTGGTGGCGTGGGGCTGGGCCCAGCTTCCGCACCACGTGCGGTGGAGCGACGGATCGGTAACGGACATCACCGGCGCCCGGCTGGCGTATCAGGTCCATCCCGGCCACGCGGGGCTGGTTGACGAGGTGATCGACTGGTACGACCGTACGGCGGCGGACCTTGAGCGTACGGTGGTGCCGTCGGCCGCCGATGAGTTCGCCGTACAGCGATGGGCGGCGCACAGCTACGAGACCGACCCGGCGTCGCTCGGCGACACCGGGTCCTGGACCCAGCTCAATGAGCGGGACCTCACCGACGTGGAACAGCCGGTACTGCCAGCCGGCTTCTGGTTCTGCACCGCCGGCGAGGCCGGGCCGCAGGCCGCGTTCCAGGCCCATCTGGACGCCTGGGCTCCCTCGACGTACACGGCCGAGGGTTACCAGGGCGTCCGGCAGACTGCGGGGTATCGCGGCGACCTGCACATCCTGGTGGCGGCGCCGGACGGAACGATGGCATCCTCGACGATCATGTGGCTCGACGAAGCGAACAAGACCGCGGAATTCGAGCCGGTCGGGACGCATCCGGACTACCGGCGTCTGGGGCTGGGAAGGGCCATGCTCCTGCACGGGATGCATCTGGCGCGGGCGGCCGGGGCCACTCACATGACGGTCGCCTGCCTGGGTGCGCCGGGGCATCCGCGGGCGCGCCAGCTGTACTACGGCGTCGGGTTCCGGGAGCTCTCGCGGGACGCGCCGCTCATCAAGGCCAAGACCGCGGGGTGAGGAGATATGCGGGTGTCGTGGGCGCGGCAGCTCGGCATGCCGCGTTCGTCGTGCCGACGCCTTCGCCTAACGGCGGTGACCCGGCCCGCCTCGCCGTTCCAGCGTTCGCGGCCGGACGATGGCCGTGCTCCCGGCACCTCAGGGGATCAAGATGTGCTTATCATCTTCGGAGTCGAGGTGGACACAGCGAGCCGTCGCGGTCACAGCGATGCATGTCAGTGCGGTGCTTTGCCGGCAAATTATGACGGGCCCTCGGGGTACGGAAAGGAGTCGGGATGCTGGTTGGTATTAACACCATGAGCCTCCTGGCCGAGGACCTGCCGGGGGCTGCCCCGCTGGTGCAGCGAGGTGCTGGGGATCAAGCCGTGTTTCAGCAGCGAAGCGGCGGGTGCGGGTCCGGTCACGTCGAGTTCCGCATCGGCGACTACGAGCACGAGCTGGGCATCATCGACTGGCCGTTCGCCCCGCCCGAACGCCATCAAACCGGGCACAACCGACACTATCTCGGGATTTGGGCACCCGCGTTGGAGCGCAGTAGCCGGCCCCCGGCAGAGAAGCAAGAGTCACGCGCATGCCAACCAAGCCCGCCGTCGCCGATGCCGTGGTGATCGCGTTCCGCGACGCTGCGGAGTTCGAAGCCTGGCTAGACTTGCATGTGCCTGCGGGTCGGCGTGTGGCTGAAGATCGCGAAGCAGGGATCGGGCGTCCCGTCGCTGACCAGTGACGAGGCGGTAGACGTCGGCCTGTGCTATGGCTGGATCTCCGGCCAGCGCAAGTCTTGCGACGAGATTTACTACCTGCAGAAGTACGTGCCCCGCCGGCCACGCAGCCGCTGGTCGCAAGTCAACGTGGTCAAGGTCGGGGAGCTGACCGCGGCCGGCCGGATGCGACCGTCCGGCGTGGCCGAGGTCGAGGCCGCGAAGTCCGACGGCAGGTGGGGCGCCGCCTACCAGTCGCAGCGCAACGCCACCCGTCCCGCCTGATTTCGCCGCCGCCCTGGCGGCGAGTCCGCTGGCGGCGCAGGCGTTCGGCGCGCTCGGCAAGACCCAGCAGTACGCCGTGATCCTGAAACTTGTTACCGCCCGCACGACTACGGCCCGCGGCGCCCAGCTCCGCAGGGCGATTACCGCGCTCGAGGCAGCCGGGTAGCCTGCTCCGTCCTTTGCGGGGGAGGCTCGCGACGCGCGCCGACGGTGCTGGTACCACTCTGGTACTATGGCGTATGGCAATGAATCTGCGGCTCGACGAGGAAGACAGCGCACTGCTCAGAGCGCTGGCAGACGCGGAGCGCGTGTCTTTGCACGAAGCTGCGCTTCGTGCAATTCGCCGGAGCGCTCGCGAGGTGGCGCACACTGAGCGCGTGCGCGAGGCCACTGCCGAGATGGCAGATCGCTGGGGAGAGGTGCTCGACCGGCTTGGCCGCGCGTGAACGGCTCCGGTCCGGGCGTGAAGTACCTGACCCTGGAAGATCTACTGGTCCTCGTAGCCAAGTTGGGTGCTGGCCCGGTGCGGGATCTTGGCCTGCTGGACTCCGCCTGTCACCGGCCGCAGGCGGCGTTCTTTGGCCAGGAGGCATATCCGAGCCTGACCGGGAAGGCGGCCGCCCTGATGCATTCCATTGCGGGCAATCATGCCCTCGTCGATGGCAACAAGCGGCTAGCGCTTCTGGCCGCTGCCGTCTTCCTGCGGATCAACGGATACCACCTGGACCTGACCGGCGACGAGGCATTTGACCTGACGGTTTCGGTCGCAGCTGGACAACTCGACGCCGAGGGAATCGAGAAGAATTTCCGGCTGGCGCCGGCCGAGTGAAACCTGCGCCAGGTGCGGCCCTGCCCCGCGTTCGGTCACCGAAGGCGGGGCAGGCCCGGCGCTGCTAGCCCTGGATGCCGAACGGGCTGCCCTCGCCGCTCTCGACGTACCGGCGCAAGCTGGCCAGGTAGGTGTTCCAGCCGAGCGTGCACATGTCGATGCACTCCAGCTCGGGGGTCAGGCCGTGGTGCCGGAAGTGCAGCTCGGACCCGTCGTTCTCGGCGGGGGTGATCGTGAACGTCGGGCGGGTGCCCACCCAGTCCGGCAGGAACGCGCACTCGGTCACGGTCCACTGCACCAGCGAGGGGCGGTCGGCCCGGTCGACGCGCATCACGCACGCGTCGGTGGGTGAGTCGAAGTAAAACCGGAGCTCGCCGCCGGCTTGCCCGGAGCCCGTCGCCCGGGTCCACCAGGAGCTGAGGCTGGTGAGCGTGGTGAGGGCGTCGAACACCTGGCTGGCGCAGGCCCGCAGGCGGACCGTCTTCTGGTAGTCGGTAGTCGGTAGTCTGGAGCTGGTCGATGGTCATCGGTGGGTTCCTTTCACTGGTGGAGTTGGTGGTGGGCAGGGAGGATCAGGCGGCGACAGGACGTCGATGACTTTCGGGCTGCCCGCTCCTTCCGGAGTGCGCTTTTCGGGAACTGAGAGGGTGACGAACGGGGGTTCGCCGGACGGACAACCGCTCCCGAAGTTCTTTCCTGGAAGTGTCCGTTCGGCGGCTTCCCGGTCGTCTAAGGAGTCGAAGCGCCACCGATCCCGAAAAAGGAGCGTCATGCAGTACGCCTTGCTGATCTACAGCACCGAGGAGTCCACGCTGGAGGAGCGACGGGCGGTCGAGGCGGGAGTGACACCCGTCCTCGCCCGCCCGTACGTCACCAGCTGGGCGCGCCTGCACGCCCCGCAGACCGCCACGACGGTGCGTCAGCAGCAGGGCGAGACCCTGATGACCGACGGGCCTTTCGTCGACACCAAGGAGTTCCTGGGCGGCCTGATCTTCATCGAAGTCGACAACCTCGACGTGGCGCTCGCGGTGGCGGCCGAGCTCCAGGAGCTTCGGCCCGCGGGCGGGATCGAGGTGCGGCCGGTCCGGGACGAGGTCCCTGGTGGCGGTTGAGGAGGTCTTCCGCAATCACTGGGGACGGGTGCTCGCAACGCTGGTCGGGATGTTCCAGGACATCGAGCTGGCCGAGGACGCGGCCCAGGAGGCCTTCGCGCTCGCGGCGGAGCGCTGGCGCCGGGACGGCGAGCCTGCCAACCCGACTGCCTGGCTGATCACGACGGCACGGAACCGAGCGATCGACCAGATCCGCCGGCAGCAGGTGCTCGCCGCGAAGACCAGGTTGATCGCCCACCAGCTCACCCAGCCCCTGGAACCCACTATGGCCGAACTGACGACTTTCCGCGACGAGCGCCTCGAGCTGATCTTCACCTGCTGCCACCCGGCGCTGTCCCGTGACGCGCAGGTGGCGCTGACGCTCCGAACCCTGGGCGGCCTGTCGACCGAGGAGATCGCACGCGCGTTCCTGACCCCGTTCGACACCGTGAGCAAGCGCCTGACCCGCGCGAAGCACAAGGTCCGCGACGCGGGCATCCCGTTCGCCGTGCCGGCGGACCACCAGCTGCCCGGCCGGCTCGCGGCCGTCCTCGTGATCATCTACCTCGTCTTCAACCAGGGATGGGGTGATGGCCGGGTCGACCTGGCCGCCGAGGCGATCCGACTGGGCCGGGCGCTGGTCGAGCTCATGCCGGACGAGTCAGAGTCCCTCGGACTGCTGGCCCTGATGCTGCTGAACGACTCCCGCCGCGACGCCCGGGTGCGCGCGGGCATCGTCGTCCCGCTGGACGAGCAGGACCGGTCGTTGTGGGACGAATGGCAGATCCTTGAGGGTCGCGAGCTGCTCGGGCGGGCGGTTGCCCGGCAGAGCGCCGGGACCTACGTCATCCAGGCAGCCATCGCCGACCTGCACCTGCAGCAACCCCGTGACTGGCACCAGATTGCGGCGCTCTACGGGACGCTCGCCCAGCGCACCGGATCACCGGTGGTCGAGCTCAACCGCGCCGTGGCGATCGCGGAGCTGGACGGCCCGGACGCGGGCCTTGCCCTTCTCGACACCCTCACCCTCGACGACTACCGCTACTACCACTCGACCCGGGCCGAGCTGCTGCGTCGCGCCGGGCGAACGGGCGACGCGCGGGCGGCGTATGCCTGCGCCCTCAAGCTCGCCGAGACCGGCCCCGAGCGTCAGTTCCTCGCGCGTCGGCTCGAGGAGCTCGCCTGACCCGATCGAACTGGGACGGCATGAACCCGGCATCCGCGGGTCAGGCGTCGCGCCGGGTCACGTCGACGAGGCACCCCGACCGAGGCGGCCACTCGACGGAGCATGAGAGCACGGCCATTTCGACGTCGCGCTTTCCCGGTTGACGCGGACGGTCATGCGGAGGCTCAGCTGGCCTGCAGCTCGGATGTACCGAACCTGGCGACGTAATGCCAGACCCGTTTGAGGGCCTGCTCGTCGTGCTGGTCGGCGCGAGCGGCGTCACCGATAATTCGCGGATCGATACGGCCGTCACGGGCCAGGGACAGGCCGAGAGCAACATACTCAGGGCCTCGGTACCCGGGGTGTCGGCGAAGCTCGGCAGTGGTAAGAATAAAACCGCCGTGCCATTCGATCGGGCTGGCCAGTCGGCGAGCTGCGGTCTCTATGGGCGTGTCGCGGTAGCAGGGGTCTAGAACGACAGCCTCGACATCGCGGGTGAGGTCGACCGCACCGTGTACCTGAGCTTCGATGTAGTCGTCGAGCGGGTCCTTGTCGTCCGCCTCAGCCAGCGCAATCAGTGTCGCGAGTCGCGGGGCGACACCGAAATGCCGGGGCTTGAACACGCTGTCCGGATAGCAGAACGTGGTGCGATTCAGCGTGTGCGGGGCCAAGCGCAGATGGGCGGAGCCGAAGCGCGGCGAGCCGCCTACCAGGCGCCGGCGGAAGTTGAGCGATCCGTACTTGGGCCGGGCCGTCGGCGGCTCGTCGTCGTAGGCGCCGGCGAAGATCCGGCTTTCCCACCGCCAGCGGTCGCCGCCAGGGTGCGCAGTCAGGCCGCCGTTGCTCGTCCCGGTCTCGAACTGTGACCGGTAGCGGCCGGTGCCGGCCATCACTTCCAGGATCGGTGACCCGGCGATGAGCCGATCGGGGTGAAAGTGCAGTGTTACCTGGTAAGTGGTTACCCGGTACGAGGGATCTGCCGGATCGCCTGCCGCCAGCGACGCCACGTGCGCAATGGCCCGCTCCTGAGGGTGCGCCATGGCGGCAGTGTCCACGGATTAACTCAGCGCACCTATAACGGCCTCGGCGGCTGCTGCCGCGTCACCGCTGGCGACGTAGCGGACGGCCAGCTCGATTTCAGGCCCGAGGTGACGGTCGGTTCCCGGCCCCGCCACCGTCTCGCGCAGTCCTGCGACGACCGCCGCGGTAGCGGGTGCCGGGCGCAGCGGGGCGCGCAGGTCCAGGGCCCGCGCTGCGGTGAGCACCTCGATGCCGAGCACCCTGGACAGCCCGTCTACCGCACGGCGCAGCTTGCGCGCGGCCGACCACCCCATGGAGACGTGGTCCTCCTGCATGGCACTGGACGGAATCGAGTCGACAGACGCAGGGTTGGCGAGGCGCTTGAGCTCCGAGACGATGGCGGCCTGGGTGTACTGGGCAATCATGTGACCGGAGTCGACGCCGGGGTCATCCGCCAGAAAGGCCGGCAGCCCCTGGCTACGGTTCACGTCCAGGAAGCGGTCCGTGCGCCGCTCGGAAATCGACGCCAGGTCGGCAATGACGATTGCGAGGAAGTCCAGCACGTAGGCAACCGGCGCGCCGTGAAAGTTTCCGTTGCTCTCCACCCGGCCGTCTACGGTCACCACCGGGTTGTCGATGGCCGCGGCCAGTTCCCGGCCGGCCACCACCTCGGCGTGCGCCAGCGTGTCCCTGGCCGCGCCGTGCACCTGCGGCGAGCAGCGCAGTGAGTAGGCGTCCTGCACCCGGGTGCAGCCAGGCCCGCGGTGACTGGCCATGATCTGCGAATCGGCGAGCAGCGCCCGCAAGTTGGCCGCGCTGGCGGCCTGGCCCGGATGCGGGCGAAGGGCCTGCAGGTCAGCAGCGAATACGGCATCGGTACCCAGCTGTCCCTCGACGCTCATCGCGGCGGCGATGTCGGCCACCCGCAGCAGGCTGCTGAGGTCATGCGCGGCCAGCAGCAGCATGCCGAGCATGCCGTCGGTGCCGTTGATGAGGGCCAGGCCCTCCTTTTCCGCCAGCACGATCGGGTTGATGCCTGCCTCGGCGAGCGCGCCGGCAGCCGGGCGCAGCGCGCCGTCGCGATCGCGGACATCACCTTCGCCCATCGCGGCCAGGGCGCACTGGGCAAGGGGGGCCAGATCCCCGGAACAGCCCAGGGAGCCGTATTCCGCCACCACCGGCGTGATGCCCGCGTTAAGCAGGCCGGCGTAGCAGCGGGCCGTTTCCAGCCGGACGCCGGTGCGGCCGGTCGCCAGCGTAGACAGGCGCAGCAGCATCAGCGCGCGCACCACCTCGGCCTCGATCGCGGCTCCGGATCCGGCCGCGTGCGACCGGATCAGGCTGCGCTGCAGCTGGGCCCGCAGCGCGGCGGGAATGTGCCGGTTGGCGAGCGCGCCGAAGCCAGTAGATACGCCGTAGTGCGGCTGGACGTCGCTGGCCAGGCCGTCGATGACGGCACGGCTGGCGGCAATCGCGGTCTCCGCCTCAGCTGACAGGGCAACGCCAGCTCGGTGGCGGGCCACCGCCACTACGTCGGCCGGACTCAGTGCGCCGATACCTATGATCACGTCAGCCATGCAAGCCATCCCACACGACTGGCCGTCGTCGCGCCATACCGGCCCCGGTGCTGGCCTCGCCCGGCTGCTGGCTGCCCCTGCATAGGATCAACGCAGTGCCCGCCGTGTCCGCAGGCCGAAGGATGACGCGGTCCGAGGGAACAGCAGCGAGTACCAGACGGGACGGGAGCCGAGGTGACGAGCGCAGCAGAGGTGCGGCAAGCAGGGCAGGACAGCGATACCGCGCACCCGCTCCAGGCGATCGAGGACAGGGTGCTGTGGCTGTCGGCCGCGATCGTCGACTACGCCAACCGGGTCCGGCCGAATCCGTCCGGGATGAAGGTGGGCGGCCATCAGGCCTCCAGCGCCTCGATGGTGTCGATCATGACGTCGCTGTGGTTCCGGCAGCTGCAGCCGTGCGACCGGGTGTCAGTGAAACCGCACGCATCGCCGGTCCTGCACGCGATCAGCTTCCTGCTGGGCGAGCTCGACGGGCGGCAGCTGGAATCCCTGCGGGAGTTCGGCGGGCTGCAGAGTTACCCGAGCCGGTCCAAGGACCCGGTGCAGCCGGACTACTCCACCGGGTCGGTCGGCATCGGCGCCACCGCGCCGATCTGGGGGGCGCTGGCCCGCCGGTACGTCAGCGCACAGTTCGGCGCCGACGATAGCGCCGGCGGTAGCTCAGACATCGGCGCGGACGGCGGCGGTGGGCGCGGCCCTGGCCTGAGCGGACGCCAGTACTCGCTGGTGGGCGACGCCGAGCTCGACGAGGGTGCCTGCTGGGAAGCCATCCTGGATCCAATGGTCGGCGAGCTCGGCGAGGTGGTGTGGATCGTCGACCTGAACCGCCAGTCGCTGGACCGGGTGGTGCCGATCATGGGCGCCCAGCGGCTGCAGCGGATGTTCGCGGCGGCCGGCTGGCAGGTGCTCACGGCTAAGTACGGCCAGCTGCTGACCAGCCTTTTCGGCCGCCCGGGGGGCGCGGCGCTGGAGCGGCGGATTGACTCGATGGCGAACCCGGAATATCAGCGGCTGCTGCGGTGCACGCCCGCGCAGCTGCGCCTGCGGCTGCCGGGTACCGGCCCGGACGAGCCGCACATCAGCGCTCTCCTTGACGGGCTGGACGACGCGGTGCTGGCCGCGTCCATCCGCAATCTCGCCGGGCACGACCTGCAAACGCTAGACGCTACTTTCGCGGCGATCGACGACACCAGGCCCACGGTGATCTTCGCTTACACGATCAAGGGATACGGGCTGGCGAGCGAGGGCCATCCGCAGAACCACTCAGCGCTGCTCACCGTCGACCAGCTCGGCCAGCTGGCCGGCCGGACCGGCGCATCAGTCGGCGACCCGTGGGCCCGGTTCGCGCCGGACAGCCCGCAGCAGGCCCTGTGCGCGGCAACGGCTCTGCGGCTGGGCCGCCCGCCGCAGCCCGCGTCGCCGCCCCTGGCTATCCCGGCTGACCTGGGCCGCAGTCCGGCCGGAACCGGCACGACGCAGGCCGCGCTGGGCAGGGCGCTGCTGGATATCAGCCGCGCGGCACCGGAGGTGGCCCGGCGCATCGTAACGGTCAGCCCGGACGTGAGCTCGAGCACCAACCTGGCCGGCTGGGTGAACAAGGTCGGCGTGTGGTCGCAGACCGAGCGGGCCGACTGGTTTGCCGACGATGTCGAAACCGTCCTGCACTGGCGGGAGGGTCCTACCGGCCAGCACCTTGAGCTGGGCATCGCCGAGACCAACCTGGTCGGGGTGCTGGGCGAGCTCGGCGCTACCTGGGCGCGCTGGGGCCAGCCGCTGCTGCCGATCGGGGTCCTGTACGACCCGTTCGTCGAGCGCGCGCTGGAACCGTGGTCGTTCGGCATCTACGCCGGCGGCCAGTCAATCCTGGTCGGCACCCCGTCCGGCGTGACGCTGGCCGCCGAGGGCGGCGCGCATCAGTCGATCAAGACCCCGTCCATCGGCATCGAGCAGCCGGGCTGCGTCAGCTATGAGCCCGCCTTCGTGATCGACACCGAATGGGCGCTGCTCGCGGCGCTGGCCCGGCTCGGCAGGCCGGGCGGCAGCTCGTCCTACCTGCGCCTGTCGACCCGGCCGGTAGATCAGTCCCTGGCGGCCATCCCGGCCGAGCCCGCCGCGCGCGAGCAGCGCCGCCGCGAGGTGATCGCCGGCGCGTACCTGCTGCGGCGGGACGACCAGCCCGCCGTCACGATCTGCGCGATGGGCGCCCTGGTGACGGAGGCCCTGCAGGCGGCCGACCGTCTGGCCGGGCACGGCTTCGGCGCGGATGTCGTCTGTGTCACGAGCCCGGGCCTGCTGTTCCGTGCCCTGCGGTCCCGGCGCGGCCTTGATGAGGCGGCCGCCTGGATACTCGACAGTGCCTGCCCGGCGGAGCGGGCGCAGCCGATGGTCACCGTGCTCGACGGCCACCCGCATTCCCTTGCCTTTCTGGCCGGCGTCAACGGCGTGCCCGCTGCTCACCTCGGCGTGACCGGCTTCGGGCAGTCCGGCGACCTGGAAAGCGTGTACCGCTACCATCACCTGGATTCCGGCTCCATCGCCGGCGCAGCCCTGGATCTCATCGACTGACAGTCTTCGCCGGATGCCGCGGTGGCGGTACCGCCGGCAACCGGCCGGTACGGGCAGCGCGGACCCGGCGGCCCGGCCTAGACGGTTCGCGGCTGGCCACCATAGGCTGGTGGCCGACGATCAGATTCGGCAGATCCGATCAGATTCGGCAGATCCGAAGGAGCGGCGCAATGGCCAATAACCAGACAGGCATCAGCCGACCACAACTAAAGTCCGGCCCGCTGATCACCGGAGCGGCGCTTGTCGCGGGAGGTGCCCTGCTGGCTCTGGCGGGATTCGCCGTCGGCGGCTCGCACCTGATCGCGGCAACCCGGCGATGGGTCAGTGAGATGGACGTACCGCCGAACGAGCTGGCGAAGCTGCAATGGGCGAAGGCTCAGGCTGCGGCTGCAGCCGGCGCTGCCGCCTGGCAGAACGGGACCGGCATCATCGCAGAACCGAGCGTCTCGTAGCCGAGTTCTTGACAACTGGCACCGGGCTTGGCCGGTAGGGACGAAAGTCCTGATTACCAGCGACATGCGGGGGCGCCGGTGGCGCCCGGGCGGGGCCATTATGCAGGGGGGGGTATTTACCCATCGCCTCCGCTGGAGGCGTGATGACAAGCCTGACTGCCGTCCTCGCAACAGCCGCGGCCGATCATCCCGACCTCCCGGCGGTGCGCCTCGACGACCGCGTGCTTACGTACTCGGAGCTGCAGGACGCGGCCGGGCGCGCAACCTCCTTGCTGACATCAGCCGGGATTGCGCCGGGCGACCGGGTCGCCGTGAAGCTCCCGAACGTTCCGGCCTTCCCGATCGCCTTCTACGGCGCGCTCGGCGCCGGGGCCATAGCGGTGCCGATGAACCCGATGCTGAAAAGCCGCGAGGTCGCCTACTACCTCGGGGACTCGGGATCGAAGGTCATTCTTGCCTGGCACACCGCGTCGGCCGAGGCAGTTAAGGGCGCTGCGGCGGCCGGCGCCGAGGTTATCACTGTCGACGATTCCGACCTGGCCGGCCTGCTCGCCGGGCTCGCCGCGGCGCCGCTGAGCGCCGATCCGGATGAGGACGCCGACGCCGTAATTCTCTACACATCGGGAACCACTGGCAAGCCCAAGGGCGCCGAGCTGACGCACGCGAGCCTGGCTCGCAACGCCGAGCTCACGACCAGCACCTTGCTGCACGTACGTCCCGGCGATGTGGTCATGGGCTGCCTGCCGCTCTTCCATGTCTTCGGTCTGACCTGCGGACTGAATGCGACGATGATCGGCGGCGGGACGCTGACCCTGCTGCCCAGATTCGAGGCCAGCCGCGCTCTTGAGATAATCGGGCGTGACGCGGTGACCATTTTCGAGGGCGTGCCGACGATGTACGCGACGATACTGAATCATCCGCACTCCGCCGAAGCTGACGTTTCGTCCCTGCGGACCTGCATCTCCGGCGGTGCGGCAATGCCAGTGGAAGTCATGCGCGGCTTCGAGCAGGCATTCGGCTGCGTGATCCTGGAGGGCTACGGGCTGTCGGAGACCTCGCCGATCGCCTCCTTTACGCACCCGGGCCGGGCGCGCAAGCCCGGTTCGATCGGCACGCCGTTCAGCGGAGTGGAAATGCGGATCCTGGACGATGAAGGTACCGAGGTCACGGCCGGGGAGATCGGCCAGATCGTGATCCGCGGGCATAATGTGATGAAGGGCTACTGGGGCAACCCGGCCGCTACTGCCGAGGCCATTCCGGACGGCTGGTTCCGCACCGGCGACCTTGCCCGGGTCGACGGCGACGGTTACTACTACATTGTCGGCCGCAAGAAAGACCTGATCATCCGCGGCGGGTACAACGTGTACCCCCGCGAGGTCGAGGAAGTTCTGCACGAGCATCCGGCGGTGGCCGAGGTGGCCGTTATCGGAATACCGCATACCGAGCTCGGCGAAGAAGTGGGCGCCGCCGTGCAGCTCAAGCCAGACGCGACCGCCACGCCGGCCGAACTGCGGCAATTCTGCCGGGACCGGGTGGCGGCATATAAATACCCGCGCCATGTCTGGCTGGTGCGCGAGCTGCCTAAGGGCGCAACCGGAAAAATCCTGCATCGTGAGGTTCAGCCGCCCCGGGACCTCCTCCATTGAGCGCGGACGGCACCGATTCAGCAGACCAGTCGGTGCATTTCGACCATGCTGCCGAAGCCGCGGGCGCGCTGGATCTGCTGCTGTCCGACGCGGCCCGCGGCGGCCTGCGCAGGTTTGCGCCGGATGCCGCCACGGCGCACCTGGTGCTGCAGCTCGCCCGCCGCCCCCTGGCCGTCGGCCGCCGCGGCGGCTGGCTGGCGGCGGAACTCGGTAAGGTCCTGGCCGGCCGCTCCCAACTCGCGGCCAATCATCGCGACCGCCGGTTCGCCGAGCCCGCGTGGCGCGAGAATCCGCTGCTCAGGCGCGCCCTGCAGGCTTACCTGGCATCGGGCCAGGCCGCCGGTGGCCTGCTCGATGATGCTGACCTGAGCTGGCGGGACAACGAGCGGCTGCAGTTCCTGCTGCTGAACCTGATCGCCGCCGCGGCCCCGAGCAATAACCCGCTGATGAGCCCGGCTGCCTGGAAGTCGTTCATCGACACCGGCGGGCGCAGCGCCGTGCGTGGCGTCCGGGCACTAGTTTCGGACATGTCCGCATCCCCGCGGGTGCCGACGATGGTCACGCCGGACGCCTTTACCGTCGGCGCCGACCTGGCCGTCTCGCCCGGAGCCGTGATCAGCCGGTCCGAGGTGTGCGAGGTCATCCAGTACGGGCCCGCCACCCCGAAGGTACGCCGGTACCCGGTGCTGATCGTCCCGCCGACGATCAACAAGTTCTACATCGCCGACCTGGCGCCGGGCCGCAGCCTGATCGAGTTTCTCATCGGCCAGGGCCTGCAGGTATTTACCATCTCCTGGCGCAACCCCGATGCCCGGCACCGGCACTGGAACCTGGATACCTACGGACGCGCCATCGTGGACGCACTGGGCACCGTACGGCAGATTTGCAAGGCAGCCAAGGCCAGCATCTGCGCGTTCTGCTCCGGCGGCATCCTCACGTCGATGGTCAGCGCGCATCTGAGCGCGACGGGCCAGGCCGACCAGCTGGCCAGCATTTATCTCGGCGTGACCGTTCTCGACCAGTCACACGCGGGCACCGCGGCGGCGATGATCAGCCCGCGCACCGCCGCGGCCGCGGCCGCGGCTTCCCGCAGCCGCGGTTACCTGGACGGCCGGATGCTCGCTGAGGTTTTCGCCTGGCTACGGCCCGATGACCTCGTCTGGCGGTACTGGGTCAACAACTACCTGCAGGGCAAGCCGCCGGCGGCGTTCGACATTCTGTACTGGAATGCCGACACCACAAGAATGCCCGCGGCCTTGCATCACGATTTTCTGCAGCTGGCTATCTCCAACGCGCTGACCAGAGCCGGCGCGGCGACCATGCTCGGTTCCCCGGTTGATCTTTCCAAGGTTGACGTGGACAGCTATCTTATGGCCGGCGTGGCCGATCATCTGTGCGCCTGGCAGTCGTGCTATCGAAGCACCCAGCTGCTCGGCGGATCCTCCCGGTTCGTGCTGTCTACTAGCGGGCATATCGCCTCCATCATTAATCCGCCGACGAACCCGAAGTCGACCTTCCGGACCGCCGCCGGTAACCCTGACGATCCCGACGAATGGCAGGCGCAAGCCATGACTGCACAGGGCAGCTGGTGGCCCGACTACGCTTCCTGGCTCACGGCACGCAGCGGCGGCCTGAAGCAGGCTCGCCGCAGCCTCGGCAGCGCTGCCTATCCGCCCACTGAGCAGGCGCCGGGCACCTATGTTCTGCACCGGTGAATAATGACCTCTGACAGCCCGGATCCCGCGACGGAACAGGAAACGTACCCGGCGACGGCACCGGAAACAATACGCAGCATCGACGTCCGCGGCCAGCAGCTGCGTGTCGCCGTCCGGACCGGCCAGCCGGGCCGGGTCCCGCTGCTGATCATCAACGGCATCGGCGCCAGCCTGGAGCTGCTGCAGCCGTTCGTTGACGCGCTGGAACAGGCCCAGGACGTCATCCGGTTCGACGTGCCCGGCGTTGGCGGCTCGCCGCTGCCGCCCCGGCCGTACCGGTTTACCGGGCTGTGCGCGCTGATCGCCGCAATGCTGACCCAGCTGGGTTATGACCGCGCCGACGTCCTCGGCATTTCCTGGGGCGGCGGCGTGGCGCAGCATTTCGCGGCCTTCCACCGGCAGCGCTGCCGCCGGCTTGTGCTGGTCAGCACCGCAACCGGCGCCCTGATGGTCCCGCCGCGGCCCGCCGTCTTGAGGCATCTGCTGAAACGGCAGCGGTATGTGGACAACGGCTATCTCGCCCGTGTCGCCCCGGAATTGTACGGCGGATCAGCGCGAGCTGAGCCGGAACGGATCAGCGAGATGATGCACGGGAGCAACAATCTCGGCCCGGCCCGCGGCTATATTTACCAGCTCGCTGCCTCGGCCGGGTGGACCAGCCTGCCGTTCCTGCCGCTGCTGACCCAGCCAACGCTCATCATGTCCGGCGACGACGATCCCATTATCCCGCTGGCGAACCCCCGGCTGATGCACCGCCTCATCCGGCATTCGCGGCTGCACGTCTTTCGCGGCGGCCACATCGGCCTCATTGCCGAGGCGGCGGAGCTGGCTCCGGTCGTGCAGGGCTTCCTCGCCGCGACGTCCCCGGTGGCCGCCAGACCTGGGCGCGCGGCCGGCTGAGGCTGTCAGATCCGCACCGGCAGGCAAGTCGCCGCCGGCCGGTGATACACCAGCCCGGCCGCACCCCGGTAATCGGCCGAAGAAGCTGACCCGAAAACTTGTTCTATCCCTCGGCCTCTTCACACGGCACTCGTACCTATGTTCTAATGGCAACATGCCGCAAGCACCCCACTCATCACAGGCAACAGCCAGATGTCATTCAGCCGGGACTATCGTCCCGGTCACCGGATGCGTTGTCCCGCTGCGACTGGTCCTGGTCACTACCGCTGTGCCTAGCTGGCCGCCCAGTCACAGCAAGCCCCCGGTCAGCCGCCGGCAGGTCGTCACCAACAGCGCGCTGACCCGGTAGGTCGGGCGCCGACCTGCGGAACTGCCCGCGCCCATTGCGCCAGGCCATTACGGATCACTTGCCATACCGGCATGCCCAGATCCGGCCAGTATGGCCCGTCCGTCGCACGCCGAACGGTGAAGGATCAAGGATGAGAACGCATTTCGAGCACCATGTTCGCCCGGCGAGCCGGCGACTCGCTGATCTTCACAGCAAGGCCGCTAACCTGGAGCGCGAACTTTCTGACACGCGCGTCTGGCTGGCACGAGAGCGCGAGCAGACCACCGCGGCGGAGCCGCCGGCGCCTGACTGGGTGCACGGGACCTGCAGCTGCGGCCAGGCAGGCGCCAGCAGTGATCATGACGGTGACCGGCTGCGCCGCGACTACCTTGCACCAGAGCCTGCCCGCGGCCACGGCAATAGCGATTCCGGTAACTACCTGGAAACACGCGACGGCCGTACCGAGACGCTCGTCAGCCGCGGCCGCAAGAACGCCCGGCAGCGAATGTCCCGCGGCCCCAAGGCAGCGGCCGCGACCGCTGTGGTGGCAGCGCTGACGCTGGCCGCCGGCGTGATCTGGACGCTCGCCCGGGACGGTGCGTCATGGCCTGCCAGCGTCGCGACGGTGCGGACGGAGACCGCCAGGGCCTGCCAGAACCCGAACGTGGCATCGGAACCCAATCAGGTTGACTTCGCCTGCGGGCAGGCCACTCGCCAGATCCTGTGGGTGTTCGCACTCATGACGAGCGGCAATGATCCCCGCTTCGCTGACGCCAGGACCGGCCGGACGGGCCTGGAGCCGATCAAGCCGGCGCAGGGCGGCGAGCTGGCCTGGTCGCTGAACCTGCATCATCCTTACAGCCCGGTCAACCCGGTGGACAGCCTCCAGGTCGCGGCGCGCGCTATCAACAACATAATCGGCGGGGCGACCCTGACCGGCACCAACGGCAGCCCGGTCGTCCAGGCAGGGCTGGAAAGCAGCTCAGCCAACTGCGTCCGGTATACCGGTTCCCCGGTAGTTGTCTCGCGGGACGGCTTCCCGCCGCAATGCGCCAGGCCCGTCACCGGCGCGGCCGGGCAGGCCGCGCTGGTGGCCGATGTTTTCCGCAACTGGGTTGTCGGCACGCCAGCCGCCACTGCGCGGGACGCCGCTGTGCTGTTCGGGAACGCCAGCAACCCTGGTGACGCGCGGGTGCAGATTATCCTCGCGCACCTTCCCGGTGCGCGGCGCTCGTGACTGCCGCCAGGAAGCCCTGGTGGCAGCAGGCCACCGCAGTCGTCAGCCTCGGCGCGGGCGGCGTCGTCACCGGGTTGTCCCTGGTTCCCGGCGGGGCCGACGTCAGGCCGCCGTCCGGAACCATGATCCGCCTGCTGGCCCTCCGGCAGCTGGCGCAGCCCGCGCCAGCGCCGGACGCGGTATTGCGCTCGGCGGTCGTCAACGTCGCCCGCTACTACCTGCAGCTGGCCGCCACCAGGAGTCCCGCGGAAATGGAGCAGATCATCTGGCAGCACGACAGCACCGATGGCGCGGACCACGGCCAGTCGTGCGCGGCCTTCGCCTCGCTGACCCTCGAGCTGGCTTCCCAGGCAGCCGGGCAGCGCAGCTGGGTCACCGGCGGCAGCTCCTATCCGTGGCCACTGCACCAGTGGGCCGATGTTCGCGTTAACGCCAACGCGGCGTCCCTCGGCATCATCTCCATTCAGCAGGACGCAGCGGCGCACTCGCGCTGGCATCCGATCGGCGACGGCTACCAGCCGCTGCCCGGTGACTGGGTCCTGTTCGACGGCCACGTCGAGGTTGTCACGAGCTATGCCAGCGGAATTCTGCGCACGATCGGCGGTGACTCGCTGCCCAATTTCTCGGTCAACGCGCACCAGTTCAGCGGCCCGCTGAGCGGCCAGGGTGTCACCGGGTTCGTCAACAACGGCGCACTGCTGACCGGCACGGCCGCAGCCCCGGCTCCCGCTCCGGCGCTGTCTCCCCCACCCGCTCCGGCCGCCGCCCCGGCACCCGCTGCGGCGCTGTCCCCCCCTCCCGCTTCCACTCCGGCTGCCCCTGCCGCTCCGGCGCCAGGCGCAGCGGCCATCCCGGGGCTCGCCGCCCCGGCGAGCCACCCGGTCACCCGTGCAGACGCAGCTGGCGCCGAATCCGGGGCGACTCCCAGTGCGCGGGTGCCGGCGCCCGCTGCCGGGCCGCCCGGCGTCGCTGCGGGGCCGCCCGGCGCCGCTGCGGGGCAGCAGGCTTTTATCAGCGCTATCGCTGGCGGCGCGGCAGCCGCTCAGCGCCGGTACGGCGTCCCGGCGTCGGTGACAATCGCGCAGGCCATCAATGAGTCAGGGTGGGGCCAGAGCGTCCTGGCAGTCAGAGACCGCAACCTATTCGGAATCAAGGGCACCGGGCCGGCCGGCGGTGACGCGCTGCCGACCCAGGAGTACGACAACGGCCAGTGGGTCCGGCAAACCGCATTGTTCCGGCGGTACGACAGCGTCGCCGAGAGCATCGATGACCACGGACGCCTGCTGGCGACCAGCGGGTATTACTCAGTGGCAATGGCGAACCAGCACGATCCGGATGCCTTCGCGACCGCCCTGACGGGCATCTACGCGACGGACCCCGGCTACGGCGCCAGCCTGATCAAGCTGATGCAGCGGTATGACCTGTACCGGTATGACGCCGGCAGGCCGGCTGCCGCCGGCCGGGGACCTGCTGCAGCCCAGCCAGCGGCGGCGGCCGCGGCGCCCCGGCCGCCGGCCGCCACGGGCCAGCCGCAACCCGCCGCAACGTCCCAGCAGCCGACCACCGCCCAGGCTCCCCCGGCAGCGGCAACCCCGGCGCCACCCACTGCGCCTACCCCGGCGCCCCCAGCCGCGGCAACCCCGGTACCCACCGCCGCGGCACCGCCCGCTGCGCCAACTCCGGCCCCCCCAGCTGCGCCAACCTCGGTACCACCCGCTACGCCAGCTCCGGTACCCCCCGCTGCGGCCGGTGATCCGGTCGCGGCCAGCCGTCCGCCGCAACCGGGCGATTCCAACATTCCCGGCGTTGCGGACAGTCCCGCCGCCCAGGGCGCGCCCGCCCGGAAGCTAGGGCCGCCGGCCGGACGTCATCCGCGGCGGAACTCCGCTGCCGGCACCGCCGTCGGCGTCAGCAGGTATCAGCAGCACATCCCGCCGCCGGTCTGGAACACCATGACGGTGTCGTCGACGGTGGCGCTCACTCGCCAGGAGCCGCTTTACCGGGACGTCGCCAGCGGCCCGGGGATCCGGTGGGAGCTGCTGGCAGCGTGCGACTGGATGCAGTGCGAGGCCCGGCCGCGCTACTCGCCGGTCCGCGGCGAGAAGCTCGGCAGCCGCAATCCCGACGGCACCGTGTACCGGACGAAATCCGCGGCGCTCCGGCAGTGCGCCGACGACCTCACCGAGCTTGCCTGGGCCGTCTACCGGCTCGACCTGACAGCGCCGCGATACCTGTCCGTCCGCGACCTGGCGAACGCCTTCGCGGCGTTCCGGTGGGGCGGGCTGCTGAAGCTTCATCACACGTCCGCAATGGAATTCCCGTACTCCGTCGCGGGCCTGACCGCCCGGCACGCCAACATGCGCTGGCCGGCTATCGCCGAGCCGAATACGCCGGATAAGCCGGGTAGCCGCTTCCGGCTGCCTTTCGGCGCAGTGCCCGTAATTCTGAGCCTGAACTATCCCGCAACCGTTTAGCTCAGCTGAACGCAGATCTAACCCGCGCGAGCACAGAAAGGCAAACGACGTGATTCGGCAGCCCGACACCCAGCAGGGCCCGCAGCCCGACGTACAAGCGAACTCGCAGCAAGCCGTGCACCAAACTGTGCGCCAGGCCGTGCGCCGCCGCCGGACCTCGTCGCGGGTGCGGACGGCTGCGGCCGAACTGGCAGCAGGGCACATCTTCCGACGGGCCGTCGCCTCGCTGGCGCTGCTGGGTCTACTGGCGGCCCTGCATATTGCGGGCATCAGCATTCAGCTGCCGAAAATGAGTTTCGCCTGGCCGTGGCAGAAGATAAGCTCAGGCAGCACTACGAACACTGATCTTGGCCCGTGGGTCCTGCAGAAAATCGAGGGAATTTCCAGGCCCGCTCTCGGCGAGGCGAACTTCACCTTCCTTTTCACGCACCGGGCGTCGCGGAGCATCGGCCCCTGGCCATGCTGGTACGCCAGCACTTTCTACGCCGTCGGTCACGCGTCCGCCACGGTCGAGCTGAACCCTGGGCCGTCCTGGTGGACGCCGGCAGCGGGCCATTTCCAGCTGCGGACTTTCAGCCGCCCCGGCCTGGGCAAGCCGGGTCACGTCGCGGTCACCATGGTTCTCCCGCTGCCGCAGCTCCCCCAGTCAGCCCACGATGTCACCATCGACAATATTCCGTCCAGGCCGACAGGCATCCAGCACAGCTGGACGTACCCGGGGCTGGGCTGCGGGGTGCTGCTGCGGCCCCAGTTCTCGCCGTCAGTGCTGTATTCCCTGGCCCAGCAGATTGCCTTTGCCAAGTCCCGGCACTCCGCCGCGATAACCCGCCCGCTGATCAGCACCGCCGAAGCCGAGGCAGTGCGGACAATCCGCGACAGCTTCGTCCAGCCGACGGTGAACGCGCTCGGCTACCGGCTGGACAAGTTCGCAATCCGGTGGGCGGCCGGCCGCGCGGCCGCGGATAGGCTCCGGTCATGACAGTTTCCGTTGTCGACTCCGGCCCCCGCAAAGTCAGCAGAGCCGCCCAGGTGCACGCCAGCGCAGCTGAGCTGTTCGACATCGTGGCCGATCCCCGCCGTCACGCCGAGCTGGACGGCTCCGGCACCGTGCTGGGCGCCGTGGGCGATCCGCAGCGGCTTGCGCCAGGTGCGAAATTCTCAGTCAAGATGAAGCAGCTCGGCGTGCCCTACCGCATCACCAGCCGGGTCACCGACTTCCAGGACGGGCGGGTGGTGGAATGGCGCCATCCGATGGGCCACCACTGGCGCTGGGAATTCGCGCCGTCAGCGGACAATACCACCGTGGTAACGGAGACCTTCGACTACAGCCAGATTTCCCCGGTCAGCGCCAGGGCACTGGAGTTCCTCGGCTTCCCCAAGCAGAACGGAGCCGGCATCGAGTCCACCTTGCGGCAACTTCAGGCGCGGTATCCGGCCAGCTGACCGCCTGACTGACTGACTGGCCGGACGCGCGGCCGGCGCATTCGCGCACCCGCCCAACCTGCGCACTCGCGCAACTCGCGCAGCCGCGGCGACCGTCACCGGGCCAGGATGCGCAGCCGCTGCGGGTCGTACAGCGGCGCGATCTGCAGCCGGGCCGCTACCTCGCCGCCCGCGATCCGCAGCCGGAAGCCGCCGCTTTTCAGCCACTGGCTCGTGACGCCGTCGCGGCGCGCCACCTGCGCCAGCCCGACAGCCGCGCCCACCGTGTGACCGTAGGCGGCGGCGCGCACGTAGCCGGCCCACTCGCCGTCCAGGAATACAGGCTCATTGCCGAAAAGATCCGCCGCCGGATCCCCGGCAACGAGGCTGACGACGCGACTGCGGGGCGTTCCGCTCGCCTTGATGGCCAGCAGCGCATCACGGCCGGTGAACCCGCCGGGCTTATCCCAGGCCACCGCGAAGCCGAGCCCGGCGGCCAGCGGGTCGTCGGTGTTGTCGATGTCCACGCCCATGTCCCGGTAGCCCTTCTCCAGCCGCAGCCCCGACATGGCCGCCAGGCCCACTGGCCGGCAGCCGAGGTCGCGCCCGGCTGTCATCAGGTCGTCGTACACGCCGGCCGCGTACTCGGCCGGCACGTGCAGTTCCCAGCCCAGCTCACCGACGTAGGTGACGCGGATCGCCAGCACCGGCGCGTAGCCGACGTGGATCGGCCGCGCGGCGAGGTACCCGAACGCCTCGTTGGACAGGTCGGCGTCCGTCAGGCGGCCGAGCAGCTGCCGTGACGCCGGGCCCTGCACCGACAGCAGGGTGGTGCCTGAGGTGACGTCGGTGACCGTGACCACCTCGCCCGGCCGGGCCGCCCGCCGGATCAGCGGCTCGATCCTGCGGTGGATGATGTCACTGGCCACCACGAGGAACTTCTCCGGCTCCAGCCACGTCACGGTGACATCGGCAATGATGCCGGCGGCCTCGTTTAGCCATTGGGTGTAAACGAGACGGCCCGTAGCCACAGTCACGTCGTTCGCCGACAGCCGGCTCAGCACCGCGGCCGCGGCCGGGCCCTGCACGATCAGCTTGGCCATCAGGCTCATGTCCAGAACGCCCACGGCCTCGCGCACCGCGGCATGCTCGGCCGCCACGATCGCGTGCGCGCGCGGCCGCCCGAAGCCCGACGCGGCCCGCGGCGGTGCGCCGCCGTCCGGGCCGGCGAACCACTCCGGGTACTCCGAGCCGGCCGAGACGCCGAAATGCGCGCCCGCGGCGGCCAGCCGGTCGTGCAGCACGGAGCGGCGCACGTTGCGCCCGGTCGAGGGCTGCCAGCCGGGCCAGACACCGTCCCCGAACAGCACGCCGAGCTGCTCGACGGTGCGCTCGGCCCGGAACCGGCGGGAAGTCTCATATCCGGCGGTGCGGTCCAGGGCCACCCCGGTGACGTCGACCTGCGGCGCCCCGGTCACGATCCACTGCGCGATCACGGCGCCGACGCCGCCGCCGGACAAGATGCCCAGGGAGTTCAGCCCGGCCGCGACGAAATACCCGTCCAGCTCCGGTGCCGGGCCGAGTAGCGGCCGGGCGTCGGACGTGAACGACTCCGGCCCGCAGAAGAACGTCCGGACGCCGGTCTCGGCCAGCACCGGGACCCGGTTCAGCGCCGGGCCGAGGAACGGCTCCATCCGGTCCCAGTCCGGCGGCAGCTTGCCGAACGCAAACCCAGGCGGCACGCCGTCCAGGGACCACGGCGCGGCCACCGGCTCGAACAAGCCCACCAGCATCCCGTCGCCTTCGGGCCGGTAGTAGCCGTAGTTGTCCGGGTCCTCAATCACCGGCAGGTCCGCGCTCATTCCGGCCACGGTGTCGGTTAGCAGGTAGTAATGCTCGGCAGCCTGCAGCGGTACCTGCACTCCCGCCAGCGCGCCGAACTGACGGGCCCACATGCCTGCCGCGTTTACGACAACCTCGGTCTCGATCCGGCCCGCGTCGGTCTGCACCGCGCGGACCCGGCGGTTCTCGGTCTCGACGCCGGTCGCCGCGATGCCCTCGATTACCCGGACGCCGAGCTGCCGGGCGCCTTTGGCCAGCGCCGTCGCCACGCCCACCGGGTCAGCGCGGCCCTCGTCGGCTACGTAGAAGGCCGACAGCACGTCGTCGGTGCGGGCCAGCGGCCACATTTCGGCGACTTCGCGGGCCGAGATCTCCTCGTCCTGGACGCCCAATCCGTGCATCCACAGCGCCTCGCGCCGCAGCGCCGTCTGCCGCCGCGGCGTGGTCGCCAGCGAGATGTGCCCGACCGGGCGGAAGCCGGTGGAGTGGCCCGTCTCCTGTTCGAGCCGGGCGTACAGATCCCGGGAATACCGGCTGAAGAACAGCGACGTCTCGTCGGCCATCCCCGCGGAGGTGATCAGCCCGGCGGCGTGCCAGGTCGTGCCCGCGGTCAGCTGATGCTGCTCCAGTAGGACCACGTCGGTCCAGCCGAGATGCGCGAGATGGTAGGCGATGCTGCAGCCGATCACCCCGCCGCCGACGATCACCACCTGAGCCCGGCTCGGGACGGTTACGCTGGCTGCAACCGGGTCGGTCGTCACATGGCACCTTTTCTTCTCGGACCTCAGCAGTCACCCTGATCAGTGCGGTGACCAGTGACATCAGTAGCACGGGATGCCCGTTTGGTCCAGTGCGGGTCCAGTGCGGCCGGGCAGGCAAACGCGGCGGCAGCCGGGTGTAAGCGGGCCTGCGACGGGCAGCACAAGCTGTTAGAGCAACGGCCGCAAGGCGGTGTAGCAAAGGTCACACTGCCAGGCCTTGCGGCAGCGGCCGAAATCCCTATTAATAAGAGCGACATAATTACCGTCATGATTTCGCTCCTCCTGGACCCCGCGGGGAGGCCCTCGTGGCCCTGCCTGATTTCCTGCTGATCGGCGCTCCCAAGGCGGGGACAACCGCCCTGCACTCGGCTCTGGGCCGGCATCCGCAGCTGTGCCTGTCGCCGGTCAAGGAGCCGAAGTTCTTCCTGACAGACGGCCCGCCGCCCCGGCGCGGCGGCGGACCCGGCGACATCCAGACGTACCGCGAGCACGTCTGGCGGCAGTCTGACTACGAAGCCCTGTTCGCCGCGGCGCCGCCGGGAGCGCTGCGCGGCGAGGCGACTCCTTTCTACCTGCATGACCTGGCTGCCCATCGCCGGATCCGGGCACTGATCCCCGCGGCCAGGCTGATCGTGATCGTGCGCGATCCGGTCGAACGGGCCCACTCCAACTGGACGCACCTGTGGTCAGCTGGCCTGGAGCCGATCAGCGACGTGGTGCGCGCATGCGCCGCCGAGCCGCAGCGCATCGCGGCGGGCTGGAGCGCCTTCTGGCACTACGTCGGCCTCGGCAGGTACGGCGCGCAGCTGCAGCACCTGTACACGCTGTTTCCCCGCCAGCAGGTGCTGGTGCTGCGCTACCGGCAGATCGTCGACACCCCGGCGCAGACGCTGGACCTGATCTGCGCCTTCCTGGAAGTCCGGCAGGGTGTGCTGAGCGAGCTGCCGCGAGAGAATGTCACCACTCACCCGGACCGGACGCTGACGCACCTGGCGGTAGCGCGGGCGCTGCGCGGCGGCGCCGCCGTCGGGCGGCACCTGCCGGGCGCGGCCGGCGCCGCGATTACCGACCCGCTGGAGCGCCTGCTGCAGCAGAAGGCGCGGCAGCGCCAGCCGCTCACCTGGGACCAGCGCCAGCAGCTCATCCCGCATTTCGCGGCGGACGTCGAGCTGCTCGAGACGCTGACGGACTCCGATTTCAGCGACTGGCTGGCGCCGCGGGACCGGTCCGGCGGCCTGGTCGGCGCCCGGCCCGCCGGGCAGCGGCAGGCGCGCAACGGCAAGCTCCGGCAGCAGTAGCAGGCGCCTTGATCACGGTGGATTGGTGTTGTCCGGGCACCACCAATCCACCGTGATCAAGGCGCTAGCGCAATTCTGTCCGCAGGTCGTGCGCGCCGTCCGCGCGGGTCATCTCGTAGTACAGCCGGTGGCGGCCGCCGGGCAGCGGCAGGACATCCAGGTAGCGCAGTCCGGCGCCGCGGAACGGGGACACGGCCAGCGGGGCGCTGCCGTGCGCCATCAGCGCGGTCGGCTCGGTGCCGGTGGCTATCCCGGTCAGCTCCTCGTAGTTCGCCGCGGCGGTGGCGCGGCCGTCGTAACTCGCCACGAATGTGCCGTCTGCGAAAGTCACCGAGGTGACCCGGGCGCCCCGGGCATCCCAGAAGCCCGGCCGGCCGGCCAGCGCGGTCCCCTGCCACGTCCAGTCGATCCCGTCCGCGCTGGTCGCGTAATCGGTGACCATCTGGTCGGTCTCACCGGGATCGGCGAGCGGGTGACACGAGGCCCACGCTTCCCAGCGGCCGTCCCGGTACCTGATCACCGGATCCTTCACGCCGGTCTTGGTGTCGCCGGGCAGCACGACCTGACGGCTGCGCGGGTCGAATCCGCCGGGATTACTGGCTTCCAGCAGCTCCACCCGCCAGTGCTTGGTACCCGCGGTCGCGCAGCTCAGGTACAGCCGCCAGCGGTCGTCCGGCGTGCGCAGCAGCGCGGGCCGCTCCAGCGAGTCGGTGCCGAAGTCCTCCTTGCGCAAGGTCAGGATCGTGTCGAAATGCTCGCCGTCGTCGGACCGGGCCACCGCAACCGCGTAACCGCGGCCCTGCCCGAGCGGACGGCGCAACCGGTAAGCCAGGTAGACCTGGCCGTTGACATATGCGGAGCTGGGCGCGCCGGCCCAGTAACCAGGGCCGTCCGCGGGCGGCGCGATAGCGACGACGGAGCGGCTCGGCTCCGGCAGGAATACATCCAACCCGGGATCCACTTCACCTAGATCAAGCGAAATAACAGACAAGTCCAGCGGTGCTGAAACCGGATCCGGCGGCGCGAAGCAAGTCAGAAAGATCGCGCCGCGTGCCGCCGGCGCGGATGGCCCGTCATGCACACGTGCCGCCAGCCCGGATGGCCCGTCATGCACATTAGCGCGGCCGACCCGCACCCGGCGCGCCGCGCCGGCGGCGCAGCGGCGGCGCAACCCTGGTGAGCGGCCGCCGGACCGCAAACCAGGCAAATTTCGGCCGGAACATCGCAGAAAAACGTCATCGCCAGTGATTCACGATTACACTACGTCAGCGTGAGCGAGCCGAGCCAGCACCTGCAGCCCATGCCGTACGCCGAGGCCGCCACCCAGTCCGATCCGGCCACCGCCGCCGCCATCGCCGCCGGGCCGCTGCCGCGCCGCAAGCCGCCTCTCACCAGCCCGGTGCTGGCCGCCCCGGACAGCCTGACGGGCCGCGGCGGCGGTACTGCGCCGGGCCGGCCGCCGGCTGAGAGCAGCGCGGCCGCTGAGCCAGGTGACCTGTTCCGGCCGCGGCGGCCGCCGGGCGGCGGCCTGGTCCCGGCCGCTGAGACGCCGCACCGCGGCATCGCAGCTACCGCGGACGTCGAGCCAGGCCCCGGCGGCGAGCCAGGCCCCGGCGGCGAGCCGCAGCAGCCCGCAGCGGGGCTGCTGCCCCGGCGCCCCGGCCGGATGAAAAGGGGCGGCCGGCATCGCAGCCCGCACCGGCTCACCGTGGCCGCGGACGCGCCGTCGCTGGTGCTGGCCGTGCCCGGTGCGGCCAGCCCGTCGGCCGCCGCGCTGGCCGCCGAGATAGCCGCCGCCACCCGCATGTCGTGTCCCGGCGTCGACGTCCGGATCGGGTTCATGACCGGGCCGCAAAGCAGTCTCCGGGACGCGCTGAGCTTCGCCGGGCCGCCCGGCGAGAGCGAGCTGCGGGCGGTCGTGATACCGCTGCTCACCGGTCCGCACCCGGTCCTGGACGCTCAGCTCGCCGACGCTGTCAGCCGGGCAGCCGAGCCGGTCATGCTCGGCGTGCACCTGGGACCGCACCCGCTGCTCGCCGAGGCCTTGCACGCGCGCCTCGCGGACGCGGGGCTCGCGAGGGCCGGCCGCGCTCGCGGCCTGAGCGTCGTGTCCGGCATCAGCGGCGTGCTGGTAGTCGCCGACCGCGGCGAGGATGCCGTCAGCGAGGCCGGGGTCTCCGCGGTGCTGCTAGCCGCCCGGCTCGCTGTGCCGGCGGTGCCGGTGTCGCTCGGGGACCCGGCCGGGCTGGCGAGCGCCCTGAGGCTGCTGCGCCAGTCCGGCGCCTCGAGCCTGGCCGTCGCGCCGTGCCTGATCGGCCCGGAGACGCCGCCGCAGGAACTCAGCGACCTCGCGGCCGCGGTGGGGGCACCGAGCGCACCGCCGCTGGGCAGCCATCCGGCGATAGCGCAGCTCGTCGCCATCCACTACGGCGCCGCCCTGGCGCGGCTGGCCATGGCGGGCACGGCGGGCCAGGTCAGCTGACCGGTCGGCCCGGCGGCGGCGGGGGCTGCGCGGGCGGCGCCAGGCCCCGGCTCAGCAGCAGCAGGAGATCGTCCAGGATGTCGTCGGGGACGTCGCCGCCGGCCGTCCACTCGGCCCATCGCATCCCGACGAAATGACCGAGCCCGGTGTACACGTACGCGATCAGCTCGGGATCGAACCGCAAGTCGACCTCGCCGGCCAGTTGCGCGCGGCGGACACCGCGGGCGTAGCCGCGTGCCAGCCGCTCGTAGTACGCGCGGAACTCACCCGGCGCCAGGAATTCCGCCTCGCGCACGATCCGGTAGATCCACGGCCGCTGCGACATCAGGTCGAAGTAAGCGCGGAACGCGGCACGCTCACGGGCCCGCTGGTCGCCCGCTTCTGCCAGCGCAGCCCGCATGGCGGCCCGCTGGTCGGCGCTGACCTGCCGCAGGACGGCGGTGAAGATCTCCGCTTTGGACCCAAAGTGCAGGTAGAAACTGCCGGTGGCCATGCCCGCCCGGGCGCAGATGACCGCTACCGTGGTGCGGCGGTAGCTCAGCTCGCCGAACAGCTGCTCGGCGGCGCTCAGCAGCCGGTCGGCGGGCGCGTCCGCGTGGCCGCCGGAATGCCCGCCGCCGGTAACCACGTCGCCACCGCCAGCCGCATCCAAGGACAAGACAGATCGCTAAAACGGGCCGTCAGAATCATTCGCGGTCCCCGGCCGGCTCGGCGCCGGGCCGGCCACCATCGTTCTGGGCGGCGGCCGGCCCGGCGCGGTAATCAATGCGCCGGTACCCCGGAGGCGGGCGCGGCCGGCGCCGGCGGGGCGGCGGTGAAGCCGCCGGCCGGGCTGTCATCGGTGACCTGCGCCGCCCCTGCCGGGACTAGCGCGCCGTTGCTGATCGTGGCGACGAACGCGCCGCTGACACCGTTATGGTCCGACGCCGAGTAGAGATAGGGCGCGACGCCGGGTCCCTGCGGCAGGCCCGCGTTGATCGCGGTCACCAGATCCTGCCGGCTCGGGTTACGCCCGGCTTTGAACATCGCCTGCACGAAAGCGTAGCCAGCTGCCAGCCCGTAACCCACGTTGCCGTCGAACGGCAGCTTCGGCAGGTACGCCTTGTGGACCTTGCTGAACAGCTGGATCCAGCTGTTGGCCATGTCGCCCAGTGACGGCAGGTACCCGTCGGTGATGATGCCCTGGGTCAGGGTGTTACCGCCGCCGGGGATGGTCGCGCCGCCCTGCTTGGCGAATGCCTGCATGAGGCCGGCCAGGGTAATCGGGTCCGAGCCGACGTTGCTCACCGCCAGCTGCTGCGGCGAGTACTTCAGGGCGAGCATGTTCAGCTTCAGCAGCGCGGTGAAGGCGGGCACCGAGAACGAGACGACAACCTGGGCCTTGCTGGCCTTCAGCGCGGCGACCTGCGGGCCTACCTTTACGTTGGTCGGGTCATAGGCCTGCTGGGACACGATCTGCCGGGCCGGGATCTCGTATTTCAGCCCCTTGACGCCGTCCTGGCCGAATTCGTCGTTCTGGTAGAAGAACGCGATCTTGTCGTTCTTGAAGTGCTGCGCGATGTAATGGCCGAGCAGCTTGCCCTCGCGCACGTAGTCCAGCTGGAAGCCGAATGTGTCCGGCCACTTAGACGGCGAGTTCCAGCACTCGCAGCCGGAGGCGACGAAGACGTCGGGAACCTTCTGGGAATTCAGGAACGGCGCGACCGCCAGGTGCGTGGGAGTGCCGAGGCCGTTGAAGAGGGCGTAGACGTTGTCCTGCAGCACGAGCTGGTGCACCACGCTGGAGGTGGTGGCAGGGTTGTACTGGTCGTTGAGGTACTTGTAGACGATCTTGCGGCCGTAAATTCCGCCGTGGGCGTTGACGTACCGGAAGTAGGCTTCGGACGCCGGGGCGATCTCGTCGTAGCCGGGGGCGGCCACTCCGGTCAGCGGCTGGTGGCTGCCGATCGTGATGGTCGTCGCGGTGATGCCCGGCGCCGAGGCCGTGAGTGCGGCCTTCGTGGCGCTGGCGGCAGGCGACGAGCCGCTGGATCCGCAGGCCGCCAGCAGCAGCGCGAGCGCGGCGGTGCTGGCCACGGCTCCCAGGTGCCGCCCAGGTGATCTTTTCATGTCGTGCCTTCTTCCTGGTGTTCACTGGCCGGCGCACGCCGGCGCAGGAGGCTTAGCGGGCCGGCCGCCGCGCGGCGCGCCGGTCCGTGCAAGCGGCCCAGCGCGCCCTGCAGGCCGGCCGGGAACGCCAGCATGACGACGATCAGGACCAGGCCGTAGGCGGCTACGGGCACGCTGGCGCTGGCTCCGCTGGACAGGCCGTGACTGGTGGCCAGGTTCACCAGGTAGCCCTGGCCGAGGACGAAGACGAGGCTGCCCCACAAGGCCCCGAGCAGGCTGCCGAGGCCGCCCAGCACGGCCGCGGTCAGCAGGCCGATGGAGATGGCCAGGCTGAACTCGCCGGGCGTCGCGGTCGCCGCCCACATGGCCAGCAGCGCGCCCCCCAGCCCTGCGCACCCCGCACTGACCACGAACGCCGCGACCTTGAGCCTGGCCACGTTCAGCCCGGCCAGCGACGCCGCGACTTCGTCGTCGCGGACCGCGCGCCAGCTGCGGCCGACGCCGCTGCGGGCCAGGTTGGCCAGCAGCACCAGCGCCACCAGGGTGGCGGCGCAGGCGAGCCACGCCAGCCAGCGGGTCAGCGGGAACGCGGCGCCGAGAAAACCGGGCACGGTGACGTTGAAGCCCAGCCCCTGGTCGCCGCCGAAGACACCCTGGAACTTTCCGGCCACCGAGGGCAGCGCGACGGCGAGCATCAACGTGGCGCCCGCCAGGTAGGGACCGCGGAGCCGGGCGGCGGCGAGGCCGAAGACCGCGCCCGCCGCGGCCGCGATGACGACGCTGGCGGCCAGGACGAGCTCGACCGGCCAGTTCAGGTGCAGCAGCAGCAAGGCGCCGGCGTAGCCGCCGATGGCCATGAAGGCGCCGTGGCCGATCGAGATCTGGCCGCTCAGCCCGATCAGCACGGTGAGCCCGGCCACGGCCACCACGTACGCCGCGATCTCCGCCAGCTGGTAGTCACGGTAGGAGCTCAGCCGGTAGGACAAGAGCAGCAGCACGACCGCGGCGAGCAGCGCCGCGCCCAGGTGCCGGGCGAGTGTCATCGTCACACCCGCCGGGCGGCCGCGGCCGAGAACAGGCCCGCAGGCCGGACCATCAGCACCAGCAGGAGGGCGCCGAGACCGAAGATCGGCACCACGTCGCTGCCGAGGTAACCGCCGGCGTAGCCCAGCACCACGCCCAGCAGGACCCCGCCGACGACTGCGCCGAGCGGGCTTTCCAGGCCGCCGATCACGGCGGCGGTGAAGCCGAGCACGAAAATCGCGTCCATGCTGTTGGGGTAAAGGAACGTCGACGGCGAGACGAGCAGGCCGGCCAGTGCCCCGATCAGCCCGGCCAGCGCCCAGCCGAGGGTCAGCACCCGGCCGACGCGCACGCCCATCAGCCGGGCCACGGCGGGGTTGTAGGCGGTCGCCCGCAGCCGCAGGCCGACCCGGCTGAACCGGAAAATCAGCGCCAGCGCGACCGCCGCGCCGAGGACCGCGACCGCCGCGAACACGTCGTTGCGGGTGATGCCCAGCGCAATCGAGCCGGCGGACAGGCCGCTGACCGAGTACGGCTGCGGGAACGACCGGTACTTGCCGCCGTAGATGATGCCGGCCAGGCCCTCGATCAGGATGAGCAGGCCGATGGACACGATGACCGCGTTCAGCGGCGGCTTGCCGGCGGCCGGCCGGATCACGGCCCGTTCCGCGATGGCTCCGAGCGCCAGCCCGGCGGCGAGCGCGGCGGCGAAGCCGGCCCAGTAATTCCCGGTGACCCTGATCACCTCAATGGCCACATAGGAGGTGAACATGGCCATCCCGCCCTGGGCGTAGTTGAGGATCCGGGTGCCCCGCCAGATCAGCACCAGGGACAGCGCGATCGCGGCGTAGATCAGCCCGGCGCTGACCCCCAGCAGGGTGAACTCCACGAACTTCTGCAATTTCCCGCCTTCCCTAGAAGCCCAGGTAGTGACGGCGCAGTGACACGTCAGCGGCCAGCTCGGCGGCCGCCGACGCGGCGACGACCTGGCCGAGGTTCAGCACGATCCCCTGATCGGCGATCGCCAGCGCGCTGCGCGCGTTCTGCTCGACCAGCAGCACGGTCAGGCCGCTGTCGTCGCGCAGCTGCCGGATCAGCGTCATGACCTGGGCTACGATCCTGGGCGCCAGGCCCAGTGACGGCTCGTCCAGCAGCAGCACCCGCGGCGCGGTCATCAGCGCCCGGGCGATGACCAGAATCTGCCGCTCGCCGCCGGACAGGGTCGCCGCGGCGGCGCGCTTGCGCTCGGCCAGCACGGGGAATCTCCGGTAGGCGTCGGCCAGGGCCGCCTTCGCGGTCCGGTTGTCGCGCAGCAGGCCGCCGAGCCGCAGGTTCTCCTCGACGGTCAGCTCCGTGATGACCCCCTGGCCTTCGGGCACGTGCGCCACGCCAGCGCGGGCCACGTCCTCCGGACGGCCGCCCGGCAGCGCCGCCCCGGCCAGCAGTATCCGGCCGCCACGCGGCCGGATGAAACCGCCGATCGTGCGCAGCAGCGTCGTCTTGCCGGCGCCATTGGCGCCCAGCACCGCGGTGATCGTCCCGGCGGCCGCCGTGATGGACACCCCCCGCAGGACCCGGACCGCGCCGTATCCGGCAACCAGGTCCTCGGTGGCCAGCGCGGCCGCCTCAGTCGCCATCGGCCGCCTCCGCGCCGAGGTAGGCCGCGGTAACGGCCGGATCCGACTGGATCTCGGCCGGCGAACCCGACGCGATGACCCGGCCGAAATCAAGCACGAAGATCGTGTCGCAGACCGACATCATCAGGTCCATCCGGTGCTCGATAACCACTACCGCGGTTTCCCCGCCGAGCTGGCTGATCAGCTCGCCGAGCTCGGGCAGCTCGTTTTCGGACAGCCCGCTGGCCGGCTCGTCCAGCAGCAGCAGCCGCGGCCGCGCGTCCAGCGCGCGGGCCAGCGCTACCCGCTTACGCGGGCCGTGCGCCAGCGTTTCCGGGCGGTGGCCGGCCAGGTCGGCCACGCCGACCCGCTCCAGCGCGGTCAGCGCCCGCTCGCGCAGCGCCCGCTCGTCGGCGTCCGACCGGGGCAGCCCGAACAGTGCCGACCAAAACCCGGCTCGTGCGTGCGGGGTGGCACCCACCATGACGTTCTCCAGGACCGACAGGCCGGAGAAAAGGCCGCCGCCCTGCAAGGTGCGCGCGATTCCGAGCCCTGCCAGCCGGCTCGTCGGCAGCCGGGTAAGATCACGGCCGTCGAAACGGACGGCGCCGGCCGCGGGGCGGACGAACCCGCAGAGCACGTTCAGCAGCGTGGTCTTGCCTGCCCCGTTGGGTCCGATGATGCCGGTTACCTGCCGGGGCGCTGCGGTCAGCGATACGTCCGCCAGCGCGGTGAGACCACCGAACCGCACGGTGACATCACTAACGTCGAGCGAACCGTCATTCACCAGCGATGTCCTTGGTAGAAGGTCATGTCTTGCCGTGTGGTGAATTAAGGTTCATCCCGGCGCGCCCCCGGCGCAAGCCCGGAGCCGAATCTTGGCCGAACCGAGACCAGCCATACCTGCCGGACGTGGTCACCTGGCCGGGAAGACGCCCTTGCCCGGCAGGGCGCCAGCCGCCAGGGCAGTGCGGGTCAGCGCCCTGCCGATCCTGATGACCTCCTCGGTTCCTTCGCCGCCCAGGTGCTCCCACGGCGCGGCGGCTAGCTGGTCGGTCCGATCCTCAATGCGCGCTCGCAGCGCCTGGCCCGCGGGGCTGAGCGAGCCGTCAGCTGCGAGCAGGCCGCGGTCCGCTAGCCCGGCGACCGCTGCGTCCCAGTCCGCGTGGCGCCAGCCCCGGCTCGACCGGGCAAATTCGGGGACGAACCCCTGCCCGGTGGCGACATGGCTGACCTGCGCCTCGATGCCACTGAGCCCGGCGTCCAGCAGTGCCGCGATGTGCCCGTCACCGCGGTGCTCGCGCAGCAGCGACAGTGCATGCCAGGCCACCAGGTGCGGGGCGTGCGGCCAGTCAAGATCGGCATGCCCGGCATACAGCGGGCGGCCCTCAGGGCTGCAGCCGGCTGCGGCTTCCCGGACCAGGCCGGCCAGGGCAGCCATGTCCGCGGAGGCGACCAGCTCGGCGCCGAGCAGCCGGGTCAGGGCCGCGTCGGCGGCCGCGAACCGGGCGTCGATAACCTTGCTGGGGCTGGCCAGCTCCCAGGCCCTCGGGATCGACCTTGCCACCAGCCACGGACTGAAGTTGTAGAAGGTCGCGGTGACCACGCCGGCGCTGACCGCTCCCATCGGAGCCGACCGGCCGGCAAAGTAACACATCGAGCCGGGCTCCAGTCCCGCGGTGACCAGCTGCTTCTCCGTCTCGGGGACGAAGTAGATCAGCGAGTGCAGGACATTAGTGGCGTTATGCGCGCGCCGGACAAGTGCGAGATCCATCCCCGAACCATAGCCTTCCAGCGCAGCCGCGTCCTGGCACCGCACGCGCGATCTCCCCGGCCGCAGACGCCGTCCGGCTCGCCGGATCCGGCGGCAGGTACGCCGGCCGCAGCTCCCGGATCCGTCCTTCAGCACCGTCAGCCCCCGGCTCCCACCCGATCCGCTCGGCGATCACCGTCGCCGGCATCGTCGGATACGCCGCCAGGAGCTCCCGGATCCGCGGCTCCGCCGCGTCGACAACCGACCCCGCGGCCTTGCGCTCATACCTCGGCGGCCCGTCTGACGCGATCACGGCCCGCACCGTGTTCCTCGAGCCAGGGCTACAGGTCAGGGTCAAATTCGAGCGATGACACGGGGTCATTCTTCAGGCGTCGCCGACACCAGCACCCCACCATCATGAGGGGGGTGGTGCTACTTCCCGCAGGGAACCCCCGCATCTTCCACTGGCTGCCGAGCGGAATTGTCGGTGCCGCGTTACACCCTGGGTGCTATGACACAGAGCGTGCACCTGCCCGATGAGCTGGTTGGCTGGCTCACCGCGGAGCCGCCCGCCGCGGTCTGGGAGTCGATGAGACCGCCGCGCAGCTCCTGGCCCCCCAGCTAGCAGCCGCCCAGTCCGCGGCCAGCGAGCAGCAGCCGCCACCTGGGGACCCAGGCCCGGTTCGCCGCCAGTTGGCGTTCGCCGGGATCGGCGCCTCAGGTTCAGCCCGGGGCGGCGCGCAGGCTGATGAGCTGCTCGCTGAGGGTTTTGGGCGCAGCTGAGTGCTCCTCGTCGACACCGGCCCGCTGCTGGCCACCGCGGACCGCGACGACCGCGACCACCAGGCCTGCCGGGAGCTGCTGGAAACCGATCCCGGCCCGCTCGTCACTACCGCGATGGTCATCGCCGAGACCGGCTACCTGATCTGCCGGCAACTCGGCGCATGGCGATCCGGGTGCGGTAATGACGCTCAGGCCAGACGGGACGTTCACCACGCGAGGGCTCCCGGGCCGGCGCGGGTGAGCCGTCGTACGGAACAGTTCCCGGTCATGGAAGCGGGCGCTGGCATGTGGGCCCGGTGCCCTTGGAGCCACCGGGGGTGATCTTCGACTTCTCGCCCACCGTCCAGATGGTGCTGCTGGTCGAGCGATATAGGTCGACTGTGATCATGTACTACGACAAGGGTGATCCTGACCAGGGCGTGACTGGTCAGTACCAGTTCACCAAGCTGCGCCTGGCTGCCGGGTCCGCCTCAGGGCCCGGTAATAGGTCAACGACGCTCACCGTTCCTGGCGCGGAGCGCCCGTGATGTAGATGTTCGGACCGATCTTTGTGGGGCCTTATCCGGTCCCGGCATAGTGCCACTCGGCAGTGATCACCGCGGTTTCTATAGGCAGCCCGTGCCGATGGCGGATCTACGCGGCCCGTGCCTGCCTCCGCTCATCCCGGCGGGACCGAGGGTGACGGAGTACCGGCGCGAGCGGGTGGATACTTAGCCGCCGTAGCCAAACTGGTGCGCCCACTGCGCCAGCCGCATGCCGTCGTACTCGGAGAGCTCGCCGAGCTGCCAGCACGCGGTGATGAGCCCGCGGGCGTGTCCGGTGACCCGGTAGTCGTTCAGGTCGGCTGCGGTCCGGATGCGGCGGGGCACGCCGCCGATGTCCTCGGTCCCCTTGCTGGCGTACTTGGCGATGTAGGCCGCGACCTTACGGTCGTCCAGCTCGCCGTCGATGCCGCGGCGGACCACGCGCACGTCGGCCTGGCTGCGCCAGGCAATGGTGAGGGGCCGGCCGGGCTTGCGGGGTGCAGGGGTGCGGCACGGGCGACGGCGGGTAGCCTGCTCGCGGCGAGCACGGCATCGGCGATGCATGGTCGCGCTGGCCCACGGCGGCGGGCCATCGCCGGAGCCGCCGGGGCGGATCACGGCGTGCACGTGGACAAGGCCGCGGCGCTGGTTCTCGATGACCTTGCCTGACTCAAGATCGTTAACCAGACGACAGTCAGCTCACCGCGTCATTCGCGGTATAGGTCTGACTTCTGCTCCCCGCGCTGGGCTCTCCCGGCTGACATAGGGTTGCGTAGGCTTAACCACGGCGCCACCGTGCTGTGCCGCCGTGGCGGACCGCGCGGGGAGACCGGCGGGCGGGCGGACCGCTCCCAACAGGAGGCGTCTGATGTTAGCTTCGCCGGCGGCAGATGTGGTCGCCAGGTTGCGGGCCGCCGGGTGCGTTTTCGCCGAGGAGGAGGTGCTCCTGCTGGCTGATGCGGCGCGGACGCCGGCCGAGCTCGATGCCATGGTGAAGCGCCGGGCTGGCGGCCTGCCGCTGGAGCACGTCCTGGGCTGGGCGCAGTTCTGCGGACTTAGGATCGCCGTGGATCCCGGTGTCTTCGTGCCTCGCGGCAGTACCGAGTTCCTGGTCGCCCTGGCCGCCGCCGCCGCTCGCGGCGCCGCGCGGCGGCCTGGCCGACCGGTCGGCCAGGCCGGGGGGCCCGATCCGGCCGTTATCGTCGACCTGTGCTGCGGCTGCGGCGCGGTGGGTGCCGCACTCGCCGCAAGCCTGGGCGCGATTGAGCTGCACGCCGCCGACATCGACCCCGCCGCGGTGCGGTGTGCCCGCCGTAACCTCGCCGCCGTCGGCCCGGTATACGAGGGTGATCTTTACCAGCCGCTGCCCGCCAGCCTCCGCGGCCGCGTCGATGTGCTCGCCGTGCACGCGCCGTACGTGCCCACCGCGGCGATCGCCCTGATGCCGCCGGAGGCCCGCGACTACGAGGCGCGGGTGGCGCTGGATGGCGGCCGCGATGGCCTGGACCTGCAGCGGCGGGTAGCCGCCGGCGCTCCGGCCTGGCTGGCGCCGGGCGGCATACTGCTGATCGAGACGAGCGAGCGCCAGGCGGCGCGCACCGCCGTTAGCATCCGCGGCAGCGGGCTGATGGCCCGGACGGCCCGCTCCGGGGAAACGGACTCCGTCGTCGTTACCGGCACCTGGCCTGGACCAAGCCTACGGGACGGCGTGCGCGGTACGTGACCAGCCAGCAGAGCCCGCCTCGCGCGTTACCGAGTACGCCTGCCGGACCGGCGGCTGGCGAAGCTCCTGGCGATGAGGGACACGATGAGAATGCCGATAACCAGCACCAGCGCTCCTGTCCATGCTCTGGCCTGCTGAGCCGGAAATGGCGCGCGCGAGTTCGTAAAGATCTGCATGGGGAGCGCGGCTTCGGGGCCGCCCCAGTTGGTGACAGGGACGAGCAGCTGATTCCCGAACGCGGTCAGCAGCAGCGGGGCAGTTTCGCCCGCCGCCCTGGCCACCGCGAATAGCGCGCCGGTGGTAATTCCCGGCAGTGCTGTGGGTAGTATCACTGAGACGATCGTCATCACTGAGACGATCGTCCGGCCTGAAGCTGGGGTCCAAGCTCGGCAAGTCCGAGATGAAAGCCAAGGGCGAGGACGCGCTGCGCTGTGCCGGGCTGTGGGACGAGGTCAAGGACCGGCTCGGTCATCCCGACGGGATGCTCTCCGGCGGCCAGCAGCAGCGCCTGTGCATTGCACGCGCGCGCTGGCGATCGAGCCGGAGGTGCTGCTGATGGATGAGCCGGCCTCGGCTCTTGATCCTTCGTCGACGTTGCGCATCGAGGAACTCATCGAGAAGCTCAAGACGGAGTTCGCGGTGACCATCGTGACGCACAACATGCAGCAGGCATCCCGGATCGCCGACTCCACGATCTTCATGCTGGACGGTCATGTTGTCGAAACCGGCCCGACCGATGTCATTTTCAACCATCCGACCGATCAGCGGACCAGCGATTTCGTCAACCGCCGGTTTGGCTGATCCTGGCAGCCGTGGGACTGTACCGGAATCAGCTTCTTCCGCGTGTCCTTGACGCGACGTGCGTGGTCAGGACACTCCAGCCGCTGCGGCGGCGGGTGTGCGGCGGGCTCACCGGTGACATTATCGAGATCGGCTTCGGTTCCGGGCTGAACGTTGCTTTCCATCCGCCAGCCGTAGCCAGCGTCGCGGCGGTAGAGCCCGCGGACACGGCCTGGAAGCTGGCCGCCGGACGTATTGCCGCGACCCCGATCCTGGTATAGCGGGCCGACCTGGACGGCCAGTCGCTCCCGTTCGCGGACGGCAGTTACGACGTCGCGCTGTGCACCTGGACGCTGTGTACCATCCCCGACGTGTCCGCCGCGCTGCGCGAGCTGCGGCGGGTACTGCGGCCGGGCGCGGCCCTGCACTTCCTCGAGCTCGGGCTAGCCCCAAGGCCGGTTAGTTAAGCGGATTGCTGGCTGTCAAGGCGTGTCGGTAGATGCGAGGGGAGCGGGGCTCCGGTAAGTGGGGTTGTCCGCCAAAGACATGCCTCATCGCCAGGAGCCCCGCCGTGGATAAGTCTGTCATTACCCGTGTCGTGACGGTGGCGTCGAGCCGGTTCGCACCTGGCCACCTGGGCGAGCTGACCCAGCAGGTTCCGTTCGAGATGGTCGACGCGGTGCTGGAGCAGACGTGCCGGGTGCAGCGCCGGGTCCGGGTGCTGCCGGCCCGGGTCGTGGTTTACCTGCTGCTGGCCGGGTGCCTGTTCGCCGAGCTCGGATATTCGCAGGTCTGGCACCGGCTGACGGCTGGGCTGGACGGGCTGCCTACCGCGGCCCCGACCCCGGCCGCGCTGACCCGGGCGGGTACCGGCTCATCACCACTCTGGCCGACCCGACCCGCTACCCGGCCTGCGAGCTGGTGACGCTCTATCACCAGCGCTGGGAGATCGAGACGGCCTTCCTCGAGCTCAAGTCGACCATCCTGGGCGGCCGGGTCCTCCGCGCACGCACCCCGGACGGCGTGGACCAGGCGGTATATGCCCTCCTGGTCACCGACCAGGCCCTGCGCACCGCGATGGCCGATGCGTCGAGCACCGTCCCGGGCCTCGAACCCGGCCGGGCCAGCTTCACCGTCGCCCTGAACGCCGCCCGCGACCAGGTCATCCTGGCCGCCGGCGTCATCGCCGGCACCGCCATTGACCTGGCCGGGAAGATCGGGCGCCTCGTCCTGGCCAGCCTGATGCCCAGCCTGCGGCTGCGCACCAGCCCGCGCGTCGTCAAGCGAGCCATATCCAAGTACAACGCCCGCGGCCCCGGAATCGACCGCACCACCTACAAAGCCACCATAGCCATCGCCATCCTCGCAACCGCCTTGACAGCCAGCCAGCGACGAACCTTAACTAACCGGCCTTGGGGCTAGCCCCGACGAGCCGGTACGGCGCTGGCAGCGACGGCTCGACCCGGTGCAGCAGCTGATCGCCGGCGGCTGTCACCTCACCCGGCCTATCGTCGCGCTGGTGACGACGGCGGGATTCGCTGTCAGCAAGCTCGAAGTCTTCTACGAGCGCGGCACACCGAGGTTCGCGGGCGCGCTGACCCTCGGGACGGCAGTCCCGGACTGAAGCTTTTCGCGAACCAGGGGCCGGAGCCGGATAGCCCGGCGCCAGGCGACCGGAAGGTTCCGGCAGCCTGATGCAGTCAGCAGCCTGATGCAGTCAGCGGAAGACGACCGTCTTATCCCCGTTGAGAAGCACCCGGTGCTCGGCGTGCCAGCGGACGGCGCGGGCCAGGGCCAGGCACTCGGTGTCGCGGCCGACCGCCATCAGCTCGGCCGGCCCCTGCGTGTGGTCAACCCGGGCGACTTCCTGCTCGATGATCGGCCCTTCGTCCAGGTCACTACTGACATAGTGCGCTGTCGCGCCGATCAGCTTCACGCCCCGGGCATGCGCCTGATGGTAGGGGCGGCCGCCCTTGAAGCCTGGCAGGAACGAATGGTGGATATTGATCACACGGCCCTCGAGCCGGCGGCAGAAATCATCGGAGAGCACCTGCATGTACCGGGCGAGCACCACGATGTCGGCGCGGTAATACTCGACCAGGGTGAGGATCTCGGCTTCCTGCCGCTGCCGCGTCTGCGGGGTCACCGGCAGGTGGTGGTAGTCGACGCCGTGCGTCTGGGTCAGCGGCCGCAGATCCGGGTGGTTCGACGCGACCGCCGCGATGTCGATGCCCAGCAGCCCCGTCCGGTGCCGGTAGAGCAAGTCGTTGAGGCAGTGGCCAGCTTTGGACACCAGGATGAGGACCCGCGGCAAGACCGCCGTGTCGAACAGGTTCCACTCCAGGCCCAGCTCGGGGCTCAGGCCGGTCAGCGCGGCCGTCAGGCTGGCCTGGTCGCCGCCGGCCGTACCCGGGTCCGCGGTGAACTGGACCCGCATGAAGAACCGGCCGGTGGCGGCGTCACCGAACTGCTGGCTCTCGACGATATTAGCGCAGCGGGCGGCCAGCAGGCCGGACACTGCCGCCACGATGCCGGGCCGGTCCGGGCAGGACAAGGTGAGCACGTACTGGGTCACTGGCGTTCTCCAGCCTCGGGTCATTCCTGGTTCGGGCCTTCCCGAGTATGCGTTGTCGCAGCATGCAGTCCTGCACGTCAGCAGGCTAGCCGCGCCGTGGCCGATGTCACATACTGCTGCTCGGACCGGCCGTCCGGCAGTTACGTCCGGCTGGTCCGAGCCGGCCGGCGGCCGTAGTGCCGTGATGCGAGCTGCGGTAGCGTGCCGGCCATGGATCTGGGCCTGCGCGGCAGCCGCGCACTGATAACGGGCGGCAGTCGCGGCATCGGCCTGGCGATCGCCAGCGCGCTCGCCGCCGAAGGCGCCTCGGTCGGCATTGTCGCGCGCGACCGCGGCGGCCTCGGCGCCGCCGCCGAGATGCTTCGCCGCCGGGGCGGGATGGTCGCCACCGCCGCGGCCGACGTCACCGACACCGCGGCGCTGGAGCGCGCGGTCGGCGACATCGCCGGCGCCCTCGGCGGCCTGGACCACCTGGTGGCCAATGCGGGCGGCACCGTCGGCGGCAACCTGGCAGACGCGGGTCCCGGTGACTTTACGGCCACATTCGCCCTGAACGCCGGCCATGCCGCCGAGCTGATCCGGGTCGGAGCGCCGCAGCTGCGCGCGGCCGGCGGCGGCGCGGTCGTGATCATATCCTCGATCACCGGGATGCGGCCGGCACCGCGGACCAGCTACGCCGTCGCGAAAGCGGCGGAGATCCACCTCGCCGCGACCGCCGCCGCCGAGCTAGCCGGCGACAACATCCGGGTGAACGCGGTCTCGCCAGGATCGATCCTGTTCCCCGGCGGCTCATGGGAGACCTACCAGAAAGAAAATCCCGAAGCCTTCGGCCGTTTTCTGGGCACCCAGTTCCCGCTCGGCAGGCTCGGCCGCGCCGAGGAGGTCGGCGACGTGGTGGCATTCCTGCTGTCCCGCCGGGCGGCCTGGATCACCGGCGCGAACATAGTGGTCGACGGCGGCCAGGGATATCCCAGCGCCCGAACGTTCAGCTAGCCGGGCCGGGCGGCCGCCAGGTAACCCGCTCGATGTGCCATCGTGCGGCACCCGCGGGCTGTTGCAGAATTGATTCAGGGTTTTCGGCGTGTCTTATGTATGTTTAAGGGTTTTAGCGGGATGATTGCGCTATGGCGAAGCGCTACCGCCCGGTGGACCGGGATCAGCCGTTTCTTCTTCCCCCGGATATGCGGGAGTGGCTCCCGGCGGATCATCCGGTGTGGCTGGTGATCACGGTGGTGGAGGATCACCTGGATACGAGTGCTTTCCACGCGGGGCGGCGGACCGGGGGGGCGGGCGCGGCGGGTTACGACCCGGACATGCTCCTGGTTCTGCTGGTGTGGGCGTACGCGCATCAGGTGACGTCGTCGCGGCGGACCGGGGAGCTGTGCGGGACGGACGTGGCGTTCCGGGTGATCTGCGCGGGCCGGGCCCCGGATCACTGCACGATCTCCCGGTTCCGCGGCGAGTTCCCCGGGCCGGCCGCGGATTTCTTCGCGCAGGTGCTGGGACTGTGCGCGCGGCTGGGAATGGGGAAGCCGGGAATCGTCGCGCTGGACGGCACGAAAATCGCCGCGAGCGCGTCGAAGTCAGCGAACCGGACGGAGGAGACGCTGGCCCGGATGGCCGAAGAGACCGTCGCCCGGCACGGCGCGGCCGACGCCGCCGAGGATGCCCTGTTCGGCGCGGGTACCCGCGGGGACGAGGTCCCCGCGTGGCGGCCCGGGAACCGGGCCGGGCGGATCCGCGCCGCCCTGGCGGACCTGCGGGCGGCGCGGGAAGCAGCAGCCCGGGCGGACGCCGGCCAGGCAGAGGCATTCCGGGCCCGGCAGCGCGCAGGGCAGCGGACCGGGGCGCACCCGGCAGCGTCCGCCGTCGCCCTGGCACAAGAGAACCTGGAGCGGGTCCGCGCCGCCCGCGCCGCCCAGCTCGCTGGCCTCACCGCGGAGGGCAGGAGGAAACCAGCGGCCGGGACCGATGACTACTGCCGGGTCAGGAAGGCAGCCGCCCAGGCGGAGAGAGCCCGTGCCCGGGCCGCCGCGGCCGGGCGCCGGGCCGCGGCGAAAGCCGCCTCCGCCCACGCGGATCCCGCCCCGGTACGCAACATCACCGACCCCGGGTCACGGCTGATGCCCGTCCGCGGCGGCGGTTTCCTCCAGGGATACAACGCCCGGAACGTGACCAGCGGCGACGGCCTCATCATCGCCACCGAGCTCACCGCCGACCCCGTGGACTGCCCCTGGTTCGAGCCGATGCTCCGCCAGGCACGAGACGCCGCCGCGTTCATCACCGCCCGCCAGCCTCCCGCCGCCCGCACCGCCCCGCCCGCCACCGGGCACCCCATCGGGCTGTTCCTCGCCGACGCCGGCTACCTCTCCGAGCACAACCTGACCATCGCGGGCCCCGCCCGGCTCATCGCCACCGGGAAGCAGCGCACCCTGGAAAAAGCCGCCCGCGACGGCACCCCCGCCCCCAGCGCGAACCCGCACATCACCGCCATGGCCGCCCGCCTGGCCACCATCGACGGCATCACCGCCTACCGCCAGCGCGGTCACATCGTCGAGACCCCCCACGGGAACTGGAGTGTTCCCGCTTTTTTGGACACCGGATTAGGCTGCCAGTTGACTGAGTTCCCTGTATCCCAGCTCGTATTCATCGGGTGTCATGTACCCGAGCGCTGAATGTCTCCGGATGGAATTGTA